>Ga0228647_1000246_pt1 | contig 19680 bp, 29 predicted proteins | sample 59DmetaG_FD_186034 | JGI IMG/M metagenome (GOLD analysis project Ga0228647, IMG submission 186034) | Seawater microbial communities from Monterey Bay, California, United States - 59D | ecosystem: Environmental > Aquatic > Marine > Coastal | place: USA: California | collected 2016-10-21 | reverse complement strand
AGCCAGAGTTGATAAAACACCTTGTTCTAAATCGCCTATAATAAGCAAAGGTTTATTGTTTTTTATTACGTACTCCAGCACTTTTTGTATATCTCTTATAGTATTAACTGGTGATTCCATAATTAATACTAATGGATTTTCTAATTCCGCTGTTTTTGTTTGTTCGTTTGTAATGAAATGAGAGTTTGTTAAACCTTTGTCGTAAGGTACACCTTCAATTAATTCAGAAACAGTTTTACCGTCACCGGCAGTTTCCATCATTACAATACCTGTATTGTCTACAGACCTAAACGCGTCAGCTATAATAGAACCTAATTCATTGTCGTTGTTAACGGATATAGAAGCTATATTATCTAGCATATCTCCTTTTACGTCAACTGCTAACTTTTCTAAATACTTAATTACTTTTTCAACTGCAGAATTTATACCATCTTTTATTTCTCTGGCATTTTTCTTTTCTGAAACAGCGTAAGCTTCTTTTAATATAGCGTGAGCTAAAACAGTTGCGGTGGTTGTACCGTCACCTGCTTCTTGAACAGTTTTCCTAGCGGCTTCTTTTAACAATGTAGATCCCATGTTTTCCACTGGATCAAACAATATTATAGAATCAGCTACAGTAACACCGTCTTTTGTTATCACGGGTTTACCCGTGCTGTCTTCTAGCATTACGCATTTACCGCCAGCTCCTAATGTAGAGCTGACAGCATTTGCTAACTTCTCTATTCCTTTAAATACCTGATCTCTAGCATCGTCACCAAAGTTCAAGTTTTTGACAATTCCGTTCATATTTAATTTAATTTGATTTGATTTAATTTACCTTTTTCAGGTATACGAGTATTATTACTCGTTTTCTTCGATTTTTACCTAATTAATCCTCAGTCTCAGGAGTCGGCGGCACAGGCTCTCCGATAGTTAGTGTAACACTTGTAGGTGTAATCAAACTATCTATCTGACTTTGTATGCTTGCTTCAATGCTAGCAACTTGTTCGTCACCCATTGCTCCTTTAGTCCAAGCAACTACTTCATCATTTGTTAATTGATCAAATGGTATAAAGTTTGTTATCTGACTTGTGTCTAGAGTTTGTGTTCCAATGTTTGTAGCTGAGTAAGGATTTCCTTGAGGATCTATCTCATCTGATACACCTGTTACAATCCAGTGCACATTGTACACTACATCCGCTTCGTTGTCTTGTTCTGGGTAGCAATCTACTGTTTTGCAATTCCAATTGTAATTTGTCATAATTTTTGTTTTTAATTTTTGGTTTATTTATAAATTTGTGTTAAATTGTCTTAATTTCCATACATAGTTAGGGGAGGTTCCTGTTCTTAGTAAGGTATATATGTAGTTTTTATTTAAACTTGACCTATATATACCACCAGCCGCTGTTCCTGCGCTATAGTAATCTGCAACCGCGACGCCGCCTTTAAAAGCATAACTATAACTTATTCCTCCAATAAATATTATATCATCGCCGTCTACTGCACTATCTAGCAAATTAGTAGTAGACAAAGTTATACCACTAGTTATAACGCTAGTAACATCAATATTTGTTATAGATGACGCTGTAGATAAATCAAATGCGGTACTTAACGTCCAATAAGCTATGTATACATCTGTATTACCACCACCTGGTCCTTTGTATGAAGAATACAATTTAGTTCCTGCTGCGTTAAAAACAAATCCGCCGTAATCGATTGATGCAACCGTGCTTAAACTACTATTGATTGTGTTGCTTACGGTGGTTATATCCCAAGCTGTAGATAAACTATATTCACGTATGTTACCAGAAGTACCATAAAATAATTTGGTACCATTGCTAGAAAATGTTAATGAATCTGCAGTAAAAGTAAAGTAAGCAGGTGATTTTGCGACATAAGCAATAGTAGAAGATATATCATTAGCTGTAGCTATTGATGCTTGTATTATTTTACCTTCAGCATGATCCTTTATATAAAGTCTAGTACCTCCTTGATCTACAAAAATAGGAACCGCAACAGAGTCTGTTCCACTTAAAATACTAGATGATAAAGTTGCTGGCGAATTAGAATTCGTAGAAATATCTCCCCAAACCCAGCTACTCGTTCCTCCATAGTTCCTGAAATTCAAAAGATTATTATCTGTACCATCTGAGTTAGGATTGTAGTTAGTATCAAAACTACTCGAAACAGCATCATCAAAGCAATCTTGTAAAGAGTCTCCATCTCCTAATCCTAGTTCTTGCAAAACATCATCAAGAGTAAATGTAGTTGTATTTGGTACTGCCATTATTTTTCTAGTTTTTCTAATCTTGCTTCTAACTCAGCAATTTTAGCAATTAGTAAGTCTATATAAGCAACAGACTTAAATCCTTGGCTGTCTTCTCTTACAAACTCAGGGTTGGTTTTTTCTAACTCTTGAGCTATAACACCGTATCTTTTCTGTCCTTTTTCTGTTTTTAATTCAAAAGTTTTCCAATCTGCTTTAACTCTATTATCACATACTTTTTCAACATTTTCTTTTAGTCTTTCATCAGAAGATAATATGAAGTTTGAAGCCGTCACTGTTGATGTAAATCTAGCGTTACCAGTTACATCTAATTTATGTGATGGGTTTGTTTGACTTATACCAACATTACCAGAATTAGGATTTAGGATAATATCAGCACTGTCAGAGCATGTTACTTTAAACGCCCCTGTACCTATTTGTTTTAATTCTGAGCTAGCGTTTTGACCGTCATAACGTATTATTCTAAACCCAAACTGACCAGCGGACATTACTTCTCCATTAAAATCCATGTAAGATAAGCCGTCCGCAGTTCTACCTCTACCAAGTTGTATTGTATTTGAACCTGAAGAGTTATATCCTAAATATAAAACGGGTCCACTCAATCCTGTATTAGTTATTATTTGCTTACCAAACACTTGGAAATTTTCATTTCTAGTTGGGATTCCAGCGCTGGAATTTATTATGACTTTTCCATCTCCTTGAACTAAAAACTTAGATACATCATTATTAGTTGACACTAGAAAAGAGTCTTTACTTGCAGCATTACCTGCTTTAATTTTAACACCGTCCCCTATTCCACCATCAACTTCTAATCGATACCCTGGACTAGTCGTTCCTATCCCCACGTTGCCCGTAAAAATAGCATCACCTCCTGCTTCAATAGTTAACCTTTTAGTAGGATTACCAGAAGAGCCTGTATAAAACTCCATATCATCACCACTCCACCCGTCAAAATATATACCACTACTTGGTAGCAATGTGTCGTGATAAACAACATTACCAGAAGAATTAACTCTTGAATTTGCACCAATGTATAATCCCGCTCCACTTTGATCTACTGTAGATAAACCTGAACTTGCAGATGCCCCAGTAAAAGCTATTTTAAAACTATTAGCTTCTTCTCCTGGAAAAATTACATTACCAGTCATTGTACCACCAGCTAGTGGTAAGTAAGGGCCTGCTCCAGAACCTGGTATCGTATTTGTTTTAACTATATTACCAGAAGCATCTGTACCTAATAAATACGTTGGAGTACCTGTTTTGTTTGTACCGCTATAATTATTAAATTGTATTGCTCCAGCGGAACTAACTTTAAGCAATGTGCCTGCACTAGCTCCAATTCCAGGCGGGGAGGATTGACTAGAAGGAACAGTGTAACTTGCATTTCTATTTATAACAAAAGCATCATTATCATTATATGGCAGTCCTGAAAACCATTCAACATCGCTGTGAGCTGAATAATAAAAATTACCTAAACCTCTTGATGTACTTGCTTGATTACTTATAAACTGAACACCTGCGTTTACATAAGATGTACTACTACCCTGTATTGTTACAAATGGATTTGAGTCTTCTATGTCTAGTTTACTATCAGGACTAGTCGTTCCTATCCCTACGTTACCGCCTGAAGTTATCCTCATAATACTAGACCCATCATATTTAAAATCATATCCACCGCCAAATGTGTAATTTGTATTAAAAGCAAATAATCCAGAATTGTTAAATGGAATTATACGCCCGTATCCAAATCCGCTATTAGCTTGCTCTATATAATTTGCATTTGTGCCGGAATAAGAAAAACCAATAGTTCCATTAACATCTAGTTTATACCCAGGACTAGTCGTCCCAATCCCTACGTTACCAAATTCATCAATACGCATTCTTTCAGCTAGTGAATTTGAACCAATAGTCCCATTGCCTCCAAATGTTTCAAAAGTAAGTGCGCTAGGCGAATAAGATTGACCTGTTCTTATTGATTTAATATTTGCAGTTACTCCAGCGTCCCAACCATAAAATTGCAAAGCTGTTCCAGTACCGTTGACAGATGAGCTACCAAAATTATTCTCTATTTTTAAGATAGCTAAACTATTATCTATACTTTCAGCTACTACTAGCTTCTCGCTAGGACTAGTCGTGCCGATACCTACGTTACCTAAATTATCAATACGCATTCTTTCACTACCAGATGTATCAAAAGTTAATTTACCCCTAGTGTCACTAGTATGCCTTAACGCTCTTATAGTTGCTAAAGGACTTGTAGCCGAATAACTCATAAATCCAACCATACCAACTTGGTCATTATCATTATTTCCTAAACCAATTAATTCTGTATTTGCACTACCTCCAGATGTTTTAGCTTTTATTGATAAAACAGTAGCCGCACTTCCAAACCCGTCTTGATTTGGACTAGTAGTTCCTATACCGACGTTACCTGTGGAGGTAATACGCATTCTTTCTAAAGCGTTTGTAGATATTCCTATAACATCATTTGATGGAAAATATATACCAGTATCCTCATCTGCTCTATGTGCTATTGAAGGAGCGTTATAGGTACCATCAGCGACCTTAAGAGTACCAGTTACGCGAGCGTTACCAGCAACCGTTAGTAAATCAGTAGGACTAGTCGTCCCAATCCCTACGTTACCGCTATTTACAATGGTCAAGTAATCACTACCACTATCATCATAAACATGAAAATCAGTATCGGCTTTTAATTTCCAACTATTATTTCCAGGGTCATGAAGTTTTATAATAGCTCCACCATCTTGCATTACCTCCAACTTCTCTCCAGGACTAGTAGTTCCTATACCCACGTTGCGGTTATTGGTACCGTGAGATACATATAAACCTATACCCGAGGCATTTAGAGCTCCTGTTACTATTCCTATACCTTGTCCGCCTGTACTGTAGTGTCTAATTATACCTTCCCCTGAAGCACTGGTACCAACTCTTAAAGCTGTAACAGAAGCATCTCCAATTACATCTAATTTATTACTAGGACTAGTAGTCCCGATCCCTACGTTACCTGAGGAATCTACGCGCATTCTTTCTGAGTTTGCGGTAGAAAGCTTTATATTATTAGAGCCTACAGAATTTAAAGAAATATCACCGTTTCCTTGCACTGTAGTTTCAGATGAGGCATGGAAATTTATTAAACGTAAAGCGCTGTTAAAATTATCTAATCTTCCTGTTTCTGTCCCGGATATTTCAAGACTTAAAGAAGACAATGTTGTAGTATCTATAGCTAAAGGACCAGTTAATGTACCACCAACTAGCGGTAAGTAAGGTCCGCCTATAATTCCAGAACCTGATCCATCAACCCAGTCAATACCTGCAGGTGTTGAAACTAAAACTTGATTAGCTGAACCTGTAGACCCGTTAGTATCTTCTAAAAAATTTGTTGTATATTTCTTACTCATTTACCAATTGTTTTGTACTATATTAATCCATGCATATGTTGTAGCTCCTGTTTGCATACACATATCTACATAGCTATTATTACCTGAAGTTCTATATCTTAAGGTGCCTACTTTATTTGCCGAAGCTGTATCTGTATCGTCACCTATCTTTACTCCTCCATCTACATCTAATTTAGATTTAGGGTCTGTTGTTCCTATACCTACGTTACCAGTTTGGTCAATACGCATTTTCTCTGCTCTTACCCCAAAGCTTTCGGTAACAAAAGCCATATCACTAGAAGCACTGCCTCTAGCTACAGTAACTATCCTACCCACAGCTCTATTACTAGAAGCGCTAACCTGCATGTTTATTTGAGCAAAGCTATTAACAGTAGTATTAGTGTTCTGTATCGTAACTGAAGCACCTATATTGGATTGACCGCTATCGCTTGTTCCGTCATAAACTATGCTTGATGGTTTTGATATTTGCAATATACCCTCGGGTGCCGTAGTCCCGATCCCTAAGTTACCTCCGTTGAGATATGAATCACCATTAGTATTTAATTTAACCTTGTTAACACTACTTGTATCGTAACCTAGGTACTGAGCATCTCCATTACCGGTGTTATATAGTATATGTAATCTGTTTGTATTGTTGTTAGCGTTAGCCTTCCCTACTATAACACCTTGACCAGCGCTTGTAAAAAACGCGTGTTGGGCTTGCCAATCATTTTGCGCTTGTGTTCCATAACCACTAATAAAAACGTCACGGTTTGCTGTAGAATAAACGTGTAGTTTAGCTCCAGGGCTACTTGTCCCTATCCCTACGTTACCTGAGGAGTCGATACGCATTCTTTCTGAAGCTACACCTGTAGAGCCTTCTGATGTTAAGAATGCTAAAGCAGGACTTGTCCCATAGGTACTTTCAGCAATGGCTTGTATTGCCGCGTTTCTAGTAACAGCTTCAGATTCTCTTAGATTAAACCTTATTTCAGCCGAATGACCTACGGAAGCGTTGTTAATGGAGTTATGTAAATAAAGCGTCGGACCAACGCCTCCCGCTATAGGTTTTGTTATTTCAAGATTAGCAGCAGGGCTCGTAGTCCCTATACCTACGTTACCTGTAAAAATACCATTACCTGTTATATCTACACCTGTGCTTGTAGTTTCAAGTTTTAAAGCGTTATTGTGATATAGTTCTACAGCCGCATTTGCTCTTGCAATAATAGCGTTTTCACTTGTATTTGCTTTTATAAATATATCTGAACCCCGTACAAATAAACTACCTGTACCAGTGTCATCAATATAACTATTGCTACCATCGTGGTATATTTGAAGATCGTCGCCAGTTCCAAAATTTGCGCTTCTGCCATCTGAAAAATCTATATTGCCTCCGTTTTGAATTATATTACCAGTCATTGTACCACCAGCTAGTGGTAAATAAGGACCAGCAGCAGAACCTGGTATCGTATTTGTTTTAACTACATTACCAGAAGCGTCTGTGCCTAATAAATATGTAGGAGTACCTGTTTGGTTTGTAGAGTTATATCCGTTGAATTGAACTCTTTTATTAGCGTTTATGTATAAAGCAGGAGAGGTTGGATTTCCAGTTTGTAAAGTTACACTAGATCCGTAATCTGACGCTAAAAATACGTCACCTGTTCTACTTGTTAACTTCAAAGCATTTGGACCGTAATCTGAAGAAAGTTTTGCAAAATATCCAGCAGTATAAGCGCCGTCGCTAGCTATTGCTGTTATAGGGCCTCCGGTAACTACAAACTTTTGCTGTGGACTAGTTGTTCCAACCCCTACGTTACCTGAGGAATCAATACGCATTTTTTCAGTAACATTCCCATCATCAGGAGCAGTCCAAAAACCTAAATAACTTCGGTTGTCATTTCCTGATACTTCTTGCCCTGCTTTGATTCTAACGTAGCCACCTGTTGTTTCTGAAGATGTACTTGAAGTAATAAAGTTAATTTCGTGATAATTTTTGTCTGCTGCAAATTGGTCAAGTGCAAGATTTTGAAATATTAATTCAGTACCTACACTAGATGTTACGTCAACTAAAACTTTACCACTTGAAACATGCAGTTTCTGCCCAGGGCTAGTCGTTCCGATCCCTACGTTGCCTGATTGGTTTACGGTTACAAGTGTTGATCCATTAGATTGTATTCTAAATGTTCCGTCACTATTAGTAGATATGTTTGGATATGTGTGCTTATAGTCTAAAGCTCCAAATTCAAAAACTCCAGAACCTTGAGATAGAATTCTATTTCCATTTATTCTGTATCCATTTGATGTTCCAAATGGTATATTAACATCGCCGTCTACATCTAGTTTATATCCAGGACTAGTAGTACCTATCCCAACGTCTGTATCAAGTATATTAAAAAGCCCTGTTGCTTTTAAGACAGAAGAGCTGTTTGCACCTGGGTCGGTTGCAGAAGAAGCTGTATGTTCCCATGTACCTGTTCCTTTGTTTATAGAATACCAACTTCTCAAACTATGTATAGGTATATACATATACAAGTCATAGTCGTTAGTTGCCGAGTTATTCCATTTGAATTGTATACTTGTGCTTGCGTTTCCACCTGTTCTTTCATACCAAGAGTTAAACCCTTGCCCGTCAGGACCACCCCCTCCACCGTTTGATGTTTTTATAAACAGTTTAATTAAGTAGTCTTGATTATTTGTTGCATTGTAACCTATATGTCCTGCAATCTCTATAATTGCAGTAGAACCGCCTTGAACAAAGCCTCCTAATGTTCCTATTTTATACCACCCAGCAGTACCGTTAGTACTTGGTAACAGATAGTTTAAAGATTGTACAGTTCCTACTACATGTAACTTATCAACAGGATTAGTCGTCCCAATCCCGACGTTGCCTGTAGAGGTGATACGCATTTTTTCAGAAGTTCCTGGTGCAAATATTTGGTTGGCAGATGCGTAGAGATAAGAACCTGTAGAGTTGATGTGTATAGCCCCAGCTCGAGTTCCATCTCCCCACACTATTTCGTTACCGCTGTAACCTGTACTTCCAACGCTTCCTATTTGTAATTTATTTCCAGGACCAGTCGTTCCGATACCGACGTTACCTTCTCTAGTTATACATAATTTTTCACTATTATTCCAAGGGGTTTTTCCACTACCGTAGTGAATGGCGAGTCTATCACTTAGGTTTGAACCTTCATTACCTGTATCATACCAAGTAACTAAACCCCATTTATCAATTATAGAGCCAGTTGTTTGGCTGTACCTACCCATACCTAACGAAGTTGCAACCGTACTGTTATCATCAAAACTAAGCAGATCCATTAATCCATCATTTCCAGAAACAACAAAACCTGTATTTGAAGACGTTACAGCGTTGGTATTAGGAAAAGGTGAGTTTTTAGCCACATGCAATTGCACTTGAGGACTAGTTGTCCCTATACCTAAATTACCATTAGTATCTAATGTCATATGTGTATTACCTCCATCAGTCCATTTAAAGCCTGCTGATGCGTTACTACGTAAAATAGTACCACTACTATTACCTTCTATCAGAGCGCTTGTGCTGCCAAAATACACAGGCCAATCGGAGTCCAAAAATATAGAACCGCTATTTACATCTAGCTTGTGAGCAGGACTAGTCGTACCGATTCCTACGTTACCGTCAGTATCTAGAACCATTTTAGTAGTTAGTGTTGAAGACGTTGTATTGTAAGTTTGAAAACCAAGTTTATAACTTCCTTCATTCTTAATTGCAACATCCCCGCTATTCCACCTAATGAATCCTCCTGTGCCAGATATATTTACATTCCCAGCAACATCTAGTTTATAAGTAGGATTAGTCGTTCCTATACCTACGTTACCGCTACCTTTAATATCCATTGCACGTGTTCCGTCTGCAATGATTTGAAATCCTGCAGAGTTATCGTAACCTCTTATATATGTACTATTTCCGTAGTCATAAGATCCAAAGAAGATAGATCCACCACTAGTGTGTACTTCGTCTCCAGAGCCTTGTACGAATAGAGCGACTCCGGATCCGTTTGCTAGTCCATTATCTATTCTTGCTGTTCCACTTACATCTAACTCATATAAGGGATTAGTATTTTTTATACCAACCTTCAAGTCAGGCTTAAAAGTCATTATTACAGCTTCAGAGTTGTAAGGGGAATCGTGACCATTGCCTCTATAAAAATTAAATTTACCTGCATCGCTTGACCCTCTTGAACTTAGTGACCAGTATACACCTGTCCAGCTTGTTTGATTTGCTGCAACATTATGTCCAAATAATATATCTGAAGGTAGGTTGCTTCCGTTAGAGTCTAATCTTATAACAGCTCTATTATTGATAGCCCAATCTCTACCTGCTCTAACACCGAACACATCTAATGGTGCAGTCGGTGTTTCTGTTCCAATACCTACCTTACCGGCGAAATATCCGTTATTTAAAAATTTTAATGCCATGCATTGAAAGTATTAGTTAGTCTATACGTACGTCAATAGTACTTGGTATGCGTCGTTTGCTACAGAACCTGTAAATATTACAGATATGCTAGCTGATCCACTTCTTGTTACATCAGCGAATACTGTTTGGAAAGGTGACGAACCTTCTGTTACTTCAACTTTAACATTCTCGGCTAAAGCACCCGATCCAAATAACGATGCATCTGCTAGATCTACTGTAAATGTAGTAAGTCCTCCTGATTCAGTTCTTGAAGACGGTGAAGTGTTATTAAGAGATTGCTTGGCTCCGTAAGGATTTGCTTGAGGTTTTAATTGCACCCAACCTGTTGATGATACTGAAAAGCTTGCTGAATCAAAACCAGCAACACCTTTTTCCGTAGCGCCATCTGTTGCGCCAGCTCCTGCTATGTTTGCATCTTGAATAACTAAAGTATAAGCTGTTGATGCTGGATCTGAACTTGCCGATATTGCTGCGTTAGCGAATATAAAATCACCAACTTCTACAGAAACTGTAGTGTCACTGAATGTTATATCACCATCGTGTGTTACTATTAAATAATCCCCTTGGTCTAATGCAATGTTAGATGAACCACTGATAGCTGGCGAACCTGGATCGCTAGTAGCATTGTAACCGCCTTTGAAAACACCAACACCCGCAACAAGTAATTCTACTTGACCTAAGTTAACCGCATCTGTTGACGCTGTACCAGTAGCAAGATTAGTAATCTTATTACTATTCATGTTAAGCTTACTAGCTAAGCTATTTGTTTCACCTGATTGACTTTGCGTTATAACACCCCCGACGGTTAAGTCATCTACTATAGTAACATCATCTGGCATATCAATAGTGATATTACCATTGTTGCCCACTGTCTCGGTTATGTTTATTCTACCAGTTGTACCTTTAAACTCTACAGTAGATTTAATACCTGAACCAGTTCCTCCTGCTGTTAAATCAATTTTAGCTGAGTTTGCGGCTCCTGCAGAAACAGGTAATGTATATGTCTCGTTAGTGTCAGCTGGTAATGTGTATGTTTCCGTATCTACAGATGTTACGTGACCAGTTGCGTTTGTACCAATAGCTTTAACAGCTATAATATTTCCGCCATAACCTGGACTAGAAGTAGTTGGGGTATTTGTTCTAGTTGTTGCATCATGATTAACAATAGGTATTGGCCCGTTTGGATCTGTTACTGTTATATAAGTACCGCCGTCTACTTTTTGTATATCACCGCCTATAGATTCCCACCCCGCAGATCCGCCACCTGTATCAGCAACGTATTGTTTTAATGAATCTGTTGTAGTGTTAAATATTATTTGACCAACAACGCCTGACGCTGGGTCCGATGCGACATTTTGTATTACCGCTTGGTTAAGTTGATTCTGATTTAAATCAACCGTGTTTAAAAAATTAATTGCCATAGTTTGTTAGTTTAAGTATGCTTTACCGGCAAATCCTGCCGAGAATGTTAATGTTACATTATTGTCATCCGTATAATTGTAATCTCCTACAACAACTGTATCTGCTGTATCGACTACTGTTATGGATGGAAATTTACCTAAGTTATGTTGTATAACCCAGGATATTGAAGGTGTTCCTTGAGTAAATATAAAAGTTTTATCTGCTTCTACCCAAGTGTTGTCTCCTCTCAGGAATGTAGTATTATCAGGCGTACCAGTAGCTGACAATGATGCTGTAACTTCTACGTTACCTGTCTGCGGCGACGTAGGTGTCATGTCTATAAACTCAGTGTCAAAAGTTCTAATACTGTCAACACCTGTAGCACCGAGTTCTAGATAAAAGTTTACAAGAGTGTAATAGTGATCCATATCTATAGATCCATTTCCACCTATGTATTCTAATGTTAATGTATAAAAGTTAGTTGTACCAATTTGCGTGTACCCTCTCATTATATAATGCCCAAATGAGCCCTTACCGGCTACATCTTGAAACATTACTTGTTCATCTACTAAATACTCTAAGAAAGGTGAAACAATCTGACCGGAGATGTCCATGTTTGATATTACTATAGACGTAATGCTTGACCAAGGTGTATCGTTACCACCTCCGGCTGCAAAAGCAAAAGTACCTGCTTTAAAAGAAGGGTCTTGTACAAACTGATAGTTCATCTGCCCGGCAATTGCTACCTTACCGTTTATATTCAAGTAGTCCGCTACTGCTTTAGCCGTGTATTGCTTAGTCTGTCTATTGACGGAGTCAGTACCTACCCAAGCATCTGTATCAGTTATAGTCTGATCGTAAGGATATGAATATATTATTGCCATGTTTATCTTTTATTTTGTCTTCTTTCCGCCTTAGTACCGTCTTTCTTATTCTTACTCTGCGTACCGCCTCGGTTAAACGACGCTTTTACACATTTTTTAGTGTTATGGTCGTAATCGTAACCCTTAGGACAATCCTTTCTTTGACTCTCGGCTTTAAATCTCCTTCTCCTGTCGGTCATAGCGTACTTCTTGTCTCTGATCGCTTTAGCCTTCGCTGCTGCTGGACTTAATTTTTGCTTCGGTCCGCCTCTTCTTCTTGGTTTTGCCATAATGTTGTTTTCGTATACATTATATACTTACATGTTATACCTAAATTTTACAATATCCATAAACGCGACGATAGCCTCTTATTAATATATATAACTAGCTAATGTCACACTTTATGAAATAAAAAAATATTGCAAATAGAGGGCAATGGGGTTGCAGCTTTACATTACCTCCTCAATCCTATAGGAAAACGCGTTTCAAATTTAGGGGCCCCTGGTCTTTTTTTCGGCTTCGGCGCACGGTTTCGGCTTTTCGGTGCGGTTTACGGTGCAGGTTCCGGCTTATGCTATCGGGTCTGGTGCTGTGGCACGGCTTGCTGGCATCTGGATCCTGGCTGTTTGACTCCTGGCTGTGGCCTGGCTGTTGGCTCGGGTCCGAGATCCTGATCCTAATCTGCGGGATGGGATCCTGGTCCTGACGCGGAGCGAAGCGTAGCGTATAGCATACGCGTATAGCATTTACTACAAGACGAATACGATGGATAATCGATAATATAAGTGAATTTAAAATAAAATATAAATTATGAATAACTTAGAAAAATTATTAAAAATTGAAAAAATAGTAAATCAAAAAGATCTAAACGAATATATCAAAGTTCTAATAGAAATTGAAAAAGAATATACAAACTAAATACGATGAATAATCGATAATATAAGTGAATAATAAAAATAATATATAATGATAATAACAAACAAATACACAGGTCGTGATGTAACATCCGAGATCCTAGCCCTACTAAACGGAACTATAACACAAGAAGAGTTCGAAACAATAACATTAACACCCAGTAAATAATATGAAACCAATAGTAAACAGAATAGATCAACAGATCAACGACAGATATCCAGGACAGGTTGACCAGATCAAGGCCTACATCGAGATCATGAAAACAGATTACGACCAGGATCAATTCCTTGAAGAAGATATACTTGAAGATATACTAACTAAATTAGATATAATATAATGTACAGATCAGAAATTAGAACCAGACCAGATGGAACCAGTTACGTACAATGTATCTGGATCGGAGACCAGGCCAAAGATCTCACAGAGGATCAACAACTGATCGCAGCTCAACTCAAAGCCTGGAACACGACTGAGTAATGCTCAAGGCCGGAGGCGCAGCCGAAGGCTGTATAGCACGTATAGCATACTGCGTATAGCATTTTTGACAGAGTGAACACGATCTCATTTCGATAATATAAGTGAATAACAAATAAAATATAAATTATGGATTTCACTCTTCAAAACCACAAATCAATTTCTTATTTAATAGAATTTTATCTAAAAAATACTAAAGATTTTGACAACAAAAACCTCAACAATCTAATAATAACAAATGCCTCTTTAGGATCTAAATTAGAAAATAAATAAAATTACAAACTAAATACGATAACTATTCGATAATATAAGTGAATAATAAAAATAATAATAATAACTAAATAAATTTAAATTATGTCAAATCAAGAATTAATTACAAATGCAATCGCAAACATGTCAAACGAAGAAAAAGCAACAATCTTCCCTCCGATCACAAGAGCTAACTTCGTAGTCCGCAAATCATGGCTCGGCCGAAATCAAATCATAACTTTCAACACGAAAGCGACCAAGACTAAGCCAAGCGTCAAAGTAACGTACAACCACGACGAAGTACTGGAACTAATGTTACCGAAACTAAACATCATGCCATGTTGGATCAAACGAGGGTACTGGTCACAGTCGACAGACATGCCTGCAAACACGAGACATCTGTCAAAGCGTGAAACAATTGAGACTGAGGCTACTGAAAAGTAGTCTTGGGATCAACCCCCGACAACACAAACACGAGTAACAAACGATAATATTAACAAATAAAACAAAAATTATGTATTCAAATTGCTGCGGCTCAGAAGCGAGCTATCTATCAGACGAGTTATGTGGATCATGCCTGGAATGGGCAGAGTTCGATGACCAAGAGTAAAAAACGTGACAATAGCCTACTATTATATTAATATAACAAGCTAACGTCACACTTTTCAAAATTACCGCTTCGGAAGTTCCGTTGCGAGGCTTGGCCTGGGTATTTTGCTATACACCGGAAGAGTAGACTCCGCCCTACGCGACGTTTAAATGCTATACATCACCCAATATGCTACGATCTTAAGTGAAAATCACCTAAAAACCTCCACTTTGTAGTGAAAATCACTAAAAAACACGCTATTTGTAGTGAAATTACCTAGTTTTACTGACTTTGAGAGGTAGTGTAATACTTTTACTACTATTTTTACTCACTAATAATAATACACCTTTACAAAACAAATACGATCACCTAACGATAATATATGTGAATTTAAAATTAATACTTATGAAACCAAAAAATGTACTGTTTATTGAAGAATTTATAGAAATACTGGGTGGCGACAATTTTTTCCTATGCGACCTAATCGATCAAGAAGAACTATTTACCATGCAAGATCAGTTAAGTCAGTTAATAGTCAACCATGCGAACGACGGAACATCAGTTGCAAGACATTTAGTACCGTTATTACCAAGAACCTTTAAAGTAGAGTAATATGAGAGAATATCACGGATTTAATAGCGAACAAGAGTATGAAGAGTATGCACAGTTAATGTGGTTAATAAATAATAATAAAGTATAATATGAAAAATATAGAATTAAGCGAAAACGATTGTGTCTTTGTACACTATGTATTAAGAATGTACGCTAATCAAACTGAAGGTTTAGATTATGATGACAAACAAGAAATATACGAAGTAGCAAATAAATTTAAGTAAATTATGATGACAATGAAAGAAGTGTGTGCATACGTCGCACAAAAGAGAAAAGCGGATGCTATACATCACCGCAAAACGGTAACCCAGGGTGAATATTGTTCAGGGTTAACAGAGAAAGAATACCGAAAAGTGAAAACTAAAGGTAAAGGATCGGGTAGTAAAGGTAGATCGTATTCACATACGAAACTATGGGAAAGTCAGAATAGATCGGAAAGAATCCACACTATGTACTACGATAAAAAGTATGCAAACTAAACACGATCACCTATCGATAATATTAATGAATTTAAAAACTAAGTATAATGATTAAAATACAGGAATGGCAGTGGAATATAGTAAAAGAAGTATTATATGACTACTTAGACGAGTACGATCACCGAGAAGACGTAAGAGAAGTATTAATTAAAGTAAACGAACAATTATGAGAAAATTTACACACAAAGTACTATTTGTACTAAAGCGAGCAAACAGAGTATTAACCGATCTTGGCACCGCAGCGGCCTGGGCAATAAGAAATTAACTATGGAATTATGTGAAAATATAACCGTGAACGGTTGGGATTTTGAACTAGTAGAAAACGATGTAGATGACATATTCTACCAATGTAGAGGCGAAGTAATGTACGACGACGAACACGATGAAATGCCAGAACCAAGTCTTTGGCGAGCAGCGCAAAAATTAGTAGATATACTAGTAAACGACGGCTTAAGAGTATACGCTGGTCACTCTGAAAAGGGCTGGGTAGAAGTAACAATAAATGTAAACAATGGAGCATAGAGGATATTCATATAAAGAAATTAGAGTAACAAATTGGCGAGATGTCACGTCAACAATGTACCAATGCAATGACGTTGATCTACTCGAGCACACAGATGTAAGCGTGTTCACAAAGTTCACTGAAAAGCGAATGAAAGAAGCGATCGACTACTACATAGATAATGTAGAATACCATAAAAGCTTAAAACCTCTAACCGAAAAAGCGGTAAAAGATTTTTACAAACTGAATACGATCAAAGATTGATAATATATACGAATCTAAAACTAATACAATGAAAAATACAATTAAATTTATCCACTCAAAACAAATAGTATTAAACGGTAAAGTATACAAACCATATCTTGTCGGTGAATTACCATCAACGTTCGGTTTTATCTACAACGAAGATAAAGATCAAGAAGGTATAACTGAGTGGTTCAACTACAAAGGATTAACTTACCTAAAGAAACAATAGTATGAAGTTAACAGCGGATCTACTACAAGAACTATCAATGTACATCAACCTCAACTATGAAGATGATTGGTACTTACAAGAAAAAGTAAATGAATTAAAAACTAGAATATATGAGCAATAAAAGAAACTTATACGAAATAGCGGAGAGCGTCGCTGACATAACTCTCGAACTTATGGAAGACAGTATTGACTGGCAACTAGGCGATTATCCCGCCGACGGTGACGACTACAATGCTATACACTCACAAGTAATGCAACGTGCGATCGAAATAATGTACAAACAAAACACGATCACCCAATGATAATATAAATGTAATACGGAAGCAAACATCGGTGGACCGGCCGGTATATCTAATGACGAAAATGTATTAGACGCCGATCACGCTTCTTTATAAAAGTTAACTGAACTGGTGAGGGCTCGTTATGAACTCAGGAATGTTAACAAACCTAGCGAATAAATAACGTCTCCACTATGTGGTTAGGAAATGTCTGGGTAGGGCGATATGGTAACGAAGATAACTTCAAACGGGTTCGATTCCCGTACGTCCGCTAATTTAAAATTAAATAAAATGAGTAATTTAGAAAAACAAAGAGCAAAAGAAATAAACTCTATGTCCATGCAAGAAATAGTGTCTATGACGTATAGGTTAACACCTGAACAACTAGATAAATGGGCAGGGTCTGGTTATAGCGGCAAAACTTATGTAGAATTAGTAGGAATTTAAAAATTAAATAAAATGAGTAAAACAAAATTTAACGGATTTGAAAAGTATTTCATCCAAACAGCGTTAAAAGCCGCTATCGAACAAGCAGAAGTAGATGTGTTAGCCGCTAAGTCTAACGGTAAAAATGTAATATATGCACCGGGTTATTTCACTATGGTAGGTAATGAGATCATTGACAAAGTAAATAGTATGACACTTAAAAAATACCAAGACTAATGAGCTATTCACTTAAACAAGTATTAATGGAACGTGACGGCATGAATGGTGTTGAAGCAACTCAAGAGATCAAAGATATACGATCTAGAGTATTTAAAGGTGAAAACCCTGAAACAATATTATTCGAAGAGTATGGGTTAGAACCTGACTACATTTTCGATATAATATAAATTACAAACTAAATACGACTACCAATCGATAATATATATGAATTTAAAATACAAATAACATGAAAAATTTACTACAATCAATTAAACCTAAGTACATCAAACTTATTAATCAAAGTGATTACAAGTTTACGTCAACAAGAATTATCGCTAAACTAGAAAGCTCAAGATTTTACGGCGAGCTAACTATAAGCGAGATCAGAGATATATACGACATGTGTGGTATCAATGCGCTCAGAGTATCAGCGTGGGATTACAGATTCGGCGATAACATTCTAATAGACGGTGATGACTAAGCAAGAACTACAACAACGAGCTAGCGACAAAGCTTTCGCTAAAATGTCTATGCTCTTGATTACGATCGAGCAAAACAAAGAAGACATACGCACAGGCAACTACGGTGGTGTTACATCCACCGAGATGGATATAGTATTAAACAGTAATAAAATAGAATTAAAGGTGTGGCAATACATCGCTAAATTAATAGAAACAGATGAAGAATAAATATATAACCGATGAGTTAATAACTCAAAGAATGACAGACAAAGGTTGGATCGAAGGATGTGACGAAGAGCATGCTAGAAACCAAGTACTTGCACACTATGAATGCGAGATAACAGATCAATGGCAAAACCCTGACTTCAGTGTATACGAAGAGTCAACCGCTGACGGCTATTCTGTATGGATAGCTACAAGTGATGACAAGCATATAAACGTAAGTGAAGATGTTTATTATTACGAGAACGAACTAACGGATGTTCTTTATGACGCTATATCTGACTATAGTAATATATACTGTGACAACTATGACTTTATTGAAGATGCTATCACTAGGCACTACGAAGATCTATTATGTAAAATGGAAGACGAAATTATAGATGAGCTACTTGATGAAGGTTATAACCATAAAATAGTTAACCCTATAAATGCACTGCAATATATAGAAATGATCTCTCAAGACGACCAGTTTAATAAGGATCTACCTAAGCTATATATAGGACACATAAATATAGACCCAAGTGACGATTATAAGTATTTAGCATATGCCGCTAGAATTATTAAAGATAGAAGTAGATATGAAATTGTAGCTAATCACTACGGCTTGACTATCTTTAGAGCAGTTCAAAACGAAATTATATTTAATGAACTAAAAGATGAAGTATAAAAACTACGATATAGATACACAAGATAATGGGTGGGGTTACTTTGAAGCAACTAACCTTGACGACTGTGATGCACCTATCTTGTTCGCTAATACAATAGAAAAATTAAAAATAGAAATAGATGAAGACTAAAAAACAAACAGTACCTAAATGGTTTAAAGGAACTATATACAGCGAAGGCGAAACAGTAACCAACCCATTCAGTGGCGAATGCTATACACTCAACGGCCTCGAGCTCTCTATATACGATTATATTATGGGTAGCCAATATATATTTGAAGTAGCACCTAAAACGGTTACACCTAAACAAGTTAGCGAGTTTCAAAAAGCGTTGAACTGGTTTCGTAAAAATAATGTAGAAGCGTACTTCGTGTTGCTTGATTAGTACAAACTAAACACGATCGCTGATCGATAATATAATAAACAAAAACTATGAACTTACTAACACAAAATTCTAAACTTAAAAAAACATCAAAAGAACTCGGGCTCCGGGTCTTCAACTTCGGTATTCCTGCCTACAAATCTGCTAGCGGGAAACTGACGTGCCCCATGGCTGACAGTTGTGTTAAATTCTGTTATGCCAAGAAAGGAGCCTACATATGGAGTAACGTAAAACCTGCGTTTGAAAAGCGTTATCAACTCAGCAAGACTGACATGTTTGTTGATGCTATGAACGCTGAAATACGTAAGAAGAAACCTGATTACGTCAGAGTCCATGATAGCGGCG
>Ga0228647_1000087_pt1 | contig 29428 bp, 24 predicted proteins | sample 59DmetaG_FD_186034 | JGI IMG/M metagenome (GOLD analysis project Ga0228647, IMG submission 186034) | Seawater microbial communities from Monterey Bay, California, United States - 59D | ecosystem: Environmental > Aquatic > Marine > Coastal | place: USA: California | collected 2016-10-21 | reverse complement strand
AGGTGTTAATAATGATTGGCAAGACTTATTATATCAAACTGCAGCCCAAACTGGAGTTAATGCGTCAGTTTCTGGAGGTTCAGAGAGTGGTTCTTTTTATGTTGGTCTAGGGTACTTAGATCAAGAGGGAATTGTTCTTACTTCTGAGAATAAAAGATATTCATTAGCAATTAATCTAGATCAAGAAGTTAATGATTGGCTTTCTTTTGGCACACATTTTACTTACACTAGATCGAATGTTAAAACAATTCCTGACGACATGGGTGCTAGATATGGAGGCGCTATATCCTCTGCACTGCAGACCCCTCCATTTCAAGAAATTTTTGACGAAAATGGATTTTATTCAGTTTCTGCAGGTGGTACTGGATTTGGATTAGAAAATCCATTAAGTTATGTATATAGTACTGATAATTTAAATGTGATTAATAACATGGTTGCAGATGCTAATTTTTCTATTAAACTTCCTTATAATTTGACATTCAAATCACAGATGGGAATAATACTTAGCGGTAACCGTTTCACCTCATTTAGAGATCCAACGCTTAATGGACAATCAGCTGCTTATAATGGTGAGGGACAATATAACACTGGCGAGACTTTACGTTATATATTTGATAACACTTTAAGCTATGATGAGGTTTTTGATAAGCATAAAATAGGGGTTGTTATTGGTAGTAGTATTTCAGATGAAAACAGGATTTCTAGTGCACAAACTAAAAGAAATTTTGCTTCTGAAACTGTCAGAACACTCAATACTGCTTCAGAAAATTTTTCCCAATCATCAGATGCAGGATCTTGGTCATTAGAGTCATATTTTGCTAGGGCAAATTACAGTTATGATGATAAATATCTTTTAACTGCATCTATAAGAACGGACGGTTCATCCAGAATTGCTCCTGACAATAGATGGGGACAATTTAAGACAATTTCTGCTGGATGGAATTTATCTAATGAAAGTTTCATGGAAGGTGTAGACTTTTTACAAAATTTAAAGTTAAGAGCAGGTTATGGAGAAACAGGAAACTTACCTAGCGCACTAAATGCATATGCTAATATAGTAAATGTGAGTGTGTTTCCTGCAGACGCTACCAGCTTGAGCCCAGGAAGATTACCAAGTACTCAAGCCGGGAATGCGGATTTACAATGGGAAACTTCAGACCAAATTAATATTGGTTTAGACTTTTCTGTTTTAGACAATCGAATTTACATTTCTGCTGATTATTATAAAAAACAGACAGAAAATATGATTTTCCCTTCAACACTCCCTAAAAGCACTGGTTTCTTAACGAAAGTTATCAATTTAGATGGTGTTATTGAAAATACTGGTTTTGAGTTTGCAATAAATGCCAGCTTAGTAAATACTAGTAATTTTAGTTGGAACTCATCACTAAACATGTCTTTTAACGATAATATTGTAATGGACATACCTGAGGATGAAATAATATTTTCTACTCGATTACAAAATCTGGGTGGAAACTTATCTATCACTAAAAATGGAATACCTATCGGAAGTTTTTGGGGACTTAACGCTGAAGGTGTTGATCCTCAAACAGGAGATATGATTTTCACTGATAATAATGGCGATGGTTCTATAACACCAGATGATAAGCAGGTTATTGGTAACCCAATGCCAGACTTTACTTATGGATTTGTTAATGAGTTTAGTTATAAGAATTTTGATTTGAATGTAGTTATAGATGGTTCATATGGAAATGAAATTTATAACACTGGCAAACAGAATCTTCAATCTATGAGATTTTCAGAACAGCAGTCTGCAGATGTTGCAAATCGTTGGAGAAATCCTGGTGATCAAACTGATATGCCAAGAGCTACTTTAGTTGATTCAAACTTAAATTCATTTATAAACACTCGTTGGATAGAAGATGGTTCTTACTTAAGGGTAAGAGATATAAGTTTATCATATAATTTCGGGAAAAATGTAGCAGAAAAGTTGAGTCTATCTGGTCTTAGGGTTTATGGAAACTTGAAAAACTGGTTTACTATTACAAATTATTCTGGTTATTCTCCGGAGGTGAATAGATCTTTGGGTGGTGTAGATTCAGTTGCATTAACTCAAGGGGTCGATTACGGCACATACCCGCAAGCGAAAACTTTTTCAGTAGGTCTTAATATTCAATTTTAAAAAAAGATCAAGGATGAAAAATACAAACAATTTAATTATTAAAGAAAAATTTAATATTATGAAAAATCAATTTAACTTAAAGATGATATTAGCTTTATCGTTAATAGCATTTTATTCATGTACACCCGATGACTTTTTAGAAAAGCCTCCTCTGAATGAATTGTCGACAGAAGTTTCATATGCTTCTAAATCAGATGCAGAGGCTGCTGTGGGAGCAATTTATGGTATGCCAGCACAAATGAGTCAACACTACTATAAGTGGCAACACACATTTTTTAGTGATATGAGAGCTGATAATACCCATAGTGGTTTTGTAGCATCGATTATTAATGTTGAACTTGGACAGCCCAATGCTGCAGATATAGAACCGATTGAATATCCGTGGTCTCAAAATTATAGCTATATCGCAGCTGCTAACACTGTAATAGATAACATACCTGGCATCGAAGATCCTGATTTTACTGATGCAGAAAAGAATGTTATAATGGGACAAGCATATTTTTTAAGAGGTTTTTACTATTTCCATTTGGCTAGGCTCTATGGTGGAGTTCCTCTAACATTATCAACTACTGATACTGATATATTAAAAGCTAGAAGTACACAAGAAGATGTATTTGCTCAAGTTGAAAGTGATTTGTTATTAGCAGAAAGTCTATTACCAAAAGAGTATTCAGATAATTTTTTAACAAGAACTAGAGCTACTAAAGGAGCAGCTCAGGCAATGCTAGCTAAGACTTATGCTGAAACACGTGATTTCACAAAATCTGCAGAATATTCAGGTAAGGTGATTAGTAATGGTGTATATGATTTACTTCCGACATTTGACCATCTGTGGGATGGAGATCATGAATATAATAGAGAATCTATATTTGAAATGGTTCATGTTCCAGGTACTGATATTGCTACTTATGTTGGATTACAAGTATTACCTCCTGGAGACTATTCTCAATATGATGGTAATAAAACTGGTTTTAACCCTTGGGAAGTACCTTACCACAGATTCAATACAATTAAAACAGATCTTGCTGCAGCTTTCAAAGAAATGGGAGATACAGTTCGAGAAGAGTCTACTGTATTCTATGTTCCTTATGAAATGGCAACACAGCCAAATTTTGGTTACCTTGAAGGGGAACCGATTGGTCATACTTGGAAAATGGGTCGAACAGGGGAGATTTTTGACAAGCATAATGTTGTTCTTCTTCGTTTAGCTGATATTATTTTATTAAGAGCTGAAGCACTAAATCAAATAGGACAAACTGCAGAAGCTATAACTTTACTTAATCAAGTTCGTGCACGTGTAGAGCTTGCTCCTACTGAAGCGACATCTCAAAGCGAAGTTGCACTTGCTATTTTAAAGGAGAGAAGGTTAGAGTTAGTAGTAGAAAATAACCGCTTTTGGGATTTAAAACGTTACTATAATGATGATGCAAAACTTACCCAACATATAAATGGACAAACAGATAGCGCAGGCAATTCTTTTGGTGTTCAAACTACAGTTGATAAAGTTTTTATTCCTATTCCACAAGCAGAATTAGACGTTAATCCTAATTTAACACAAAATCCAGGATACTAATTTTCAATAACAAGTAATATTTACCCTTGTTAAGCAAGGGTAAATATTTTACTTTAATAAGAAAAAATTATGATTTCAATTGAAAGTGAAGAGCGCCCTTGGGGGCGATTTTTTGTTATACACGACCAGCCAAAATATAAACTAAAACGAATTGAAGTTGATCCAGGTGGAAGGCTCTCATATCAATATCATCACAAGCGATCTGAAGCTTGGACTATAATTGAAGGGGTTGGGGATATAACGCTAAATGGTGTGACAAAAGAATATAAAGCGGGTGAAACTATATTAATTCCACAAGGAGTTAAGCATCGTATTGAAAATAAAGGATCAGAAAAAGTTGTGTTTATTGAAGTTCAAACCGGAACCTATTTTGGTGAAGACGATATTGTTCGAATTGAAGATGATTACAATAGAGTTTAAGAAAAAAAATAATTATTAATTTTTTAATCTTTTATATTAGTGATAACTACCTCCTACCTTAAAGTAAATTATAATATTATGATAAATAACATAAATAAAATAATATTGACTTTTATTATACTATCGTTGCTTTCATGTTCCGATAAAGTAAGTAATAAAAAAAAATCATTAAATAATTCACAATATTCAAGTCTAGTTGATTTAGTTAATCCATTAATGGGAACAGACTCTAAATTTAGTCTTTCAAATGGAAACACCTATCCTGCTATTGCCACCCCGTGGGGAATGAATTTCTGGACGCCTCAAACCGCTAAAATGGGAGATGGTTGGGCGTATAAATATGACGACGAAAAAATTAGAGGAATTAAACAAACTCATCAGCCAAGCCCATGGCTTAACGACTATGCTTCTTTTTCTTTTATGGCTGTAACGGGGAAACTTAAATATCAAGAAGACGAAAGAGCCTCATGGTTTTCTCATAAAGCTGAGGAAGCAAGACACTACTATTATAAAACTTATTTAGCAGATTATGATATTACTGCAGAGGTCACACCTTCAGAAAGGGCAGTAATGTTCAGATTTACATTTCCTGAAAATGATTCTTCTTATATTATACTCGATGCTTTTGAGAAGGGTTCTATGGTAAAAATAATACCTGAGGAAAGGAAAATTATTGGCTATTGTAGAAATAATAACGGCGGAGTTCCAGAAAATTTCCATAATTATTTTGTTGCTGTTTTTGATAAAGATTTTAAGTGGAAACATACTTGGGGTGATAATTGGAAATTTAGTAAAAACTCTACGGAAAATCAAGGAGATCATGTAGGGGCTATTATAGGTTTTGAGACTGATTCAGGTGAACAAGTCAATGTAAAGGTAGCTTCATCATTTATTAGTTTAGAGCAAGCAGAACTAAATCTTAATCAAGAAATAGGACAAAAAACTTTTAAAGATGTTAAGTCAGAAGCCAAGGCTTTTTGGGAAAATGAATTTCAAAGATTATTGGTTGAAGATGATAACATAGATAACATTCGTACATTTTATTCTTGTCTTTATAGACTCTTACTATTTCCAAGAAAATTTTATGAAATAAATAAAGAAGAAGAAATAGTTCATTACAGTCCATACAATGGAAAAGTTCTACCAGGATATATGTTTACAGATAATGGTTTTTGGGATACGTTTAGAGCAGTATTTCCTTTTTTCAATCTAATGTATCCAGAACTTAACAAACAAATTATGGAAGGTTTGGCAAATACATATAAAGAATCAGGATGGTTGCCAGAGTGGGCAAGTCCTGGTCATCGTGATATCATGATTGGCTCAAATTCGGCACCAATAATTTCAGATGCCTATCTTAAGGGAAATGTGAATAAAAATGATGAAGAAGTTTTATTAGAAGCTATTTTAAAAAATGCTAATATTAATGAAGGTCGTCCTGCAAAATCTGTAGGAAGAGAGGGAGTTGATTATTACAATAGACTAGGCTATGTACCTTATGATGTTGGAATAAATGAGAATGCTGCTCGCACATTAGAGTATGCTTATGCAGATTTTACAATTGCGGAGATGGCTAAAAAGATGAACAAACCAGTAATATCAAAACGATTCTATAAACAATCTAAAAATTATAAAAATTTATTTGACCCAGAAACCAAATGGATGCGTGGCAAAAATAAAGATGGTACTTTTCAATCACCTTTTAATCCTCTAAAATGGGGCGATGCTTTTACAGAAGGAAATAGTTTGCATTACTCGTGGTCTGTATTCCACGATATTCAAGGGCTTATAGACTTGATGGGTGGGAATTCAGAATTCACAAAAATGTTAGATAAAGTGTTTACAATGCCTCCAAAATTTGATGACTCATATTATGGATTCACCATCCATGAAATTAGAGAAATGCAGATTGCAAATATGGGAAATTATGCACATGGTAATCAACCAGTACAGCATATGATTTATCTATATAATTATGCTAAACAACCTTGGAAAGCACAAAATAAAGTTAGAGAGGTGATGAAAAAATTATATTCTGCTACTCCAGATGGTTATTGTGGTGATGAAGATAACGGTCAAACCTCGGCTTGGTATGTTTTTAGCTCTTTAGGCTTTTATCCGGTTACCCCAGGAGTACCACAATATGTTTTTGGAAGTCCTCTCTTTGAGAAGGTTACAATGAATTTACAAAATGGGAACACATTCACAATCAATGCAAAAAATAATAATTATAACAATCATTACATTAATTCATTGAAATTAAATGGAGCTAATTATAATAAAACATGGATTGACTATAATGACATTCAAAAGGGTGGTAATTTAAATTTTGAAATGAATTCTGTTCCAAACAAAGAATTTGGAATTTCAAATGTGTCTAGCCCTTATTCTATGACAAAAAATAATTAATACTAATAGATCTTGATATATGTGGTTAAGAATTAATCATCAACATAAATTCATGCTAAAAGGAAAATCTATGAATAAAGTCTTAGGTTTATTTATCGCTTTATTTTTTTTTAATGCTTGTAAATCTGAAAATAAAAAATTCACCAAACTGAATTCTGGTATAACCAATATTAGTTTTAAAAATAAACTATATGAGACTAATACACGAAACTATTTCACCAATCCATATATGTATTTAGGAGCTGGTGTTGCAGCTGGTGACTTTAATAACGATGGGCTCGAAGATTTATTCTTTTTAGGGAACATGGTTCGAAATAAACTCTATATAAATCAAGGGAATTTAAAGTTTAATGACATAAGCGAGACTGCAGGAATTGAAGGAGATGATCGATGGTATTCTGGTGTTACCCTAATTGATATTAATAATGATGGTTTTCTAGATATATACTGTTCTGTAGGAGGTGAAAATGGACCTAACAACAATATTTTATTCATTAATAACCAAGATAACACATTCACTGAAAAGGCTAAAGAATTTGGGATCGACGATGATGCATATAGTATGCACTCTACTTTTTTTGATTACGATAAAGATGGAGACTTAGATCTTTATGTAGCAAATTATCCTCCTACCAGCTTTGCTGCTCCTGTTGACTATTATAAGTACAGGATTAATAATCATCAAAAACGTGATTCAGATCATCTGTACCGAAATGAGGGTGATCATTTTGTTGACGTGACTGAAGAATCTGGAATTAGTAATTTTGGATTAAGCCTTGGAATTGTTGCTTCTGACTTTAATAACGATGGGTATCCAGATATATATGTATCAAATGATTTTAGTTCTCCTGATTTTATGTATATCAATAATAGAGATGGAACATTTAAAAATGACATTCTTAATACACTCCAACAAACATCATTGTTTGGAATGGGTGTAGACGCTTCTGATTTTAATAATGATGGTTGGGTAGATATTTTTCAGCTTGACATGAATGCTGCAGACAATTTCAGATCTAAAGCCAACATGTCATCTATGAACCCTCAAGTATTTTATCAATCTGTTGCTTTGGGCTTACACCATCAGTACATGCAAAACTCTCTTCAATTAAATCAAGGAAATCTATTAAGTAATTCTCCAGCTTTTAGTAATATTTCACGTTGGAGTGGTGTGTCTTCAACTGATTGGAGTTGGGGTGGATTATTTGCAGATTTTGATAATGATGGATGGAAAGATCTATACGTAACTAATGGTATTAGAAGAGATGTAAATAACAAAGATTTTTATAATGAACACAGAGTGTTTTTCGATAAAATGAAAAATGATCCCAATTATAAAAACAAACACGAGGAGTTCAAATTATTATCTTATTTAGAAAAGATGCCTTCCGAAAAGCTAACCAATTATTTATTTCAAAACCAGCAAGATAAGGGTTTTGAAAACAAAAATATTGAATGGGGCCTTGATGAAAAAACGTTTTCTAATGGTTTGGTATATAGTGATTTAGATAATGATGGTGATTTAGATTTAGTTGTAAACAACCTGGAAGATATTGCCAGCATATACAGAAATAATAGTGTAAATACCAATTTTATTGGATTTGAGCTAGAGGGTAAAAACAATCAAATTCCTATAGGCACTAGAGTTCATTTAAAGGTAAATGGGCAATCCCAAATGCAAGAATTAAATCTAAGTCGAGGATATCTCTCCTCTGTTTCCCCAAGAATTCATTTTGGTTTAGGCACAAATACCCTGGTTGATGAAATCATCGTTCAATGGCCCGATGAAACTCAAACTAAAGTAATAAACGCTGAGATAAATACTTACAATACCATTATCTACAATGATCAGATCAATTCTTCAAAACAAGGGATAGGTGAAAGTGGTCTGAAACAATTTAAAACAATCATACAAAAAGACGCGTTTATTCATCTTGAAAATCCACACAATGATTTTAAAAACGAAATCTTGCTTCCTCATAAAAATTCAACCTTAGGTCCAGCTTTAGCTGTAGGTGACTTGAATAATGACTCTCTTGAAGACTATATAATTGGAGGTGCCATTGCACAGCCTACATCGCTTTACATACAAAATAAAAATGGAACTTTTTCCCCCTACGAAATGTCTGTTTTTGATCAAGATAAGTATTATGAAGATTTAGGTATCGTAATTTTTGATGCAGATAATGACGGGGATCAAGACATTTACATTGCTAGTGGTGGCAATGAATTTGACGCTGGGTCAAAGGTTTATGAGGACCGTTTTTATGAAAACAAAGGGAATATGATATTTGAAAGAAATAGAACTGCTATACCCCAGACTCGTATTAGCGGACTTGAGGTCTCTACTAATGATTTTGATCAAGATGGCGACCTTGATCTTTTTGTGGGAGGACGTTTAACTCCTAAAAAATATCCTTACCCAAGTAGTTCAAGAATTTTAGAAAATCAAAGTTCAGATGGTTTAGCCAAGTTTGTTGATGTCACTAATCATAAATTATCAAAGTTAAAAGATATTGGTTTGGTGACAACCTCAATATGGGTTGATATTGACGGTGATTCATGGGAAGATTTAATTGTGGCTGGAGAATGGATGTCTGTTCGATTTTTTAAAAATAATTATGGTGAAAGTTTTACAGAAGTTACTGATCAGGTCTATACACCTGATCATCGGGGTTGGTGGAATGATATTGAAAAAGGTGATTTTGACAACGATGGCGATATAGATCTTATCCTAGGCAACCTAGGGTTGAATTATAAATACCAAGCGTCAGAAGAAAAACCATTTCGTGTTTACTTAAATGACTTTGATGAAAATTCGACCTATGACATCGTATTAAGCTATAATTCTGACGATACAGAATATCCTGTTCGCGGAAGACAATGTTCTTCCCAACAAATACCGTCCATTAAAGAAAAGTTTGATGACTATAATACGTTTGCAAGTGCTTCGCTTGAAGAAATTTATTCTGATAAAATGCTTGAAGAATCTTTAAGTTACGAGATTACTTCATTTGGTAGTGTTTATTTAGAAAATAAAGAAGGGGTTTTTCTTGCTAGACCTCTAAATTATCAGGCTCAGTTTTCCAACATTAACTCTATCGTAGTTAAAGATATAGATGATGATGGAAATTTAGATGCTATAATTGGCGGGAATCTTTACAACTCAGAAGTAGAAACACCAAGAAATGATGCTAGTTATGGTATATGGCTCAAAGGAAATGGAAAAGGTGAATTTAAAGCGAAATTGCCCCGAGAATCAGGACTTGTAATGCGAGGAGATGTACGAAATATGAAAATAATAAAGGTAAAAGATGAAACGCATTTACTTGTTGCTAAAAATAATGAGGCCCTACAAAAAATAAAAATTAATTAAAGAACAATTGACATTATTAATCATATTAATAAAGATTTTAAATAGCTGGAAATACTCACAAAAATGCACAAATGCCTTTTATTCTTACAACTCAACTACTTTTATTATAGGGCAGTTTTGACTTATAATTTAGATCTCTTATTTAGGATTAAATTAAAGGTAAAATACGTTCTCTAAATCTTCATTTTTTCTTAAATTTAAATAAGATAATTTCAAGCATTATTCCATAATGAAAACACGCTATCTTACCATTTTACTATTTCTGTGGAGTAATTCCTATTCGCAAGATTTCGCTTTATATGAAAAACAGATTTTTGTTTCCCAAAATGACACACTTAATTACAGAATTCTAAAGCCTTTAAATTATGACCCTGCAGAAAAATATCCCGTACATTTAATTTTACACGGATCTGGAGAACGTGGGGATGATAATGTCGCTCAACTCACACATGGAGGAAAATTATTTTTAAAAAAAGAAAATAGAGAAAACTATAATTCATGGGTAATCTTTCCTCAGTGTTCAAAAAATGACAGATGGCCAAATTTAAAATCTGACAGCTGGAATAAAGATTTTAAAAACAAAATGAAAAATCCCAATAAAAGTTTATCATTGGTAATTCTTTTTATGGATGCATTCATAGAAAAAAAACAAGTAGACAAACAACGGATTTATGTGAGTGGCTTATCTATGGGCGGTATGGGAACCTTTGAACTATTATATCGAAGACCAAATATGTTTGCTGCAGCAACACCTATTTGTGGTAATGGAAGTACTAAGTTCGTTGATCGATATGCAAACAAAGTTCCACTTTGGGTTTTTCATGGATCTGATGACGAGGTAGTTAATCCCAGACATTCGTTGAAAATGGTAAATGCAATCATTCAATCGGGAGGAAGTCCTAAAATGACATTATATGAAAATACTGCCCACGGAAGTTGGCATAATGCTTTTGAGGAAATAAACTTTTTAAAATGGATTCATTCTAAAACAAAAAATGAAAAATAATAAAGCGCTTCTGACGATACTTTTTTTAGTAACATACGTAATTAATGCGCAATCAAAAATCGAAGCAGCCAAATACGATGATTTAAAGAACTCTCCCGAAATAACGATTGCTGGTGGAGGGACATTAATGGATTGGGCAAATCTGCATTTCTATCATGAACGAAATCAAGCATTATTAAAATTATCCGATCCAAATCGTGTTGTTTTCATAGGGAATTCAATTACAGAAAGTTGGAGTATTTTTGATGAAAAGTTTTTCATTGACAATCCTTTTATAAATCGTGGTATTGGAGGGCAAACCTCCCCGCAAATGCTACTTCGATTTAGATCGGATGTTGTTAATTTGAAACCAAAAAGTGTTGTCATTATGGCTGGAACAAATGATATTGCTGGAAACACAGGACCAATAAGCGTTAAAAATACCGCCGAAAATATAATTTCAATGGCCGAGATTGCAATGGTGAATAATATAAGTGTTTATATCTGTTCTGCGCTTCCTGCTATCCGCTTTTTATGGTCACCCAAAATGAAACCTGCACAAAAAATAGTAGAGTTAAATTCTATTTTGAAAAAATATTGTAATGATAATGGTATCACTTATGTAGATTACTATTCTTCTATGGTTGATAATGTCGGAGGATTAAAAGTACCTGAATATACCGCAGCCAACGACTTAGTGCACCCTAATTTAGCTGGATACAAAGTGATGGAAAAAATTATCTTAAATTCGTTAAATCCATAATTTAATGTTCAGAATTCCTAATTAAACAGTCATAACAAGCTAATACAAGTTTCATATAACCAATAAATTAAGAAGAATCAAACCTTTTGTTGGGTTAAGTATTAGATGTAAATAAACCTAGTTGTCTTATCCAGGACATAATCCAGATAGATTTTTTTATACTTTTTCAACTTTCTTTGTATCTCTGCTACAATAAATTTACATGTTGAAATGATAGGGGATTCCTTTCTCTAAAAGTACTTTGATGAAAGTTATTCTGGCTTTTAATGATTTGAATGTCTTCCAGCGATAAAACTACTTAATCATTTTTATTCTAGATATTTCCCCATTTTATTAAGGGTTATTATATTCACAATCGTTATAAAATAAATAGATTGTTGTAATACAATTTTCAATTTATGTTTTAAGTTTAATAGTTTGCCCCTTTAGTTAATTCTTTAGGGGTTTTTTCATCTATTTCAATAAAATTTAGTTACATCGTTATAATGCTACTTTAAATTCTCATTTAATTGGTTAGTTTAGATGTATGAAAAAACTACTCTTCCCTGTAGCATTTGCCCTAACACCATTCCTAATCCCTTCTAATTCATTAATATCATTGCCTTAACCTTAAGAATCTGTGTAGTGGTTTTAAGATGTGTTTGGGGAAAGTTTCCATTAAAACTTAAATTTTAAAAAAGATTTCATTTCTACTTTTTTGTAACATCAGTCTGTCTACTTAGTATTTCAAAATCATAAGCGGCAGTTAGCTCAAACATTGTTTTCACTACTAATAACACATATGAATATCCCAAATTTTTATATCCTCCTCCTTTTTCAAACATGCCTTTAAAGTTGAAAGCAACTCCTTCATGAGTTTGGTTCTCTCTATTAGGGTTTAACCTTGCACCAATAAAAGGTTTTAATTTTGATCCAAGCACACGGGTTTGTTTAATTGAAATTCAATAAATTAGATTATCTTAAAAACATCATGAGAAATCGATTAAATTTTATAGTGCTTAACTCACTGATAATTGTATTCATAATGGGTTGCTCTAACTTTAAAATTAATAAACAAAAATCAAATTTGATTATTGTCCAGCCAATTATTACTCAATCCGATTTAGGAGTTAACCCTGCTAAAATAAATACATCGGAAAAATTAGTAGATATGGCTTACTCAAAAGCCGATATTGATTTTTATTTTTTAGAGCCATTATTTTTTAATAATACAGCAGCTAGAGACGGGGAAATTAATTTGGACAGTATTGTTGAAATTGCCTCTAGAAATAATTTCCTAAGAGGACAAAACGATATTATAAATATGTTTTTTGTTAATGCAATAGATGGTAATCCAGGACCCACGGGAAGAGGAATGATGAATGGAAATATTGTATTTATTGCATTAGGTGATAGAAATAAATCAAATGATAAAGATTATAACTTTATGCAAGCTTTTGTGGTAGCGCACGAAGTGGGACATAATTTGGGCTTAAAACATGTCATAGATGATTCCAACATTATTGACTCACTTCCAAACATTCAGGGAGATGGAGCATTTCAAGACAGAATTGACCCAATCAATAGTCTTAATGAATATCAAATCAAAGAAATTCATAAAAGTCCACTAGTTCATTCGAGAATACAGTTTTTGAAGAAGTCAGAAGGTGAAACAGCAATCTTAGATGAAACTTTTGAACCTTACTTTTCACAGCTTCAAGTGAAAGAAATTTCTACATTCGTTCAAGAAAAAGCCCCACAAAATATTGATTCAGCAAGAGCATTTGCTAAAAACAAATTTTCATCTGCAGTTATAGATTTTTCTGAGAGAGAAAAGGAAATTTTATCATTTGTTGTAAAAAAAACAAATAAATGGTTATTGAAAAATGAACTCAATTCAATGGCAAACCATCCTTGGAGATTTATAAAGGTTCAAAATTGGCTCTGTGGGGGTTTTGCTCATACTCGTGGCACATACATCATACTAAGTCAAGTTTACCTTGACCGCCTTTCTAAGGAATGGTCAACAGATATGGACAAGGAAAGTGAATCAAAATTAATTCTTTCTCTAGGCGGATTATTGGTACATGAACAGATGCACTCATTACAAAGAACTTTTAAATCAAAATTTGAAAAACTCTACTCTAAAGATTGGGGTTTTCTAAAAAATAAAATGCCAAATGAGATTGAGATTACCCGGGACCAAGTTTCAAATCCGGACGCACCTATAGCAGAATGGCTTATTCCAGATCCTAATTTGGAAAAAAAATTTTATTGGGTTCGGACACTCATTACAAAAGACATAGAGATTCCTGTTATGGGCAAAGATTTTGAAGATGTCGTATTTGAAATAGAGAAAAAAGACAATACTTATTCAATAGTCAAAATAAATAATGTTATTGCTTCAAAGCCTTTATCAGAACTTGATTTTTACACTCAATCTTTCCCTATTAAAAGAGGTCTTGACCATCCAAATGAAATCTCAGCATATATGTTTTCAGATTTTTTTAAAACAGGTTATCATGCAAAAAATCCATTTTTAAAATATGAGAAGATTTCGAATAAAAATTCACAATTATTTCTGAAATGGATAAAGACTGAAATGAAATAAATTTTCTTTTACACCAATGTCTATAATCGAAAAACCTTCTAATCCATTGATAAGACTAACTTATCCTCAGATTTAGCTTCAGCGGTTATGGTGTTTCACTAGTACAATTTTTGTAATTTAAAATTCTATCTTTTTTCTTGTGGATATAGCACTGAAATATAAACTCTCTTTGACTTTCTTTTTTTTCTAATTTTCAATTTCATTTCCTTAGCTTGGTCTATATTTGATACATGTCAAAAGCGATAAATCTTCTTATTGAGGCAGAACAAAAAGCAGCCACTCTTTTTCGGGAAATAGAAAATAGCCAACTCATCCGACCAGGAAAAACAGAACGAGAAATAAACCAAGAAGTTTATGATATGGCTTTTAAACTCTTTGGCATAAAAAAATACTGGCACAAACGCATTGTTCGAGGAGGAGAAAATACCTTGTTCCCTTATGATGAAAATCCCGAAAATCTCCTCATTAAAGAAGACGATATTGTGTTTTTGGATTTTGGTCCTATTTTCGAAGATTGGGAAGCGGATTTCGGAAGAACTTACGTACTAGGAGGAGATCCCTTAAAACACAAACTGGTCTCAGATATTGAAGTCGCTTGGAAAGAAGCAAATGCTTTTTTTCACTCAAAAAAGAAGATCAGCGGAGCTACACTATATAAGTATTGTTGTGATTTGGCTACCGACAAAAGATGGGAATTTGGAGGACATATTGCAGGACATCTTATCGGTCATTTCCCACACGAAAAACTCGAAAATGAAGACAAAACAAATTATATCCATCCAGAAAATCACATTGATATGAATATTCCAAGCAAAAATGGAGAACAGAGGCATTGGATTTTAGAAATCCATTTTATAGACCGACAAAGAAAGATTGGGGGTTTTTTTGAACAACTACTAATTCCCCCTCATTGGTGAAAGAATGAAAACATAATATCACAGAATTAATAACTAAAATTTAAGCTCTCTAAAGTGAAGGTTTCTTTACTTTATCAAGGATTATCTTTTCAAAATATTTTTCGAAAAATATTCTTTAGGAATATTGGAGTCAAAAGAAATATTAAGTATTACAAAATCAGTTCCCTTTCCATCCTTAAGCATATCTTTATAATTAATCTTCATAGGGTACCATCTGGCATTAATTTTCCTTATGTCTGTAAAAGTTGTTGTTTTTAGTAAAGTCCCACTTTTTGCATATAAGTTTTCTTTTAGTGGAACATATTTATTTTTATCAATCCATAAGGTCCTTTTATGGTAAGCTAAACCTTCCACTTTTGATAAAAGCTCCATTATCCAAACTGGGGTATTGTTGAAATTATCCTCTTTAACTATTTTAGCAGTATATATCTCAGATAATTTTCTTTCTTCCATCATATCCTCATAAGAAAGATCGGAACCCATAACAGATTGTCTAAGAAGGTGACCAGAAAGCTGAATAGTTCGATCTGTTGCGGGAGAATAGATCCATAGTCGATCATCAAGTTTTAGCATTTTTGTTCCTTTTTCTCTTTCAGGAGATAGATATTCTGTAAAATTATTTTCTTTTCCCTTGGAATAACCTTTTGATTTAATTACTCTTTTTTTTCTTTTTCCATAAACGATCATTTCAGAAGTGACAATTTGAGTTTTAGAGAACATATTTTTATCAATTTTTTCGATGATATTCAATGCTTTTTGATCAATTTGTTGTGATGACAACAAAAAAGGGAATTGAATCGAAATTAATAGAATGATGAGTTGTTTTTGCATGATTTTATTTTATACTTCTAATTCTTTAAATAGACGAGCAGTTTCTCTTTTATAAATTCCTCTTCCAGCCAAGGCAGTTCCAAAAAGCATTGAAAATAAGCCTGGTATAAAACCAATAAAAAAGAGATTTGGGGTTACATAAGCTCTCATTACAGAGGGCATTATTATTGTTGAATTGGCGGTATCATCTGAGATGTCAATTCCTACTTCTTGAAGGTAATAACAAAAAATAAGACCTAAGATAGTTCCAATTGTAGAGCCAATTGATCCAATAACTGAAGCCTCAAGTAATAGTAGTTTAAATACATTGTTTTTAGATTCTCCAATAGCTAAACGGATACCAAATTCATTATAACGCCTTAGACCACCAATGAGCCCAGTGTTCCACAAAACAAGTGACATTGCTAGAATAAATATGAAAACAAAAACCCCAGAAAAAGCATCTCCCATTTCTAGACTCTCTCTCAAACCATTTTGATCTTTAAGTGTTACCATCACAGGAGCATATTCGTCTTCACTATCTTTAAATTTTGCATTAAAATTCTCTGAAACAACTAGAGCTTTTTGGTCATTGTATTTATTGTCTTTAAAATATCCTAAAAGTTCTCCAGTTCCATTTTCCATATCAAGCATATTTTGAGCGTCAATGATATCAATGATGAAAGTACCTTTATCCATTAGCGGTGATCCAAATTTCACAGTACCTGTCATTTCAAAAGTTTGAAAAACCATACTACCTTCCATCGTAGTTCCGAAAAATGTAATTTTTTCACCTGTTGAAATATTTAATTTATTAGCATAATTATCACTTAAAATAACCTCTCCACTCCTTTCAGGTAACCTCCCTTTTTTTAAAGATTTGTTTAATTGAAGTCTTTGTAATTCTCCAGATTCTTTATTTTGAAGAGATATTGCTAACCCCATCCCAGGTCCTTGTGATTTGGTGTTGCCTAAAGCATCAGGCACATCCATTATTCCGCCAAATTTAATTCTAGGTGTCCAAATTAAATTAGGATAATTAAGATTTAAAGAATCAATTAATTCATTTATTTCTAAAAGTGCTAGATCATTTGGAAGCTGTTCTTTGTTTTCTAAATAAGGCTTAGTCATGATCTTCAAGTGTCCAGTATCAAGTTTTGCATTTTGATTGATCACATCAGAAAAAATTCCATTCAAAAAACCTGACATCATAACTGTTACCATTACTCCAACTGATATAACAGTAATAGGAATTAAACTTTTGCTTTTATCTCTTAAAATTCCTTTTATTATGAATTTTATCATTGATTTTTTCCTTTAAGTGCAAGAACTGGATTTAATTTTGCAATTTTTCTTGCGGGTAGATAACTAACAATTGTAGCGCATATAATTACTGTTAGAATGGTAATTAACACCAATTTAATACCATAAACAGGGTATATTACATCAGCCAACGCAATTCCCATTTTTTGGTCTGCCGGTGGAATTGGAAAACCTACTTTAGACATATAAATAAAAAAAGGGACTCCATAAATACTTCCTGCGATTAACGCTAAAATACTGTATACGCTTCCCTCTATAGTAAATAAACGCACCACACGCATGCGAGTCATGCCTAATGCTATGTAAGTTCCAATTTCTTTTTGTCTTCTAAAAATGGATAAAATTTGAGTATCGAAAATTGCTAAGAGTGCAATTGCCAATAAAAGTCCATAAACAATAGATTGACTTGTTTTTTTCTGATTGATTAAATCTTTGAGACTTTTTAGTAGGGTAAGCTGTGATTTGAAATTCCAAGAAGATAATTCGGGATTTTTAAATTGATCATCGACAATAAAATATGAAGCCTCATTATCCAAGGTTGTCATTTCCCAAAGTTTATCAATATCAATCCAGATTTTCCCATTATCGATATTAGGCACATTAGAATCGAAGACTTCAACAATTGATAGTGTATTAGCATCATAAGTTCCTTTGCTATCTCTCCACCTAACTTGAACGCGATCTCCTTTATTTAGTTTAGTAGACTCAGCAAGTCTTTTGCCAATTATTACAGGGAATTCCTCTTCACTTTCTTTTAATATTTTGGTTGGTAATTTTAAGATAGTTTGTTCAGAATTAATCCCTTTTAAAACTATACTAATCATTCTTCCTTGTGGGTAAATGGATGCTTGACGGTCAAGAATTGGAGTCAATCCTAGGGATTTTTCAGGTATTTTACCATGACCATCCAAAATCGTATAAGGGTCTAGAGGGTCAAAATTTTCATTAATGAGATGCCCATTTCCAAACTCCCATTCTATGCTATCCTTTTGGGCTTGCTGATCCCATCCATCCATTATTGAATTAAGAAAAATTATAATTACAAAAGAGAAGGATAAAACTAAAACATTCAAAAGCGTCCTTAGTCGGGCTCCAAATAGATTTTTAAGCGCAAGGTTTAATTCTAATTTCATGATTTATTTCTTTCATCTTTCTCAATCTTACCATCCCTAAGATGAATAATTCTATCTAAATAACCCATCACTTTTTCATCATGTGTTGAAAAAAGAAAAGTGGTGCCTAATTCTTGATTTAATTTCTTCATAGTCTTAAGTATTTCATGAGCATTCTCAGAATCTAAATTTGCGGTAGGTTCATCGGCAAGAACAATTTTTGGAGTTTTAACCATTGCTCTTGCGATAGCTACCCTTTGACTTTCACCTCCAGACAATTTATCAGGTCTTTTATGAGCGTGATCAGTAAGCCCTACCCAGCTTAATGCTCTCTTAACAGCTTCTTTTCTTTCATTAGCTGAATTTTTTTGTAGTAAAAGCGCAAATTCAACATTTTCGAAAACGGTATATACAGGAAGTAAATTAAAGACTTGAAATATAAAACCAATATGATAGTTTCTAAGTGATGCAGCATCTTTGTGACTAAGGGCTTTAATGTCTTTATTTAAAACAAAAGCATCTCCTTGTGAGGGCTTATCCAGTGAACCTATAATATTAAGTAAAGTAGTTTTACCAGAACCACTTGGCCCCACTATTCCTGTAAACTCTCCTTTATTTAATGATAAATTTATTTGTTTTAAGGCCATAAATTCTTTACCAGCTATCGGATAGCTTTTTGAAGCATTCTTAACTTGTATAATTGGTTCTTTTTTCATTTCTAGTGATTATAGACTAATAGTAATTGAATTCCAGGACCTGAAAAGCTTCTGAAAATATCATTTTGTTGAATTCCTTCAATAGAATCGGGATTGTAATAAAATATAATGTATCCAGATAAATTATTGAATTGATGTTGGTAATTTAACATTAATGTTTGTTTGTCATTATTCCATTGCTGATAAACCAAAGCACTAAGGGAGCTAAAGAAATTTAAAGGATAATTAAAATTAAATGAGCTAATACCTCTACTTATAAAATCATTTAGCTGATTATCTGAATTTTTGGAAAAAAGATATTCTTTAGAAATAGTTAGGCCTTTTCCAATTCCAAATGTAAAATCTATTCCAAGATTAAGCAGAAATTGATTTGTAAGTGGCCCTATATTATTAACCTTATGTATTAAAGCCGCTTCTGTCCAAACTCCAAAGCCTAAATCTAATTTTGCATCAAATCCAATTCTGTGTTCTGGACTTTGATAAGTATTTATCCCTAAGGCTGAGTCTCCACCTGCTTGTCTATAGTGATATGAAATAGCAGCTTCACCTTTTGGAATAAAACTCTGAAATCTTCCGCCAAATTCTGGAATATCTTTTATCGTCGGTAATGCATCAAACCCCCTCTGCTTTTCATTTCCATAAAGACCCCACACCCATAAATTAGAATTATTTTCAAAGTAATGTCTAATTAATATTCCATTTACCCCATTAGTTAATCCAAGAGGATCCCTAGGATCAATTTGATTAAACCACTGAATGGGTCTAAGTAATTGAGCTACTCCAAAATCAATTTTTTGTAAACCTGCTCTAAATTCCCAATTCTTAACTTGATATCTTAACCAAATTCTGTAAGGATCAATACTTGAGCTTGATTCATTCTTATTTTCAGGGGTTAAAAATTTAGTAGCACTAAAATTTCCTGAAATCTGAATAGCAAAAGAAGACAAACTATCTGTTTCCTTTTTAAAGTTTAAACTAGGTAAATATCTAGTTCCTATAAATTTAGAACTTTGTTTTTCTAAACCAAGATTAGTTTGACCCAAAAGCTGGCCATCAAATTCAAACTGGGCATAAATAGGTAAGCATAGAAAAGATAAAACCAAAAAACAAATAAAATTATTTAGGGTCATGAAATTTATACTTCTTTATTTTTTGGCGCTATACCAAAAAAATAATAGTTAGTTAAGTCTTTCATCAAGTCTTTTTCATTGTTGTATAATCTTTTTAATTTTTCATCCTGTAACTTTTCTTGAACATCTTTTAGCATATAGATAAAAAAAGATATTGGGGTTTTTTTATTTAATTCCCCCGCTTTTTGAGCTTTTTTAAAATATTCTTCAATTTTCTTCTCTTCATAAACAGATTGTTTATCTATTAAACTTTTGAAAATATTAGATTTTAAAGAGATGATATCATTTAAAAAGTCAATACCTATTCGATCTATGAAACTCTCGTTTAATAAAATTAGATTTTCAATTTTATTTATAAATAGATTATCACTTTCCATAATAGATTCAAATTTTTTATTTGATTCATCTATTATATTTTTAAGTACAATTTTTGCAACTTCTTCCTTATTTTTAAAATACCTATAAAAAGTCATTTTGCTCAAGGATGCTCCTTCGCAGATGTCCTTAATTGTTACTCTCCTATAACCAAATTTGAAGAATAGTTTTTCAGATATTTTTAAAAACAAAAAGGAAGACACTATTGTTACTTTTTAAGTCAAATATTACAAATATAGTAATAATTTTTAAGATACGTAACAATTGATATTTTAACATATTATGCATGACTAAATAAATTTGATATTAAAATCAATCTCTATATATTAGTTGAATTATATACATAAATCAATTCAACATGAAAAAAATAATTATTTGCATTATATCACTAACATTTTCAAATTTCTTAGCTTCTCAAGTTGCTGTCGCAGATTTTGTTCACCTTGAAAAAGGTGTTGAAAATGATTACAATACTTTAGAAAAAATATGGATGCCCTTCCATAACAGCGAAATTAAAGAAGGAAAAAAAATGCGATGGGCTGTTTGGAAAATAGATAAAGGACCAGAAATGGAAAAAGCTCCAGATTATGTTGTTTTTAATATTTTTAAAGATGAAAATCAGCTTAAAGACTACATGAATAATTGGGATGGAGACTCTTCTATGAAAAAAATAGAAGCTCTCAACAGAGGTAGATTTTCAAGATCATTGGTAAAAAATACTATGAATAAAAAAATAAAGAATGAAGTTCGCAGCTATACTATAAAGATTCTGCATCAAACAGTTATGACTGGCGGAGAACCTAAAGTTGGGGATAAAATATCTATGGGTGCAATGAGACAAAAAAATAAAGATTATGAAAATTTTGAGATGAATGTCTTTCTGCCTATGTGGGAAAAACAACTCTTAAATGGTAAAATTAGCCAATGGTCTTTTGCAAAAGTGATTGATAAAAATGAAGCTGCAAATGATATTTCTCACATGACTTTTATTTTTAGAAATAATGCAAATCCTCAAGATGTTTCATTTATGCCAAATAATGAATGGTTAAATAATATAATTGTAGATAAGGGTTTAGAGACCCGAGATTTTTGGTCCTCAGAAGCAACCTTAGTTTATATCTCAAACTAAATTATAACCCTCCCAAGCGGAGGGTTTTTCTTTTACACCAATGGATACAATCCCAAATCCCTTCTAATCCGTTGATATAATTGCCTTAACTATGGGATTCCTAGTAATGATTATAGGGAGAGGTTGTTTGGGGAAACTTAAAACTTCTCAGGTACTCCTATTCAAAACACAATGGCATGTGTTTTAGAAAACGGTTTTTCTGTTGGAACAAGGGGATTTGATTTGATATGTAAGTTAATCTCTATATCTTAGAGGTATTATTAATCACAAATCAATTAAAAATGAAAAAAAGTTCAATCTTATTTATCGTTGCTCTATTTTCTATTCATGCGTCTGCATTAACAACAAATACGAATAGTTCTTTCGATGAATTAAAAAAACTTGAGGGAAAATGGGTAGGAACTCTCGAGAGAACGGATGGCACATCAGACTCCTTAATTTTAGAATACACCATTTCATCAGCAGGGAGTGCTTTACTTGAAGAAAGTAACACAGGCGGCGTTGAGATGCTGAGTATTTTTAATGCTCATAATGAAGAACTTTTAATAACTCATTATTGTGGTCTTCAAAACAAACCTGTCATGCCACTAAAATCATATAAAAACGGGGTTTTTCAATTTGAAACAGACGCCAAAAGAAGTGGCTTAGAAAACTCAAAAGAAGCTTTTGTTAGTTCTTGGTCAATTAAGTTAATGCCAGACAACAAAGAAATGCATTACAAATATACTGTAATTGGTCCAAAAGGAAATGTATTTAAGGCTACGGCGTTGTTGAAAAGGATTGGCTAAAAACACTATCACCCTCCCAAGTCCCAAGCGGAGGGTTTTTTATTTACACCAATTAATACAATCCAAATCCATCTTAATCGATCGATATCATTGGCTTAACAAAGATTCCTGAGTAGAGTTTTTAGGGTGGAGTTGGGGAAAGTTTGTAATGTTTTGTAAAAACTCCCATTCTCTATATATTAGAAGTATTATTAATCATAAATCAATTAAAATGAAGAAATTATTATTATCACTTTTTGTTGTAAGCCTAATTAGCTGTCAGCCACCAAAAGAACAAAAAACATCTCCAAATATGGATTTTGGCGGTTGGAGTGGTATTTCCGATGATCATAGTAAAGAATCCTTAATGGCAAGAGAGTTTAACGAATACTATGTAACAAATACGTTCCAAAAAGGAGCCAGCATGATTTCTGATGACGCCGATGAATTCTTTTTCAATAACGATAAAGTCACTAAACAGGGATGGTTAGATGGAGCTTCTGCTCATCATAATTATTTTAATAATATTTCTAATGATAAAATACAGCCATATAACTTAACTACTACGCGTTATGACAATGGTCAAGTTTGGACGCTTTGTTGGTTTATATGGACAGGTACGGGAAAATATACTGAAACAGAGGCTCAAATTTTAGTCCATTATGGTTTTCGCTGGAAAGATGATAAGATTGTAGCAGCCTATCACTTTTTTGATCCTACTCTCATTAATAATGAAATAGCCGTTGCATCTGAAAATTAAGTATGATAGCCCTTCCAAGTGGAGGGTTTTTCTTTTACACAAATGGATACAATCGAAATCTTTTCTTATCCATTCTCAAAATACTGTTACTATAGATCATAATATTTCAGTAGCTTCAAAATATGATTAGAGTTCTTTTTTTACTTTTTTGTTTTTTTGTTTTTTTTCAATGTGTTAAATCAGAAAACTCAATTAAATTAGGGATACATTCCCATAATGACTACGAGCAAGATATCCCCTTTTGGACTGCATATAAAAATGGTCTTAATTCAATTGAAATAGACTTATATCTAAAAAATGATTCCTTATATGTAACTCATAGTGAATCAGAAATCATTAAAGACCGAACCATTGAAGAGTTATATTTAAATCCACTTTCAAAAGTTGCTTCCAGACAATTCGACATTAAAAAAAAACTACAGATCTTAATTGATATAAAGTCTGAATCACACAAGGCTTTAAATAGACTTATAAAAACCTTTAATTGTTATCCTGAAATCATTAATAAAGAAAACATCTCAATTGTAATTTCTGGAAACCGTCCGGTGCCTAAAAAATATGTGGACTATCCAGAATTTATATACTTTGATTACCAAAGTCTTGATCCTGTTGAAAACGAAAAAATTTGGAATAAAATAGCTTTAATTAGTCTTAATTTTAAAAAATACTCTTCTTGGAATGGAGAGAGAAATATATCAAAAGAAGATTTTAAAAAATTAGATTCATTAGTAAGGTTGGCACATTATTATAAAAAACCTTTTAGGTTTTGGGGTACTCCAGACAATAAAATTGCATGGGAAGTATTCCAAAAATTAGGAGTTGATTATATTAATACAGATAAGCCTATTCAAGTCTCGACTTATTTTAATGAATTAATAAACTAGTATTACAAATAATTTAGATTTGAAATTTTATCCATTCTCTATATATTAGGAGTATTATTAATCATAAATCAATTAAAATGAAAAACCTTTTCCTCTTTATCGCTCCAATATTTTTTTTATCGTGTTCTTCATTAAAATCAATTAAAAATGATCCTTTTGTAGGTAAGTATAAGATGACTGTTTTTGATGTTGACCAAGTTGGAGATGTACCTGCAGTATTAACAATTACAAAAGATAAAGATTCATATAATTCTTCTGTTAATTACAAGATTCTTGATGAAGAAGAAGTTTTAAATGTAATATCAACTTATCCCCTTGACAGTTCTACTCTCCTAATAGAGTCTTTAATTGATAACAACCAGGTAGATTTTCAATTAAATTTTGATAATTCTGGCTTCACAGGGACAGCTGGTGGTTATTATGATTTAGAGGGAGAAAAAATAGAATAATTTATATCCGCTCCCTAGCGGAGGTTTTTTCTCTTCAATACTTGTCTAAGGAGTGCAGGAACTAACATCAATTTCACTGTATAAATTTGGGTCTTGGTTTGGGTCCATGACAATGTTATCTATCATTGAAATTTTAACAATTTCATCACTTGTAGAAAAACAAAGTTGATGAAAGTTGTCGTTGTCATTTATATCAGCTATCGAAATAGGTACATGCGGTATTAGATCTCCAGAACAGTAAGAATAGCCAACATAGTACTGAAATAAGTCAGATTCGGTATTACCACTTATATACGGTGTAACGCCACCATTCCAAGCAACTTGAATCGTTTGTGTTCCTGAATTACATTCATTTAGATTACCATCAATTCTTTGGGCAAAGAATAAACTCGGTCCATCAGCAAGCGGAATAACATTCGTGGTAGTGATTCCGTTTAGATTTATGATTTCTGAACAAACTGACTCTCCAGAAAATGTATCAATTGTAAATAAATCCCCAACAACTTTAACTTCAACAGGTGGGTTAGTAACAGTGGTACCAAATTCACCTAACAGAAGCACAGTTCGATTTTCTCCGTTTTCATTAGCTGGGGCCAAAGAAACACAAATAGGGGTATGTATATTTCCAAGGCTATCTAAAACTTCAAAATCAGTTTCTGATAAACTGGATCCATCTAGTGGGAATTTAAAATTAACAGGCATGCCATCTAACAGGCCAACTTGTTGATCACACAATAATAGACTTGGTAGTGCATTATCAAGTCCAAAAAAAGCCGACACAAGAGTATCTTGTATTTCTTCTGTAGTATATTCTCCCATACAACCATTTTTAACCTGTTCTTGAGGAGCTTGATTTTTGTTACATGAAAACAATAGGATTACTGTAAATAATTTAAATAGATTTCTCATTAAGGCACATTCAATTTTAGTTTCTAACTTAACTAAATAAGTTAGTGAAAACCAACATTTAAAGTAGAATTAAAAATTTCAAAACCAAACTAAAATATACCCAAGCAACTGAATTTTAACTTAAAACATTCAAATGAGATCGCAAACTAAAATAAATTATTAAAACTTTTCAAGCACTCCTATCCCAAATACAAGGGCATGGGTTTTAGAAAACTGTTTTTCTATTGAAACAGGGGGGTGGGATTTGATATGTAATCTAAACTTCATAAATTAGGGGTATTATTAACCATAAATCAATTAAAATGAAAAAAATATTTACTCTTTTATTAACCTTATTTTTCGTTAGTTTTTCCTTTGGGCAAGATGCTGAAAAGAATGTCTATGAAGTGAGTTATTTAAAAGTTAAAACAGGGTTTGTTCGAGAATTTGAGTCTGCTTTTAGAAACCATGTTAAATCATTCTACAAAGATGAAAATAAACCATATTTAAGAAAAGTTACTCATGGACACAGATCAGGTGAATACTTATTGATAACTGGTCCTATTAAAATGAGTTTTATGGATCAAAAAAATAAAAGACGCGTAGATGATTGGAATAAGAATATCTTATCTAAAGCAGAATTTAAAGATTCTAACCTTTACAGGAACCATCCAGAGTATAGCTCTATGTCAAAAAGTGAATCTGGATCAGGTAAAGTCGTTTTTGTTAGGGGTTTTAAACAAGAAAGTGGGAAAACAACTTTTGATATTTTATCGAAACTTAAAAAAATTTCCGATATGTCTGAGGGATGTAATCCTTACAATGTAGTAACTCCAATTGCAAAGTCTAAGGGAGAGCCAGATTTTTACATTGTGAGACATTTATCATCGATGGGTGAGTTTGATGAAGACGATTTATTTGACAATAAAAATTGTAATGTATTTGAGATGTTTCAAAAAAAGATGAGTCAAGAAGAAATGGATAATTTTGGGCAAATGTGGCAAGATAATTTTGAAGTTGTATATAGTCAATTTAGAATAAGAGTTGATTAAACCAGAATTGCCCTCCTAAGTGGAGGGTTTTTCTTTTACGCGAATGGCTACAACCCAAATTTCTCCTAATCCATTGATGTCATTTACTTAAGCTATAGATTACTGAGCAGTGGTTTTAAGGGGGTGTTGTTCGGGGAAAGTTTGTAACGTGTTTTGAAATAAATCCCATTCTCTCTATCTTAGAAGTATTATTAATCTTAAATCAATTAAAATGAAGAAGTTATTTATTGCAACTATTTTTATTCTATCTCTTGGTCTCCAAGCTCAAGACTGGTCTTCTGTCTACCGTCAAATAGAAGAAGTTACGTTAAACGAAGGACTCGATAATGAGTATGTTGATTTTGAAGGTTTTTGGAAAACCATTAAAGAAAAACACGTAAAAGAAGGTAAACAAATTGCTTGGTTTGTATGGAAAGTTATTCCAACAGATGAAAATAAGGGTTGGGCAGATTATTTAATTTATAATATTTATGCTAATGAGGAGCAGATGAAAGATATGAGCTCTAAACCTAACGAATGGTGGGAAAACGAAATTAAAGTTGCGCATAAAGGTAAAACAAAAAGATCCATTGTAAAAAAATATACCCAACAAACTATGAACAACAAATATCGTGAGAAGTCAGTCATGTATACCCTTAAAGGATTGGGAGCTTTTCTTGCTGATGGAGCGGCACCTGCTAAAGGAGTTAATGCAACTTATATTGGTGTGGAGCAACTGAATGAAGACTATGTAGACTTTGAAAATAAATTTTTTGCACAATATCATAAAGAATCAAAATCGAGACTTTATTGGGAATTAAACGAAATTGTTGATCGTACTGAAAATGCTTTCAAACCTGCTACTCATATAATCACTGAAATATTAAACCCTGATGCACAACAAGTCGAATGGAATCCAACTTTTGCTGAAGAAATGGCGATGAAATATGGTATGGCAAGTAGAAAATTTCATGGAAGTATGAATATGGAATTGGTTCATTTTGCATGGTAATTAAAGTAATCTATCATAAAGTTTAAGCCCTCCCATTCGGAGGGTTTTTCTTTTACGCCCATTATCAATATATTAGAAGATTATTAATCATAAATCAATTAAAATGAAGAAAAATATTCTTTTAGTGTTTCTAGTTTCATTTAATTTCTCCTTTGGACAAATTATGATGCTTTTTGAGGCAGAAACTCCTAACAAACAAAATATGTCAGAAATAGGGCAAAACTGGTTTAGCGCTGTCAAATCTGTTACAGGTGATGACAATGGAATTACAATGCATCATAAAGGATGGGCTAGTAAAGGTGTTTATTTTGTTCAATGGTTTGATGACATGGAGGACATGGTAGAAACTATGAAAAATCAAGAAACCAATACATCTAAAGTGATGGAATATATTCAATCTAAACCATCAGATCCTAATTTATTAAATGAGTTTAATTCTATAACTGATCCAAAGCAAAGTACTGTCTGGGAATATATGCCTGAATTAAGTATGATGGAAGAATTTATGAAACTGTCAGTCAAAGAAAGAAATAATATGGCTTACAGAAGGTTTTCATTTATAAATACAGGGATGAACTCTGGTGGTGAATTTGAAACATTCAGAAAAAAAGGTAATGAACTTGACAAGAAAAGAGGTGTTAATTATCACGTTGCAGTTTTTAGAAACATTTTCGGTGGAAAAGATGCTGATTATTTGACTATTTTAATTGATAAAACAAGATTAGATTATATGAATAATTTTATTGATAGAATGGAGAAAAGAAGAAATTCAACAGATTGGGAAACCAATAGAAATAGATGGGATCTTTCTAAATTTAATACAGTTAAAACAGAAGAGGTATTTAAAAATATGGATTTCAAAATTTCAAGTAATTAGACTAAATTATTTCTGGATGAAACAACCCTCCCAATCGGAGGGTTTTTCTTTTACACCAATGGATACAACCCAAATCCCCTCCAATCCATTGATATCATTGCCTTAACATAAGATTCATTGTAGTGGTTTTAGGGGGTGTTTGTTAGGGGAAAGTTTGTAATGGGGTGGGGAATTAGATTTAATTTAATCACCTGTCTATTACCTGTAAATACATTTTATATTATCTGATTTAACAAAATAAGATTTATAGTTAGTAGCTTTTGGATCTGTACATCCACACAAATTTAAAAGTTCAATATTTTTGAAATCAATTGGGTGACTTTCAGCCTGTACAGCAATATATCCCTCACTTAAATATTGTCCTTCTTTTGCAATCCACTCATCCTTATTAGTAACTCCCATAGACTCCCAATCTTTCCCTTTTCTTGATTTACTTATAAAAGCTCCTCCTATTTGAGGGTGCTCATATCTTAAGACTGTATCGTTTTCAATTAGGTGTGCAATATAATCTTCACCCATTACTAAAACCTCTACACTTACCCATTGATCTCCATCATATGTTTTAGAATTTGAATCAATACAATGTCTATAATCAATTTTGCCAAATCGTTCTACAGCGGTTCCCGGTGAACATAAATTAGCTGTATTTCGTTCTTTACCATTGCTTAAACCCCCAAGTAGTTGAACTTCAATAGATACAGGGAAGTGCTGCTCATAAGTATTGCTTACTGCCGACTGAGAGTGAATCATAATTCCACTGTTTCTAATGTTCCAACCTTCACCTCCAGGAGTTTGATCACCAACAAATCGATAGTCAAATCGTAATTTATAGTGAGAAAAAGGTTTTTTATAATACATATGACCATATTTATCATCAAAATCTTTGTATTCATCGTAAACAATTCGCATTATTCCATTTTCAACCTGAAAAGTATTGAGGTAATTATCATTTAAAGGACGATTAGCAATTTTAATATCCCAATCATTAA
>Ga0228647_1000074_pt1 | contig 32198 bp, 33 predicted proteins | sample 59DmetaG_FD_186034 | JGI IMG/M metagenome (GOLD analysis project Ga0228647, IMG submission 186034) | Seawater microbial communities from Monterey Bay, California, United States - 59D | ecosystem: Environmental > Aquatic > Marine > Coastal | place: USA: California | collected 2016-10-21 | reverse complement strand
CAGGAGTCGGTGTTGTTACACTGGGCTACTTTGACTTGCAAGCAGGTATTGACGAGGCTAAGGAACTACCCGTGCCTGTAATCAGTAGAACAGAATATGACCTCAAGGATGAATTGATTCGTGAGACTATCATGAACACACAGACTGACGTAGGCGATATCAAGAAGCAACTAGATAAAATAGAGAATCGTCTCTTTGAAATGAAGTAGTATGAAACCATTTTTAACCATTGTATTTATCCTAGCATCATTCACCTCAGATATTAAAACTGAGGATTTCGCAAAGCAATGGGGAGATGGTATAGCAGTAGTTCAATACAATGCTGTATTTAATAAAACTAATAGCGTAAAGAATCTAGCACGACTATCTGATGCTCGTGTATTTAATGCTTGGATTGACGAACACCCAAAGCTTAAAGAAATAGGTAGAGTTAAATCTGTTCCCACAGTAGTTCTATACAAAGACGGTGAGGAGATACGCAGATGGGAAGCAGGTATATCAATGAAACTAGAACTCAGCTATAGAGATGTACAGACTTACGTTGATGAGCTGACTGGTGCAAATCAATACTAGATGAAGAAGTTAATATTCGTAACACTATTTATACTGTGTAAACCATTGTATGGTCAGAATACAGTAAAGGATTTCTTTAAATATTCTACTATTTATACAAGCGGTGTAGCTTCTAATCCGATGTATGCAGAAGAATTTTGGTATACGACACAGGGTGGTGATTTATTTAACTACACAGAGGAGTATTCATTTGACTATACTGCTACACTAGGTATTCGTAAGGTTGCTCGCTACAAGTACGAGAACAGACAAAACCGCTTCTATGATGGGCAGAGAGAACCAACCACAGCTTTATCAGCTACGGTAGGATCTGTAAAGGGATTTGAGTATTTAGCTCAGTACGATTTAGGTCGTCAGCAGGGACGTGCTTACGCTAATCAAAGGTACTTTCTTCGGTATTTAGGTAAGTACTTTATGTTTAAAGGCGAGTATCGCTATCAAGGGTTAGCACGCTTAGACTACACCCAGATAGAATCAAGAGCAAGACTACATATAGGAGAGCTAGACTTCTCAGTGGGTGTTGCAGGTCGTTTACACAAACCATACGGATACAACCCTATAGCTGATTTCTTAGCACACAATCCTTGGTGGGATTTAGTGCGTAATATGGGTTACGAAGATATCTACTATGGTATTGACTACGATAATGATGATGAAGTAGATAACGGAGACTGGTACTGGAATGACCCTAACGGAGAAAGAGTAGCGGATACTGATGAAGACTTCCGTAGATATATTTATCCTGGCGTAGTAAACGAATTCAACAGACTCAGCATAGACAGTGTGGGTTTTATTCAATCTGTATCTGCAATACTAGGTGTAGACTATTATCATTACGCAGACAACTTTTGGATACACACTTGGTTCAACATTCTTCCTTATCATTTACACGTAGGAGACAAAGAAGAGTTTTCTTACAGCAACTACGTAGATGGAGACCAATGGATTGACCACTCTGGTGGATTTGTATTAGGATGGAAACTCGGTAAAAACTGGGGCGTATTCACGGAGTCTGAGTATATGAGATACTGGGACAAAAACATATTTAGTGTAAGGGCGGGTTTGAATTATCAGTTTAGATAATTACTACCTTAGCAGTTCGTTTTTTTACTAACCCTTACAACAAATAATATGAGCGACAGTTTCGCAGATTTCGTCAACGAATTAGAAACAGCAGAACAGCCAACCTGTTCAATGGAGAACCCTGAAGATTGTGAAGCCTGTGGCAGTTAAAAACTTGTAATATGAAAGCCAAAAAGTCTAAAGTAAACGAAGCGGGAAACTATACAAAGCCTGGAATGCGTAAGCGTATATTCAATAGAATAAAGGCGGGTAGCAAAGGTGGAAACCCTGGGCAATGGTCTGCTAGAAAGGCACAGATGTTAGCGAAGGCTTACAAGACCGCTGGAGGCGGGTATAAAGACTAATGGCAATCAAGAAATCACAAGAGTCTCTAAGAAGTTGGACTAAGCAAAAGTGGAGAACCTCTGATGGAAGTAAATCAGAAGGTAAGAAACGTTATTTGCCTGATGCAGCATGGAAGGCATTGAGTCCAGCAGAAAGAGCAGCAACTAACAGAGCGAAAGCAAAAGGCAACAAGAAGGGTAAACAGTTTGTTAAACAACCTAAAAAGATTGCCTCAAAAGTAAAAGGTTATAGGTCATACGAAGAGGGTGGTATTGTTACTGATCCTCCTCGTAGACCTAGTACTGCTAGTAAATCGGATACTACGAATACGTTGCGTGGTCCAGGATCACAAGAGATTTTACGTAGACAACAGTTTAAAGAATCAACCTTTAATCCTAAAGCAGTATCTCCTGCGGGTGCAAAGGGGCTAGGACAAATCATGCCTAGTGTAAAAGCTGACGCTGTTAAAGCGGGAATTATAAAGGAGACTGACAACCTATTTGATCCTGCGGTAAACAAGAAGGTACAAGAATGGTACATGGAAGATTTGTATAATGCGTCTTTCATTAATAAACCTAACCAAGAAAATAAGATACGTTTAGCTAAAACACTTGCAGCGTATAATTGGGGTCGTGGTAATCTATCTAAGTACCTCAATAAGACTAAATCACAAGGTGGAGACATCTATAAGTCATTAGATTGGGTAGAGGGGTTACCGCTAGAGACTCGTGACTATGTACAAAAAATACTATTGAAAGAAAATCGTAACTTTGAAAATCAACTAAAAGACGCATCTAAATGAAAGCGATAAAGAAATATGAAGCTGGGGGTAAAGGTCCAGGTAAGAAGCGCAAGGCAGTAAAAGGAGAAACATCAACTGCTTACGCTACTAAGGGAGAAAAATCACGCAAAGAAAAAGAAGAAAATGCGTTACGATTAAAACGCGCAAGTCGTGAGAAGCGTGCTATGAAAGCTGAGAAAGCTGGGGATACCGAAAGAGCTAGACGTATTCGTTCTCAAGGTGAAACACAAAAAGATAAAGAAACGCAAAAACGTTTTTAGATAAAAAAAAGAGGGGCGTTAGCCCCTCTCTTTATTTAGTGTAGATGGTCACTCTCTTAAAACCAAACCCCCTACTACTAACGTATTCAAATACATCGTCTTCACGTACAACGAAAAGTAAAGTACCCTCTCGGTCTACTTCTACAACTTTCATTTTTCTCATTCTCTTCTTTAAAGTGTTGTAGTCATCTTCTACAATAAACACTTCAAACATCTCCCCATCTTCTGTTGGGATTTCAGTTCTGTCGTAATCCAAGTCTTGGATAACTTCTGGAACTCCTTGAGCAAAAGCTTGACTCCCCAAGCATACTGCTAATACAATCATTAATTTTCTCATAGTAATTGGTTATTTGTTTGATGACAAGTAACGATATCAACACGATGTACACAAATAAATCTGCTACGTTTTTTATACTATTTTTGTAACATACTTAAATTCAATTAATTATGAGCGATTTAGAAAGAGCTGCAAGAGATTTAGGGATTGACATTAGTGATGACCCTAGTACTTTTGACTCAACGCAATCGGAAGAAACTACTCAAGAAGTAGAAGAAACCGTACAACAGGACGTACAAGAGTCCCCACAGGAAGACGTACAAGAACCTGTTATGGAAGATACTGCTACCGAACCTCAGCAAGAAGATGTCCAAGAAACATTTGAGCAAGAGGAGCAGGAGCAAAGTTCTTTAGATACTGAAGATGATAACGATGTTTCAGATCAAGAGCTTAATGAGATGGCTATTAGTATGGTAAGCGAAATGCTAGGATACGAAGACTTGACTATTGAGCAATTATCTGAACTAGTTAATAATGAGCCAGAAGAGACTCAATTACAAATTGACGAGCGGTTACAACCGATTCTTGATTTTGTGGAGAAGACTGGGCGTTCACCAGAAGATTGGTTTAGATACCAGCAGATGAATCCAACCGAAATGGATGATTTGTCAGCAGTACAACTATCAGTCCAAACGGAATACCCTGATTTAACACCTCAAGAAGTTAATCGTTTAATGAATCGCAAGTACAAGTTAGATCCTGAGAGATTTGATGAAGACGAAATTGCTGATTCAGTTCTTCAATTGAAGATTGATGCTACAAAAGCTCGCAAGGATATTTCTTCCCTACGTGATGGTTTCGCTTTACCAGTGGAATCAGCTACAACCCAAGGGGAGATTGATAGTCCTTTTGATGAGAGTTGGTACTCATCTATGCAAAACGAAACTGCTAACCTTCAGGGAATAGACTTTGAGCTACCCAATGGAAAGGCGTTTAGTTATGGTATTAAAGATGAATATCGCCAACAACTCGTTGATAAAAACTCACGACTTGAAGAGTTCTTTGACCAATATGTGGAAGACAGCGGTTCGTGGAATATTGATAAGCTTAACATGCATCAAACAGTTGTAGACAACATAGACGAAATTGTCAAGAATGTCTACCAACAAGGTTTGAGCGATGGGCAGCGTAAGGTTGTGACTAATGCGTCTAACGTACAGGCACAGTCTCCTTCAAGTACTCCACAACAAGGCGGTCAAGATGCACAGATGGAAAGATTACTTAAAGAGTTGGGTGGTGGCACAAATGTTATGAATATTAAAGGTTAAAATAATAAAAAATGGCTTTTACATCCACACCTTCGGATTTTAGCCCAAGCTCAATTAAGAAGCTTGATCCGGCTAAATACACTTCTTTGTCAGATTACATTGACGAAGTAAACAAACCAGATAACCGTGACTCTTTAGTAAAGACTTACGGTAATCAAGGTATTACTGGTTTCCTACAATTAGTAGGTGCAGTAACATCAAGCGGTACTGCTGATGAAGTACAGTACTGGGAAGAAGCTCGTCTTCACGCACGTCAATCTTACACTATCGCTGGCGGTGCAGTTGCCGCAGCAAAAAGTGTTGTATTGACTTTCGGTTCTAATGCCGTTGTAGTTCGTGTAAACGATGTAGTTCTTTTGAATGGTGATGAGCGTGGTGTTGTTACAGTAGTAAATGGCACTACATCTTTCACTGTTGCTAACTTGGCTGATGCTAACTTTAGCGGAACAGACCTAGCAGTAGGTACTCACACAGTATCTATCATTGGTAACTTGTACGGACAAGGTACTGACCAACCAGGAGAGTACTTGGAGAGCAACGTTATCAAGCGTACAAACCCTTACATGATTGTTAAGGAAATCTTTAAAGTAACTGGTTCTCAAGCTACCAACATTGGTTGGATTAACTTGGGTAACGGTGACTACCGTTGGTACGTGAAAGGTGAGCAAGATACTCGTCAGCGTTTCATGGACAAGCGTGAAATGATGATGCTTTTAGGGCAGAAAAACGCCAACACAGCAAATGCAGCAGCAGCTACATTCGGTGGTGGTTCAGAAGGTTACTTCTCTGCAATTGAAGATCGTGGTATGGTTCACAATGGTCTTATTGACACATTGGGTGAGTTAGACCTTATCGTTAAAGAATTTGACAAGCAAGGTGCTGGTTCTGAGTACGCATTGTACGTAAACCGTGACCAAGACTTGGCAATTGACGATATGTTAGCTACTGGTTTAGCTGGTTCTTCTATTACTGCTGGTGCAACTTCTCAGTTTGGTGCATTCAACAACAGCCGTGATATGGCTCTTGAGCTTGGTTTCAAATCATTCTCTCGTGGTGGTTACACTTTCCACAAGCATGATTGGAAATTGTTGAACGACCCAACGTTGTTAGCAGGTTCTGATTTCAAAGGTGTTGCAATCCCTATGTCAACTGTAGTTGACCCACAAAGCGGAGATCGTAACCCATCTTTGGAGATGAACTTCAAGAACACCAACGGTTACTCTCGTGAAATGGAACACTGGATTACAGGTTCGTTCATGGGTGCAACTAACGACACTAAAGATATCGCTCAGTTCAACTATCGTTCTGAATTAGCTTTGGTTACTCGTGCTGCAAACCGTCACATGCTTATCAAGTAATTGATGCACACTTTGGAGGGGGCTTTGTCCCCCTCCTTTTTTTAATTCTATTTAATATTTAATAAAATGGCTACACAGCAAAGAAAAGTGGCTAGTGCAAAATCTGCACCCGCCCCTAAAACACCTACTGCTACTCAAAAAGCAGAATACACTCCAAAGCGCAAGTCTACGGAAGAGACTAAAGGACGTAAGGAGCAAATCTATTCGGTAATGAAGGGTTCTGGTATTTGGTATAAACTAAAGCAGAACGGAATTACCATCTATGACCCTCAAACAGATAAAGTACGTGAGATTCGCTATTGTGAAAACGAGCCTTCAGTATATACTGATGAGCAGTCTTCTAATGCCATCCGTTCTCAAATTGTTTTTAAAGAGGGCATTTTAATTGTACCTCCTGTTAAAGCTAACCTACAAGATTATTTGGCATTACATCCATCTAATAAGGAAAATGGTGGTACTACCTTCACAATCATCAACAAAGAAGCAAAAGCCACAGTTGAACTTGACCAAGAGTTCTTATTGCTAGATGCGGTTAGTATTGTACGTGATAAGTCTATTGACGAGTTATTACCTATCTGTATGTATTTAAACATTGATGTTAACCAACGCAATAACGAAATCCGTAGAGAATTACTGCTAGAGGCAAAGGGTAACCCAAAAAACTTTATTGAGTTGATGGACAATCCTTATGTACGTAGCATGTCTGCGATTAAGCAAGCAGTTGATTACAACATATTAAAAGGTAAAGAAGACGGAATGTATTGGATGGATAGCGGTAGACTTATTGTTACTACCCCTGTAGGTCAAGATACTGTTACTGTGATGACCCGATTCTGTATGACAGAGAAAGGCGCTTCAGTATACGATGAGATAGTTAGTCGTCTTGAAAAGATAGATTAACATCTAACTATTTGATTATGAGGGGGTCGCAAATTGTGACCCCTTCTTTTTTGGTATATTTGTATAAAATAAATAACTACCATGGCAAGTGTAGAATCGGTATATTTTGCTTTAAAGGACTTAGCTAACAAAGATCAGCGTGGGTTTGTAACACCGTCTACCTTCAACCGCTTTGCACAAGTAGCGCAACTAAACATATTTAATCGTCTTTTTGTAGACGCTCGTAAAGATAAAGTTGCACGACTTAGAAACATTGAAGGGGCTAGACCTCTAGGAAGCAAGAAACAAATTAAAGAGGACTTGTCCTTTTTCAGCAAGGAAGCAGTATTGAGTCAATCGGATGGTGTATTCGCCAAGCCCGATGATTTAGCACGCATTATATCATTACGTACTAATGGTAAGTTTATGTTTGGTCAAAGTAATTCAACCAACATAGATATCGTATACGATGAGGAAAAGCTTTATTATATTTTAAATAGCACCCTCTCAGTCCCTACGGAATCTCGTCCTATTGCTGTATTAGGTGATGACGTTGAGGTATTCCCAACAAGTATCAAGAAGGTGAAGCTTAGATATTATAAGTACCCCGAAGGCAAACTAGCCACTACAGGAGCAAGGACTGCTGCAACTCCATCTTTTGGATATACAATAAGTAATGGTGTTGAGTCTTATAGCGCTGCTAATAGTGTTGACTTTGAACTACCAGACCATTATGAATCGGAGTTGATTATGGAGATGTCTAAGTTAATAGGTGTAAATCTAAAAGACACAGACGTATATAATTATGCCGTTAGTGAACAACAAAGAAAAATGACTGAATAATGGCAAGAAACTTAGTACCCATATCGGACGTTGTAAACGACTTTATTCTAAGTGTAACTGAGGATGACTACTCTAACGATGTAAGTAACACCTTGGTGCATAACTATGCGTTACGTGGCTTGCGTGAAATGGGTTTTGATACCCTTCAAGTAGTTAAGAGTTTAAAGCTAACAGTAAATCAAACGTTAGGTACAGTAGATTTACCAGACGACTTTGTTGATTTAGTTAAGGTTGGTATTGTCGGATCAGATGGACTTGTATATGTCTTTGGTCAAAACAAGAATATCAACTACAGTCAAAAGTACAAGACTGATAATGCTGGAAATAGTATTGATTCAAATAGTGATGGTGTATTTGATAGAGTAAATGCAAAAGAAAAACCAGAGCTTCTCGCTGCTTATAGAGGATATTCTTCTTACGTCTTTCAAAACTACCTAGACCAAAACACATACGGAGCATTGTATGGTATTGGTGGTGGTCACTACACTGGTGAGTACCGAATGAACTACGAACAAAATAGACTAGAGATAGCTTCTTCAGATAATTACACAGAGGTTGTTATAGAATATATTGCTGACGAAGCACGTTCAGTCAACCCAAGTATTCATGTATATGCTGAGAATGCATTGCGTTCTTACATCTACTATCGTGTCATTGAGCGTAAGAGTAGTGTTCCTTACAATGAAAAGATGAGAGCAAGACAAGAATACTACAATGAGCGTAGACTAGCTAATGCACGTCTTAAATCGTTTAGTAAAGACGAGGCTCTCAAAACTATTAGAAAGAATTTTAAGCTATCTCCTAAGCACTAACGCATGGCTATAGACAAACTAACTCCACGTCAACTAAATAAGGATGAGGACTACCTATTGGTTAAATCAACCGAAATGGTAGATGCTCTAAACGTCCGTACAACTGAGGATGACGATGGTAATAGAGGTGTACTTAAAAACATAAAAGGTAATACCGAGATATCTATATCGGGAGCTAATGCCTTACCTAGCGGTACTAATCGTGTTATAGGGACATGTTCTTTTAATCAAAAAGACTTAATATTCTATTTTATATGGAATTCTAATAATGACCACACAATCTATCAAATTGATACTAGCGGTACTGCTATTAAGGTTGTTACAGGTTCTTACTTGGAGTTTAGCTCTACATACGTTATACACTCTAACGCTATTGAAGATGCCAACAAGGATATCCTAATATACTGGACCGATGGTGTAAACGAGCCTAAAAAGATAAACATATCTAAATGTATAGATAGTAACGTTACGTATCCCGCAGGATCAAACGATGCTGAAAAGCTTTTAGAAATAACTATAGCTAAACAACCACCAAGTACACCTATATCATACGAATATAAAACGGATGACACTATAAACTCTAATAGTGTCTATGAACAAACTTTTCAGTTTGCGTATCAATACATATATAGAGACGGAGAGATTAGTGCATTGTCACCACATAGTACAATGGCTTATAATCCTTGGATGGCGAATAGAGCTAATGCAAAGCCACCATACTCAAATACTCAAAACTACATTAGACTTACCATGAAAACCTCTACTGCTGCGGTAGAAAAGGTTCGTTTACTAGTACGTAACAACAATATAGACACCTTTGCTTTAGTTAAAGATATAGATGTAACAACGCCAGGCAACAATCAAGTTTTTGATTTTTACAATGACGGATTATATCCTTTAATTGCAACAAACGAGTCTGACAAGACTTACGATGCTGTTCCTAAGAATGCTCAATCAATGACCTTGAGTAATAATAGGTTGTTTATGGGGAACTATACTGAAGGATTTGACCACTATGTGCCTAATAATGTTTCTCTAAAAGCAGATTATTTAGATACGCCTTTTGTAATTCAGGCAGTAATAAGTCAAGAACTTGACAGCAATGATGACGCTCTAGAAGAACATATAGAAATTGATTTCTCAGGTCTACCAAATGTCATATATGGGAAAAGAACATTGTTTATTAAACTTGTTTATCAATACTCCCAGGTAACAGTAGCATCCCCCGCTAATACATCGCTTGATGTATTAACAGCTGTAAATTCAAGTGGTCAAACTAAAAATTACCCTATAGTTGTGGTAAGAGTAGTTCCTAATAGTTTTGAATTTACTAAAGAACTATATCTACCAAACGACAAATACAATAAAAATTCTCTAGCTGCGTTAGTAGAAACCGCTATAGATGGATTTTCGGACGTAGAAGTGTCAGCATCATACAATACTACTAGTGTGCTTAGAAGCGGATGGGCTATTAGTAATGGAGGCAATGTCGTTCAATCTGGTTCGTTAGACCTTGAAGGGAATGTAACTTTTGGTGTTTACTCTACCACCTATAACAGTACTACTAAAAAACTGAATGTTGAGGTTGGCGTTAAAAAACTTAATCTTAGTGTTGTAAAAATTGACGATGCTTCTTTTCCTTTTGAGACTATAGAAGATTTTAGTAAAACATACACTTCAAATCCCGATGGATTAACGGGTGGTATATCCCCATCACTAACTTATGTTACTAGTCCTATAAATTCTGATTTGATATCTACGTTTAAATCTAATGCTGACCATAGTTTCGGATTAGTTTACTACGATGATAGAGGTAGAGCTAGTGGGGTTAGGGATATAGGTTCTGTAAACATAGCCCCTTGGGGGTCTTCTGAGCGTAATAGCAAAAACGGTACTGCAAGAGTTGTAGTTGACATATCTTCAAATGCCCCAAGCACTGCTTCTTCATACTCTATAGTTTACGCTAAGAACAATAGATACTCAAAGTATCAGCAGTATTCGGTTATGGAGGCACTAAAAGCTACCAATACTGATTCTGAAGAGGTTGGTGCTACTGATGGTAATGATAATATATATTTATCTTTAGCTGCCTCTCAGGGCAAGGAAGATTCATATAGTTCTTCAAAGGCTTCTGGATTCAAACTAGAAGCAGCCCCTGGTGATAAAGTAAGGATTATAAGATATTATGACCGAGCGCAAGGCGCTTATATCTATCCACAGAATCACGAGTATGAGGTTGTAGGTATTAAAAGTTATAATTTAAATAATACTCCTTTCTATCACAATAGCAGTAACTCTAATAATGCGGACATGAAAAAGCGCCATTATCGGATTACTGGTGATTTTTTAGTGTTGCGTAACGAGTCTTACGACAACTTTTCTCATAGCGATTTAACCGATGTAGAAACAGCATCTACTGATTTATGGCATTCAGCAGTTACAATTGAATTATATACTCCATTAAAAAGTACTGATACTAAGTTATACTATGAGATGGGATACAACTTCGCATGCAATTCTAGTCGTAAACATGTTGGGGGAGAAGTTACACAAGGAGATATTATTGGTTTAACAATAGTTAGTCAAACCGCAAACACATTAACTGTATCGGGTAGTGATTTATTATCTGTAAGCCCAGGTGAATACATTAGGTTTGCTAGTGATCCTGATTCTCAAACTTATCAAGTAGCCAACATACAGTATTTAGAAACTCAAACAGTTTTTTATTTTGTGGGTAATATACCCGCAAATCAAAGTACAGTATATTGGACTTCTAGCGTGTCTAGAACTATACTTAAAAATGGAGATGCTTACTTAGTGCCTAGAGAGTTAAGATATCATAGTAGGACAGTAGGTATAGTCTTGCAGACGTTTGCAAACAAAGTGTTTGAAAGTCAGTATGTAGAATCCAACTCTATAAGCGATTACTTTGATTCTGAGGTCTTTTCTTATGGCAAGCCATACGCTATCATAGATAATGAGAAAGAAGTCACTAGAAAGGCTTCTGTGACCTTTAGCGACCCATACAATCAATCATCTAAGCGTTTGACGCTATCAAACTTTACACCCGCTAATATTCCATTCTACGACTTTGACGTAAGTAAAGGTGGTATATATGGATTAGTAGACATGAAGAACTACATCATGGGTCTACAAGAAGATTCTGTGATGAAGATTCCTGTAGGTGCTAACATTTTAGATTCAGCAAGTGGCGATAATATTCCTACAATTTCTACTAATGTACTCGCCCGTCCTATTGAGTATCAAGGTGTATTCGGCATCAACACTCAGCGTGATGCGTTTATTTCTTTTGAGGGTGCGGTATTCTTGGCAGACATATATAGAGGTAAGATGTGGAAAGTAACTAGTCAAAGCGTTGCGGAGATTAGCTCTAACGGCATGTCATCATATTTTAACTCTAAGTTCTCAGAGCTAAAGGCTTATGAAAGCTCTACGAATAAAGTGTTATTAAAGCTTGGGTTTGACAGAGATAATGATGAGCTAGTAGTTTCAGCAGTAAAAGCCTCTGGTAATTCATTTACTAATGATTTTACAGTAGCATATAACTTTCGTAGAGACCTATGGTCTTCTTTCTACTCTTTCGTAGGTGAAGGATATGCGGAACTCAATAATGTTCTTTATTCCTTTAAAGATGGTAAAGCTTATTCTCATAATACTAACGATAATCGTAACTCCTTCTATGGTACTACTTATAGTTCAAAAGTGGAAATTGTTTCAAACCAAAACCCTTCAATGGTTAAATCATGGGAAGCGCTCAACATTGAGGGCGATACTTCATGGGGCTTCACAGCTTATACATCAGATCAAACAACTTCACAAATCACGTCACTAACAAAGAAGGAGAGATTATTCTACTCTCATATACCACGTGATACATCGTCTATTAGTACAAGCCAATTTCTTACATTGGGAGCTGTTACTAGTATTGACTCTAACGATAATGTAGTTATAGGAAACCCTATAAACAAAATTCCGTTTAGTGGGGGTGATGCTGTATATGCTGATGGGACAAACACTAACGAAGTAATAACCGCATTGACTGCTAGAAACAAATTCATCATGAGTGATAATAATGTGTTATCAGTAGGCGATATTGTTAGTGTCAAGAAAAATAGCGATCTTGAAGGAGATCAACTTAGAGATAGATATATTAAAATAAAACTTGAGAAGTCTACTTCCGACCCTATAGAATTATTTGGTGTTGGTGTTGTTTTTGACCGCTCAAGATTGCATAATGACTTAGTAAACTAAATCGTATTTTTGTAGCATGGGATTAAATAACAACACGGGCAGTAACTCTTCGGAGAGTTCTTTTATGAGTAACGCAGACTACACCGCTCAGGGCATTGGTGGTATTGGAGACATTGGTCTTGGAATTTATAATGTAGTGCAAGGAACTAGAGCAGCTAAACAAGCTAGGGCTGACTTAGCAACGGCATTAGGTAATAGACCCGACTTATCCCCTAGTACTGCTTTTGCTGATGCTGAACGTAATGCATATTCAAAGAAGATGTTGAACATGCAACGTCAATCTCTACAACGAAACTTAGCTTCAGGTATACAAGCAGCAAGTGCTGACCCTCGTGCTTTAGCTGCATCTCTTTCGGGAATGCAACGTGGAGCAGCTATGGCAGAGCAAAAAGCTATGGGAGCGCAAGCGCAAATGCAAATGCAGGCTACATTAAGACGTGGAGCAGCCGAGCAACGATCTACAGAAATGATGGAGAATCGTAGTCAAGCAGATATCGCCCGTGAATCACAAAACTTAGCATCTGCTCAACAAGCAATTGGTACGGGTATTGGTCAAAGCTTTAGTGGTTTAGGAAGTCTAGCAGGCGGAATGGCTGGCGGAGGATTTGGTAAAGCTGCGGCAGGATTTTTTGGAGCTGAAAAAGGAGCTAAAGTGCCTAAGACACCTGGGAAATTTAGTCACGAATCTAACCCTATTGATATCGTAAGAGGTGGCGCTAAGGTTGGGGAAATGACAGGAGGAGAATACATCCTAAATCCAAAACAAGCTAGTGATATAAAGAGCGTAGTAGCAAGTGGAGACAAAGCTAAACTCCATAGCTACATGAAGTCTCTAATCAAAAAATTTGAAAAGTAATGTCTACACCATTTCAAGCCATAACAACAGGCGATAAGAGTATAGCCGAAAGAGCATCCTCTTCTTTACGTGCCGTTAAGTCTGACTTCCAACAAAGAAGAAAGACTGCTGAGTCTAGTTACGATGCCTTGGATGTGGACTATACAGGACTACCCGATAATCAAGTACAGATGGCTCAATCATGGGGCGACTCTGTACGTGAGAACCTTATAGAAGGATATCGCACAAACAATCAAGACCTTATTCGTGAGGCGAAGCAACAAGGACGTAATCTAACATCCTATATAACCGCTATGCAACAAGACTATACAATTGGTCGTAATAGCATGAGAAGAGCGGAAGAGAAACAATATCAAGGTCTTTCTAATAGTAAGGAAGAAATTGATTTAGGTTTTAAGAATCGCTACAAAGAGCCAATAGGTTTTGAAACAGATGAACGTGGCTACCCTACTAATATATCTATTGGAGGACAGCCTGTACAGATAGGCGAGTTTGTAAATAGTATGCGTGACAATCCATTTATGGTTGTGGATGCCGTTGACTTTGGTGGTGGCTTTAGAGCTGAAAAGAACGCTGCACGTCATGGAAATGAAATCATTGCCGCAGGATCACTAAATGGAGCTAGAGAACAAGCTGTTAAGTACGCGGAGATTGACATTGAAAATGGTTTAGTTTCTAACGAAGACCTAGCGGTATTGTATGTGATTAAAAACAAACTTATTAGTGACGTTAACAACCCTAGCGAAAAGGACGTACAGTTGATTCAATCTATCACTCAAGACCCTAAGAAATTAGAGGAAGCTAAGGGAATGTATATTAATGACTATTCTGATTATCTAGGTGACCAATACACCACTAGAGAAAAGGCTAAGGCTAAACAAGAGCGTGAAACTCAAGAGAAGGTTGCCTCACAAGGCATCTTAGCACTTGACCCAGTAGTTGCTCAAGTTGGAGGCGAAAAGGTAGCAGTTTATTATACTGATGTTGATGGTGTCTCATTTGATATTAAAGGAAATGAGCGTGTTTCTTCAGTAGGTATAAATGATAGTGGTGACATTAAATATGTAGAAGTGGTAGTTAAAATACCAGGTGATTTGTATGCAGGTACACCAGCTACCTATGAAACAAAAAAATACATGGGTGATGAATTAACTGACGAGATTTCTCAGCTAGTTAAGAACCGCATTGAGCTTAAAGCTCCAAAGCAAATTAATGGTTGGTCAAGATTTACTGATAAAGCTACTAAAGCTATTAAGAATGCACCTATGACACCTAACGTTGAGTCTGCACTAGATGAGCTTTCTAAACCAGCGAATACAAATGTCCCACGGTCTTAAAATCAAGTAGTTAGATTTGATTATCTTTGTAGGAAGTAAAACTCCTACAATGAACGAGAAGTACGAAGAGCTAGTAAAAAATGCAGTGTCTAATGGGCACAGCTTAGAGCGTTTTCAAGAAATATTAGCAAATGCTAACTTCCCCGAATCTGACATAGCTTCTCTTTCTGAAGCCTATACCTTAAAAAAAAAAGGCACTACTCCTTCAGAATCGCAAGGAGCGGAGGGTTCTATGGACTCTACTTCGTCTTCGGTGGACGCAGACTCTTCATTGGCTGCACCATTGGACGCTACGTCCCAAGGCGGTGATTACGCGCAAGGTTTCAAGCAACAAGAAATTCTAAAAGGAATAGCTTCACTAGATGTAACTAGTGAGGTGGCTACTCCTTGGTCTACCATCAAAGAAGAGGAAGACTACCATCGCGCTAATAACAATCAAGAAGGTGTTATTGAAGTCGCTCGTAAAAGAAAAGATGAATTAGATTTTTTAAACACAAGTATTAATGTTTCTTCTGGACAGGCTATTGCGTTTAGGCAATACACAGGTGTTGATGAGTCAAAGAACCTAGGATTAAGCGAGGAATCTTTAATTAGTCAAGCTTCTAAACTAAACAAACAGTATACTGATTTAACTGGTGATGATAATAAAATCATTGAAGAAGATGGCAGTGTAAACGAAGAGTCAAAGGAAAATCTAACAAAGGAGTTCCAGCGTACATCTTATGAAGTCTATGACGATGTTATGGACAGTGCAAAAACTAGAGCTGAAGATTTAGAAATGCAGGATGCTTGGAATCCTTATGTAGCTGCTATGGGTCAAAGTGTTATAAACATGGCTACAGATTTAACATATACATTACAAGATATGTTTGCGCCTGAAGGAGCAATGGACAGTAAAATGCAATACTATCGCTACGACAAACAAATTGAGCATTTAGCTAATTTATATCGTGTAGGTATAGAAGAAGATAGACTACAGACCTCAGCAACCGAAGATTTATTTGTAAGAGATGAAGACGGTAACTTAAACATTGGAGATGGGTTTAAAAAGATTGGTTTTGGTGTTGCACAAACATTACCTCAAATAGCATTTACAATCGCAGCTCCAGAAATTGCTTTGCCTATTATGGGTGCATCCTCCGCTGCTTCAACATGGATTGATGTTCGTGATAGAGCCGACCTTAATCAGTCTCAAAAAGTAAGTCTAGCACTTATTGCTGGCGCTTCAGAATATGCCTTTGAACGTATTGGTATTGGAGAAATAAATAAAGCACGTAGATCTCTAGGTATTATTGATAACATACCTAAATCTACACGTCTCAACATGGCTAAAGATTGGGTAACTAGTCAAAACAAGTTAGCTGGAGCATTTGTAAATAGTCGTATAGGTGGAGCTTTGGGTTCAGCCACAGCAGAAGGTCTTGAAGAGCTTGGAGTATCTATTACAAATCAAGTTGCAGCACATAAAATAGCGGGAGACGAGTTCAACGGATACGAAATTGCTGATTCATTTATGATTGGGTTTGCAGCGGGGGGTGGTACTGCTACTGTACCCGCTACACTAGCCGCAGGATTTTCAGCAGTAGGTTCTACACCACTGTTGAAAGACCGTATCAAGATAATAAACGACATTAAGAAGTATAAAGACTTAGCATCTAATCCAAACCTATCTAAATCAGAACGTAAAGAATTAGAGTTAGAACTAGAACGTTCCAACCTAGAGCTTAAAGAGTTAGTCAATAAAGAAGAGAAGTTCTACGCATCAATGAATGAGCAGGATCAAATGGATATCCTATCACTCAATCAAAAGATTCGTAGCAAGATTGACCTTCATGCTAAAATGAAGTCTCAAGAAGGCAAGGATAAAATCATGCGTGATGTTCAAGGTCTTCTTAAAGAGAAAACTGAAATTGAGAAAACCTACGGAGACCCATTCTCTATCGTTGAAAACGAAAACGGAAAGGTAGAGCGTAAGCCATACAAAGATCGTAAGCGTGCTGAGAAGCTTAATGCGATGCTTAATGAACTTGGCTTAGGTCAAGTAGAGGAAACCGCAGAGACCTTAGCTGAGTCTACTGTAGAGTTTACTGAAGATACTAATCTAGACGAACTTGTTAATGAGTTTATGGGCGACATAACGGATGCTCAACTTACTAAATACGGAACAAGTCGTACTGAGATTCGTCAAGCATTAAAAGAGACACGTAACATGTTTAGTGCTTTGAAGAGCATTAACCCAGACTCAAAGATATTCATACACAAAACCCCTAAAGCTTTTGAAGGAGCAACGGGAGAAAGTGCCCTAGATGCTTCGGGTATATTCTTACCTAAAGAGTCTAATAAAAACGAGATACACTTGTTTGCCCCCGCGCTTGCAGCAGGTACTGCTATACATGAAGTAGGTCACGAGATTGCAGGTCAAATGGGTGGTGGATTTATTCAAGAGTTCATGAAGGGGATGAATGATGCTGTTCAAGGCGATACATTCTTATCGGAGCGTTATGGTTCATTCCTTAAAGGATATGTTGAAGAAGGTGCAGACTTATCGGAAATACAAGAAGAGTTCTTTGCTGAGTTCTTACAAGACCTTGCACGTGGTAACGTATCTGTTGAAGTAGAAAAATCCCTATTAAACAAGCTTCGTAGTGTTATAAATAAATACGCAGGTACAGACCTAAAGATTACTGACGCACGTACCACATTGATTGAAGCTATCTCTCGTATGGGTGAGAAGATTGCTCGTGGTGAAGATATCTTAGATGAGGCACTACTTGCTACAGTATCCCTTGAAGATGGGATGGGAGTAGCAGTGGTTAATGCAAACGAATCGGATGTAGTAAACAAGAAGAAGAAGCGTCAAATAATTACTTCCGATGACGTAGAAACCTATTCATTTAAAGATGTTATTGATCGGGTCAATGGGCGTGTTCTCATTATCACATCAGATAACACTGGAGTAGGTAATGTAGATGGAGATGAATTATACGGAGGGTTGCTATACTCATTCTTACCAGAGAACGTTCGTGATGGTGTAGGATTTGCCTCAGTAGATCAAAAGTCAGTCAGTAGCATAATGAACTTCGTAGAGACTATAGGTCCAGAAGGTCAAGATGTAGCGGTATTTATTATGCAACAGTCGCCAGGCGCTATGCTCGGTAACTATTATGGAATGAAATACTTCTTAAACGCTGTCTCTAAAAGTGTGCCTAAAGAGCAAACTAGAGAGGTGTTAGATAATTTAAAATCAGCAATAGTTGGTAAGAAGGATGTAATTGAGGCATTAAAATCTGACCTACCAGTAGTTAAAGATATTCCCGAAAGCCAAAGAGATAACATTGACTGGACTCAATATGGTAATTGGAAAGGTAGAACACCGCAAGAAAAGCAAGCTTCTGAAAAGGTTTATAATGATTTTGTAGAAATGCTTGACTCTATTGAAGAGTTAAGCCCTGAAGTAATATCTGCACTTATTGATGTCACTAGTTTTAAGTTTAGAAAATCCCTAATGGAATTCCTTATCCCTAGTGGATATGGTAAAGTGAAAGGTAATGTGGAATTTAAAGCTCCATATGCCTCTGAAAAAGCTCCATTAATAAAGAAAATATTAGCGGATTCGGGTTATTCTCAAGCGGACTTCTTTATGAAATACTCTCAGCCAGAGTTTGCTCAACCAGAAGAGTTGATAAGTCAACTCAAAGAAGGTAAAGAGGCTGATTGGGGATACACATACTCTGGATTTATCACAAATAAGAACTTAGAGTCGGGTGAGGAATTTCAAAAGAACTCAGGTGTGGTACATCCACAGTTTAATGCGAAGATTCCTTCTAGTGAAAACTTCTTGCTAGATAGTGGATATCAAATTGACAACAAGTTTAAAGGCGTTCTTAATTATAGAGACTCTAATAAAGACCCTAACTATGTACGTGTAAGTATTGCAGGTAGTATGTTCATGGGTAGCCGAGGTACTAAATCACAATCATCTGTAGTTACATTAGCGAACTCATTGCTTGGCGGTGAGAAAGAAGGTCTTACTACTCAAAGCGTTATAAAGAGTACTGCTAAGAAGCGTAAGCGCGTTGACCAAAATAAAGTAGAGCCATCTAAAGAAGGCACATGGATTCGTTCACGTGATTTTGACAGCGTGATGGATGAGTTCCCCGATCTATACAAAGAGTCTATTGATGAAGAGGCTGAGGCTAGCGGTACGGGTAACGAGACTCAGGTTACGACTAACAATGGTACGTATCAGAAAATGATTAACTACTTCAAGGGTATTGATAAAAACTTTAAGAGTAAAACCTTTGCAGATATTAATGGTGGTCTTGGAACATCTAATCAATTAAAATACGAGAATGACATTGATAACTATCAAGTTATTGAGCCGTTCTACGATAGAAAGCGCTTCCCTGTTTACTCTATGACTATGGCTGATGCCAACAAAGCTATTAAGCTTTTAGGCTTAAATGAAACAGATAAGCCACACGGTGAACTCAATAAGTATGTAAAGAAGAACGAAGAAAACTTTACACGTTTTGAAACTCTTGTAAAGAAAGGTAAACTCCCTTCATCTAAATTAGCTCCAGATTACGTAGAGCAAAATGGATACGATATCCCTAGTGAGAGTATAGACTATGCTATGAGCAACGCTGTACTCAATGTAATCCCTGGTGACATCCGTCAAGATGTTACTCTAAACTTTGGACGTGCATTAAAGGTAGGTGGCGTAGGTGTTCTTTCTACACGTGGTAAGGATGTAGCTACAAACAAATCTAATCAAAGCCTTAGCGAAGACCCTCTAGAGTTTTATGTTGCTTCTAAGTATACCTATCAAAAAGGATTTACACCTAGTGAGCTTCAAGCATATGTTCAAGATGTATTAGGTCCAGACTTTGAGGTAGAAAAATATAGTAAGCTATCTGGTCCAGCGGTAATCATTAAACGTATTGATAATACTCAAGACTTAGAATCTAAGTTTGTATTCCAAAATAAAGGGAAGCTAAAAGCTAAGAAGAGACTTAACGTATCTAACATTGGAAATGTATCTAATAGTGTTGCCTCGTACATAGAGTCTTCACTCAAGAAGCAAGGATACACGGTTGACTTACCCTACAAAAACCCTTCAGATAGAAGTGTATATAAATATCTATGGGCTAGAAAAGGAAGATTAGATCAAAGAGTAATTGCCCTTCGTGTATCGGATCACCCACAACGTGAGCGTGGAAGTATATACATGTCAGAAGCATTTAGAAAGCCAACTGTAGGAGACCCATTCTTTAAGCAATTTAAAAATGACGCTGGTTTTGACGCTCCTTCGGATGTCATGATATTCAACATGTACGACTCTAGCTCTTATGGCTTGGCTATGAGAAAGCTAGAGGAAGAGGGTCTTGTTCCTAGTGGTGCTAGAAACTTTATACTCTCACGTAAGGCTATGCTAGAGGGCTTCATTGATTCATTTGCATCTCTACCAGAAGAAGGACGCGAGAAGGCTTTTGAAAACATGATTTATGATCTTGGTTTTGATAGAGCAACGGCTAAAGAATTTACTAAGCAAGTTTCTAATGAATTTGGGAAAGAGACTTCTACTTCTCCACAGTTCGGTAGAGTTGTTATGGCTAACATCTTCCAGGCATCCAAAAAGAATAATAACGTACTGCTAAATAAATTCTTCGGTGACATTGAAGAGTCTTTACGTGCGGGTAAGGACTTGCAAGATGTCATGGACAAGTATCTAGAAGACATTAAGAAAGGTGCTACAAAGGAAGAAGTATCGGTTAGAATGCAAAAGGTACTACGTGGTCTAGAAAAATCGTATATAGATCGCCAAAGCAATGTGAAGAGACTTGTAGGCGAAGCCAATATGGAAGCAGTAGAAGACCTTATAATTACAAGGTCAGGTGCTGGGGCATGGTCTAAGGTGCAGTTTAGTAAGTTTGAAAAAGAAATATACTCTGGTTTAAATAGTGAGCAACTAGAAGGATTAGATAAGTTAATCTTTGCTATGCGAGTCATTCAAGTTGATAGCAATTTTGACTCAAGAGAAAAAGAAAGACCTAGCCATCCCCTAGGATTTACAAAAGAAAAAGCTGAGGCTTCTATTAAGGCATTGAAATTTGAGCTAGGCTCGGAAATGGTAAATGAACTAGAACGTAGAGCTAATGTATACTTTGAATCTATGCGTTCTTTATTTGAAGAAGCATACGAAGAGGGTCTAGTTACAACAGAAGCATACGAAGCCCTTAAAAATGATAACTACTCTCCACGTAAGTTCTTAAACTTTGTTCTTAATCCAGAAGACGGAACGTTTAAAAACTCTGATAGCAGTAGCAAGGATTTCTTGGCTGAGTTAAAAGGAGGCTCTGAAGGTTCTCTTATTATGGACTCTAGGTACTTACTACAAGTACATACTAGAAACACTCAAAACAAGATATTCTACAACCGAATGGTTTTCAATCTTGCCGACCAAATTGAAGGAAAAGATTTAGATTGGATTATGCCTTCTAATGTTAAGGACGTAGAAATAGGAGAGCCTATAGATTTATCTGAACCAGGTGAAGAATCATTCATGTATCAGCCTACTGAAGAGAAAGTTACTAAACCCGAAAAAGGATACAAGAATTTATATTACTTCCAAGGGGGTAAGTTGAAAGCACTACAAATCAAAGAAGAGTATTACGAAGAACTGCTAGACCTTGAAGTACTAGCGAAAAGCTCAACTAGCTTTGGTAGAGGTGCAGAAAGAACACTTGGTGCATTGAACTCTGTATTAAGATTTAATGCTACAGGTGCAGGTAACCCATTATTCTTTATGAAAGATTTCTTCCGTAACTGGTTGTATGCAATCTTCCGTAGCGATGTTTATGGTCGTTCAAGCTTTACTGTTTCTTCTGCCTTAATGATGAAGGATTTATACTCAGCTACAAAAGACAAGGTTCTTGGACGTAAAGACTATATTGATTTAGCAAAGCATGGTGGCTTAATGGATTTCTTAGCCATTGAATCCTCTCCATACAAAAATCTAGTATATCGTAAGGGTGATTCTCTAGGGTTCGTTAAAAGAGGTATTCAGAAAACCACTACTGGTCTTACATATCTTAGTGAAACAACAGAGGTTGCGTTCCGTGTGGCTATATATAAACGTGATTTAAAGCAAAGAATAGAAGACTACATAGCTAAAGAGGGACACGAGCCTACACAAGATGAATTAGAGGCACTTAAATTCTCTGCGGCAAGAGCGTCTCGTGAGATACTAGATTTCTCTCAAGGTGGATTAGCTTCAAAAAAATTAGATAAGCTACTTGTGCCATACTTAAATGTAGCAGTTCAAGGTACAAGGGGGATACTTCAATCCATGAGAAAAGATCCTGCTAAATTCATCCGTTTTACTGCTGAGTTAGGTACAATAGCTGCGGCAATCACATATCTAAGATTATCTATTGATGATGAAGATGACGACCAAAACATAGCCGAGTATGATAAGCGCAAGAACTTTATCTTTTGGACAGGGGAAACCGATGAAGAGGGTAAAAGAGAATACATAAGAATACCTAAAGCTGAACAACTTGCAGGTTTCTTACGTGTATTTGAAATCATGATGGAAAAACAACTAAAGGGTGACGGAGCTTTTAAAAATTGGACTGTTGACGATTGGAAAGCAATTGGAGAATCCTTTAGCATGTTCGTTCCTGTATCTGATGTTGGCTCTTTTGTTCCAGCATGGGCGCAATCTATAATGGCTTATAGCTACAATTGGGACATGTTTAGGAAACAAGTTGTCTCATATGAGATGGGTGATCTTCTACCTCAAGATGAAGGTATAAATAATGAGCGTATAGAATACTTCTACAAGGCTTTAGGTAGTGCTATGGGCGCTTCTCCTGCACGTATGAAAGCAGCGGTAGAAAAGATGACTACAACCCCATCAAACTCTGTCGTTGTATCACTTGCTTACGGCATTGCAGATGCATTAGCATATGGCACGGTAGATTTAGGAGATGAGATAAAAGCTAAGTCCAAAAAATCTTCAGCATATCAGCTCATTAAAGCATTAAATCCTAAAGAAAGATTTATTAAAGAGTCTAATCCTAATATAAAAAATTATCAAGAAGATTACGTTGCCAAAGAGATGGAGATGGAACAAGGATCTCAAATAAAAATGCTCAAAATGAAAACCGAAAAATATTCGGATGATCTTATTAATGGAAAGATTAGCATTGAAGAAGTTGTATCTGAGGTTAAGAAATTAACAGATGAACCAGACTTAATAAAATTAACAGTTAGGTGGGTAAGTAAAACCGCTATAAGACGTAGGTTTGGAATCGGATCAACACATTCGGATGTATACTACTCAAGAACCGCTAAAATGCAGGCACACTTTTTAGTCAAACACTTTGGTGACGAAGATAATATTAAAGAAGAGGTGAATAGAATGAATAAAGCGCTTGGATTTAGACCCGCTTTGGGACTAAAACAAGAAGTAGATAAACTATTAAACAATAAATAATTATGAAATTCTCGGAAATCTTTAAAGACAGCAACGACTGGAACGAAAAAACAATCATTGGCTTTATGTCCTTCGCTGTAATGGTGTTGGTAATGCTCGCTGATGTTATCACAGGAGCATGTGGTAGTGATCTTCCTATTAATGAGTTCACTTACAATTCTTTTGTGATTGTAACCCTTGGGTCATTTGGAATCGCAGGCATAGAGAAGTTTGCTAAAAAGTGATAAGAGCTATGGAACTAGAAGTAGTAAGGTTTAGCAGTCAAAAGGATAGCACAAATGGTGCGCTATTTGATGTTAGTGGTGGTAAGCGTAGATTCCTATGTTACACATTGGAAGACGAGCATCGTGAGGATAAGGTAATGGGTGAGACCAGAATACCTTCTGGCACTTATAGAATAACACTTAGAACTACAGGCGGTTTTCATGGGCGGTATGAAAAGAAATACGGGGAGATGCACAAAGGAATGCTATGGGTACGTGACGTTCCTAACTTTGAGTATATCCTTATTCATACTGGTAATACTGACGAACATACTGCTGGGTGTCTTCTTCTGGGTGATTCTCAACAAGCGAACTTTGGCTCTAGTAATGGTATGGTGGGGTCAAGTGTTAATGCATACAAAAGAGTTTATCCTCCGATTGCTAAGGCGTTGGAAGAAGGGAAGTCGGTAAGCATTACTTATACTAACTTTGATACAATATGAAGCCAAAAAAAAAGAAAGAACCAGTATATGTAAATAGAGATTCTTTAGACGAAGTTGTTGTAACTCCATACACAAAGAATATGTATGCTCTTAAAGATAGATTAAAAAATAAAGCTACAGGAGGTTTAAAGCCTTCTTATCCTATTTTTGATGCTTTAGCTGGACGGGGAGTTATTAAACCATTAAAGAAAGGAGCGAGTAATATTGTTAAAAAAGCAATCAAAGGCTTTGGCAAAACAAAAGTTAAAAAAGCACCTAAAAAGAAAGTTTTAAAATATAGAGCTACTCAGTTAGGGTTAGGGGCTAAAGACGTAAAAGAATATACTAATTAATATGAAATGGCTGGTAAAATTAACCCTACTGCTGTTATTAACGAGTTGCAGCGCTCAATGGCACTTGAAAAAAGCGGTCCAGAAAGACCCAATGATTCTGAAAAAGGACACATTGGTTGTACAGGACACTCTTGTAGTCCCGCCTGTGGTTTTGAAGGATACTGTGACTTTGAAGCAACACGACACCATAACGATAACGAAGGACAGGCTCAGAGTCAAGATAGTAAAGGTGAACGACACTCTTATTATAGACGCGAAATGCGACTCGGATACGATAGTTCGGACTATTGAAGTTCCCTACGACAAGATAGTGTACGTAGAAAAGGAATCAATATGGGATAAGATTAAGAACCTTGCCATATACATGGCATTAGCATTCTTAGTGTTTAAAATAATCATGAAACAATTTGAGAAATAAGCAAGAGAAGAAGTGGTGTTCAACGAGACCCGTTGAATGCGATGGTAAATGTTGTTACGCAAAAAAGAAGAATAAAAAAGGGGGCAAATAGCCCCCTTCTTATTAACCAAACCAATGTCCTATGTGAACAATAATCAAATGTAACTATAATTCTTCAATTGCAGAGTTAATTAGAGAAAGTTCTGTACGAATTTCTTTTACTGCTTTTTGAATCCTTGATTTTACCCAATCAGCATCATCATGCATGGGTAATCCCTTACTATCATGTAGGTCTTCATATAAATCCACAAGTATCTCTTGTGATCTAGCACAAGCAAGATGATATAAGGCTGATAGTTTAGGTGCTTCCATTATTGGTTTTAATATATACAAAATTACTCAACAATTGAATACCCATAACACTTTATTTTAACAATATATGTGTTTTTAGGAACAGTGCTATCATATATTATGGTCACCTTATCGTAATACTTAGGACTATCGTCCACAACAATACCCTCAGAGACTAGTGTGTCTGCTAGAAATTTGGATACAAGTATACCGTTATCAATATCCATGCGACTATTGTAAGTAATGAGTAGGCGAAAGCTATCACACCTAAAGCTATCCAACTTTGCAAGTTCTTTTTGACATTCTTTTTTGTAATCATCTTTATATTTTTTACGCACCGCCCAATGCTTACCAGCGTATATCTTATTTAACGATGGTGGTTTAGGCAATACTAATTCAACTTCTGTGTAGTCCATTAAAAAGAGGTATCTAGTGTTATCCCTTGTGTTAAGTCAAAGGGGACTTGTGACTGCTTGATATCTGAAAAGTCCATTGGATTGAACATACCCCCACCTTGTGTGGGTCTAAAGAATGTTCTTGATGAGTTCATCTCAAAGCTCAATGGTTCATATATAGGTGTGGGTTGTGATCCTGTTTCGGTCTCACGTACTTTACGAACATGGAGTTGAGTTGTTCTACGCATAGCTGGGTCTTCGTGTTGAATCACTCTATGTACTGTTAAGAAATCATCGCTGCGGTTCACGAAAAGTCCCCCTCCTTCAGTTTGTTCAGCGTATGGAGGTATAGGATACCCATCTCTATCTTTCATTCTCTGAGCCTCTGTAACAGCGTGGGTATTTAAATATAAAGCCATCTCCGATGATGTTGCGTAGGTAAGAAACTCTGACGCTGCTTCGTAATGATATTGATGCACACCCTTAGCTTGTGAGGTTAAGTCAACTCTTAATGAATTGTAAGGGTCAATAAAGAACCCATCAATATGGTGTTGCTTTCTCATCTTTTCACAATATACGATTAAGTCAAAGTATGAAAGTACCTTATCGTTATTGATGAATATGAAGTGGTCATTTACCCATTGGAATGCAATCTTACGTACCTCGTAGGACATACGATTAATCTCTTCGTCCATTAGAAATTGCATTAGCTTAACTTTTACACTAGCGGTACGATTCTCGCTAGTATATATAAGCCACTTCCAACCATGTAGTCTAGCTGAGGTTACCAATAGAAATAGTAGGAAAGTGGTCTTACCAACGTTTGAATGTCCATTGATGATTGTGAAGTTTTTTTTGAAGCGCCAATGCTTATCTACGTAGTCGCTACCCGTAGTTAGTCCAAGTTGGATTTTGCCTTCCGCAAAGTTATTTATCCAGGCGAAGTCACTGTCATCTGAGGATAGAAATGACATATCCCCACCGAGTAGTTTAAGCTGGCGTGTGATCTTATCTTCCTCTTCAATTACCTCACGTATTGGTATGCTCTTACCATACTCTAGACCATCACGTATAGTCATCTTTGCATGGAACTCACTATCTATATCTCTCTTTGATATCTCTTCAAATAAGACATGGATAGCAGTCTCTTCAATCATACGACCTGCGGCTATATATCCACCCGCGAGACGTGATGCTTTTAATAAAGTTGCGTGCTTTTCTCCCTCTTCTGCATTACGAATCATGTTCGCAAGGATAGCTACCTTATTGTAATCAGTCTCTATAGACTGTTTTACTTCTTGTGGTGCTTCCGATGCTCTCTCGGTAATGAAAGCGGTGAAGACTTTTGAATGCTCGTTTAGTACAACTTCAGGATCATAAGACTCAAAACACGCTCTTGATTCATTGATACCCGATGGGTCAACCTCAAGATTGTATTGCTTTTGGAAGTAGGTCTCAAGTCCACGGAAGTGATCTCTATGGCGCTCATGAAACTTAATCTTAACTAAAGCCTTTAGACCGTCACCACTTGGAGAAATCCAACATGCAAACACATGGTCATCCGAGGCTATAATAGGTTTAGTCTTTGCTACATCTAAGTGGTCAAAGTCTAATACAACTAGACTGCTATGTTCGTGTAAGGATTCATCTTTACGTTCAGTAAATATCCCCGACCACAAAACAATAGGTAGGTCAGTTTTCTTTGATTTATCCCCCGCTCTTACCTCATCAACTAACTGTTGGCTCTTCCCAGAACGTATACGGCTTATTGCCTGTATTGGGTTGAGGTAATGTGGTTCGTCCTTCTTGTAGACGTTCTGATAAATCGTTACTTGTTTCATAGACATTGTTGGTTGTTTGATGTTCTAATTCTCTTTGCAGGTGGACAATTGCTTTCTCAATATCCTGCGTAATGGGATTGTTTGGTTTCTTCCCTGCCCTCATTAGATATGTTAAGGCTGTCGCAATATTATAATTATCTTCCGAGAAATCCAAGACAACATCCATTGCCTCTATCCCTTTATACTTTCCTATATAATACTTTGGCATGGCTATTTAAATTTAAATATTGGTTTTAATTTTTCTGCTATAGCGTGTACAACATCTACGGTCACGGCATTACCACATTGTTTATAGCGTTGTGACTTACTCACCTCTTTGACTTCATCATCGTATATTCCGTACTTAGTATGGTCATCTGGAAATCCTTGTAGGCGTTCGGTCTCAATAGGATGTAGCCTACGGATACGATATCCATCAAATAGAGCATGAGCATTATGCTTAGGATCAATAAGTGTAGGAGAGATATCACGTAGCGACTTGTTGTATAAGTCCATCATGATTGCTTGACCCCCAACGAACGACCCCTCGTTTTCCTCAATAGTCTTATTGACTGCTTGATAAGTGTAGTTCTTTTGTAATACCGCTTGTTCACACTTGGTATCTAAAGTCTGTGCCTTTTGGTCACCCACTCTACCTCTTCTTGTAGTGCTATTGATAGCGGTAAGGTTGATACTATCACCTACGTATGCTTCATCATACCCGCGTGAGTTAGCGCTCTTTATTCGGAGAGGTTCTTTGATGAGTTGGAGTCCGCTGTGGAGGTCTGCTTGTCCCCTCGCTGTAAGGCATTTTGCAATGGTTTCTCGTGAGCTTTCCATTGTATTATGTTTTCCACTGTCTGCTGTGATAGGAAATACTCCTCTCCAATTTCGTTTAGGGGCATCAAGATATCCGACAAGGTATACTCGTTCACGGTTCTGGGGGGTGCGGTGAAACCACGATGTATTAAGCAGTTGCCATTCAAGTCTATAGCCCCCAATGTTGGTAAAGGCTTGGAGGATTGACGCAAAGTCCTCGCCAGAGTTTGAGGAGAAAGTCCCTTTAACATTTTCCCAGATAAAAACTCTTGGTCTGCACTCCCCAATGAGTCTAATTGCTTCAAGGATAAGGCTACTTCGGTCTCCTCCCATGCCTTTACGGTTTCCAGCAATGCTGAAATCTTGACAAGGACTTCCAAAGGTGATGAGGTCAATTCGGGGGAGGTCTTCTCCGCGAACATCTGTAACTGATCCGACATATGTACTATTTTTAAATTGATGTTTATATACTGCGACTGCGTGTGGGTCTATCTCTGAGAAGTAAGACTTTACTTGAAAGCCTGCCTTTTCAAATCCTAAATGAAACCCACCTATACCTGAGAACAGGTCTAATTGATTAATTCTTTTCATTCTCTTTGTTCATTTTATAAATTAAAAAGCTATTCCAAACCACCACTACTATTACTGCTAATATGATATCCCCTATCGTCATAGCTCAATAAATTTGTAGTCATTTGGATTTATCATATACATGGTTTGTATCCAATCTTTTTTCTTGTCGTGGATATCCTTAACAGTCCAAAGATTATATTTTGAGGTTGGTATCAATATAGAATGCGTAAGTTGAGTGTTGACTAAAAAATATGCTGATGGCTTGTCTTCATGTCGGTCATATGATTTTTTAGCACAAACTATGATAGACTTCCATGGTATATCTTTATGAGAGGTCCAGTCCCATGACTGATGTTTTACTTCTATCTTTTCTTCTTTACCATCCCTATGTAGAATTATATCTCCTTCATCTATTTTAGAAATATATTCTGATTGGTCTTTAGCAATATGTAGGGCAGGTATTGTGACTGTGTATTTAAATTGATGTAGATACATAGCCACTCTCCATACAGCCCCCGAAGATTTACTTAAATTCTTTACGTAATCGTTCCAGGCTTCATTAGTCATCACGCTCTTCCTCTAGTACGACTCTCAATTGAGACAGTTCATTAGTATCCATATCAAGTATCATCTCAATGTTGCCTTGAATTTTAGTAAATAAACTAGAATCAGTACTATCCAACTTATTTAATGGTTCAAGTAATGTTGACTCTATAGATTTCTCAAGTGCATTTATTTGCATCTTGATCTTATGTCTATAAAGACTTGTTCCTTTGACAGTATCCATTTGTTCTAGTACTGCTTGCATAAGTGCTATTAACTTAACAGCATCTTTAAATAATTGAGGCGCTTTATTAGTCATTTTCTATTCCGTTTTCGTCAAGGTCTCTTTTGCATAAGTCTACTATATCCATACTAATACTTGTTTAATGTTCTTACTGATATACCTAATGCTTTTGCAGCATCCTTCTTAGTTTCAAATTTTTTTAAAGCAACCCTTATCATTTCCATACGCCACTTAGCTATGTTTAAATTATCTTTCATGTCTATTGGTATTGAAAATGTCTGTTATATATCGGTAAATCTTATCGTACTGTGTCCACTCTTTTCTTAATTTTTTTACTAACTCTTGTAGCTCATCATTATATGGATCGGTAGATAGCTTTTCCTCGTAATCTTGTAAGTAGAACGAGAGAAACTCGCAATGTCTCATGACCATCTTTTTAATCTCTTCGTTCATCTCTCTTTGGTGTTAAAGGTTAATGTTCTATTAAAGACACAAAACCCTATCGTTCTGTATCATCTTTGGTTTCTATTTTCTCAAGTGTGTCCTTCAGTATCACATTCCAAGCCCACTTATCCTTGTCAGCGTTCCAAAGTTGCTCGTACATCTCCAGTAGTATCTCTCTCATTTTTATTTGGTATTAAGTTTTGCGCCTATTTTTATATGTGTGCGCCTATAATTGTAAGGTTTTACCCTTACTTTGTGTGCTATATCGTCAAGTTATAACCTTACTTTGTGAACATTTAAGGCTTATTATTGGGAAGATTTGAGCCGTTTATCTTACTTAATTGGCTCATAAAGGGAGGGAACGAATAACCATTCCGTTTAGTTTTAAGTTAGTAAAAACCCCTCCCTCTATGTTGTAGACCCAAGCAGTATGTACTCGGTCAAAATCCAGGCTTAACATTAGTCTAACAGAGCATACTGTTTCACCTTGGGTCTATGTCTTCTTGAGATATACTAATTACAATCTCATGCTTACCTCTACGTTGGAGTATACCACGTAATTTTCTTGCTTGTTCTATGGTGTTATATGTTCCATATACAACTCCTTTGCAAACCACTTTAAATATCTTTTTCATACAAGGTTTTTTAATCTAGCTAATTCACTCTCTAATCTTTTATTGCGTTCATATATTTGACCGCTATGCTTCTTTAGAAATGCATTCTCTTGCTTTAACTTTTCGGGTGCGTCATCAACTCTTTTCTTCAAGTCGTTAACTTCTAGTATCTTCATCCTCAATCTTTCTGAGGTACTAACTAGCCGAAACCTAAGCTCACGAACATCGTTTATATTTTGTACTTCACGATGTATGCCTTTAAGAGCCAAAGCATTTTTAATACCATGGTAAATCTCTTCGTACACATCTGAGTATGTAGGTAGGTACATGAGATTGTTTTTATGTTGCTTCATTGCATGAAGAACAGTAGCGTGATCTTTATTAACGATTTGACCTATCTCATTTAAAGAAAGACTGCTTAGTTCACGACACGATACAAAGAAGGAGTGCTTTAATATGATGTTACCCCTTTGTCTATTGTCAGTAAATCCACTCTTTGATGAGTACTCTTTCCACCATTGAACGATTGCTTTAAACTCACTAGAAAGCTTCATCATTTGGGAAAAGTTTATTCTACTATTTTTCATTGAATTTTATTTGTGTGTAATCTTTAGCCAAGCGAACACCTTTGCCTTGATTGTTTTTTGTTTTATTTATTCTTAGCCGTACACTTCCTTCAAATTCATTACGCCACACGTAATAACATTCTTGGGTGTCGGGACAGAAAATTGCTAGTAAATCAAAATCTATGTTTACTATTCTATTTTTCCTGGACTTTATAGATCTAGGGCTAGTCTCAACATATCCTCTTCTTAGGGTAACATATTTTACTTGAATCTTAAAAAAGAAACCTTTTATGGATACAACTAAGTCGTAAGGCAATGATTCAGAAAGGGGTTTATGTACACGATAACCTTTGCTAATAAGGTCGGCAACTACACGGTGTTCCCCAATTGCTCCCTTCTCGTATGACTTCATTCTTTAGTCGTCTAGAGAATCCCTAACAAGACGTTCTATCTTTTCAGGATCAAGGTGCGTTATTTTGCGGAGCTTTTGTCTTTCTTTGATTTTGGCTTTCTCATAGTCTGATTTAGAACTATCTGAGCCAAGGTTTGCAAACATCAATGCGTTTTGTTTAAGCACGCAATCTATGATGTGCTTGTGTTCGGGGTTATCGGTATAGGACATAAATTAAATTATTTGATACTAATCTACTGATAATAGAAACTATCTCCAAGATATTTTGTTGAAATTATGTTGATAACCATGATTTTTCTTACTCCTTTATACTTTTTGGGGTACACACGAGCTTCCAACTGCTTAATCATTGCGTTATTCATATTGATTTTGTGAGGCTTAGTCTCTGGTCCTATGACCCAAGTATCCATATGATGAATGCTAGTTTTTTTTATACCCTTATGATAGGATACAAGAACTTCATTATAATTAATCT
>Ga0228647_1000050_pt1 | contig 37636 bp, 36 predicted proteins | sample 59DmetaG_FD_186034 | JGI IMG/M metagenome (GOLD analysis project Ga0228647, IMG submission 186034) | Seawater microbial communities from Monterey Bay, California, United States - 59D | ecosystem: Environmental > Aquatic > Marine > Coastal | place: USA: California | collected 2016-10-21 | reverse complement strand
AAAAGCAGCGGCAGCTAAGAAGCCAGCGGCAAAAGCAGCGGCAGCTAAGAAGCCAGCGGCAAAAGCAGCGGCAGCTAAGAAGCCAGCGGCAAAAGCAGCGGCAGCTAAGAAGCCAGCGGCAAAAGCAAAAACGCAAAAGAAAACTAACGTTAAAAAATAATTATATTTTTAGAATAACAAAAAATAGTTGGGCCAAAAGGCCCAATTAAAATTGGAGACCTTAATTGAAGCCGGTTGATACAAAAAGCCGAAACCAAACTCGTTTAGCATCTGTAGTTATCTTAATTACAATGGTTGTCTGGATGGCTTTGCAGTGGATTGGGGGCAAGATTGGATTAGAGGCGCGATATGTGTTTCTATTAGATTTTTTTGCATTAGCGGCATTTGCCTGGTCGCTAATGGTATTAATTAGAGTTTGGCTCAGGCGCCAATGACTAAGAAAGTTATAAACTTATGTTAAAAGACGAAGATCGCATCTTTACTAATCTTTACGGCATGCATGACCGATCATTGAAAGGTGCTCAATCTCGTGGGCACTGGTCTGAAACAGCTAAAATTATCAAAAATGGCCATGACTGGATTATTGATGAAATGAAGAGCTCTGGTTTACGTGGTCGTGGCGGAGCAGGTTTCCCAACAGGGTTAAAGTGGTCATTTATGCCTAAAGAGTCAGATGGCCGACCTGCGTACCTAGTAATTAACGCAGATGAATCTGAGCCTGGTACGTGTAAAGATCGTGAAATAATGAGAAATGATCCACATGCATTGATAGAGGGTGCATTAATTGCATCATTCGCTATGAATTCGAACGCTTGTTATATTTATATTCGTGGTGAATTCATCCGTGAACGAGAAGCGCTTCAGCTAGCAATTGATGAATGTTATGATGCAGGATTATTAGGCAAAAATGCTGCAAAATCAGGCTGGGATTTTGATATTTATCTACATCATGGAGCAGGTGCTTACATTTGTGGCGAAGAGACAGCCCTATTGGAAAGCCTTGAAGGTAAAAAGGGCATGCCTCGAATGAAACCCCCATTTCCTGCTGGGGCTGGTTTATATGGGTGTCCTACTACTGTAAATAATGTTGAATCAATCGCTGTCGTTCCAACAATCTTACGTCGTGGAGGAGACTGGTTTAAGTCTTTTGGTCGTGAGAATAATTATGGAACAAAGTTATTTGCTATTTCTGGTCATGTTAACAATCCTTGTGTTGTAGAAGAGGCCATGTCGATCCCTCTTCAAGAGCTCCTAGATCGCCATTGTGGTGGTGTTCGAGGTGGATGGAAAAATTTAAAAGCAGTTATTCCAGGTGGATCTTCTGTACCATTGTTACCAGCTGATATTTGTAATGATGCAATTATGGATTTTGATTGGCTGAGAGACCAAAGGTCTGGATTGGGTACTGCTGCTGTTATTGTTATGGACCAAAATACTGATATTATTAAAGCAATATGGAGATTATCAAAGTTCTATAAGCATGAAAGTTGTGGTCAATGTACCCCATGTAGAGAAGGTACGGGCTGGATGATGCGTGTGATGGATAGATTGGTTAGAGGTGATGCTGAACCAGATGAAATTGACATGTTATTGGATGTGACCAAACAGGTTGAAGGTCACACAATATGTGCTTTAGGTGATGCAGCTGCTTGGCCCATTCAAGGATTAATTCGTCATTTCAGGGATGAAATTGAAGATCGCATTAAACATAAACGAAATGGTCGAGTTTCGCAATTTGCTGCAGAATAAAAAGGGTATTTAAATGCGTCTGGCGACATTTACATTATTTGGATTTATTATGATATGTCCTGTATGTGCATTTCCACAGACAACTCTATGGGATGTTGCGCCAGTAAATAAAGGTTTGTTTAATATTGGTATTGCACATGGTATTAGGAAGAATTGTACATCAATAAAAGCAAATACCTTGGTTGGAATAACTTATGTTTGGAAACTTATAGGCCACGCCACAGATGCAGGTTTTACAATAAAAGAAACCCGTAAGTTCATAGATAATGATGCAGAAAAAGAAATATTAAGATCAAGGGTTAATAATTACCTCCTTTCATTAGGATTAAACCCAAAAAAAAGTAATTCTCTATGTGATCTAGGCAAAGAGGAAATTGTTAACAAAAGCCAAATTGGCAAACTACTAAGGATAAATTAGGCACATGTCTGATCTAAGAAAAATCATTATTGATGGCCAAGAAGTTGAAGTTGATGGGGCTATGACACTTCTTCAAGCTTGTGAAGTTGCAGATGTTGAAGTTCCAAGGTTTTGTTATCATGAAAGATTAACAATTGCTGGTAATTGTCGAATGTGTTTGGTTGAAGTCGTTGGTGGACCTCCTAAACCTGCGGCATCATGCGCTATGCAAGTACGCGATGTTCGTGGTGGACGTAATGGTGAATTACCAGAAATTAAAACAACTTCTCCTATGGTGAAAAAAGCTCGTGAAGGAGTTATGGAGTTTTTATTAATTAATCATCCACTAGACTGTCCAATATGTGATCAAGGAGGTGAATGTGATCTCCAAGATCAAGCAATGGCATATGGAGTAGATTTTTCTCGTTTTAGAGAGCCAAAGCGTGCTGTTGATAATCTAGATTTAGGCCCTCTCGTTGAAACTACAATGACACGCTGTATTTCCTGCACAAGGTGTGTGCGTTTCACCACAGAAGTTGCTGGTATTACTCAAATGGGTCAAACGGGTCGTGGTGAAGATGCTGAAATCACGTCATACCTTAATGAAACATTAGATAGTGAGTTACAGGGAAATATAATCGACTTATGCCCAGTCGGTGCATTAACTTCAAAACCATATGCATTTACAGCTCGGCCATGGGAGTTGATGAAAACTGAAACCATTGATGTAATGGATGCCTTAGGATCAAATATTCGAGTTGATACAAAAGGCCGTGAAGTTATGAGAATCCTTCCAAGAAATCACGATGAGGTAAATGAAGAATGGATTTCAGATAAAACCAGATTTGTTTGGGATGGTTTGCGACGACAGCGTCTTGATCAGCCATATGTCCGTAAGGGTGGAAAATTAAAACCTGCGACTTGGGATGAAGCATTCTCTGCAATCAAAAAAGCTTTAGATGGTAAAAAAATCTCAGCGATTGCTGGAGATTTAGTATCTGTAGAAGCTATGTTTGCACTAAAGAAAATGGTAAATAACCTAGGTGGAAATACTGAATGTCGTGTGGATGATGCTAAATTGCCAATTGATAATCGAGCAGCATATGCCGGAACTGCAAAAATTACTGACATAGATGATGCCCAAACAATTTATTTACTTGGCACCAATCCCAGAACTGAAGCGCCTGTTTTAAATGCAAGGATCAGAAAAGCATATATGAACGGCGCTAATATAAAGTTGATAGGTGACCCGATTGATTTAACATATGATTACGATCACATTGGCAATGACCGTAAATCATTAGAACTATTAATATCAGATGAGACTGTAAATGGTTCTTCAGAAAACAAATCCCTTATCATTCTTGGTCAAGGTGCTTTACTTGAAGCTGATGGAGAAGCGGTTTTAGCTTCAGCACAAAAATTAGCAAAGATAACAAATTCAAAATTATTGATTTTACATACTGCTGCAGCGCGAGTGGGAGGCATGGACATTGGTTTTAATACAAAAGGTGGAATTAATGTTGCATTAAAAGGTGCTGACGTTATTTTTAACCTTGGAGCCGATCAAGTAGAGCTTCCTGAAACTGCATTTGTTATATATCAAGGGTCTCATGGTGATCGAGGAGCGCATGGAGCAAATGTTATTCTTCCTTCAGCAACATATACTGAAGAAAGCGGTATTTTTGTAAATACAGAAGGTCGAGTTCAATTAGCTGAAAGGGCTAGTTTTCCTCCGGGTCAAGCAAAAGAAAATTGGGCCATACTGCGAGCATTATCAGCAGTTTTAGATGTCAAATTGCCGTTCGATAACCTTAATTCTTTACGAACAGAATTATATCAAGAATTCCCTGAAATGAATAGATTTGATCATGTAAGGGAAAATAGTGGAAAAACTTTGAAGCTAAATAAATTAGGTAAAGCTTCATTTAAATATGCTATTTCTGATCATTATTTGACCAACCCAATAGCGAGAGCTTCAGAGGTTATGGCTGAATTATCAAAAAACACAAAAGAACGAGCCGCTTTGGCCGTTGCCGCTGAGTAGAGGGTTTTAAAATGGATTTTTTCCAAACTAATTTGGGTATATTCTTAACTGTTTTAGGGCAAACCTTACTAGTGCTTGGGTTTGTAATGATTAGTTTATTGTTATTGGTATATGGCGATAGAAAAATTTGGGGTGCAGTTCAAATGCGTCGTGGTCCCAATGTTGTTGGCCCATGGGGAATATTACAAACTCTTGCAGACGCACTGAAATATGTTGTTAAAGAAGTTGTTGTTCCTGCGGGCGCAGATAAGACTGTTTTCTTTTTGGCTCCACTGGTCTCATTCATACTTGCTGCTATAGCCTGGGCTGTCATTCCATTTAATGGTAGATGGATACTTGCTGATCTTAATGTTGCTGTTTTGTATGTATTTGCAGTGTCTTCACTAGAAGTTTATGGCGTTATAATGGGAGGATGGGCGTCTAATTCAAAATACCCATTCCTCGGTTCTCTACGCTCAGCAGCTCAAATGATTTCCTATGAAGTTTCGATTGGGTTTATAATTATTGGCATTATTATTTCAACTGGCTCTTTGAGCTTTATCAACATTGTGGAAGCTCAATCTGGTTCTTATGGATTGTTGAATTGGTATTGGTTGCCCCATTTGCCGATGGTGTTTTTATTTTTCATATCAGCTCTAGCTGAAACTAATAGACCGCCTTTTGATTTACCTGAAGCAGAGTCTGAGCTTGTTGCTGGTTACCAAGTAGAATATTCATCAACGCCATTTTTACTATTCATGGCAGGTGAATACATTGCAATATGGTTAATGTGTGCACTTACCACAATATTATTTTTCGGTGGGTGGTTATCGCCACTTCCACAAGCGTGGATAGAATACATGCCATTTTTAGGCCATGGAGCTCTTTGGATGGTTCTTAAAATGGGATTTTTCTTTTTCTTATTTGCTATGGTTAAGGCCATAACACCAAGGTATCGATACGATCAGTTAATGCGATTAGGCTGGAAAGTATTTTTGCCATTTTCACTTATTTGGGTCGTTATCGTGGCATTTTTTGCTCAATACGGAGCTTTTGGTGGCGCTTATGCAAGATGGACAATTGGTGGTTAATGCAGAATTGAATTAAATGAAACTACAAACAAATTTATGGATGATGATTTTAAAGTAATTTTGTTAAATAATTACTAAAGTTTATTAATATTGAGTGCTTTTTTGTTGAAGAAAACTTGAATTTATATAATTACGGCATTGTCGCGCTAGCTGTTAAAAAGCATGGCATGTTTTAGAGAAGAACGTTGAGGAGAGAAAAATGTCATTTGACTATGTACGTGCTGGAAAATATTTTTTATTAGCAGACTTTTTCATTGGCATGAAGTTAGGCCTAAAGTATTTTTTCAAACCAAAAGCAACGTTAAACTATCCTCATGAAAAAGGCCCCTTATCTCCTCGTTTTAGAGGCGAACATGCGCTTCGAAGATATGCAAATGGTGAAGAGAGATGTATTGCTTGTAAGTTGTGTGAAGCAATATGTCCTGCTCAAGCTATTACAATCGATGCAGAACCACGCGAAGATGGATCTCGAAGAACTACTCGTTATGATATCGATATGACTAAATGTATATATTGTGGTTTCTGCCAAGAAGCATGCCCAGTTGACGCAATTGTAGAAGGCCCAAATTTCGAATTTGCTACCGAAACTCGTGAAGAGCTTTTTTATAATAAAAACAAGCTACTTTCCAATGGGGATCGTTGGGAAGCTGAAATATCTCGCAACTTAGAACTTGATGCTCCATATCGGTAGGAATAATTATGACCATAACTTTATTAGCATTTTATCTCTTTTCAATCACTGCTGTGATGTCTGCACTATTTGTTGTGGTCGCTCGTAACCCTGTACATTCAGTTTTATGGCTCATACTTACTTTCTTTTCTGCTGCGTCATTGTTTGTTTTAATGGGCGCTGAATTCGTTGCTATGCTTCTTGCAATTGTTTACGTCGGAGCAGTAGCCGTCTTATTTTTATTTGTTGTTATGATGTTAGACGTTGATTTTGTTGAATTGAAATCAGGCATGCAAAAATATTTCTTAATTGGCTCTTCAATAGGAGTTATTCTTTTGATGGAGCTAGGGCTTGTTATTAGTCATTGGAAGGTTGCTCCTGAGGCTGGTAGTTTATTACAATCGCCTACACCGCCTATTGATACAGCTCACAATACTTTAGCATTGGGTCAGATACTATACAGTGATTACATCTATTTATTTCAGATTGCGGGCTTAATTCTTTTAACAGCTATGATTGGTGCGATTGTTTTAACACTTCGTCACCGGACTGATGTTAAAAGACAAAACGTTGTTGAGCAAATGCAACGTGATCCAGCAGATGCAATGGAAGTTATATCAGTTAAACCGGGGCAAGGATTATGATACCAGTTGAACACTACTTAACGGTTGCGGCTTTATTGTTTGTTATCGGAATTTTTGGGATATTCTTAAATCGTAAAAATGTTATAGTAATACTCATGTCGATAGAATTAATGTTATTGGCTGTTAATATAAATTTTGTTGCTTTCTCTACGCATTTAAATGACTTAGCCGGACAGGTATTTACACTATTTATTTTAACTGTTGCTGCAGCTGAAGCAGCGATTGGTCTAGCAATCTTAGTCTGTTTCTTCAGGGTTCGAGGAACCATAGCTGTTGAAGATATTAATGTGATGAAAGGCTAACTCATGGAAATGATTTTGTTATTCGCCCCGCTAGTCGGTTCCATAATTTGTGGGTTTGGACATCGCATTCTTGGTGAAAAAATAGCCATGACTGTATCGACAGGGGCGCTTTTCTTATCTGCTATTTTATCCTGGATAGTATTTATTAACTTTCATGGTGATGGGCATACAATTTCTCTTTTCCGTTTTATTGAGAGTGGAAGTTTATCTGCTGATTGGGCCATTAGAATGGACCGATTAACTGCAATAATGTTAGTTGTTATTAATACAGTTTCTGCATTGGTTCATTTATATTCTTGGGGATATATGGATAAAGATCCACAATGGAAACAAGGTGAAAGCTACAAACCCCGCTTTTTTGCTTATCTATCATTTTTTACATTTGCTATGTTGATGTTGGTCACATCAGATAATTTACTTCAAATGTTTTTTGGTTGGGAAGGAGTTGGTGTAGCTTCTTACCTACTTATAGGTTTCTATTACAGAAAACCAACTGCAGGTGCTGCCGCTATGAAAGCATTTATTGTAAATAGGGTTGGTGATTTTGGCTTTGCATTGGGTATATTTGGTTTATTTTATTTATCAGGAAGTATAAATTTTTCGGAGGTTTTAGATCCACACAATGCCAAAGAATTAAGTAAGACTACTTTTCAATTTTTATCATGGCAATTAAATGCCTTAGAAGTAATTACAATGTTATTATTCATTGGCGCGATGGGTAAATCTGCACAACTGATGTTACATACTTGGCTACCTGACGCTATGGAAGGTCCAACTCCTGTATCTGCATTAATTCACGCAGCCACAATGGTTACTGCTGGAGTATTTATGGTATGCCGACTTTCACCATTAATGGAATACGCAATATTTACACCTAACTTTATTGTTATAATTGGTGCAACAACAGCATTTTTTGCTGCAACAGTTGGGTTAGTACAAAATGATATAAAGCGTGTTATCGCATATTCAACTTGTTCTCAATTAGGCTATATGTTCGTCGCAGCAGGAGTCGGGGCTTATGGCGTAGCGATGTTCCATCTCTTCACCCATGCATTTTTCAAGGCAATGTTATTTCTAGGTGCTGGTTCTGTTATTCACGCAATGCATCACGAGCAAGATATGAGAAATTATGGAGCGTTAAGAAAAAAAATACCATATACATTTGTCGCAATGATGATTGGAACCTTAGCAATTACTGGTGTTGGTATACCTCTTACACATTACGGTTTTGCAGGATTTTTATCTAAAGATGCAATTATAGAAAGTGCTTATGGCGCGGGAACTGGTGTTGGCCAATATGCTTTTGTTTTGTTAGTTGTTGCCGCGGCAATGACAAGTTTTTATTCTTGGCGTTTAATATTTTTAACATTTTATGGCAAAGCCCGCGGTAATTCACACACACATGACCATGCGCATGAAAGCCCACTTGTTATGATAGTCCCACTAGCCGTTTTGGCACTAGGCGCTGTTTTTTCTGGAATGATCTGGTACGAAGATTTCTTTGGGCACCACTGGGAAGAATTTTTTGGTTCCTCATTATATGCAAATCATGAAACTAATCATGTTGTTCATGATGCACACTATGTTGCCAATTGGGTCAAAGCTTCTCCTTTCTTTGCAATGTTGTTTGGATTTATAATGGCCATGTGGTTCTATATCTGGTCACCAGAAAATCCTGCAAAGTTAGCCAAGCAACAAAATGCTATTTATAAATTCTTTTTGAATAAATGGTACTTTGACGAACTTTATGAAATTATATTTGTGCGACCATCTAAGTGGTTGGGTAATTTCCTTTGGAAAAAAGGGGATGGTACCTTTATTGATGGCGGTATTAATGGGTTAGCAATGGGAATTATCCCACTTTTGACTCGTAAATACCAAGGAATGCAGTCAGGTTATTTATTCCACTATGCGTTTACGATGGTTATAGGGGTCGCTGTGATTGTTACATGGTTTGCATTGACTGGAGGGTCCCGCTAATGGATAATCTTTTGTCTATTGTAATTTTCTTGCCATCTCTAGCAGCACTGATTTTAGCTGTAATTTTAAGAGGTGAAGATGAATTATCGCAAAGAAATGCAAAAATATTAGCCTTAATCGCTACACTAGCTACTTTCGTAGTTAGCTTGCCATTATTAACTCAATTTGACCCAACAAATACAAATTTCCAATTTGTTGAAGAATATAACTGGTTAGCGGGATTGAAATACAAAGTGGGCCTAGATGGCATTAGCATTTTATTTGTAATGCTGACCACTTTTTTAATGCCAATAGTAATTGGCGCATGTTGGACAGTTACCACTCGAGTTAAAGAATATATGATTATGTTTCTGATATTAGAAACAATGATGTTAGCTGTTTTTAGTTCTTTGGATATAATTCTTTTTTATGTTGTATTCGAAGCTGGCTTAATTCCAATGTTTTTAATTGTAGGCATATGGGGTGGTAAAGATCGAATTTATGCTGCCTTCAAATTGTTTTTATATACACTACTTGGTTCAGTCCTAATGCTGGTTGCAATTATATATATGTGGTTTGAGGCTGGTACTACAGATATACCGACATTGATGCAGCACCAGTTTTCATCTGAAAATATGATTATATTTGGAGTAACACTAGTTGGTGGCATTCAAACATTATTATTCTTAGGATTTTTTGCCTCGTTTGCAGTTAAAATGCCGATGTGGCCTGTCCATACTTGGCTGCCAGATGCACACGTGCAGGCTCCGACTGCTGGATCTGTTGTCTTAGCTGCTATACTTCTGAAAATGGGTGGGTATGGATTTTTAAGATTTAGTTTACCGATGTTTCCCGTCGGATCAGATGTCATGGCAACTTTTGTGATGACACTATCAGTAATTGCAATCATTTACACATCTTTGGTTGCCCTTGTTCAAGAGGATATGAAAAAATTGATTGCGTATTCTTCAGTAGCCCATATGGGTTTCGTAACAATGGGGATTTTTGCTCTTAATAAACAAGGTCTAGATGGCGCTATTTTCCAAATGCTTAGCCATGGATTTATTTCAGCAGCCTTATTCTTAGGTGTTGGTGTAATCTACGATAGAATGCATACTAGAGATATAGATGCTTATGGTGGTCTTGTAATTCGCATGCCAATTTTTGCATTAATATTTATGCTTTTCACTATGGCTAACGTTGGATTACCTGGTACATCAGGCTTTGTGGGTGAATTTTTAACATTAACTGCTGCATTTAAAGCAAATACATGGATTGCTTTTGGTGCGACAACTGGTGTTATTTTATCTGCCGGATATGCATTATGGTTATATAGAAGAGTTGTTTTTGGAGATTTAGTTAAAGAAAGCTTAAAGGGTATATCTGATATGGATATGCGTGAAAAACTCTTAATGGCTCCTTTAATAGTAATGACAATATTATTAGGAATTTATCCGGCATTAGTTTTAGATTTAATTGGTCCATCTGTTAATGCTTTATTAGAACAAGTGCATGCCGCACAGGGAGTTGTATATGATGCTACTTCAAAAGCCATACATTAAAGGGGTATCAAAGCTATGATCAGCATGGATATCAATATCGTCCTACCAGAAATTACTTTAGCTGTTTTCGCAATGGCCGCTCTTATGGTCGCAGTCTATGGTGGAAAAGACCGATTAGCAGGTTTAATGTTCTGGTCAACTTCTGGAATTATGGGTTTACTAGGTTTATGGTTAGCATTTTCTGAGCCAGTAATATCTTCGGCATTCAATGGGTCTTTCATAAACGATGGTTATGCACGTTTTGCCAAAGTTATAATATTATTTGGCTCTGCTTCGATGTTATTGTTATCTCAAGATTATCTGGAAAAAAATAAATTATTCAAATTTGAATTTCCAATTTTGATTGCTTTAGCAGCACTTGGTATGATGTTGATGGTATCTGCTGGGGACTTGATGGCTCTTTATATGGGTTTAGAATTACAATCTTTAGCACTGTATGTAGTTGCTTCTTTCCGTAGAGATAGCATCCGCTCAACAGAAGCTGGATTAAAATATTTTGTTCTTGGTGCGTTATCATCTGGGCTATTACTTTACGGAGCATCATTGGTTTATGGTTTTTCAGGCACAACGAATTTTGCAGGTATTTCAGAAACAATTAATGATGGTAATCTTGGACTTGGTATGCTGTTTGGGTTGGTTTTCCTATCAGTTGGTATGGCCTTTAAAGTTTCGGCGGCACCATTTCATATGTGGACACCAGATGTTTATGAAGGTTCTCCAACTCCAGTTACTGGTTTTTTTGCAACTGCACCAAAAGTAGCTGCAGCGTGTTTGTTTGGTAGAGTTGTTCATGACGCATTTGGAGCAGCAATTTCGGACTGGCAGCAAATAATAGCATTTTTATCCTTTGTTTCAATGTTCCTCGGTGCAATAGCTGCTATTGGACAAACAAATATAAAACGGTTGATGGCATATTCATCAATAGCCCATATGGGATTTGCACTACTTGGACTGTCATCTGGTACACAAGAAGGTGTCCAAGCATTATTAATTTACATGGCAATTTATGTGACTATGAATGTTGGCGTTTTTGCATTTATTCTAAATATGGAGCGTGATGGACAACCCATAACTGATATTAGGTCTCTTGGCTTATATTCTCGTGTTGAGCCATTAAGAGCCGCTGCACTTGCCGTTTTAATGTTTAGCCTAGCAGGAATACCACCTTTAGTTGGTTTTTTCGGTAAGCTCTACGTTTTAAAGGCAGCTATTAATGCAGGAATGACATGGCTAGCTATATCCGCTGTTGTAGCCTCTGTAATAGGTGCATTTTATTATCTGCGAATTATTTACTTCATGTATTTTGGTGAAGAAGTAGAAAAAATGAGCGGTAAAATGCCCTTTTTGCATAAGTTTGCATTATATGGAGCAACTTTGATAATGCTATTTGGCGCAATAAATTTATTTGGAATTGAATCAGTGGCGGCAGATGCTGCTGTGTCACTTTTTAAATGATGGACTGGCCAAATGGTTTTGGTCTTATAACGTTCGAAACAATTGATAGTACGAATAAGGAAGCTTCTCGTCGGGTGAACGAGACTATCCAACCTACTTGGATTCTATCTTATGAACAAACATCGGGAATTGGTCGTCGTGGGAGAAGGTGGTCAAGTCAAAAAGGTAACTTTTCAGCTACTTTATTGATGCCAATTTCGGGTAGTTTATCTACTGTTGCATTACATAGTTTTGTGGCAAGTTTGGCGTTAAGAGATACACTTATTCATATAACAAATGAACCAGAAAGATTCAGCTTAAAGTGGCCCAATGATGTTTTGATGGATGAGTGCAAAATAGCAGGAATCTTATTAGAAACTTGTGGCGTCGGGCCAAGTCATTTGAGCATTGGTATAGGAGTAAATTTATCTGTTGTGCCCGAAGCTAATAAGATTGAAAACTTAGCGACCCCACCAACTTGCCTTGGTATCAAGATCCTTCCTATAGATTTTTTAGAAATATTAGCGAAATATTTGGCAATTCGTTTGAATGATTTCAATGCATCTGGATTTGAAAAAACACGATTAGATTGGTTAAAGAGTGCTGCTAATATAGGTAGAACCATTACTGCAAGAATGCCAAATTCTGAAATAGTAGGAAAATTTGTAACAGTAGACGAAGAGGGTGCTCTTGTATTAAAAGCAGACGATATAGTTCACTCAATTCATGCAGCTGATATTTTTTTCTAAAGGATTACACATGTTATTAGCAATAGATGTTGGCAATACAAATACTGTTTTTGCAATTCATGATGATAAAAAGTTTCTTGCTTCCTGGAGGTGTGAGACTTTGGTTGGTCGAACGGCAGACGAATATTTTGTGTGGCTTAACCAATTAATGAAATTAAATAAAATTATTGGTCATATTAATCGTGTAGTTGTAAGTTCAACAGTACCCAGAGTAGTATTTAATTTACGTGTTTTGTCAGATCGCTATTTTAATTGTCGGCCCCTTGTAATTGGCAAACCTGACTGTTTTCTGGGCGTGGATGTCCGGGTTGATTCTGGCGCTACAGTTGGAGCTGACCGCCTTGTTAATACGATTGGTGCATATGACCAATTTGGAGGTGATTTAATAGTTGTTGATTTTGGTACGGCGACAACTTTTGATGTTGTAGATCATGATGGAGCTTATATTGGTGGAGTAATCGCGCCAGGAGTCAATCTTTCTTTATCAGCATTACATGAGCGAGCCGCTGCACTGCCTCATATTGATATTGCACAACCTGAAAATGTTATAGGAACAAATACAGTTGCTTGTATGCAATCAGGTATATTCTGGGGGTATATTGGTTTGGTCGAAGGTATTTGTAAAAAAATTAAGTCTGAACACCCAAGGAAAATGAAAATTATATCAACTGGTGGCCTTTCAACATTGTTTAATCGCGGCACGAATACTATTGACCACATTGACCTAGACCTGACATTACATGGTCTATATCTGGTAGATCAGAGAAATCGGAAATAAAATGACAACTAAAAATAAATTAATTTACTTGCCTCTTGGTGGAGCAGGTGAAATCGGTATGAATATGTACCTCTATGGTTATGGTTCAAAAGGTAAAGAACGCTTTATCCTAGCGGACATAGGAGTAACATTTCCTGCAATGGATGGTACTCCAGGTGTTGATTTGATTATGGCTGATACAAAATTCATTCAAGATAGAGCTGATCGATTAGATGGAATTTTTATAACACATGCGCATGAAGATCATATAGGAGCAATAGGTTTATTATGGCCACATTTGAATGCGCCTATATATTGCCGTAAATTTACTGCTGCAGTAGCAAAAGCAAAGATGGAAGATAGAAATCAAACTTCAGAAATGATTGAAATTTTACCTCCATATCCTGAAATGAAACAAGTTGGTAAATTTAAGGTTGGCATTTTACCAGTTCCGCATTCTATACCAGAAGCTTCAGGATTGGTCATTGAAACACCTGATCAAAGAATTGTTCATACTGGTGATTTAAAATTAGATCCTGATCCTGTGGTTGGAGAACCATTTAACCCAGAGTTGTTCGAAGAATTAGGAAAAAAAGGTGTCGATGTTCTTGTCTGTGATAGTACCAATATATTTTCTGATAAACCTGGACGGTCTGAGGCAACATTAGTAAAGCCAATTGCTGATATGATAAAAGGTGCAAATGGAATGGTTGTTGCAACAACATTTGCTTCTAATGTCGCGCGTTTAAAAACATTGGCGCAAGCTGGAATTGATGCAGGCCGCTCTGTTTGTGTTTTGGGTAGATCAATGCAAAAAATGCTTGGCTATGCTCACTCCACTGGTGTTCTCGATAATTTTCCTCCTACAGTTCAATTAGAAGATATTCCAAATATCCCTCGCGAAAATTTAATGTTGTTAGTTACGGGATCTCAAGGAGAGGGTAGAGCAGCTTCAGCGCAATTAGCCAGAGGGAAATATTTGGGTATAACAATGCAGGATGGAGATACATTTTTATTTTCGTCAAAAACTATACCAGGTAATGAAGTTTCGGTTGGGCGCATAATAAATTCGTTTGCGATGCAAGGTGTTAACGTAATTGATGATAGTGCAGAAATCTATCATGTTTCAGGACACGCAAATCGACCTGATCTTGAAGAAATTCATCGTTTATTAAAACCAAAAACTTTAATTCCGATGCATGGAGAATACCGCCATCTTAAGGAGCATTCTGAATTAGCTTCATCAAAGGGTATCGATACATTAATTGTTCCTAATGGAGCTGTTGTTGAGTTTGATAGAAATAGCGCAAAGATTGTTGATCATATTGAAACTGGAAGAATATATTTAGATGGTTCAAGGTTAATTGGTGCTTATGATGGGGTTGTTCTTGATCGTATTAGGATGGCAACAAGAGGTACTGTTGCCATATCATTGGTAATTGAAGGCTCTGAGGTTTTAGGTGTTTGGGCTGAACCAATAGGCTTACCAGAAACTGAAACATATGAAGATGGGCTTATTGAAATAATAGAAGAGCAAGTGGAAAATTCCTTACTCAAGTCAAAATCTAAACTTTTAAAAGACGACCAAGAAGTTGAAAAGTTAGTATCAAAAATTGTTTCTAATGTCTGTAAGAATGAAGTTGGTAAAAAACCTGTCACACGCATTTTGATTAATCGTATTGAAAGTTAGTTTGTTAACAGGAAGATTTATTTTGTGAAATTAAAGCTTTAACGTAATAAGAATGCTGGGACATGTTCACCTAGACCTTTTACGGGTAATTTTTGTGTGTCTTTCTGTGTAACTTTATCTTCTGTATCTTTTGTAGATTTCATACCATCTGAACTCTTAGTTTGTGCAGTTTTTGAGCTTTTGAGTTCTTGATGTTTTTCAGCTGGGTTTGTTTGAATTTGTTTGTCTATTTTTTTTGCACGTTTTTTGTTTTCTTGATTTTTTAATGCTGGCAATTCAATCTCAAGTCGTGGAATAACTTGCTTAACTAATTCTTCAATTTTATCTAGATGTTTTATTTCATGGGGTAAGCATAACATAAAGGCCCAGCCTTTTCTTCCAGCTCTTCCAGTACGGCCAATTCTATGGACATAATCTTCAGCGTGTATAGGCACATCAAAATTAAATACATGAGAGACTGCTGGTATATCTAACCCTCTAGCTGCTACATCAGATGCGACTAGCAGTGTAATGTCATTATTTTTAAAGCCTGCTAATACTTCCATCCTATAACGCTGGTCAAGATCACCATGTATTGCACCTACGGAATGGCCATGTTTTTTAAGTGATTTCATCACTATATCTACATCAACCTTACGATTACAGAATACTATTCCATTTGTAAGTTTATCGCCTTCGTTTTCTATGATTGTTCGTAATAGATCACGTTTCTTTTTTGCTTCGAGCTTGCGATTGTCCGCCTTGAAACACACTACATTCTGAGTAATGTTTTCGGATGTTGTGGCCTGTCGTGCAACTTCAACAAGTTTTGGGTTTTGTAAAAATTCTTGAGTAATACGCGTTATTTCTGGAGCCATGGTTGCACTAAAAAATAGCGTTTGACGAGTGAATGGTGTTAATTTGAATATTCGTTCAATATCTGGAATGAAACCCATATCAAGCATACGATCTGCTTCATCTACAACCATTATCTCAATGCCAGTTAGCAGTAATTTACCTCTTTCAAAGTGGTCAAGAAGTCTTCCGGGAGTTGCAATCAATACATCAACACCTCTGTCTATTAGCCTGTCTTGATCTTTAAACGATACGCCTCCTATTAAAAGAGCCATATCTAACTTTACATACTTAGCATATTGTTCAAAGTTCTCCGCTACTTGAGCGGCTAATTCTCTTGTTGGTGCAAGTACAAGAGAGCGAGGCATTCTTGCTCGTGCTCTTCCCCTTGCTAATTTATGTATCATAGGAAGGGTAAATCCAGCAGTCTTTCCAGTTCCCGTTTGTGCAATTCCTAATACATCTCTGCCCTCAAGAGCGTGAGGAATTGCTTCTGATTGGATTGGAGTAGGTGTATCATAGCCAACGTCGTTGATGGCCTTCATTACTTTTGGACTTAAGCCAAGGTCGATAAATTTTTTCATATATCCTGCATATTTCGCGGAGTTAAAATTTGCCGCTTATAACACGGCTCGGCAATCGAAGTATTGCCAATTCATCTATGGGCTTTATTTAACCTATTTCAGCTTAAAGTCAATTAAGCACTAGTTTGCTTATTACGCATAAATATTTTGATTAAATGTTACTTATTAGATAAAAGATCGTATGTTTGAAATATATTCATTATATTGAATTTATGAGGAAATATTAATGTATCTAAAATTAAAGTTTTTAACTGTTCCATTATTATTGATCATTGAAGCGAATATTTTATCTGCTAACGAAAACATTTTGGACCAATATCCAAGTTCAGATTTATATTCGAGTCCTTATGAAATCATACCAGATGTATTTAGTGCTATTGGTGCAACCGCACCACCTACTTATCAAAATACTGGGCATAATAATAATCTAAGTTTTATAATTACTGGTGATGGTGTGGTCGTTATAAATAGTGGAGCAGCATATGTTTTGGCAAAAGCAATGCATGAGGAAATTAAAAAAATCACAGACCAACAAGTCAAACTCATTATAAATGAAAATGGACAAGGGCATGCAATGCTTGGTAATAATTATTGGGCTGAATTAGGAGTTCCTATATTAGCACATGTAGATGCTGCACAAGAATTTGAAGAACGTGGATATAATATACTAGAACGTATGAAAAATTATAACTTAGAGAAATCAAAAGGAACTATTTTGCATGGGCCAACGAAAACTTTTGTAGATAAATATACGGTTCCATTTGGTGATTTTCCAATTGAAGTTCTCTATCTTGGGCCTGCCCATAGTGCAGGTGATATCTCTGTTTGGTTGCCTGAACAAAAATTAGTAATAGCTGGCGATATTGCCTTTCATGAACGAATGCTACCTATCTTTGCCGAAACCAATACAGCTGATTGGATAGAAACTTGGAATGACAAATTTGAAAAATTAAATGCAGTATTTGTTATACCTGGTCATGGGCATCCAACAAATATGCATCAAGTAAGGCGATATACCCATGATTATTTAGTATATTTACGTAATGAAATCTCTGAACATCTTGATAATGGGGGGGATTTGAATGATGCCTATTACATAGATCAAAGCCCATATAAGAGGTTAGATACATTTGACGAATTAGCCACTAAAAATGCTGGCCGTGTTTTTCAAGAAATGGAATTTGAGTAACCAAAGATTTAAATGGTCCTATAACATTATATCTTTTGTTGATGTTAAATTAAGGTCTGGATGATCACGCTCAACCCGATCAATATCCCATTGTAATCGTGTCATATATACTGGGTCTCCATCGTGATCTGTCGCCATATGGCCTTTATTTACATTTATAAATTTTTCAACGTCATCTTTTTCCCCAGATAGCCATCTAGCTGAATTGAATTGCGATTGTTCAAATCTTACAGGAATTCCATATTCTAATTCTATTCTAGAAGCTAAAACTTCAAATTGTAATGCCCCAACAACTCCAATTATCCAGCCTGCACCAATCATTGGTTTAAATAGCTTTGCTGCTCCTTCTTCAGCAAACTGATTTAGAGCTTTATCTAAATGTTTAGCTTTCATAGGATCAGTTGCGCGAACTGACTGTAACAATTCTGGAGCAAATGAAGGTATACCTGCAAATTTTAATATTTCACTTTCTGTAAGGGCATCTCCGATGCGAAGCTGGCCGTGATTTGGTATGCCAATTATATCCCCTGCCCAAGCTTCTTCGGCTAATTCCCTATCAGCGGCAAGAAAAAGCATAGGTGATGCGATCGCCATTATTTTTTTTGTCCGAACGTGAGTAAGTTTCATTCCACGTTTAAAATGTCCTGAACATATCCTTATGAACGCTATACGGTCTCTATGTTTAGGATCCATATTAGCCTGAACTTTAAAGACAAATCCTGTAACTTTTTTTTCATTTGGTGAGATTGGTCTGATATTAGATGGGCGAACTAAAGGTTTTGGAGCAAAATTACCAATACCTGTCATAAGTTCTTGTACCCCAAAGGAATTTATCGCAGATCCAAACCATATAGGCGTCATAGTTCCATCCATAAATGATTGATGGTCGAATTTTGGCATTAATTCTCTTGCCATTTCAATTTCTTCTAAAAATTTTTCTAAAAGATCTGCTGGAACTACTTCACTTAGTTTTGGATCATCTAAACCAGAAATTTCTATACTTTTTGCGACAACATTACGATCTGCACGGTCCATTAACTCTAAACGATCGTTCAGAATGTCATAACAGCCCATAAATTCACGACCTACACCGATCGGCCAACTTGCAGGTGTAACATCAATTGCTAAGTTTTCTTGAATTTCATCTATTATATCGAAAGTATCACGGCTTTCACGATCCATTTTATTACAAAAAGTTAAGATTGGCATGTCTCGCATGCGGCATACTTCAAATAATTTCTGAGTTTGGCTCTCTACACCTTTGGCTCCATCTATAACCATAACTGCTGCGTCTACTGCTGTCAGAGTTCGATAAGTGTCTTCTGAAAAGTCGGAGTGTCCAGGGGTGTCGACTAAATTAAACCAATAATCCCCAAACTCAAAGGACATGGCCGATGCAGAAACTGAAATTCCACGATCTTTTTCCATCTGCATGAAATCTGAACGGGTTCTTCTTGCCTCACCTTTAGCTCTTACTTGGCCAGCCATTTGAATAGCTCCACCATATAGTAGGAATTTTTCTGTTAAGGTGGTTTTACCTGCATCAGGATGGGAAATAATCGCAAAGGTACGCCTGCGGTCAATTTCTGGCGGTAGATCAATATTTTTATCTGAACGAATAATCATTTAGGTTCTATATGCAGGCTTTTGTAAAAGGGCAAGAATAGTTAAGCAGTTAATGATTTAAATTAAGATAAACCAATACTAACGCTTAATTGTAAAAAAATACATTATTATCAAATAATTTTGTTAATTCTTATTGATGATACTTTAAATTTATTTTACGGAAACTAAATGTAAGTAAATTTTATCAAGTTAAGGTTTAAATGCGAGTATATAAAGAAGCAATTGCTGCATTTTCTGTTGGTCCTCTAATGTATATCCAAGGGATGATAGTTCGCAAATATGCTGCTGAGTTACCTGAGGCAGTCGGCCCACGGGCAGGAGTAATAGGACAGGGTAAGCCCCTTAGAGTATTAGTTCTTGGTGATAGTTCTGCAGCTGGTGTTGGTGTTCAAACTCAAGATGAAGCCATAGCAGGGCAACTTGCCTCACAGCTTGCTGATAAATTTCAAGTTAGTTGGAAGCTACTTGCAAAAACTGGAGCTACTACAAAATCCCATACTCAAGCACTTTTAGAACAGGTTGAGGGTAAATTTGATGCTGCAATGATTTGTCTTGGTGTAAATGATGTAACGCATGGCGTTAATTTAAAAGTATGGTTAAAGCAACAAGCTCGATTATATGATATTTTACAAAGTCATTTTGGCGTTAAGGACATATATGTATCAGGTATTCCTCCAATCAAATATTTCCCGCTTCTACCACAACCATTACGATGGTTTCTTGGGCGTCGAGCTGATCGATTTGATCATTGGCTGGCTGCGCTGATCAATAATCGTCAAAATTGTTTTCATATACCAATAAAATTTCCACATGATAATTCACTAATGGCATCTGATGGATATCACCCAAAAGCAAGTGTATATGCCGAATGGGCAAGCTGGGTTGCAGAAAAAATCAAAAATAGAAATTACTGACTATTCTTTATAAAATGCATATTAGGAAAAGTATTCTATTAGATGAATAATATTCCTTATAGATGTGAGTGGTAGATCAAATTTACATAAATTGGAAAACTTGATGTCATTTTTAGCTAACCCATATGCACTAGTAATTTTTGTAATGATTGCCGCTGCTATTAGTTTGAGTATTTCAAACCGATCAGTGACGCTTGAAAGTTTTTTTAATGGCAAAAATTTCGGTTCTGAGCCTAGTTTATGGACGCTTATTTTGAGCCAAGTTACGACATGGATTTTTGCAAGATCTTTGTTGAATGCTGCAATATTAGGATATTTTTATGGCCTAGCTGGAACATTAGCTTATACATTTTATTATATTTCATTTCTAACGGGTGGCTTTATTGTTTCACGAATTCGACAAGAAGGTGCTAATTCTGTTCAAGAATGGTTGGGAAATTATTTTGGAAAAATAGGTCATTGGACTTATAATTTTTTGGTCGTATTGCGATTGTTATCAGAAGTCTTTGCAAACCTAATAGTAATTGGCCTTATTTTCTCATCTGCATTTCCTGAATTCGAAATATCAGGCCAAATTGCAATTTTTGTTGTTGGAATTATTGGATTGCTTTATTCAGCTAAAGGTGGATTTCAAGCTAGTTTAAAAACTGATGTATTCCAAATGGTTATATTCTTAATAGTTTTTAGTATTTGCTTTCTATGGATGATCTTAAGTATCGATTTTTCAATAAGCTCCATTCTGGAATTTGATGGCGTTCATGATCAAGGGGCTAGACCGGGTTATGTATTGATCTGTGTTGCTTTATTGCAAGTCTTTTCATATCCAGCACATGATCCAGTTATGATGGATCGAGGGTTTATCGCTAGTCAAAAGAAAACTAACTACAGTTTTATTTTAGCATTTATTATATCTACGGTTTGTATTTTTAGTTTTGGCCTATTTGGAATACAAGCTGGTGTAATAGGTTATGGTTATGAAAATCAACTTCTTGGAACTTGGCAAAATATGTTTGGTCCTGCCATGTATTTTTTCTTAATGTGCTCTCTATTAATCTCTGCGATGAGTACTTTGGATAGTGCGTTGGCTTCTTCAGCAAGGCTTGTTGTTGATGAATTTCAATTATTTGAGCGTAATATTTTTAATGGCCGTATAGTCATGAGCTTTTTTATGCTCTTTGGTATATTATTTACTCTATTCCCTAATCAAAGTTTATTTGATGCTGTTGCTGTCACAGGAACGGCATCTATGTTCTTAACTCCTGTAATATTGATAACTTTTTTGGGAGGTAAAATACCAATCTGGGCTTATTCTATAACTTGGATGTGCTCAATGATTGGAGCTTTTGCATATATTTTCCGTGATAGTGCAATAGTTATGTATTTATTGCCGAGTTTACATAAATATGATCAGCTTCTTTCAATTTGTTTATATATAATTTTATTTGGATTTCTTGTTTGCATCCTCGGATCCTTCTTTAATCGTTTTGTTGCAAAGAATTAAAGTGATTGATAAGAAGAAATATTCCTGATTAATTCAGTCAGAAATCTACTTAAGAGGCTATATTGGCGAATAAAGAAGTACAATTGGAATTATCTAATATTGTCCGAAGTTTTGACGGTCGAATAGTAGTCAATGGTGTTTCATTAAGTTTACGCGCTGGGGAGGTGACATGTTTGCTGGGACCTTCAGGTTGTGGTAAATCTACTAGCCTAAGAATTGCTGCAGGTGTGGATCGCCAAGATAGTGGGCAAGTGATAGTGGCTAATCAAGTAGCTAGTTCGGATAGTTTTCATTTGCCGCCTGAAAGCAGAGGTATAGGGCTAATGTTTCAGGATTTTGCATTGTTTCCTCATCTCAATGTTATGAAAAATGTTGCTTTTGGTTTAAATGGACCAAAAGAACAAATAAAATTAAGAGTATTGGACATGCTACAAAGGGTAGGCATGTCTGATATGGCTAATCAATATCCTCATCAATTGTCAGGTGGAGAACAGCAAAGGATTGCATTGGCGCGTGCCTTAGCCCCAAGTCCTCAGGTTTTGCTCATGGATGAACCATTCTCAGGATTGGATAACAGGCTTCGTGACGAAGTTCGCGATAGTACCTTGGCCTTATTAAAAGATGAGGGTACAGCGGTATTATTAGTTACACATGAGCCAGAAGAGGCAATGAGAATGGCTGATCAAATTGCATTGATGAGAGATGGTCAAATTATCCAAGTCGGTGCGCCATATAATATTTACAATGCTCCAATAGATCGAGGGGCGGCTGAATTTTTTAGTGATATAAATGTTATTAGTGGTGAAGTTCAGGGATCATTGATGAAAACACCTTTTGGTGAATTTTTAACACCGGGATATAAAGATCAAACTAAACTTGATATTGTTATTAGGCCACAACACTTAAAGATTGATTTTGATAGAGCAGGTCGAGGGCCAAACCCGACACTTGAAGATGGTACGCCAGCAAGGGGTATGGTTATTCGGGCACGGTTTATGGGGCAAAATTCACTAGTAGAATTTGCTATGGATTATGAAGATGTTTGTTTGAAAGTAATTGTACCAGGGGTATTTCTTCCAAAAGCAGGAACACCTCTCTGGCTATCTGTCAGAAGAGATCGCTGTTTTGTCTATGCTAGCTAGATTAGAATTCAAGATTTTTCTTACAAAGTTTATAATTTTAATATTAATCTAAAATTAATATAAATTATTAGTAGTTATAATGCATATAAGATTTGAACTTTGATAAAAAATCACCCATTGTCTATAATGAATATGATTGCAGATTGATTTATTGATTCACTTATACTGGAGTAATTAAATGTACATGACTTTAACACCTTTATTCATCCAAAATATTGGCCTACCGGGAATATTACTAATAGCAGTAGTAGTATTGGTTATGTTTGGGAGAGGAAAAATATCAAACTTAATGGGTGAAGTAGGTAAGGGGATTACTGCTTTCAAAAAAGGAGTGTCTGAGGGAAAAGAAGGTTTAGAGGAATCAATTGATGATGCCGCTGAGGCAGCCAAAGATGTTACTCCAAAAAACAAAAAAGATAAAAAATAAATTTTAATAATAAGATTGAAATCAAATGCTTGATATTGGCATGTCAGAAATGGTTATAATTGGTGTCGTTTCCTTAATTGTTGTCGGCCCCAAAGATCTGCCTCAAATGTTTAGAAAAGTTGGTACTTTTGTTGGAAAGGCTCGTGGTATGGCACGTGAGTTCCAAAGTGCAATGCATGAAGCCGCTGAAAATTCAGGTGTAAACGATATTAAATCTACTTATAATAAGGCGACAAACTTCAAAGATATGGGGCTTGAAGATTTGCAACTTGGTCCAGAATATTCAGCTGATTTAAAACCAGCAGAGGATATTCCATCGGTTGCACCTCCTAAAAGTACAAAAAATAAAACTGCATCTAAGCCTACCAAAGAGAAGTCCTTATCAAAAACTACAATAAATAAAACTGTAGCTAAGAAAACAACGAAGAAAAAAGTTGTTAAGAAAGCCAAATAAATGAGTAATGATAAGATTGATGAGCATACTGTAGAGCATAGTGCTGCTCCATTGATTGAGCATCTTGCTGAACTTCGAACCAGATTAATTTACTCAGTGTTAGCTTTCGTCGTTGCTATGCTTTTGTGCTTTAGTTTTGCACGCCCATTATTATTCTTTTTATTAGAACCTACTGCTAAAATTTTACAAAGTTATGGTCAGGCACCTGATTTTACAACTTTTGCAGCACAAGAAAACTTTTTTGTATATTTTCGTATTTCTGTTTTAATGGGTTTTGGACTATCTTTTCCAATAATAGCATTTCAATTATGGCGATTTGTTGCTCCTGGATTATATAAAAACGAAAAAGGGGCATTTTTACCATTTATTGTAGCATCTCCATTACTATTTCTAGCTGGAGCATCTTTTGCACATTATATCGTTAGTCCTTTGGCAATGAATTTCTTTATTGGGTTTTCAGATTTTGGCACAGATGGTACAAAAGTTGCTATAGAAGGAGAACAAAGAGCAGTTTTTGTCCCGCGTGTCACAGATGTTTTAGATCTAACATTGAAATTTATTTTTGCATTTGGTTTATGTTTTCAATTGCCTGTTTTATTAACACTTTTAGGAATGGGTGGTATAGTGTCGAGCCAAGGTTTGAGGGACATGAGAAAATATGCTGTTGTTGGAATTCTTGTTTTAGCAGCTATAGTCACACCTCCAGATGTAATAACTCAAGTAATTTTGTTCGTTGTAGTTTACATGCTCTATGAAGTTTCAATATGGTTGGTTCGCATGGTAGAAAAAAAACGAGATGACCAATTAGCAGAAGATGGTTATTTTGATGATGAATGGGACGATAAATAGTGAGTGAAGCTTTAGATCGGATAGCTAATGCACTAGATCGATTATCACCAATACCACTAGCACGGCCTGACTTTGATAAGTGCGATGCATTTCTTTGGCAAACTAACCCTATGGGATTAATTCCAATCAGTAATGTTTCCTGTATTGATATAAAATTGCTGTTAGGAATAGATAACTCTCGAGATACCCTCAGAGCAAATACTGAACAATTTTCTAAAGGATTTCCTGCTAATAATGCACTCCTGTGGGGTGCCAGAGGTATGGGTAAATCATCTCTAATAAAAGCGGTTCATCGAGATGTAGGTGGTGTAATCTTAATTGAGATACAGCGTGAAGATCTATCATCGGTTGCAGAACTTTTAAATTTATTGCGCAATTCAAAGCGTAGATTTTTATTGTTTTGTGATGACTTAAGCTTTGACCATGATGATACAACTTACAAATCTCTTAAAGCAGTATTAGATGGTGGTATTGAGGGAAGACCTGAAAATGTTTTGTTTTATGCTACATCAAATCGCAGACATTTGATGCCCAGGGATATGATTGAAAATGAAGGGCAATCTGGCGTTAATCCTGCAGAAGCAGTTGAGGAGAAAGTATCACTCTCAGATAGATTTGGCCTCTGGTTAGGTTTTCACAGTTGTTCACAGGATATATATTTAGCCATCATCAAAGGATATTGTGATCAATATTCTATCAATATTAGTACTGATGATTTGTATGCAGAAGCAATTGAGTGGCAAGCAACAAGAGGCTCCAGATCAGGAAGAGTTGCTTGGCAATTTTTTGTAGATTTAGCAGGTCGCCGGAATGTTTGTTTGTAAATATTAATATTGAGCTAGATAAGGCGTTGGATCCACCGCCTGAGTGCCTTTACGAACTTCAAAGTGAACAAATGAAGGATCTCCACCAGCAACTAAACCAATTATTTCACCGGCTTCTACATTAATATCTCTAGTTAACTCAACATCTGTAATATTTGAGTATACAGTATATATATTGTTATCATGCCTTAATAGAACAATTGTTGTATCACCAACAGATTTTGATACTAATGCAACGGTACCTTTAGCGGCTGCCTTTACTTTTGTTCCTTCGGCTACTTCGTAATCTATGCCTTCACTACCACCTGATTTATTTGAGAAATCTTTAATAATTTTTCCATTAACTGGACGTATCATTTTCCGAGTATTAATATTATTTTTCGTTGGATTCATTTTTTTATTATCATTTTCAGAATTTAAATTTTCTGTGTCTTTGATCTCGGTTGTGCTTTTTGTTTGGGATAATACCTCACTTAAATTATTTGAAGTCGGTATCAATAGTTGCTGGCCATTTCTAACCGATAAATCAGAATCTAAACCATTCCATGATGATAATTCAGTAACTGAAACATTATATAATGCGGCAATACTTTGAGCAGTTTCTCCAGATTGAACCGTGTGTCTTACAGGCTCATCACCTTCTTGGATTTGAGGTGTAGCAGACGGTGCACTATCCAATGCAAATGTAGCAATATCTTCAATTGCTCCTGTTGAGGAAAGTACTTCTCCAGTTGGTATTGCTAATATTTCACCTTCACGTAGTGTAGCCTGCGGCTTCAAACCATTATAGCTTGCCAATTTTTCTGTTGGAATTCCAACTCTGTTTGCCATTGATCTAACAGTATCATATTTTTTTGCTACAGCAATTTGATAGTTTGGGTAAGTAATAACTCCATTGTCATCCGCAGCAGGGCGTTCAAATGTTTTGGTTTTTGGAAGTGCAGGAGGTTTGTCTATTTTGTCATTTATTGATGTTAATGTAGTGTTTCCATCACATGCAGAAAGCAATGCAAAAGACGATAATATTAATGATGTATATAAAAATTTACAAATTATTTTAGTCATTGATATACCCTCTTGAAAGCATATTTAGATATAGCTTTTTAAGCAAGACCCGATAGAAGTGGTACAAATCGAACTTCCTGAAGCTCTTCATAATCTAATCCTATTTCTTTTTTAGTTATTTTTATAAGTGTTTGAACTGTACTTGATTGTCCGACAGGTAATACCATTATACCATTAGTTTTCAATTGTGCCAAAAGATTAGCCGGTGGATCTTCTGCTGCAGCTGTAAGTATTATTCTATCGAACGGTGCCTGATTTGGTAATCCCATTGATCCGTCTGCAGTAATTACAGTCACATTAACTAATCCCAAATTATTTAATGTTTTATTAGCAGATTGTGCTAATTTTGAAAATCTTTCAACTGTGTATACTCTACGAGCCAGCTGAGACAAAACAGCAGCTTGAAATCCAGTTCCAGTACCTATTTCCAAAACTTTATCTCTTGGGCCAGGATTTAAAGCTTGAGTCATTTTTGCAACAATTGAAGGCTGGCTTAATGTTTGCCCTGAAGATATCGGAAGTGCAGTATCCTCATAAGCTCTATCTTGAAAAGCTCCAGTAGCGAATGGGTCTCTAGGTATTAATTCCATTGCATGCAGGACGCGTTTATCAGTTACACCACTGTTACGCAGCATAAGAAGGTATTGCATCAGCTTTTCTGGTGATGGACTCATAATTTACGTAACTTCTTTAAAATAACTTGATCTGTAAGGTCCACACTACAAGGTGTTATAGAAATCTTGCCGTTTATATTGGCATGAATATCTGTTCCTTTTCCAGTGTCTTCTTGTTGTTGTGGTAAGCCTTTTATTTTTAATATTTTATTTGAAGTTTCTGTACTGAATGGAGCACCAGATCTATAGCCTTGAGTTGTAAATGAAGTGCCTGAAACTTCATTACCTAAGCACGGAGGAAAATTTACATTATAGTGTACAGGAGCAGAATTATTTTCCCATAAGTTTAATGAAAGAATATTTTCTATAGTCTTTAATCCATGACAAGCAGCTGCATCAAATATGTTATCATTATTTAATTTAGGTCCAAAAAATTGTGATAATGCTATAGCAGGAATTCTATTCATTGATGCCTCGATAGTTGCGCCTACTGTTCCAGAATACATAGTATTCTGTCCTGCATTATTTCCGCGATTTACTCCGGATAAAACCAGATCAAATTTGTGATTATATTCTGAAATTCCAACAATTACACAATCTGCTGGAGTGCCATGAAGTGCCCACCTATTTTCTGTGAGTTTATTCAAAGTTATGGATCCATGATAACTGATAGCATGACTTACGCCTGATTGCTCCATAGCTGGGGCAACTGTTAAAATATTTTCTGCTGAAGTTAATCCCAATGCAATATTATATAGTACTTTAAGGCCTGGCGCATCGATGCCATCATCATTTGTAATAAGTATTTTCATCTATATTTGCCTAATATTATAATTAATTTTTGATGTTTTGAGAATTTATCCTAACAGGATTAGTTTTTGTAATTTGACTTTTAATCAATTTTAATAATTTGCTTACTTTAACAAAAATACTCATTATTTATTTTTATTCTAAGTTACCTTTTATGTTTAGTTTTATTTTTCCACCTAAATATTGCTTTAAAACTTCTGGCAAAACTACAGATCCATCTTCCTGTTGACCATTTTCAAGAACGGCAATTAAACAACGACCAACTGCTAAGCCAGAACCGTTTAGAGTATGAACAAACTCAGGTTTTTTTGCGCCATTTCTTTTAAATCTAGCATTCATGCGTCTTGATTGAAAATCACCACATGTAGAACAAGAGCTAATTTCACGATAAGCATTTTGTCCTGGTAACCAAACTTCAATATCATTTGTTCTTTTCGCACTGAACCCCATATCCCCAGTACAAAGCTTGACTGTGCGGTATGGAAGATTCAATTTTTCTAAAATACCTTGAGCACATTTTGTCATTCGTTCAAGTTCCAAGTCAGAGTCTTCTGGTTTTACTATTGAAACCATCTCTACCTTTTCAAACTGATGTTGTCTTAACATACCAGAAGTATCTCGCCCTGCTGAACCTGCTTCAGAGCGAAAACATAAAGAATGAGCTGTGAAGCGCCTTGGTAGATTATCCTCTTGTAATGTTGTACCAGCAGCAATATTTGTAAGTGTAACTTCTGATGTTGGAACTAACCACCATCCATTTGTTGTTTGGTAACTGTCTTCTGAAAATTTTGGTAATTGGCCAGTACCAATCATGGCTTCATCTCTGACTAAGACTGGAGTATTAACTTCTATTAAATTATTTTCATTTGTATGTATATCTAACATGAATTGTGCAAGTGCTCTATGAATTCTTGCAATTGCGCCAGACAAAATCACGAACCGAGAACCTGACATTTTTGCTGCGGTTTCAAAGTCCATACCTTTTGAAACAGATTTGATTTCATAGTGCTCAAGGGCATCAAATCCAAATTGTTGCGGAATACCCCATTTATGTATTTCTACATTATCGTTTTCATCCAGCCCGACTGGAACATCATCATAAGGTGTATTAGGGATTGTTAGGAGCAGATTAGTTAGCTTAGCATCAATTTCTTTAGCAGAATCTTCTAATGATGCAATTTCTACTTTTTTTTCAGATACAAGAGTTCGTAATCTTTCGAATTCTTTGTCATTACCTGATGCTTTGGCTTCTCCTACTAATTTAGAAGCCGCATTTCGTTCAGCCAGAGCTGCTTCAGCACTAGTAATTTTTGCACGCCTTTCTTGGTCAATCTCTATTATTTTATTTGAGATTTTATCAATACCACGTCGTTTTAACGCGGCATCAAAATTTTTTGGATTATCGCGAATTGCGCGGATATCATGCATAGAAAAACCTCATACTATTTTGAGCTTTATGCACGAAAAATGATGTAAGGTTAAGAGTTAAATAATAAGATTATTTTTTTAAATATTATGTATAAAAAAATATAATATACTAAATTATTATTAAGATAAGTGGGTTGTACTTGCTTATTTATATGACACCCGTTAGGTATCGAGGCAAAGAAATTACGGGCGATTTTACGCCCCTTAACATTGAGGATTTTGATATGTTTGCAACTCCTGCATTTGCACAAGCAGCTGGCGGCGGTTTCGCCGGTGGATTAGGTGGCTTCATGCCATTAGTTTTAATTTTTGGCATTATGTACTTTTTAATGATCAGGCCACAACAAAAGAAAGTCAAACAGCATCAAGCAATGGTTGCTGCAGTACGCAAAGGCGATCAAATTGTAACTGCAGGTGGATTGATTGGTAAAATAACTAAAGTAAATGCAGATAATGAAGTTGAAGTTGAAATATCTTCAGGTGTTAAGGTAAAGGTTGTTCAGCATACAATTTCGCAAGTTTTAAATAAAACTGAACCTGCAAAATAAATAATCTTAGGTATCTCTAAATGTTGCAATTCTCTCTAACCAAGAAAATTCTAATCTGGGTTGTGGTCGTACTTGGCTTTCTTTTTGCTATGCCAAATGGTTTTTACAATCGTGTTGAAAGTGTAAATGATGCTCGAATACAGTTAGAGAATGGGAACAGGACACCTAGTGTAATTACAGCTGCCAAAAATTGGCCGTCTTTTCTACCAAGTTCATTGGTTAATTTGGGATTAGACTTGCGCGGTGGTGCTCATTTATTAGCAAGGGTGCGTGTTGACCAAGTTTATGAAGCTCGAATGGATGCTTATTGGCCAGAGGTCAGAAACGCTTTACGAAAAGAACGGGCAACAATTGGTACAATTCGCCGTGTTGATGGAGAAAACTATGATCTTCGAGTAAGAATATCTGAGCCTGGACAAATGCAACGAGCATTAGAAGTTGTTACCGCATTAGCTAGACCTGTCACAACTTTATCTGGCGCAGGGGCAAATGATATTGTTGTGACATCTCAAGATGATATGGTCATTATTGAATTATCTGAAGCTGAAAAAATAGCAACTGATACACGAACAATGGATCAATCTTTGGAAATAATCAGGCGTCGTGTTGATGAGGCTGGTACTCGGGAGCCAACAATTCAGCGCCAAGGAACAGATAGAGTATTAATACAAGTTCCTGGTATTGGTTCGGCTGAGGAGTTGAAAAGTATCATAGGTAAAACTGCAAAACTTACATTTCATAAAGTTTCTCAGAGAACCTCAAACCCTGAAGAGCGAGTAAAAAATAGACAAATACTTTTACCCGCACAAGATGAAGAAGGTGTATTTTATATATTGGACAAAACGCCTGTTATAAACGGTGACCATTTAACAGATGCACAACCAGCTTTTGACCAAAATAACCGTCCAGCAGTTAGCTTCAGATTAAATACAACTGGTGCAAGAATCTTTGGCCAATATACTGCTGAGAACATAGGAACCCCATTTGCCATTGTACTTGATAAAGAAGTGGTTTCTGCACCAACTATTCAAAGCCATATTTCAGGTGGATCAGGAATTATAACGGGTCAGTTTGGTGTTGAGGAAACAACATTATTATCCATACAACTTCGAGCAGGAGCACTGCCTGCAGAATTAGAATATCTGCAAGAGTCAACAGTTGGGCCTGACCTAGGGCAAGATAGTATCGATGCTGGGACACTAGCATGTATTGTTGCATTTATTGCTGTGCTTGTATTTATGAGTTTAAGTTATGGATTATTTGGTATATTTGCTAATGTTGCTTTAATCATAAATATTGCATTAATATTTGCTATCTTAAGTATCATATCTGGAACACTTACCTTGCCCGGGATAGCAGGTATTGTATTAACGGTTGGAATGGCGGTAGATGCAAACGTGCTTGTATTTGAACGTATTCGAGAAGAGCTCAAAAAAGCTAAAAACCCCCGCAAAGCAATTGAATTAGGCTATGAACGAGCATTTAGTGCAATTATTGATGCAAACATCACAACATTAATTGCGGCGGTTATTTTGCTAGTGTTTGGTTCTGGTCCAGTTAAAGGATTTGCCATCACATTAGGGATTGGCATTGTAACTTCTGTGTTTACTGCAATTTGGGTTACAAGATTATTAATATCAATTTGGATAGAACGTAAACGTCCAAAATCAATAGAAATATAGGAGATTAGGATGCGATTAAAATTGGTTCCCGACAATACTAATGTTAATTTTTTTCAATCTACTAGATTAACTTTTGGCGCTTCAGTTCTAGCTATGATTTTATCTATATTTTTATTTTTCTTTAATGGATTGAATCTAGGTATAGATTTTTTAGGTGGAACCACAATTAGAACAGACTCTCAGACATCTGTTGATATTGCTGCTTATAGGGCAGCTTTAAAGCCATTAAACTTAGGCGATGTAACTGTAACAGAGATTTTTGACGTTACCAAACCAGATTTAAATGCAGCTCAAATAAGATTTGAAGCGCAAAGTGGAGAAGAAGCTGCAACAGTGGAAGTTATTCGATCAGTAAAGGCAGCTTTAATGTCACTTGATGAGACAATAACTTTTCCACAAGTTGAGAGTGTTGGGCCTGAGGTTTCTGGGGAGTTAGTTCAAGCAGCAATTACAGCAGTGCTGGCAGCCATTGGAGCAGTATTATTTTATATTTGGTTAAGGTTTGAATGGCAGTTTTCGGTCGGAGCAATTGCAGCACTAGTGCATGACATTGTTATAACAATTGGCATCTTTAGCCTTTTGCAGATCAAATTTGATTTAGCTATAATTGCAGCTCTATTAACTATTGTTGGGTATTCACTTAATGATACAGTTGTTGTTTTTGATCGTGTGCGAGAAAATTTACGGAAATATAAAAAAACCCCACTTAAAGATCTGCTAAATATGTCAATAAATGCAACACTATCTCGTACTGTTATGACATCGTTAACAACACTTATTGCATTGATAAGCTTATTTATATTGGGTGGTGATGTGATACATGGATTTGTTTTTGCAATGATATGGGGCGTAATAATTGGTACATATTCTTCAGTCTTTGTAGCATCATCAATACTACTTAGATTAGGTGTCAAGCGTGACTGGGATAAAACTAATGATGGTAAAGCTGGTACACAGTTTGCTGGCATTGATGCATGACAACTTTTATCGATCAAGTTCTATCATTTGATGGATTAGCTTGGTTAATAATTACTGTAATATTTGCAGGAATAGTGCGCGGGTTTTCAGGGTTTGGTACAGCACTTATCTTCATGCCAATTGCAGCTTCCGTTACTAGTCCTGTTTGGGCAATTATAATTATGATGTCATTTGATATTTTTGGTCCATTGGCATTATTACCAAGAGCTTGGCGAGATGGCGAACCAGCTGAAGTTTCATTATTGGTTGTTGGCGCAATAATAGGTTTGCCAATTGGAGTTTATTTCCTTACCCAAATTGACCCTATTTTATTTCGGTGGATAGTATCAGTATTATCGTTAATTATGTTAATCTTACTGGCTAGTGGATGGCGCTATAAGAACCCATTAAATAAAATGATGCTCATGGTTATTGGTTCAATGGGTGGTTTTATGTCTGGTATTGCAGGAATTTCTGGGCCACCAGTCATTTTAACTTACATGTCAGGTTTAAAGCCAGCATCAATAATCAGAGGAAATACAATGCTGTATTTATTTTTTGTTGATTTGCTGATGTTTATTGTTTTTTTAATCAAAGGATTACTTGTTCTAACACCATTAATAATAGGCCTGTTCTTGGCAATACCATATACTTTAGGAGGGTTGATTGGACAAAAGATATTTAATCCAAATAAAGAAACACTATATCGCAGGATAGCTTATGTGTTAATTGCATTAAGCGCGTTAATGGGATTACCAATTTGGAGTTGAAGAATGGAAATAAACGAAATTTCTTTTAGTGGTCAACCACCGGTTGACTCATATGGGCCTGGATTTTTCCGGGTTTCAGACAAAGTTCTAAAAGGCCCATTATTTTTGACGTTGAAAGGATCTATCAATTGGGCCGGTCTAGAAGATCTGTCACCTATCATCGAGAATAAAGATGATTATGATGTAATTTTTATAGGTATGGGAAAAGAAATTTCCCCATTACCAAAAGTCATAATAAATAAACTGGAAGAAGCAGGTGTCCCATATGAGCTTATGAATAGTCCAAGCGCATGCAGGACTTATAATGTATTATTATCAGAAGACCGGAGAGTAGGGTTAGCAGTTTTACCAGTTTGAAAAATTATGATAATAATTAATTATGGTTTCCCTATTTGAAACAAAAACTATATAATAAAACAGAATTTAACTTTACTTATGGAGGCCCAACATGGCTTTTGAACTTCCTGAACTCCCATATTCACACGATGCCCTAGCTAAAGGCGGTATGTCCGCTGAAACATTAGAATTTCACCATGATTTGCATCATAAAGCTTACGTTGATAACGGAAATAAACTCATAGCTGGTACGGAGTGGGAAAATAAATCTCTAGAAGAGATAACTATTGGTACTTACAATTCATCTAGTGTAGCTCAAAACGGAATATTTAATAACATCTCACAACTTTGGAATCATAACCAGTTTTGGGAAATGATGGGGCCAAATGGTCGTACCATGCCAAGTGAATTAGAAGCCGCTATTGTTGATAACTTTGGTTCAGTAGATACCTTTAAAACAGAATTTGGAGCTGCCGGTGTTGGCCAGTTTGGTTCTGGATGGTGCTGGTTGGTTAAAGATACAGATGGATCTTTGAAGATAACTAAAACTGAAAATGGCGTAAATCCTTTATGTTTTGGACAAACAACATTATTGGGTTGTGATGTTTGGGAACATTCATACTATATTGATTTTAGAAATAAACGACCTGTATATATAGCCAACTTTTTAGATAATTTAGTTAATTGGGAAAATGTAGCTGAACGTTTAGCAAGCTCTTAATAAAAAACTAATGAAATTTATTTTTGATATATGTTGACTCTCATATCAAAAATTGCATTGTAAGCTTATTGAACAAAGCAATGTGACGGGAGGACTAGATTTCAATGAAATCTGGGTCACATAGCAAAAAGGCCCCGTTGATAAATTCAACGGGGCTTCTTTTTTAGGACAGGAATTAATTTGAAGCGAGAAACTACAGGTGTTTTGGCTATGTTTGTAGCCTGCTTTATTTGGGGCATCTCTGCGTTTTATTATAATTATATTTCGCAGGTGCCGCCATTAGAAGTCCTTTCACACCGAACCATTTGGACTGCTGTATTTATTGGTGCAATATTATTGGCAAGAAGGGGATTGATAACAATTCCCATGGAAGCATTAATGCGTATATTTTTTGCCGCTATTTTTATAAGTATTAATTGGTTTTTCTTCATTTACGCAGTTCAAATTGGAAAAGTGGCTCAATCAAGTTTAGGTTATTATATTTTTCCTTTAGTAGCTGTTGCATTTGGAGCGATTTTTTTAGGAGAAAGATTGAGCTTATTTCAATGGTTTGCAATCAGTCTAGCAGTTATTGCAGTAATTTTATTAAGTTTTGGTGTTGGGGAATTTCCATATATAGCTATAAGCTTAGCTATTACATTTGGACTATATGGATTAATAAAAAAGCCATTAACTATTGGACCTATGAGGTCTGTTTTTTGGGAAGTAGTTTTTTTACTTCCGTTAGCATTAATATGGTTGGCAGGAACACATTTTTTTGGATGGCAAGGAATTGTGGGTCGAGATGGCGGTTTCTTTGGAAGTGATATTAAAGTGAGTATTGCCCTAATGTTTACTGGTATCTTGACCGGTGTACCCTTAATTTTAATGGCATTTGCGATGGAAAGATTAAAGTTGGCAACAGTTGGATTGGTTCAATATGTAAACCCATCTTTACAGTTTTTGTTGGCCACACTTTTTTTCATGGAGCCGGTAGGTAGGGTGCATCTGATAGCATTTAGTTTAATTTGGACAGCTTTAGGAATTTATTCATACTATTCAATACGTCAAGAGAGAGATTGAATTAATTTAGTTTCAAGCTCATCAATACTCTCCACAACAGAGAAAAAGCTTTTATTATTGGACAGAACAAATCCCTCTGATATTTGATTATCAATTAATTTTAAGAGTGGGTTCCAATACCCATTTACATTAAAAATAAAGCAAGGTTTGTTGTGTAACCCTAATTGGCGCCATGTTATTAACTCAAAAAATTCATCTAAGCTCCCAAAACCACCTGGCAAAAGAATAAAAGCATCTGAGTTCAATACCATAATTTTTTTTCGCTCATGCATATTTTCAGTTATTATAAAACTGTCTATATCATCTTTGCCAATCTCTAGTTCTAGTAAATGTTCTGGTATAACACCAAAAACTTCTGCATTGCCTGATTGTGCAGAATTTGCCACTTTTCCCATTAAGCCAACGCTTCCTGCCCCATAAACTAAACGCATGCTATGACGGGCTATCATTTCACCAGTATCTTGGGCTGCTTGTAAATAGCTTGGCTTTGCTCCATCACGGTGTGCGCAATAGACACATATAGATTTTTTGCGTTGTAAATTCATTAGTAATACTTACAACTATTAGTATGTACCGCCAAGGGGGCAAAATATAATGAGTGCAAAAAAAACTGAGATTCTCAAATTAGAGAAATCATCACGTGTAAAAAAGAGATTTGGTAATAGCTCTGAAGATAAAGTTATTCTTTCCTTTGCAGCAGCTTTTGCAATCCTTGCGGTGTTTTTTATTGTAATGGAGACTTCTGATGAAAAAATCTCATCACAAGTAAAACAAACTCCTCAAGATATAATAATCAATGAAAAAAAAATAACAGATACAGTCACTACAGTTGAAGAAGATAAAGCAGCTGAAGTCGAAGAGGATAAAGCAGCTGAAGTAGTTGAAGAGGATAAAGCAGCTGAAGTCGAAGAGGACAAGGCTGTAGTAGTTGAAGAGGATAAAGCAGCTGAAGTCGAAGAGGACAAGGCTGTAGTAGTTAAAGAGGACAATGCTGCTGAAGTTGAAGAGGACAAGGCTGTAGTAGTTAAAGAGGACAATGCTGCTGAAGTTGAAGAGGACAAGGCTGTAGTAGTTAAAGAGGACAATGCTGCTGAAGTTGAAGAGGACAAGGCTGTAGTAGTTAAAGAGGACAATGCTGCTGAAGTTGAAGAGGATAAGATTGTCGAAGTAGAAGACTTAAATGAGAACAATCCAAAATTTGATTTAGTAAGAGTTGAAGAAGACGGATCTGCCATAATTGCAGGTTCTGCAAAACCCAATAGCGAAGTAAGGTTGTTGGTGGATGGAAAAGAGCTTGAAGTTGTTGAAGCAGATGGTTCAGGTACTTTTGCAATATTAACAACAATTCCAACGGGTGAGAAACCTTTAGAGCTGCAATTAGAAGATGCTAATGACAATAGTGTGAGATCAAAAGATACTGTATTAGTAATTCCAAATAAAGAGACAGAAAATAAAAGCCCAAAAATTGTTATTGCTGAAACGAGTGGTGAAATTATTGTTCAAGACCAAAATGAATTAGCTCCAGAAATACAGTCTCTTTCATTAGATACAATTAATTACGCTGAGAGTGGTGACGTAATCCTTGCTGGCAGAGCTGCATCTGAACAAACAGTTCGGATTTATGTAGATAACAAACCTGTTGTTTTAGGTGAAGTTACTAATGGTAAATGGAACTTTGAGATCCCTAATATTGAAGAAGGTATTTATACATTAAGAGTAGATGCAATAAATGAACAAGGTGAAGTTGTAGATCGAGTTGAAAGCCCCTTCCAGCGTGTAATACTGGAAATGGAACGTGGCCAAGCTACAATTCAACCTGGATTTACACTGTGGAAGCTTGCAGAATTGAAGTATGGCTTTGGCATGCGATATGTACAAATATTTGAAGCAAATCGAGACTCTATTAAAGATCCGGATTTAATTTATCCAGGTCAAGTGTTCCAAATACCTGAAAAATAATATTCACAAAGTTTAGTTTGAATTAACTAGTCAAGTTTGAAGCATAATACTATATTAAGACTTCAACGGAGATTAATTACATTGAGACCCACTACTTCATCAGCAAATTTGAAAAGCGGACAAGCAATGAACGTGATCAAATCTGTTTTACCATATTTATGGCCAAAATCGCGAAAAGATATCCAATTTAGAGTTGTTCTTGCAATGCTGGCATTAGTACTTGGTGAAATACTAGGATTACTGGCACCATACTTTTATGGAGTATCTGTTGATGCCCTTGCTCCGGGAGCGGATGAAGATCAAACTATAT
>Ga0228647_1000043_pt1 | contig 39544 bp, 68 predicted proteins | sample 59DmetaG_FD_186034 | JGI IMG/M metagenome (GOLD analysis project Ga0228647, IMG submission 186034) | Seawater microbial communities from Monterey Bay, California, United States - 59D | ecosystem: Environmental > Aquatic > Marine > Coastal | place: USA: California | collected 2016-10-21 | reverse complement strand
AGCTATAAACGGTAATGTTTTAGAACCTTTAATTAAGCAAGAATTTGCAGTAATAAACAGACCTATATTTAAAGATTCATTATTAGAGTCTGAGGATAGTCAAAACAGCTCTAAAGTTTTTAGAATGGGCTTTTCTAACGATTATAGATATGGGTTCTATCCAATACCTGCAAAAGTAACTTATGAAAGTGACGACTCTGTTTTACAGGTCGTAAACGATCAATTTAAAGTTATGGGTTTTGAGGTTAATCTATCAAACGAAATGATACAAGACGCGCCTTTTAACGGAATACGAGCAAATACATTTTATTATAATTCAGATGTAGATAAAACATTAAGCTTAGATATTTCTTTAAAAATAAACGTAGATTTAATTGATACTGAAAATTTAAGGGCTAATCACTTATCATTAAGGTTAATGAAGGTTGATGGGGATGATGATCCTACATTAAACATAGCTCCTTTTAATGTTTCTGAAACAACAACAGGAGACAGGTTTCCAGATTTACCTCAATTAATAAATATTCAAAATTTAAACGATATTTGGATCAGCAACCCTAAAGATTATACAATATCTTTAACTCAAGATATAAACTTGAAGAAAGGAGAAAGTTTAGCCTTATATATGTTTGGAGGTGGAGAGTTTCAGCAAGCAACAGACACCGCTTATTTATATTTAGATTTCGCTAATATAGAGTGCAGTATAAGTATAAAAGAAACCAGTGTAAGAAACGATATTAATAGAAGGGCTTTATGTGTTTTAAATAAGAATATAGGCGAAAGAGAAATGCAAATAATAACAGGAGATAAAAACCGTTATTATTCGGAATATTTAACTAATGGAGAGTTTAATAAAACTGCTTTAACTAACGGTAAACTAATAAGAGGCTTTAATAACTCTAAACTAACTGTAAGCCTTAAAGACTTTATTAGTAATTGTAATTCATTATTTAATATGGGTTATAATGTTGAAATAATTAACGGAAAAGAGGTTTTAGTACATGAGGAAATGAAACATTTTTTCAGACAAGAAGTGTCTATTGTAATACCTAATCAAGTAAACAATGTTAAAAGAACTGTAGCTAATGAATTTATTTATTCAACTATAAAGAGTGGGTATAAAAAACCTAGTGGAGATATACTTTATGAAGATATAAACGGATTAAGCGAAGTAAATACAACAAACTCGTATATAACAAATATAACAAGAGTAGAAAAAGAGTATAATATTGAAAGTCCGTATAGATTTGATTCTGAGGGTAAGGAATTAACGGTAAGGCAATCTATATCTGTTAATCCTAATGGAGATTATAGAACAGATAACACTAATTTTAACCTAGATTTAAAGAATACAGGCACAAGTGTATTAGAAGAAAAGATATGGAGTGATTATTATGACCAGTTACCTAAGTCTAACGGAACAACACCTATATTTTCGCCAGAAACTATGACAGGTGTATATTTCACTCCTTTTAGGAATATGCAAAGACATTTTTGGTTTTTAAACAATGCTTTAACTAAATTTAGAGATAAGTACATAAGATATACAGAAACGCGTGGAAATAGTGAATTTGTTACCAAAAAACAAGGGGAAGAAGAAAAAGCGGAAAACGGTAAATATTTGGTTTCTGATATTGAAACACCTAGATTTGTATCTCAATGGGTAGAGTTTGAATACGAATTGGATTTTAATTTATTAAATGCGGTTAATGGTAAAACAAATGTAAACGGTAGAGATATACCAAATACATATTTCAGAATTGAATTTGTAAATGAATTTAATGAGAAAGAGTTTGGGTATTTATTTGAATTAAAACCTAATAAAGAAGGTAAATGGAAAGTATTAAAAGCGATATAGATGAATAGTAAAATAATTATAGATTTTAATAATCCCGCTGAAGTTGGAGATATATTGCAAATACAAGATGCAAATACACCAACTACATTAATAGATATACAATTCGAGACTGCTCAACAATCTTTAGAGGTTACCGGTATTATTAGTCAAGACATATTACAGGTTTTTAATTTAATAGAAAATGCTTATAATATAACAAATAATTATATTGTTACTGCTGATTACATTAATAATCAAGTTGTTGTAGAAGATAATATAGGGGGAGTTTCAACATTTACAGAGGTTTCAAATAACACTAGCTCAAGACTTACTACAAATATAACAAATGAGCCTACATCTATAAATATCGATATAACAGATATATCTATATCTGAAAATGTAACAGACGCTTGTAATTTAGTAGATATAACCATTTCAACAAATCAACAAGCAACTAATATAACAAGTCCGGTATCTCAATTAGTATCTACAAATCCATTTACAATAACAGATATAACTAGGGACAGTGTAAATGATATTGTAATTACATTAAACGATTCTAATAGTTCAGATACGCAAAGTATATTTGTTCCTAAAATAGAAAGTGCTTTATTTGATTTACAAATAGTAAAAAGTCCTAGTTCTAGCACTTTGAATGTTATTTGGCTAGGATCTAAACAACCGTATTTTAGTTTAACATATTCTTTAGATAACATAACGTTTTACGCATCTACTTCTTTCGGAGGTTTATCTGAAGGTAATTATATTTTGTATATAAAAGACAATATAGGGTGTTCAATTAATATACCTTTTGAAATTACAGCTTTTGAACCTAACGTGTATACGAGAGAAGCTGTGTTTAATATATCAAAACAAAATAGTTTGATTTATAAGAGGCGTGAAAATGTAGACGGATGTACTATTTTTCGGAACCCTACAAATACTCTTAGTTTTGAAGAGCAAACAAATACTAATACAAGAGATTTCAAGCAGCCTTTTCAAAAATGCGACGGAATAATAACAGAGCAATTAAGGTCTAGCTATGAGAATGCAACGGTTAAATTAATTGATTGTGATAAAAAAGAAATTTCATTAAACTTAGATCAAAAAACACAAAACATTGGAGTTACTGACGTAAGAGATGTTACGATAAATAGTGTATCTTATTTAAATAATCAATTTGTAGGTGTAACTTATGTTAGCGGAAAGACATATGACCCTGATACGTTACTAGAAAACGGAAGTTATTATTTAGGAAGCTCAGTGCCTCAATTTATGAATAAAGGGGACTATATTCAGATAGAAGCTGCTGGATGGTTTTTAGTTAAAGATGTTGTTTATATAAATCAAGTAGAAACATTAATATTAGATATATTAACTGCTAGTTTCCCTATATCCGTAATAGGACAAACGATTAAAGGTACTTCGGTAAGAAATATAAATGATTATGAAATATATGAGTATCAATTTGATTTCAATACATTGGATGGGGACTATTATATTCACATAGAAGCAACAGATTCAGAATTTGATGATGTAAGTTTTAGAACAGAATGGTTTAATGTAAAAGAAATACAAGAAAGAACTTATGTGCTACAATACTATAACACCGAAAATAACGAAACAAACTATAGAACGGGTATTAGAAATAAAATAAGAATTCCTTATGCAGAAACATTGACTTTTGGATCTATAGACACGCAGGATGTTTATTTTACCGATACTTCTGCTGTTTCAATAGAAGCAGACTTTAGAGAGGGTTATACTTTAAATATAATACCTTCTCCTATGTCTTTTACAAAAAAAATAATAGCAGCATCATCAAATGACAGGTTGTTTATAAATGGCTTATCTTTGGTTAAAAATTCAGAAGCAGAGCCTGAAAGAGTAGGGGTTTCAAATCTGTATAGTTTAAGTATTCAATATGTAAGAAGTGATTATAATTTTAACAGTGTTTCAGATGATGGTAGTATAGTTATACCAGAAGGAGATGTTTTAGGGACAGACAACACAACACAAGAGGTTTTAGGAGTAACAGATATATAAGATATGGCATTAAAAAGAATAAACCCAGAGACTTTAACTGTTTATACAGAAGTAGACGGTACTAAATGGGATTTAATATATGACGATACTAACGGAATAATAGGAAGAGTATTAGTTGGAAGTAGTAGAGGAAACTTTATTGTTATTGGACAAGATGTTTTTAGCTGGGTAAGAGGTTATCAAGGAGCAATTAAAAACACTGGGTCAACTATGCTATCTAATGACTTTATAGCTGATGGTATAACAATAATAGACTCTATACCAATTTACATAGATAAAGCTAAATATAATGGAGGTAATATAACAGATTTTGGAACATACGACCCTGTAACAGGAGATTTTACAGGAGGTAATTACACAATAATTAACGCATACCCAATTTAAAAAAATGAAGAAAATAATTTTAATAGTGTTTGTTTTTTCAACCTACACAATGCAATCACAAGACACCCATTATCAAGGTGTAAGAGTTAAAAATATGTCTAGTTCTCAACCTTTAGACAATATTATAACAACAGATGTAAATGGATTATATCATAAATCAGTTGCAGTATTTGGAGATGTCGCTTTTTTAATAAACAATCAAACATTTACAGGTAATAATACGTTTACTGGACAAAATGTTTTTAACGGAAATAATGTAACCATTATAAATGAATCTGGAGCAAACTTATTATTAAATTCAAATACGGGAGCTACTAACAGCGGTGTTTACATGAGTGAATCTGGAACTATTAATGAAATAGGAGCTTATGTTTATTATAGTGGTTCTGCAAATGAATTTAGGATAAGCACTGGAACTACTTCTCTAACAGATAGATACTCCATTGCTAGAAATACAGGGAATCATGATTTTAAAAATGGAACTGCAACTTTTGGAAATGATATATATTCACATGGATTAGTTGTAGATCCTCTAGGTACGACAACTAACATTGCAAGTTCAGTATTAACTGTTAAAAATCAATCTACATCAACATCAACGAATGTAACTCAATTTATTGATGTTGACAGAAATAACACAACAGATTCACCAACAGGGGAAACTTCTGGTTTAGTTAGTAGAGTTATTAATAGTTCTGCTAATTCGAACGATGGTATTTATGGTTCTCAATTAATTGGTAGAAATACAGCTTCTGGAAATACTGGTTTCGTTTATGGTTCATTTAGTACAGCGGATCATTCTGGAAGTGGTAACGTTGATTTTCTTACATCAAGTGTATTAAGAACAAACATAACAGGAACTAATACTTCTACTGTGGATTTTAATAGAGGTTTTGGTATCGATTTAACTATAGACAACCCTAATATAACTGTTAATAATGCTCAATCCATGCATACTAGTATTCAAATGAATGCGGGTACTATAGGTACAGCAACAGGTTTATTTTTAGATATGGACTATGATGGAGATGGTGTAACAGTAACTGGTGATATAAATTATGTGCTTATTAACAATGATGTATTACCGACTCCTACAGGAAACACCTATGCTATTAAATCAAATACTACGGCTCCTTCAGATTTTGCTGGAAGTATAACCGCAACTTCATTTATTGGTGACGGTAGTCAATTAACAGGAATAAACGCAGGTGCATTAACAAAAAGTGTAAATTATACAGCATCTCAAATATTAGCTGGAACAGAAGTAGAAGTGATAGCTGCTCCAGGATCAGGAATGTTTATAGATATTATTTCTGTAAATATAGATTACATTCATAATACAACTTCATTTAATCAAGGAGAAATAGTAATTAGACAAAATGGTGCTAATATGTTTAACACCCCTCAATTAAGCGTATTTTCTTCTAATGCTTTATACAAAATGGACTTAAGTAATCCTTTTTTTGCAAAAAACAATAATGTTTCGGTAGATGTAGCAGGTGCATTACCTACAACTGGAGATGGACAATTTACAGTATATGTAACTTATAAAATAATAAATACAAACTAAATAATAATTATAATGAAAACTAAAAACAATGGCATTTAAAATACACATAGAAGGAAATAAGTTCTATATAGACGATTTAGAAGGTGAGTTATTAAGGTATGAAGGGTTAGCAAAAGATGTACTAAGTAGGACTAAAACCCCTACTTCTACGGATTTTGGTTTTACAAATGTAAATAACTGGAGTAATACACGTACTATTAGCTTTTCAGAAATAGACTTAACTGGAGCTGCTTATACTGATTTAGCTTCATTTAATGAATGGTTAGAGAGTAATTTGGGAAATTCTAACGGAGGGGGGAGCGGCTCTGGGGCTTCAAGTTTTAGCGGATGGATTGATTATAATGATTCAAGCCCTCTTGTTTCCTTGTCTGCTGATACATGGGTAGATATTCCAAATAATGGAGCAGGATCTTTTTCAAATAGATCTCCTTTGCCTTTAGCCGGAGGAATAACAGAGTTAATAAACACATTAACAGGAGCTTTAGTGTTTAGTGATTTTAAAATAGGAGATTACGCATATATTAGACATGATTTTTCAGTAGTTCCAGATACAAATAATGCTACTTTAGAGTTTAGATACTTTGTAGGTCAAACAGGTCAAGAATACCCTTTAAATATATCTATACCTAGATTAGACAGAGGTAGCGGTATACCTTATCAAGAGACTGGTTTGTTTTTCATATACATGGGGGATGAAAATACGCGTTTAGGAGGTGCAAGGCTTCAAGTAAGATTAAGCACCACAGGTACATTAAGTAATAACGGAATGGTTATAAACTATAATATATATTAACATGGGATTAGTAAAAGTATATAGAGACGATAGAGCAAATGCAATTTTTTTAGAGGACGCTAACGGAGTTCAATTTCTTAATAGCTTACAAGCTTTACAGAACAATAGTAACGTAGATATAAAAGACTTAGCCAAAAATATAGATTTAGTAAGTAACACTAATTATATAGATTTTGTTGATGAAAATGATAATAGTTATGGAAATAACAGTTCAGAAGTTACAAACGCTTTAAACCATATATTTACAGCTACTGGCACACCTACAGGAGATTTGCCTGTGATAACATCTCCTACAAGTATTAACGCAGTAGCTAATGAAATTATTAATTACGAAATGACAGCAGATTATGGGGTAGGTTATGAATGGGATAGTCTGCCTAATGGGTTGTTAACAGTAGAAGGTAATGTTCGAAAGTTAATAGGTTCTTTACCTACAGGGACTTATACTCCAACAATGAAGGCTGTTAATTATAATGGATCTGATGAGGAAACACTTACTATAAATGTATCTAATCCTCCTTTTGCAAATACTAAAAGTATAAATTTTGTTAATTTTGATTATTTAAGCGGTAACGCTTCTGATTTAATTAATTTATTTGGTAGGGCTTCAAATGGTTCTGGAGCTTCAGACGCTTGGAGTATTAGTCTTTATTTTAAAGCTGGTACTAGTAATAATAATAATCAAACTATATTTAATTATGGAGCTGATTTTTTTGGAGGAAGAATACAATTAAGATATAACGGAAGTCAAGATAGAATAGAGTTATTTTACGGATCTTCTTTTAATAGCTTAACTATAAGAAGTCAAAACAATTTATTGCCTACAGGCGTATGGAAACATATACTAGTAACTTATGATGGGGGCACTACAGGGTCTGCTTCTGGGAGTGTAAATGACTATTATTCAAGGTTTAAAATATTTGTAAATGGCATTGAAGTAACTTATAATAATACTAATGATAATTTTGGTTACTCAGCAGATATCCCAGATGATGTTATTCAAGTAGGTAGATATGAGTTTGGAGATTATATGCGAAATAATTGTAGAATAGATGAGTTAGCTTTCTGGGATAGCGATCAACAAGCAAATATATCAAATATATACAACTCTGGAAATCCTTTTGATTTAACAGCATTAGGAACACAGCCTAACAATTGGTATAGAATGGGTGACGGAGACACTTATCCTACATTACAAGATGGTATAGGTAGTAGTAATTTAACCATGGTTAATATGACTTCTGCGGATATAGTTAACGATGTTCCTTAAAATATAAAATAAATTTATTAACTTTGTTTAAAACATAATACTATGACACGAACGCTTAGAATGAAGATTGCGTATTGGTTTTTTTTAATAATTGGTATTTTAGGAATACTAATACAATTATATAAATACATTATAGATGAACTACCTTTAACTTTTGTGCAAGGTATATTTACAGCGTTTATGGGTATGTTTATATTCAAACCAATGTTAATATTAGATTTGTTTTCAGATATTAGAACTAAAATATTCGGGAATAAAAAACAATAACTTAATCAATAAATAATAAACTAAAACTAGAATGAAGCAAGATTTTTATTTACAACCAGACGGACAAGATGATGAAATCAAAACCCCACCAAATGGAGATACAGGAGGCGAAACCCCTCCAATTGATGATGAAGAGTCTGACGCTTAACATCAAGAATTACATATTATTATCGGTTATAATTTTAAGCCAGTTACACGTTTTCTTTAGGGGAAGTTTACAACGTGTAGACTGGTTTTTGTTTATAGACCATACGAGAAGAATAGACTACGCAGTAATGTATTTGTCTAAACATTTGATATACATTATATATTCTTATTGTTTATTATTCCCTAAGGGAATACACAAGTATATTAAGGTGTTTATATTTATATTATCTATAATTGATTTATTACATTATTTTTCAACTTCACATATAGGTTTTGGTACATTTAAAATATTAGTAACCACGATTATATTTGTGATATATAGAAAAGTAAAAGCATGATAAAATTATCTATAATATTTAAGTCTATCTATGTAATTGTAGATAAAGCAGCTTTGTTAGTATCTGGATACACAGTATTGGAAGTAATAGCTATAGCAACACTAGATGTTGATAAGATAGATATATTTGACGGGAGTTTAAAGAGTATCGTTCTTTGGTTAACCGCTACATGGTATGTATATAAATTTATAACAGCTCTTATTGGATGGAAAGAAAGAAGAGAAAATAATAAGAAGAAGCGCGAGATTTTAGAGCTAGATATACAATATAGAAAGATGCGTAATAATAGAAAGGATATGAAGGGAGAAATACAAGAACTTTTAAAACACAGCGACAATGGAAGTAGCATTAGTGATCGGCCACACAAGATTTAGAAAAGGAGCATATTCAAAATATTTAAACTTATCAGAATATACTTTCTGGAAACAGCATGAAGAAACCCTCAAAACTATCGGAGACGTATTTTACCACAATCCTTACACGACTTCTTATACTAAGAGACAGAAAGCAATGGCGAAAAAGACTGCGAACTATAACGTAGTATTTGAGTTGCATTTTAATTCGTCTAATGGTAAAGCAAGAGGATGCGAAGCCTTACATTACTTCTCAAACGACAATACAAGAGTTATAAGCGAAATATTTTGTGATAAGTATTCAGCATTAGCTAAGGTTAGAAATAGAGGATCTAAAGAGCTGCATAAAAAGTCTCAAAGAGGTTTTGGATTCGTTTATAATCAAAAACCTAATGCAATTATATTAGAACCTTTCTTTGGAGATAACTTAATAGATGTTACTAAATTCGAAATAACAAACTTTATAGAAGCTTTAAGATGCGCAATACCATGAAAAGATTAATTATACTATTACTTATATTATCGTCTTGTACGGTTACTAAAAAACACTTGTATAGCGAGAAAGAATTAAAACAAAAGCTAGATTCTACAGCTATAGCTAATTTTAGCACTCGAATAGATTCTTTTAAGGAAATAGAAAAGGTTTACATTACAAAACCTATTTACAATACTGTTACTATTCCCTTAGAGTGTGACGAAGAAGGAAACGTAAAACCTATCAGTTACAACACATCAAGTGGTAATAACAAAGCAAACGCCCAAATAAAAGACAACTCATTATCACTAGGTTTTGATATCGATAGCGTAAAACAAGTAGTAAAAGACACCTACAGAAGTACTAAAGAAAGTGATAGTTTAAGAGTTTGGCAAAAAGCACAGGAAACATACAAAAAGGAAACAAAAAAAGAAACAGTAAAAGCGGAAATAAAACTATTCACACACCTTTACTGTTATATTGTTATATTCTTATCTGTATTAGCTAATATTTACCTTATATATAAGCTTGTTAAGAGTAAGATTAGGTTATTTTAATATTTATTTATTATAAAACGATATATTATTATGGCTTTTATAGCTTATCCTTCTGAATAGTGGTTTTTTATAAGTATCTATTGAATACCAGCTACTCATTTGAAATTTATACCTTTGCTTAAATACTTCTATATCTCTTTTTAAGCTTCTAATAATCTTAAAATCTTCTTTTTTCTTTTGTGCTTGTATACCGTCTAGTTTCCAATTAGGATTACCATATTTTATATAATAAGTTTTACCATTATAAAGCACCTTATCGTAACTAGTAGGCTCTTTGAGTTGCTTTAAAGCCCATACAACATACATTAATTTAACTATTAGTTTTCTAACCATGTTTTATATATATTAATTCACTACAAATATACAACTAATCCGTACGTTAAAGTGTTAAAGAAATGTTAAAGTGTTATAATAATACTTATAATTAATTAATCATTTATATATTTGCTATAACTTAAATTAATATATTATGGCAACCCTCACAGAAGAACAATTAAAAACAGTATTAGCAAACATTATAATAGAAGATCACATTGAGTTTGATAAGACTTATTATGATAAAGCCGGAAGGATAACAGGGTATTACAACAGCGATAATTTTTCTATTGACAACGACGCTATACAGATTAACATGTGTTTAAACATTACTAAGCCAGAATCTTTAGCTGGTAGAATAGATATACACTTAAAAGAAATGTACTTAGGAGACGAGTTATTTAACTTAACAGACTTCAAGCAACAACAATTAATAAAAGAAAAGATTAAAGAACAAATTAAAAGCGATTTGGATTAGATTATGGAGTTATTAACAGGAAAGTGCAGAATAGAGTTTGAAAAATGGTATAGAGAAGAATTTAAAAATAGAAACTTACCGTATTTCAATGGGTTTGTAATATCAGATGTAAGTATTAAGAAGGGTGTTTTACAAGAGTATTTTTATAGCGTAGATATAATAGTTCAATTTAACCTAAGATTAAACAAGAACCTTATAAATATATGGAGCGTAGTGTGTAAAAACTATTCACAAGGAGGTAAAAATAACTCAATTGAAGAAGCGATAAAAAAAGCAAACGAATTACGTAACGAACAATTAAAGTAAATGGATAAATTTTTAATAACACATAAGAATGGATAAAGATAAATACAAAGTGTTTAAATTCTTAATAACTAAACAACAAAAAGACTTGTTTAAAAAGTTTTTAATACCTAAGGACTATGAAGCTATAGAAAAACAAATAGAAAAAGATGATAAATCTTTTAGAAATTACAAGCAGAAAACAATAGTAGCTATTGTAAATCAAAACACATTTGTAACAAATGATAACTATATAATATTAGAACATTTAAACATAGCTTGTTATAAAAAAATGTGCGATGCTAGGGGTTTTATAACTAATTCTATTAAAGAATTACGTAAAACTCCAGAAGTAAGATTATACAACAATTTAAACGACGAGGATAAATGGTTCAAACAGTAGGAGACTATCAATACTATTATAATTACTTAATTGAATTAGAAAAATATTATAATAGCACAGTAAAAATACATGGTTACGGTAAATTAACTAAACTATGTAAGGAAATAAAAACATTGAAAGAATTATTAAAGTTAAATAAATAGTATGGAAGTAACAGGGAAAATAAAAGTATTAGGAGAAACACAAACATTTGGAGCTAGCGGATTTAGAAAACGTGAATTAGTTGTAACTACAGATGAACAATATCCACAAATTATTATTATTGAGTTTTTACAGGATAAATGTGATGTTTTAAACAGCTATGCAGTTGGTCAAGATGTGAAAGTGTCTATTAATTTAAGAGGTAGAGAATGGATTAACCCAGAAGGAGTTGCTAAATATTTTAATTCTATTCAAGGGTGGAGAATTGAAGACTTAACACAATCTTCACCTGGAACAGGTCAATTCGAACCAGCTCCAGATTTGTCAGCTAACGAACCAGACGATTTACCTTTTTAATATGCAAAACAAATTAAAACCTTGCAACGGAATCAACCAGGCGACAAAAGGACTAGGTTGTAAAACTCCATCTATAGAAAGAACATACGGATTATGTAATAAATGCCTAAGGGAGTGGTTAATTAAACAGCAAGTAAATGAATAGTTATCAATGTAGCGACGGTAGTAGATTAAAACAATCTGTTATCGATAGACTTATTACAAAAGCTAAAAAACAAAAAGTTCAATCCCAATTTGACGATCATGGGTATAATTTTTGTGAAGAGTGTGGTGTTTCTAGTGGAACGTATTTAGATTGTTCGCATGATGTATCAGTAAAGAAAGCAAAAGATCAAGGAAAGACAGAGCTCTGTTTTGATGTAAATAATATAACTATGCTTTGCAGAAAATGCCACCAAATAAAAGATAAATTAATTTGATAGTAATATTAAAAGACTTACCTAAATATAGCTTAAATGATATTTATGCTGGTAAACATTGGACTAAAAGGAAGAGAATAAAAGATTCTTATAAACTAATAATAAAGAGCCAATTTAAACACCTTTTTAGTAAGTTAGATAAATACACTGTAAGTTATGACTTTAGATTCAAATCAAGACCTTTAGATGTATCTAATACAGTTTATATGTTAAAATTAATAGAGGATATAATATTTGAAGATGATACTTATAAGATAATAACAGAACTAAATATAAAGTCTAGTAAACATACAGAAGATTGTGTTATTATTATTGTAAATAAAGTATAAGAACAACTACACTCAAAGTGTTAAAGTTATGTTAAAAAGGTTTAAAAAACCTTTTTTTTAGTTGTAATACTTTACATTTGAATAAACATTAAAACAATAACCATGAAAAAATCAATGTACAAAAGGCTAGAGCCAACAGTTAAACAAAGAATAGATACAGACTCTTCAGTAAATACAGAAGGTTTAGTAAATCACTTACAATCTATATATTCATTTGGAGATATTAAAATTAGTGCATCATTAAAAATACTATCATATGCACAGATAGATTTATCTAGTAATTTCGTTATTAACTTACAAGCTCAGTTTACGGATGGAGAATAAAGATAATTTAGAACTTTGGAAAAAGGTAGAAAAGACTAATCCAAATTACACCAAGAAAGCTAAAGTTTCAGGAGTTAATATAACAGCTATTGCGCCTCAATATCAAATAATGATGGTGACTGAACAATTCGGTGTATATGGTGAAGCGTGGGGATTTAAAGACATAAATTTATCTTATGATTTAGTAGATAAATTTAACATGGTAGTATTTAAAGGTACATTCTTTTTCCCTAATGGAGAGTTTGAAATTATTAATTCATGTAAATTATACATGGATAGAAATAACACAATGATAGATGATAATTTCGCAAAGAAGATAGAGACTGATTCATTAACAAAAGCTATATCAAAGCTAGGTTTTAATGCTGATATATTTTTAGGTAAGTTTGACGATGTTAGATACTTAGAACAAGTTAAAGAAGAGTTTAAGCAACCTGTTAAAGAGGTTAAAAAAGAAGAGTTTAAGCAACCTGTTAAAGAGGTTAAAAAAGAAGAGTTAACAGATAAAGATTATAATTTCCTAAAGTTACCAGTTAATTTTAAACATATTAAATGGTACTTAGACAATAGAAGTATGAGTGATTCTCAAAGGGAACACTTAACTAAATTATTAAGCAATGGGAGCAACTAAAAACTTAAGCTTAGCAGAAACAGAGTACACTATTAACGTTACTTTTAAAATACTAGGTAAGCATAGAAACACTTTTGAAAACGAAATACGACAAGCCGTAAAAGTAATTGATTATAAAGTTGTACCAGACACTCAGTACTTATATGAAAACGACCAGGTATTTAGAAATCTAATAAAGATAGAGAAGCAAGCAAAGAAACAAAAACAAGATTATATAAATAAAAATAATAAATAATGAGTAATAAAAAATTAAGTTTTATATGGTTTTTAACTATGTTTTTATGTATTATAATTCAAATTATTTTTGATATAAACTTAAAACATCAGATATTAACTTGTGTAATAGTTGCAAATATATACTTGGCAAATGCTAATCAACCCAAATAACCCAATAGAACTAAAAAAAGCTGAAACATACTTTCAAAAGTTAATAGAAGGTAAAACACCTTTCGAAATAAAGAAACTAATTAAGAAACGTAGCTTATCTATTAACGCTTATTTGCACGTATGTATTACTTTATTTGCTATTCACTTTGGATATACATTAGACGAGGCTAAAACACTCTTAAAACGATTGTGTCCGTTTATGATGTACGAAAAGAAAGGTAGAAAGTTCTTAAAGGAAACGTCTAAAATGAATAACCAGGAGTGCAGCGAGTTTGTAGAATGGATTAGAAACTATAGCGCACAAGAAGGTTGTTATATTCCAGATGCTGAAGAATATAAACTAAACAAGTTTAACATAGATAAAGAAATAAATAACCATAAACCGTATTTATAATTATGAAAAAATACATCTACGAAATTTACGAAAACTTTATGTATCATGTTTTAGGCATAATAATATATGGGGAAGATAAATTTAGAAAGCATTTAAAAAACAATGGATTTCATTTTCCTCAAGGAGAATATTGCGTAAGAGGTGTAATAAGAATTGAATTTGATTTTTATCCATATTTAATTGAATCAGATAAAAACTCAAAATATTTTACTACTAAAAGACAATTTAGGAAATTTATAAAAGATAATTAATAAATAACCATAAACCGTATTTATAATTAAAATAAAAAAATAACATGGGGTATAATTTAGAAATAGGAGAATTAGAAATAGAATTCGATACTTCAGATGATAGAGAATCATCTTTAGGATTAGGTGTAAAAATAGAAAAAGGAAGAAAAGAGCTTTTTTTGAATGTTGGAGAACCTACAGATGGAATGAATATTAGATGGCCTTCTTATAGTAGTTGGAGAAATTTTGCAGAACATGCAGGTTTAGAAGAATTCTTTTTTGATGACTCAAAAGGATTAATTAGACAACATCCAGGAACATTTCCATTATGTGAAGATCACAGGGTAATAATAAACCAAAAATATAAAGATTTTAAGATTAAGTTCCCAAAGTCAGAAGCTAATTATAATAATCCAACTAAACCAGAAAACGGAACTTTAGTAAGGTTTGAATGGCTTAAGTATTGGATTAACTGGGCATTAGACAATTGTGAAAAACCAGTGTTTTATAATAGTTAATTAATAAATAATCATTACATTTGTAATGTGTTTGTCGCGGACACAGAAAAATATTAATTCATAAAACCTATGAGGGATGCACCGCGACGCTGAACTCATAGGTTTTTTATTATATGAAAAATACAGATTACATTAACGTTCAAGGATGGATGGTTAATGAACTTCAATTAAGTGGAAATGAATTATTATTATTTGCATTAATTCATGGATACTCCAAAGATGGTATTAACAAATATAGAGGCAGCATTAACTATGTTTCTGAATTTTTATCTATCTCAAGAAAAACAGTAATTAATTTATATTCTAAGCTTTTAAATAAAGAATTTATATCTAAACAAGATTGTAATTCTGGTAACTTATATTGTACTATAGTAGATCAAGGTAGTGTAAAAAGTACACTAGTGCAAAAAGTACACCAAGGTAGTGTAAAAAGTACACCAATAGGTAGTGTAAAAAGTACACCCAATATATATAATAATATAAATAATATATATATAGAGCCAAAACAAGATGAATTTACAGAACAATACTTTCTTAAAAGATGGAAACAAGCAAGAGAACACTTTGATAAAAAGCCTACAAACATAACTCAGCTTATACCGCATGAAAGAGCTAACTTTAATGAACTAAAGAAAGATTACTCTAAAGAACAATTCGATAAAGCTATTCAAGGTCTATTTCAACAAAAAACATATTTAAAGACTAGGCTAAGACCTACACACTTTTTATCAAGAGAACACTTTGAAACTTACTTAACTTGCTTTGAAACAAAAGAAGTGTTATTTAAAGAGCCTAATCAACAAAATAAAATACAAAGAATATAACTCATGAAGGACGTAAAAAAATCAGTAGAAAGGCTTGTATGGAGATTAAAGAAGGATAAACAAGGTTCATATACATCATTTAAGCCTAATGAAAACGACTTTAAGGAACTTTTAAATATAATTGGATGGATTGACAGGCAAAAAGAAATAAGTCTCTTAAATGGTAACTTATTTGCTAAATTATATATTTACCATTTAAGTCAAATGATAGAAACTTATAGCTATAATAAAACACTTGATCCAAAATCACATGAAAGTTATACTTCTTTTCTTGAATCAGAACCACAAAAAGAACTATCTAAAATACTAGATAGAGATATAGAAACATTTTACTTAGCATTTCATAATAAGATAAACTCAGATTGGAGAGACCACTTATGTAGAAAGTTAATAGCCAAAAAAGATATTACTCAAGAATATGTTAATGAAAGATATTCTTTCGAAAAAGTAAAAGATCAATTAAATCACATAATAACAGAAGCTATAAACAAATTTAGTTAATATGAGTTTTAAAGATATAATTGATACAGAAACAGAACAAGAAGAAAATATTAATGAGTTTAAAGATATATTTAGTGAATGTTTAGTTGACTTAGATAAACCTTCAAAACCTTTAGATACTTTAGTTTACATAGGAGAAGATGAGAGAGGTAAGAAATGCAGTGTTGTAACGAGAGGTGAATATTTTTGTATAGTAGCATCAGCAAAGACAAAAAAAAGCTTTTGTAAGTCTCTTATTATGGCTTCATACATTGGAGGTGATACAAATAAATATTCAAAAGAAATTACTGGTAATCGTAAAAAAGAAGGATATATTATTGATTTAGATACAGAACAAGGAGAATACTATGCAAAGAAAACATTTAGACGTGTTGAAGAAATGGTAGGTAAAAGATACCCTAAATATATTCCTATTGCTACACGTAAAAAATCAGTTTCAGAAAGGCTTGGTTTGTTAGAATGGTTGATATATAAATCTGAATATGCTGGTAATATAGATATGATATTTATTGATGGAGTAGCCGATTTAGTTTATAATACAAATGATATTGAAGAAGGTGCGAAGTTAGCTGAAAAGATGCTAAAATGGACTTCTGAAGGTATTTCTATTGGTTTAATTATACATAAAGCAGGAAACAATGATAAAGCAAGAGGTCACTTAGGAACAGCTATAACTATAAAAGCCGAAAGCATTATATTTATGGATAGAATAACAGATGACCAAGGAAAAATAACAGAAAAGAATACAGTAAAAGTAAGATGCGGATATGTAAGAGGTAGAGATTTTGAAGACTTCTATTTAACGGTTAATAAAAGCGGATTGCCATTCACGCATACAGATCCAGACGATAATATATTTAAAGACGATTATGAAGCAATTAAAGATATTCCAACTGCTACATTAGATCAAGCCTTTGGAAGTAAAGATAATAATGAAGTATCATTTTAATAATTAAAAATAAATAACATGAAAGAAAACGAAATTAAAGAGCCAATAGGTTCTTTTATATTAAAGCAAGAAGATATAATTGGATTGCCTACAAATAACGGTATGTATTATCATTACTCAGATGTATGTAAACTATTAAAAAGATATAAGAATAATATTGTTAAATAATGCAAGTAGTAAACAATAACCTATCATTAAACACTAGACACTTTAAGATAGCAGAAACAAAATACTCTATAGTCGGAACGCTAATAAATTTAGGTAAACCAGATATAGTAGTAAACATGCAGACAGGAGCAACAAAGAAATACTCTAGAGAAGATTTAAAAGCAATGACGGATAAATACAAAGCAACTATTTTATAACTTTAACATTTCTTTAACACTTTAAAAGAATAAGTATCACTACATTTGTAACAGATAAAAACAATATAACATGAAAAGTAAAGTACAAATAAAATCAGTTTTCGGAAAATTATTATTCGAATATGAGTCTAGTGATAATACTGTTAAAAAAACATTATTAAAATCAATTAAAGAAGGTGCTGATTTGAGAGATGCTAATTTGAGAGGTGCTGATTTGAGTGATGCTAATTTGAGAGGTGCTGATTTGAGAGGTGCTGATTTGAGTTATGCTAATTTGAGTGATGCTAATTTGAGAGGTGCTGATTTGAGTTATGCTGATTTGAGAGGTGCTAATTTGAGTGATGCTAATTTGATAGGTGCTGATTTGAGTTATGCTAATTTGAGAGGTGCTGATTTGAGAGGTGCTAATTTGAGTGATGCTAATTTGATAGGTGCTGATTTGAGTGATGCTAATTTGAGTGATGCTAATTTGAGAGGTGCTGATTTGAGTTATGCTAATTTGATAGGTGCTAATTTGAGAGGTGTTAATTTGAGAGGTGCTGATTTGAGAGGTGCTAATTTGAGTGGTGCTGTAAAATTGCCTATGCACTGTAAATGGAGTCATGGAATAACAAATGAAAATTTAATTCACATAGGTTGTGAAAAAAGAAATATAAGTGATTGGGATATATTTTTTAAAAGTGATGAAGTTTTATCGACAGAAAGAAATACTAAGGAATTTAAACAAATACAGGCTGTATATGAGGCTTACAAAGCATATTTAACATTTTTAAATAAATAACAATGAATGGATTAACAATAAGCTTATTTATGATAACTTTAGTAGTAGTTATATTCGCTTTAATGTTGTATAAGTTTTACTTAAAGCAGGACAACGAAACAATGTTTAAAGAAAACGCTTTCAATAAAGGAGAAGTAACAAGACTTAAGAAAGTAGAAAAAGAGTTTGGAAAGTTAGCGTTAAAGCATAGTAAAATAATTTCTATAGTAGAAAACGGTAGAACATTAGAAGAAGTAAAACGAAGGGTTAAAAACAATCAATAAAGGATGGAATTTATAGGAGTTTATTATGTGTGCTTATTGTGCAATCATATTTGGGATTATAATGATGAGTATTGCCCTAATTGCGGGTCAAAGAACGAAACTTAAACACACAAAAGAATATATATAACATGAATGAAATAGTAAATTTTAGAAAATGCACACTAACAGACAAGGATCTTTTAGAAAAGGTAGATGAATATACAGATAAGTTGTTCAAAGGAGATAAAAATATATTAACTCGTCATATTCCAGCAAGACCAAACGAAGATTATGATTTGTTAATAGGTGAAATTATATATAGATTTAAAGAAAAATTAAAAGAAGTTTAGATAGGGGTATCTAAATAATGGGAACTGCCGCAGCTTTAACTAGTAAAACACAGTTAAAAAAACGTTCAAGATAGTTTGTTTAAGTAATACGGAGACATTGAGAGGTTGACTATTTATTAATCAGCGGGACTATCTTTTTTAAAACAAATTACATAAAACAATATCAAAATATTAATTAATAAAATAAGGTTATTATGATACAAGTACACAGCAGTTATATACCATTAATTCGTAAAACAAAAAACGTTTATCAATGGATGGACTATATTAAAAATAAGTTAAAAGAAAGTAAATTAAAACTGTAGGTTTTTCCTACGTAAAAACAAATTAAGATGATAAGAAAATTTATAAAAGAAGGACCAGACAAAAAAGGGAGGCTTTTTATTATTGAAGTAGATGAAGATAAATCTAATTCAACTAGGAATGTGATTAGATTTATTTGTGAGGTTCAAAATCAAGAAACAATAAGAGAGACTCATAAAGTAGCAGATTTAATTTTGGAAAGTCTAAATAAAAAAGAGGTTACAAAATATTTGACTACACATAAGTTTGAACCAAAATTCAAGAATGGTCAATCAGTAATCGTAAATAATCAGTTTGTCGCAGTTGTATTTAGTGCTTATAATATGTTTACAAATGAACGAGGGATAATTTATCAAGTAATTGCTGATTCATCTGAGTTAGTTCATCGAATCAGAAACAAGAGAAGCCAAGACTTTGAAATAGAAGAAGACAAATTAACATTTGAAGAAGATTATGAATCACTTTTAAATGAAACTGAACAAGTATGTAAAATTGAAGTAGGAGAAGATGAACTTCAATTATTCAAAACACATTAATTCTGTAGTATGACTGATAACATTTTACATCTCAATTTAAAAAAGAAGTGGTTTGATATGATTGCTTCAGGAGAAAAAAAGGAAGAGTACAGAGAAATGAAAACATACTGGAGTAGAATTTTTGGACCAGGAATAAGAATTAAGAAAAAAGTGTTTTATCCATCTGATGTTACTATCTGTTTTTCTAATGGATATGCAGAAAATCGCAGACAAATGTTGGTTGAGTGTAAATATTTATCAACTAAGATTGGTAAACCTGAATGGGGAGCGGTACCTAATCAATGTTATTATGTACTCTCTTTAGGAAAAGTTCAAATTATAAACTAATTGTAGTTATCATGGAATCAAAACTAAAAGAAAAACTATCTAAACTTTATGAATTAGCCAAAAGAGGTGTTGACGGGGAGAAAGTTAATGCTGAATTAATGCTAAACAGGATGCTGGAAAAGCATGGGCTTACTATTTCAGATATAGATACTGAAACCCCAAAAGATAGATATTATGCTTACACAACTACCATGTCAAATACATTAATTAGACAAATTATTTATAGAGTTACTGAACGAACAAATATTTATAGTTTAAGAAGTTACAAGGAAATTGGAGTAAAGGCAACCGACTACGAACACATACAAATATTAGAGCAAATTGATTTTCACTTAGAAAATTTCAACAAAGAGCGTAAGCAGTTTTTAAATGATTTTACGGATGCTTACGTGCAAAAGCATAGATTATTTAAAGAAACAACAGAAGAAGATTTAAAGAATCGAAAACCACTTACTACAGAAGAGAAACAAGCAATTTGGAGAATGTCTGCAATCAAAGAAACTTTAAGTAATAAAACATATACTAAAAAACTAAACTAACTGTAATTATTTCAATATGACACATGGATCACTATTTAGTGGAATTGGAGGATTTGACTTAGCAGCTCAATGGATGAACTGGGAAAATGTTTTCCATTGTGAATGGAATGATTTCGGAAAGAAAATTTTAAAACACTACTGGCCTAAAGCAATAAGCTATGACGACATCACCAAAACAGATTTCAATATTCACAGAGGGAGAATCGACGTCCTTAGTGGCGGGTTTCCGTGCCAACCTTACTCAACAGCAGGTAAAAGACTTGGAAAAGAAGATGACAGACACCTCTGGCCAGAAATGCTTAGAACAATTTCAGAAATACAACCAACATGGGTTGTGGGCGAAAATGTTTTCGGACTTGTTAATTGGAATGCCGGGTTGGTGTTCAACGAGGTGCAAACTGACTTGGAAGCTGAAGGGTACGAAGTACAACCGTTTATACTTCCAGCTGCAAGTGTTGGCGCACCCCACAAAAGAGACAGAGTGTGGTTTATTGCTTACTCCGACAACAATCGAAAGAGCAGAAGAACCGGAGAAGATGAGAGCTCGTGCAAAAAAGAACGGTTACAAAAACGGTACCAGGTACAACAGTCTAGCAAGTCAAATAATATTTGGGAGTTTTCTTCCAATACCAAGAGCGAGAGCTGCAGGGGGAAATGCAAGCGAGGGAGAAAAGTATTGCAAAACATACAATCCCAATTCACAAATGGGAAGAGCTCTTACTCCTTTAATGAACCAAATTACTGGAAAGAGTTCCCAACTCAAACCCCAATTTGTGATGGAGATGATGGGCTTTCCATCCGATTGGACTCTATTACCTTTCCTAAATGGAGAAGCGAAAGTATAAAAGGAGGAGGAAACGCAATAGTTCCGCAAGTAGCTTTACAAATATTTAAAACAATTCAAGAATACGAAAAAATAACAAACAACCTGTAGTTAAAACAATACAAAAATGAAGGGTATAAAAACAATATTATTAATCATATGCATAAGTTGGGGGACATATGCACAAATGTACAATCGATCCTATTACGGTGATATGAGTTATTTAAGCATATCAATATTTACTTCAATGCAATTAAAGCGTCAAAGTATAGGATTGCAATTAAAAGGAGATTTTGATACGTGGTACGCAGCTTTTAACTTTGAAAGACTTAAACACGATAACGACATGTTATATAGCACAGGTTTTTCAGCAGGTAAATTATGGGGCAAAGAACAAAGAAAGTATTTCCTGGGAGCAAGAGCCAACATAATAAAGATAAACGGAGAAAATAAACCCTCCTTTGGATTAGAAGCGGAAATTAATCAATTCATTAATAAAAACATTTTTATTGGTTTAGGAATAACCTCAGAAATATACTGGAATAGCCCAGATATTCAAACACCAGTATCAAAACAAATAACAAAAGGTTTTATAAAAATAGGATATAAATTTTAATCATGAATATAAAAGAAATACAAGTAACAGCAGAACAAATAACAGATAAAGGAGAGGTTAAAGAAGTATAATTATAAAGTGTTAAAGTTTTGTTAAAATAGGGTAATCACTAGGTGGTTGCCATATTCTGTTTTATATTTGTATCATAATCAAAAAACAATATACAATGAGCGTAGGATTAAAGCATGCAGGAGAATTCAAATGTAAGGCATCTATAAAGATTTCATTACAAATTAATGGTGTCACTGTAATTGGTGATTTAACTGATTTTACTGGAGAAGTAAAAGAAAATTATTTAGCTCAATTTAAATCAATAGTGTCAGAGTTAGAGCAACAAAACGAATTAATAAAAAATAGTTAAGATATGACAGTTAAAAAATTAATAGAAAAATTAAGTACATTACCTCAGGAAATGGAGGTGTTTATTCCAAGCAGTGAAACAGAACACGATGTTGTAACTATAGGAGGTGTACATCAAGGAAATATTATTTTTCACCATCCGGATTTTACTGAAGAAGAAATGGAAGTGATAAAATTAACAGAGTATTAAAAATTTATTAGCTGTAGGGGCTAAAAGGGAAGCTATCAAACAATCAAAACCCAAGTAGTAAAAAACAAGCCAGTAACGATAGCAAAAAATACAAACTACCTAATACGTGGACCTTGTATTTTTAATTGGCTTTATAAACATTTAAATAATTAAAACGATGGGAAAAAGAGTAGCACAAAGAATATACGAATGTAGTTTATGTAATGAAACACCAGAAGATGGGGAGTATTTATGGCACATGAATAATGAAATGTGGTGTGAGAAATGTAGCGACAAAATAGATAACGATAATAAATAAGCTATGAAAAAAATAATAACAATAACAATAACAATAGCAATACTTATACTATCATTAGGAGTATACAGCCAAGACATAAATATAACTTACGATAATGAACAACAATCGTATATTATAAACTCAAAAGAGCCTATTAAAAAGGTTGAGTATGCAAGGGTAAAGAATAAAGAGTACAGTCATTTAAAGACTGTAGAGCCACGTAAAAACAAATACGTAATACCTCAAAGGTATTTTAAATATAAGTTAATTAGAGTTACTATAGTAAGCGGTAACGATTTAATGGTACAGGATTTTATAACTAAAAGAAAAAGGAAGTAATGAAAAGACAAACAAAAATAAAAAGACTTTATTTAAGATACTTACAAAGTAAAGATACTTTTACGAGGATAAAAACAGAAGCTCAGATAATAAAATAGAAGATACATCTAGAATTTTAGATGTATGTGAGAAATGTAGTTATAATTTTTTCTTTGAACACGTAATATCTATTGAATAAAATAACTATATTTGCATAACATTAGAGTGTTAATACACTTTAAACAATTTTTTCTTTTTCATGGGTCGTCTATCGGGGGTTAGGCGGCTTTTTTTATACAAGTCTTTGAAAGTAATATAAATCTCCTTCAATCCATTGCTCAAACTCACCTATGGTATTAAACTTGTTCGCATACCATCTATCTCCATTACATTTAGGTATGTAATTATTTAACTTGCTATAAAACTCTTTAAAATTAGTTTCAAATACTACTACTTTGTTATTTACACTACACGTGTACAACCTTCTCAACTGTCCATTCATAAAGCAAATATACAAAATAACTAAAATATATTAATAATAATTTGTTTAATACAATATATCTATATATCTTAGCGGTACGGTAATTGCTAAAATTACTTTTTCATGTATTGATGTTTTAAGTGTGCGGGCAAAGAGTTTTTAAACAAGTAAATTAATTATAATGGTAAAGAATACAGTTTCAAAAGAAAAAGCAATAAAAGATATTAAGGAAATGTTTAATATTTCAATAGACGAATCAAGTAATGATTGCTACGAGAAGGATGGTAGTTTTGTAGTGTCTAAGAAACGTTTTGAAAGATTTGAGGTTGTAGGTAAGCTTCAAGATTATTTTTCTGATAAGTGTTTTGTAGAGGGTTTTGGTTTAGAAATTAGCCCAATAACACTTATTTATACTACGTTTAAAATAATAAATATTAATTAGAATAAAACAACGCAATGTAAGACGGTAGTACTGAAATAATAAGGTATAGTGTTCGATTCACTCATTGCGACAAGTAAAAAGGTAAAGTGGCGGAATTGGTAGACGCACAAGAAGAAATACTTGGTTGATTTTAAACACGTTCAATTCGTGTAAGTACTTGGAATTGTACAAAATATAGGTTCGAATCCTGTCTTTACCACAAATTACAAATTGTTAACAACAAGTCTTTTGTAAAAAGATTATTCACTTTAAGAATATAAAAGCATTATGTATTAGAAGTACATAGTTTTAGTTTTCATTATAGTTAGTTTGAATAAACCCTCGGAGTAGTTAACGAGGGTTTTTACGCTAAATAATTAAATAATATGACAGATAAAGAAGATCAGTTTTACAATGGATGTTTACCGTTAATTTTGGTTGCCATAGTAATTATATTATACTTCGTTCATATAAGTATTTTTAATGTAAAATTGTGCTAAGAAATATAAATAAAATGTATAGTCTAAAAGAATTAATGATAATTGTAAATAATTGCAACGACAAGAATCAATTAACAAAGGTTTGTGAAATTGTTAACGAGTATAAATATGATTACCCGTTAGATACTTTAGAACCTTTTCAATTATATGTTAACGGGTTTTAATAAATATACAAACATGATATGATTAATATCAATAGGAATAGCTTATATAATAGCTAAAAAATTAGACGATTCCGGAGATTATAAACAGCCTAAAGGAAGGCGCAAAAACAGATGCAGATAATGAAAAAACTATTTCACATAATAGAAGTACTAACACCTAACTACGATAAGTTAGCACATGTATACTGGGGTTTTATATATGCAATAATAGGATTATTAATAGGTCGTTTAATAGACTTTTATCATCTTACTTACATATTACCATTAGCATTAGGAACAATAAAAGAATACTACGATTATAAAGACTATGGTAAGTTTGATTTATTAGATTTAATATTTACTATAGCTCCAGGAGTAATAATATACTTTATGATATGATACAAGCGCAAGATTTACGTATAGGAAACATTGCATACAGCGAACTAACACAAAGAAATGTTAAAATTAATGTTCGCCTATTAGCGTTAATGCAATCAGAACAAAGAGTAAAAGGTAAGACTACTTATAGGGGAATCCCATTAACAGAAGAAATACTTTTGAATTGTGGGTCTAAATATACGGGGTTTAAAAAAGACAATTATCAATTTGAAAAAATAAAAATATATGATTTAGGTAATCAGGTAACTTTATATTATTATGTAGACTATAAAAATTTCAGCATATTTTATAAAAATCAAGTTGTAGATTGTTATGATGGATTATTAGACATAGAATTACATCAGCTCCAGAATCTATACTTCTCATTAACTCAAAAAGAACTAGAAATAAAACTATAAACAATGTATACAATAAAAGAAGTAGTAATAGGGCTTTTAATAGCTTCTTTAATCATTGGATTAACATATAGGTTATCTCCAGTTTATGAAGAAGATCAAAAAGTAAAAAGCTTAAAAGAAGGTCAAACTTGGGTATATGTATTAAATAAAAATAATCCTTATGAGGATAAAAAAATATATTATAAAAAAATAATTGAGATCAAAAAAGGATATGTATTATATATTGAAAACAGTAAAGATACTTTAAATCAAAAAATAAAATGGTTTACTGTGAGTTCAGAGTGTATAAAAGATTGTAATTAGAAATAATTTCACTATATTTGAACCTTTAGAAGTAATAAGAGGACTTCTATAATCTATATTAAAGGGGATGAGCAGTGTATTTTATTATATGCTGCTTTTTTTGTATATTTATATAAGAAAATAATAACCATGAAAGAAGAAAAAATATAAGTAATGAACATAGTAATTATAAAAAATAAAGGATTTTATAAAGTCATAAGAAAGCAATGTTATCTAATGAAAATTTTAGGGTTTAAAGATAAAGTTGAATTATATAAAAGTACTGGAAAAGTGTTTAGTCAATTCAATCAAGAAACCGCTTTTATAAATGAAGATGGAGAAATACAAAGCCCAGTAAGTTACATATCAAGAAAACTTAACGATAAACTAAGAAAAGACACTATATTAGAAACTATAAATTAATAAACAAAATGATAAAAAGAGGAATGATATTAACTAATTATAGACTGTTTAAACAAAAAAACGGACTATTTAAATTTATTAACAAATCAGTTAAATTAACAACTGAAGAAGAAGGATAGATATGCACATATCATATGTTGAAGCAAAATTTAAATGCCCTAAATGCGAGTGCCCTCATAAAGAAGAAGATTACTACGAAAAACTTAGTAAATCTAAAACATTTGTATCTTATCAAAAATGTAAGGGATGTAAAACTAAGTTAGGAATAAGTAGCGATATAATGGGAGATGTAGTTGTTTGGTTAAAAGAAGATGAATAGCGTGACTTTAAGAGAGCAATTTGAAAACGAATCAAGAGTGTATACGTGCACTACAGAAATAAATACAACATACGATGTTAGTGATTCAGAATACATAATTTGGCTGGAGAATAAAATAATTAATTTAATATAGATATATATATGGGAATCACTATTATAAAAGATAAAAACAGTAACACATATACAGGGTATTATAATGATTTCCCAGCTGTATGTTCGCAAGCTAATAGCAAGTCTCAATTATTAAAAAACTTAAAGCGTAACTTCAACTTATTTACGTTAAAAGAATAATTCGTATATTTGAACTAACTAATTAAATGAATCTACAACTACAACAAATAAGAATGATAATAGATTTTTAAAATTAAGATTATGGGAGCTCCCCAAAATAATAAATACAACGAAATATATACTTTAGAAAAGGAATTACCAATATTCCAAGATATTATAGATAGGGCTAAACAAGGTGAATTTTTATCTATTCAAGAAGCGGTAATGCACTCTCCATACGAAAGGCAAATATTTTATTATTTATGTGATAGGTTCAAAGACCTTGACAATAAAAAGAAAGAGCTAAACGATATTGTGATTGCTATAGTCAATAGAAAGGCTTTAGAAGGTGACTTTAACGCTACTGCGGGTATATGGAGAATGAAACAATTAGGCGAAAGAGATAAAACGGAGGTGCACAATACAAACCAAGAAGTTCCTATCACAGAGGAGCAGTTAATAGACGCAGTAAGCAAGTTAAATGGTGAGATTTAATGATTCTAAACCGTCAAGAGTTAATAGCTGCACGTATAGAGTGTGATAAAGATTTACTATTCTTTACAAGGTTCTTTTATAAACTACTTAGAGGTACTAAGTTTATAGTAAACGGCCATCACCAAGTAATACGTGATGAACTACACAATATAGAGCACTACAAGTTAGAACTACTTAATATAAACATACCACCACGATTTAGTAAAACAGAGTTAGCAGCAGTTAACTTTATTGCTCGTGGTATAGGTATGAATCCAACAGGGAATTACTTATACATAACAGCTTCAGATGAGTTAAGAAGTCAAACTTCTGTATCTATAAGGGACATAGTTAATCACCCATACTTTAAGATAATGTACGGTGTTGATTTGAAGAAAGATCAGAATGGAAAGAACCTTTGGCGTACTACTGAAGGAGGAGGATTAAAGACAGCTACTATATTCGGGCAGATTACAGGGTTTGGAGCAGGGCAAATGGTAGATTACAATAATGAGTTAGATGATATAGTTAGAAACTTTGAGGGATGTATTGTAATAGATGATGCTAACAAAACAGATGATTCGCAAACAGAGAACGCAAATAACGACAAAGTTTCAAGGGTTTTCTTTAATACTATACTATCACGTAAGAACTCTAAAGACACTCCTATAATAAACATACAGCAAAGAGCTGGATTAAGTGATTTAACCGCACAGCTAGAAGAACATTATAAAGATGATGAAAGAGCAAAGTTCTTGGTTATGCCAGTGGTTAAAGACGGTGTGCCGTTATGGAAGTGGAAGCATGACTTAGAAGATATACATAAACTAAAGACATCACCTAAGACCGCTCATGTATTTGAAACCCAGTACATGCAGAACCCATTGCCAAGTGAAGGGGTTTTATTTGTTCGTAACGAGATGAACTGGTTCACCATGGATGAAATAAATAAAGATTTTATAGAATCTAAGATAGGTAACATTGATGTAGCTAATACTGGTAAAGATTATTACTCATTCCCTAGCGGTTGCCTTATAGGTGAAAAGTTTTATGTTACTGAGTGGCTATACACAAAAGAAAAGTTAGAGTACACAAAACCAAAGACAGCCTCAATATCTAATAGCAACGAATTAAACTATTTAGGTATAGAGATAAACGGAATGGGAGAAGTGTATGCGGATAGTTTAGAGACCCTTATATCTCCATTCACCAACCTATGCAGAAAGTACGAATCTACTAACAAAGTTTCACGTATTGTTTATGCTGCTGAGTTTATAAAGAAACACTTTGTATTTAGATCTGATGTGCAAGAAGGTACAGATTACGCACAAGCATTGATGCATTTGTTTAGATTTATGAAAGACGGAAGCTTTAAAATAGACGATGCGCCAGATAGTTTAAGTGGGTTAATGCAACTTATTAAAGAGATTGATTTCCCGCAGTTTAGAAACATATAGCAATAGTTTTGTAATTAAATAATTAATTGTATATTTGAATGCTGGAAGTTGTGATATATAATATTATATCATGGTGGAAGGCTCACAACATACAGCAAAATTAGCCCAAACCTTAAAGTTAGGGCTTTTTTTATGAGCATAGGTAATTTTATTAGAAATGCTTTTACCGTAGTTAGGTATAAGAATGGTAGTTGGGAATATGGTAAGTCTTCAGCTAATTACTTGACTAAGGAATATATGGAGTACTTCCTTAACATATACGCAGTTAATGCTTGTATAAACATAAGAGCAGATTACTTATCAAAGTTTAAATGGGGTGTTAAAGAATCTCAAGGTATTAATTACGACAGTCAATTGCTTGATGTAATAAAAAACCCTAATATATACCAAAAATCTACAGTAGACTTTATAAAGCAATACGAAATATTTAGAAGTGTTTACGGATGGACTTATCAAAAGACTTTTGGAGCTAAAGGATTTTACCCTTCTGCACTATATAATCTTAATCCTTCTAATATAGACTTTAATACTAATTCAAACAATCCTTTTCTTATATGGAAGAAGAAGGATATTAACGATATAAAAGACAAGACATTTACTTACGATGATAACGGTATTAAAAAGACTTACAGATTTAGTGAGATAATGCCTTTTTATGATATTGCTAATGGAGTATGTGAAGGCGAGAATAGTTTTTACACATCACCAAGTAAGTTTCAAGCAATTAGAAGTAATTTAGACAACTTAGGGTTAGCTATAGACGGTGAAAATGTTATACTAGGCTCAATAGGTAGAGAGGCTATATTTAAAGAAGATGGAGGAAAGGTTACTAGCGCTCAATACTCTGGAATTAATGGTAAGAAGTCTATATCTGAGAAATCAAGGTCAGATGTAGATAGTAAGCTGAATAACACAAATATGTTAAGAGGTAGGCGTATGAGATCTTTTACTCCAGATAGTGCTATAAAGCATTTAGATATGAGTTTAAGACCAAAGGATTTTGGTTTAGACACTGTGATGTCACAACAGGAAAGTATTATAGCTAGAGCTTTTGGAGTACCTAATGAGATATATCAAGCATGGAAGAATGGATCTACTTTTGAAAATCAAAGTGTTGCCGAAGTGAAATTTATAGACACATTACAAGAGAGTGTAGCAAATGATTTAGCAATGACATGGACAAATAGTTTTGGAGATACTAATACTCCTTTCGTGGCTACTTCAGATCATATAAGATCTATACAAAACGAAGAGAATAAAAAAGCAGATACAGCTTTTAAAATAACACAATCACTATTTAACCTTACCCGTACAGGAATGACAGAAACCCAAGCAATTGATTTCTTAGATGGCTTAGGCGTCAATTTAAATGATTAGAAGATGAAGCAGATAGATAAGTTTAAGAAGATATTAGAAACAACTAAGGACGAAGGATTAAAAGCGTCTTTAAAGTTTAAGATTAAAGTAATGGAGAATAAACAAACAGTAAATAAATAGTTATGTATAAGTGTAAAGAATTAGATACTAGTTACGAAACTAAACAAGAGCTGTTTAAAGCTTTAAAAGCTAACAAGGATTTTATAATAAACTCTAAAAAGTCTAAGATACAAGAGAGTATCAATAAAGGGTTAAGTATTGTAACTAATCAAACAAAGGTGTCAAAAACTATATCGGCATGTAAGAATATAGAAATGGATGAAAACTACTATTATTTTGTAGTTAATAGTTCTAGGATATTAGACAGTCACAAAGATGTTCATTTAGACGGTAACTGGGAAAAAACTGTTAAGGAGCAACAAGGTAGAGTTTATTTAGTCTTCGATCATCAATTAAAAAGAGATGATATTATTGCAATGAAAGAAGATATAGAAATGTTTACAGCTGTTATTCCTTTTTCTGCAATAAGTAAAGATTATGAAGGTAATACTTATGTTCTTATTTATAAAGTAAGAAAAGATAAAATAATAAATTCACAAGCAAAAGAATGGTTAGATAAAGGGTATTCTTTCGAAGCGTCAGTAAGGATGCAGTACATGGATATTCTTTTAGCGTTAGATTCTAGCTTAGAAGAAGATAAGAAAGAGAAAGAGAATTTTGACAAAATATATCCTGTTATAGCTAATAAAGAAGAGTTTGAGAACTTAAATTATTTTTGGGGAGTAAAACAAGCTAAAAACGTAATGGAGAGTAGTTTAGTTCTTTTTGCGTCTAATCAAGCTACTGGAAGAATGGAAGAAAATAAAATTGAGCCGTCAATCGACACTCAGGAACAAAAAGAAGCCGTCAAAACTGACACTTCGCATAGTAGTAATTTTTATAATATAATTTAAACAATGGAATTTAAGTATTTAGACAAAGCGGAGTTTGACGCATTAACTCCAGAACAACAAAAAGCGTACGCAGAGAATAAGCGTAAACATGAGGCAGATTTAGCCACTAAAGCAGCTAAGGACGCAGCTACAGAAGCTACAAAAGATTTAGCTACAAAAGAGCAATTAGCAGATACAGACGCTAAATTGAAAACAGCTTTAGAAGAAATAGAGACTTTAAAAGAAAACGGAGAAGTGAAAGGAGTCAAAAAAGGTACAATGACAGCGTTTTTCGCTAAGACTACTAAGGAGTATGACAAGAACGATAAGTACATGTCAAACGAAACAGCAATTAAAGCAGCTGCATTAATGAGTACAGCGAATATTACTCCAGTTGCAGCAGGAGGTTTTAGCCCTTTGTTTACAAATTATTTTGATAACGAAGTAGGTGAGACACCAAAGCCAAACAATTTCGTAATGAGTTTAGTTGATGTTAGAACACAGCCTGGAGCGGAAGCTATTTATTATAGCGATAGAGTAAACGAAGAAGGGGATGCTGAATTTATTGGTGAAGGAACATTAAAGCCTTTAGCTGATGCAGAATGGAAAACTGAAAAAAAGAATATTAAAGAGGTTGCTTTACGTTGGAAGTTCACTAAAAGGTTAATGAATCATGCGCCAAGTGTTGAGGCTGATTTCAGAGAGCATGCAGGGGAGTTAATCGAACAAAAAATGGATGATGTGGCATTAACTGGAGACGAAGGAGTTGATCCTTTACAGTTTGACGGTATTGCTACATTGGCTGATGCTTTTGTAGTTCCTACAGAATTAGCTAATTATTACACAAACGCTAACATTTACGACGTAATTAATTCAGTTGCTACATTTGTAAGGTTAAATAACTTTAAAGGTCAATTAACTTGCGTTTTAAATACAGTTTGGAAAGCTAAGATGCAAGGTATTAAAACAACTGAAGGAGATTATATTGTGCCTCCATTTGTAACACCAGACGGAAATACTGTAGGAGAAGTAAGAGTGCAGTTTGAGAACAAAATGCCAGCTGATAAAATTTTACTAGGTGACATGATGAAATATAAGATTGTTATCGCTGAGAATGTTGAGTATGACGAAGGTTATGAAAATGACGATTTCTCTAAAAATTTAGTTTCTCGTAAGTTAGAAGCTTTCTTAGGTTCTTACAAAAAAGACAGCGACGCGGGTTCTATCATTTATGATGATATAGCAACGGTATTAACAGCAATCGCTTCAGTATAATTTTAATATAGAAAAAATGGATAATAAAACAGTAGATTCAAAAAAGTTATTAAAAAACTTAGCTAACGAAAAAGTTAAGATTAAGTTTAATGATAGAATTAAATTAGAGGTATTAAACGATACTAAGTTCTATAAAAAAGGGCAGGTAATTAATCCTCATAGAACTTTTGGGGATCAATTAGTAAAGCAAAAGATAGCTAAAGAAGTAAAGTAAAAAAATAAGAAATGCCAATAACAGACTCTACATATTACGAGAAAGGTAAAAAGTTTATACCTAATAATAATAATCAAAACACTGAGATTGCGGGAGTTCCTAGTGCTGTTAGTGAATTAGATTATTTTATATCTAAGTATGAAAGAGAGTTTACAATTGGGTTCTTAAATATTACTTTATACAATGAACTTGAATCGGCGTTATTGGATTTACCTAACGCCGATATCAAATGGCAAAATCTAGTTGAAGGAAATGAGTACGTAAAAGATAGTGTAACTTATAGGTTTGATGGTTTAAGAGGTTTTATGCAAGATAGTATGGTCGCTTTTTATGTTTTTTGTAAGTATATGGAAAATGACGAAAGCTATTATAGTACTACTGGAACAATTAAATCAGATGCTAGTGGTGCAAATACATTTTCGCCTACTACTAAATATTTAGATGCTTGGTATATATTTTTAGAAAAGTATCAAAATGAAGTAGGAGTAAATGAACATAGATACTTTACAGATTGCTACGGTAATGTAGTAGGTATTGATTATTACAACCAACAAACTAAAAATGTACTTGTAACACTTGAAACTTACATGAAAGACCACGAGACAGATTTTGTAGGATATGAATTTACGCGTTATAATGGTGCTAATAGCTTAGGTATATGATAGTAGTTGAAGATAAGTTGGCAGCTCTTTTTAGTCAGATTCCAGAGATAAAGATTAACGACAATATTACAAAGAAGTTAACTTTTAGCTGGGGTAATGAGTTAGAAATAAATAGGTACATCGAAAAATCTAAATCTCAATGCTATCCTTTAGTTTGGTTATTGCCAACAGAAGAGACTTATAGCAACAGTAAAGATTTAACAGAGAAAAAAGTATCTTTAGTAATAGCTCAACTTGAAGACAGAAAAGAATTGTATAACGGTCAAAGATGGAAAGGTTCTTACGAACATGTTTTAAACCCACTTACAAACTACATTATACAAGCATTTTCTAAATCAGCAACTACTAGAATAACAGACAGCGATATATCTATATTTAAGCACCCTAACTATTCAAAGAAAAACGAGAACGTTACAATAGACAGGTGGGATGCAACAAGGATAGATATAAGTATAGAGTTTAATAATAAATTTTGTATAAACGAAATAAAATGGCAAAATCCACTAAACGAAAATACATAGTTAAACGACCTTGTAAAATAGGTTTAAAGAAAGACGGTACGTCTAAAAAGGAGTATAATAAAGGAGACTTTATTTACGTACCAAAAGACAAGATTAAAATTTATAAAAATAACAACATTATATAATGGCAACAGGATTAGAATTAGTAAATAAAGGTGTTTGCGGAGGTGTTTTAGCTGGTTATAACATGGCTAAAGGATGCTCAGTGCCTTTAGAGAATATAAAAGAGATTTGGAGAACTCCACAGGACTTCCAATTTGATTTAACACAACAATTTGATGAGGCATATATTAAGTCTTTGCAGTTAGCGGGAAATTTATCTATTATTAAAAATATTACAGATTTTCCAGAAAATGGAACAGACCCTTTGATATTTACAACAGCAGATAACACAGAAACAAGTGCGGGAGAAGCTAAGTATAAATATTCTCCAGTATGGTTGCAAGATTTATGGTTAAATGTTCAATTAGGGAAGTTAGAAGGTCAATACAACAATAGATTTTGTTTTGTAGATGAAGCTGGAAATATATTAATGACTGAAGGTTCAGACGCTACAAAGTCAAGAGGATTTCTTACTTCAAGAACTAAAAGAGCTAAGGTTATTTTACAGAGTCCAGGTGTTGGTGCTCAACAATCTTTAGAGTTTCAATTAGCTAACAGTAGAGAGTTAGAAGATAATAAGGTTATTTTCGCTTTTGACGCATTAGATTTTAACCCTAGATTAATTGAACCAATTATACAAGCTTATGTATCGTACAATGTTGTACCGGCAGACACAGATACAAGCGTACAGGTTAAAGTTGTATTAGATAAAGGGCGTAAAGATGTTGTTACTGGATTAGTTACTTCTGGAGACTTTAAAGTAACGATTAATGGAACAGATGAAGCAGAAGCAGTAGCAACAGAATCACCAGATGGAACATACACTATTACAACAACCGCATTAGCAGCAGGTCAAAAAGTAGATGTACAGATAAACGGAGTGAAAGAAGTTTCTGGAGACGGTTTATACGTTTCTAATAAAGCAAGCATCACAGTAGTTTAATATAATACGTTAATTAAACAAATAGCCCTGTCCTAATTGGGCGGGGTTTATGTTTTTAGATAAGAAAATAAAAGAGTTAGAGAAGTTAAAGCAAGAAGTTCCAAAGCAGGCTGAGAGAATAGTATTAAAATCAAAAGAAAGGATTCTTGATTTAATAAGAGAAGATCAGCTTTTCAATAAAGGTATTGATGGAAACGGAAAGAAGCTTATAGCTTACAAGCCTTTTACTGTAGCTGTAAAGAGATTAGAAGGTCAGCCAACAGATAGAACTACATTATTTAACAAAGGGAAGTTTTATGATGGTTTTGATTTACTTTATACAGACCAAAACTCAATAGGTGTATTTTCTAGAGACTCTAAAACACCAGATTTAATAGAAAAGTACGGAAAAGATATATTTACATTCACAGTAGATAATAATAAGATAGTTAACGAAGAAATAGTATTACCACAATTAATAGAATGGTTATTGAACACACCGACATTTACACAGATTTAGACATAATACCTATATATAACTTTGATAAGTGTATAAATGGGGAATTAAAATACATGTATGAGTCAAAAAGAGGAGAAATTACAGAAGAAATAAAAGAACAATGGGAGATACTATACAATAATTACTGTGAATCAACTGCTAATAGCGAAACTTCAAGATATTACAGATTGATAGGTGAAATAACATGGTTGGAAAATAGATTGATATACTATCCAGTTTTAGTGAATAATCTACTTAAAACGCCTAAAAAAGATATAAAACCCTTGTTAAAAGAAATTAGTTTATGGAAACTACCAATCAATCTAAATAAAAACATAGAAGAAGAAATAAATAGAGTTTTAAAAGCTCTTAATAACTCAAAAACAAAGCTAAAAAGAAAAATAAACGAGTTAGAAGATTTAAAAAAGAATAACGAACAGATTAAGAGTGTAAATATAAGTTTACAAGGTCAATCTGTTAAGATACATAAAGCATTAGGAGTAAAACCTAATATATTTGAAGATAGCGTAACTACATGGTTAGCATATTGGGAGGAGATTAAAAATATAAATAGTAAAAACAATGGCTAACGATTTAAGTATAGTAAAACAGTTTCAAGATGAAATATCTAAACTACAACTTTTAATAAAAGAGCTTAAAGGCGATGTAGTTAGTTTATCAAAGGCATCAAGGGAAGTTGATTTTTCTGGTATTAAATCCCCTAAAGGGGTTAATAAGGCTCTTAAAGAAACTAACGAAAACACAGAACAATTAAACGCATTATTAAAAGAACAGGACAGGTTAGAGAAAAACTTAATTAACACACAGGCTAAATTAACATTAGCCACAGAAAGCACAAATAGAGCTTTAGTTAAAGAACGTTTTGAATTACAGCAACAAAACAAGCTTATAAAAGAAGCTGCTGTTTTATCTTCTCGTTACTCAACACAATTACAAAAAGCAACAACTATACGTAATAAATTAGCTCGTTCTATACAAGACTTAAACTTAAAAAGAGAATTAGGGTTAAAACTTTCAGATAAAGAACAAAAAGAACTTAGAGAAAGTACAAAAGAGTTTTCTAAATACGACAAATCAATTAAGAAAGCTAAGAACAGCGTAGGTAGATTTCAAGAAAACGTAGGTAATTACCCTAAATTACTAGGTAGTATTACCAGTTTAACTACTGGTTTAATAGGTTCTTTTGGTGTTATAGAAGGGTTAAGACTTGGGTTTGATTTCGCAAAAGAATCTTTAGCGTTAGCAAGAGAAGCTAAAGGAGTTGAGTTTGCTTTTAAAAGACTTGGTTCTGAAGGTGTAGACGCTTTTAACAATATTAAAAAATCAACAAGGGGGCTTTTATCTGACTTAGATATAAAAAGGTCGTTAAATGAGTTTAACAACTTCAATATATCATTAGAACAAACCGATACATTATTCGAGTTCTTAGCGGTAAGAGCAGCACAGACAGGTAGAAGCGTTGACAGCTTAAAAGACAGTTTAGTAGAGGGTTTATCTAAAGAAAGTAAACTAAGAATTGATAACTTAGGTATATCAGCAGCTAAACTAAATGAAGAACTTGCTAAAACACCTAATTTTGTTGAAGCAGTAGCTAACATTGCTAAAACAGAAATTGCAGAAGCTGGAGATATATTAGATCAAGCAGCAAGTAGTCAGGAAAAATTCAACGCAGCTTATGAAAATTTACAAGTAAGTATAGGAAGTGGAGGTATAGGAGATTTCACAAACGATTTTTACGAATTATCTACTGCTATAGCTCTAACAGCTAAAGAAATAAACGACGCTAGTGATGGTTTATTTGAGTTTGCTGTAAATGCTGGATTAGTTGCAGTTGGTTTAGGTAAGGTTGTTGAGCAAAGAGCTAAAGAAAACAACGAAGAAAAGAAAAGAGCTGATTTACTAAAAGAGATAAATAAACTTCAAAAAGAGAGGGGTTTAACACAAGACCAAGCTTTTAATATACAAACTAGACTATCTCAGTTAACTACTGAAAATATAGAAAAGGTTTTAGAATCAGAAAAAAGAAGAGCTAAAGCAATAAAGTCAAGAGAAGAAGAAAATAAAGCTATAGGTAAATCGGTAAAACAATTAAGAGAAAGAATAACTACTTTAAAACAAGAACAAGAGACTTTAACTATAAACGATTTAGCTAGGAGCAAAGCAATAAATAACGAAATAAAGAAAACTGAACAATTAATAAAGACAATACTATTATTAGGTGAGGCAAGAGAAAAGATAAAACCTTTATCTAGTGAATTATTTTCTACTTCTGATGTAAATAAAGCTAAGAAAGAATTATCAGAGATAAAAGATTTGTTTGATGGAGAAGATGCAATAAAGTTTCCAGAAATAGACACTGATAGTTTAGATAAATTACAAGAAAAAATAGATAAACAAATAGCAGATGCATACCAAAATTTATTGGATAAGGAGCTTTTAGACCAAGCTATTAATGATTTAGGTAATACTATAGAGCAGTTTACAGGTGTAAGTGGTGATAAATTTGTTGATTTCTTTGATAAGATAAGAAAAGGAGGGATTGAAAGTTTTGAAGATATAGCGGAAGTTGCTCAAGCCACATTTAGTTTAATAGGCGATATATCAAATGCTTTTTTCCAAGACAAGATAGACGAGTATCAAGCGGATATAGATGCTAACAATGCTTATTACGAAAACTTATTACAAAATGAAACTTTAACAGATGAAGAGCGTAAGAAAATAGAAAAAGACCAAGAAACGAGAGATAAAATACTAAGAGATAAACAAAAGAAAGAAAAAGAGAAGCAGGCAGTAGCTAACAAGGCTTTTGCAATAGCAGATATTACAATAAATACAGCTAGCGCAATTGTAGCAGCTTTACCAAACATACCTTTATCTATAGCTATAGGAGTTTTAGGAGCTGCACAATTAGCAACAGCAATAGCCACTCCAATACCTAAATTTGCAGAAGGAGGAGAAATGAAACACGACGGATTGATGATGATTAACGACCACCCAAGCGGTAGACTTGAAGTAGTTGAAAGGGATGGTAAGTTCTTAATGACTGACAAGAAAAACGCATTCGTAGAAGGTAAAAAAGGAGATATAATACATAAAGATGCAAGTCAATACTTTAACGGTTTAAGCGACAAAGAAATATTAAATAATGCAAGACAACATAGTTTTTTAGCTAGTATAAGTCATCAAAACTATTTAGCTAACAGAGCTAACGAGAAAAAAACAGAAGATTTGTATAAAGTACACGCTGACAGAATAGTAAAAGCTATAAGCAAGCAAAAAACAAGGATAACACTAAAAAATAACGTATCTTTAGGCGAGGAATTGAGATACATACAAATGTCAAATCAATATTAGTAAATGAGTTACCAAAGAAGGTTTTACATATTAACTAACTTAGATAATGGAACTAAGATAACTCTTGATGGAAAAGGTTCTAATAATGAGCCTAAAGGCTGGGACGACTCTGAAAAAACATGGAAAAGAAGCACTAAAGATTTTTCTTTTACGTTTGAGTTCTCTAAAAATCTTGAGTTTACTGGTTCTGGTGCATCATTTTTGAGAGAGGCTTACAATAGTAGAGATGTAGAGGCTAATGTTGAAATGACAGAGTATCGTTTTAATCCAAATACTGACGAGTCATATATTTATAGTATAGCTTTATTTGATTTTTCACAGATAGATAGGCAAAAAACAGTAGTTAAAATACCTTTTAAAAGTGGTGGTTTAAAATCATTGTTGAAATCTAAATTTAATGATAAGTTTGAACTAGAAAGAACAGAAGCTATAAACGGTAATGTTTTAGAACCTTTAATTAAGCAAGAATTTGCAGTAATAAACAGACCTATATTTAAAGATTCATTATTAGAGTCTGAGGATAGTCAAAACAGCTCTAAAGTTTTTAGAATG
>Ga0228647_1000040_pt1 | contig 40664 bp, 39 predicted proteins | sample 59DmetaG_FD_186034 | JGI IMG/M metagenome (GOLD analysis project Ga0228647, IMG submission 186034) | Seawater microbial communities from Monterey Bay, California, United States - 59D | ecosystem: Environmental > Aquatic > Marine > Coastal | place: USA: California | collected 2016-10-21 | reverse complement strand
TAAGTTCTTGAAAGAGAAGAAACCTGATGCTGTCGTTTGGGATTAAACTAACGAAAGTTATATTGCAAAACTATTGCCTTATGCTAGTAGCATAAGCGGCCCCATCATAGAGGTCCCTAATGTTGATGCTTTCAAAAAGAAAGGCGTAGACAAGGTTTCCAAACAGTTTCAAGCTGAACTTGATGACCTCCAACAAAAAATCAAATCCTTTGTTTCTTTAGCAGCAGACACCCAAAAAGTATATTCAGCTCATTTTAAATTTGAACCTATTGTTGGTGAAACCTATCATCTATATCAAGGAAAAAAAGAAGCCTTTCTCTCTTTAATTCGCCCAGAACAGTGGAGCAAAGAACATTTAGGAACCTTCCGTCTAAATGGGGATTATAAATGGGAACGCGTATAAGCCCTTTTTTATGCGTATTTTTGTTTCATGGACAAACAAGAAACTCCTCGACAAAAAAAAATAAATACTGTTTTGCAGCAAGAAATTGCCTCCCTTTTACAAGGAGCAATTAGGCAGCAAAACGTGAGTAACCTCATGATTTCTGTCACTAAGGTCCATGTTACTGCAGATCTTACTTCAGCCAAAGTTTATCTTAGTATTTTCCCGACACAAGGGGCGCAAAGTCATTTTGAAAACCTAAAAGAGAATGGTTTCAAGTTACGACACGATTTATCCCAACGAATGAAAAACCAATTAAGAAGAATTCCTGAACTCCAATTCTTCTTGGATGATTCCTTAGATTATATTGAATCGATTGACAACGAACTAAAGCAAGGAGAAAACCCTATAAAAAATCCAACTGCATTAGAGCCTAGACAAAAAAAATAAGAGCGTTTGATCCCTAAAAATAAGCATGACCTATTCCCTTAAAATTGCATTGCGTTATTTTTTTTCTAAAAGTCAGCAAACGGTAATCAACCGGATTAATGCTTTTGCTCTTTTTATGGTTGTGATTGCAACTGCAGCCTTATTTATTGTTCTAAGTGCCTTTGCGGGACTTAAAGATTTTGGACTTTCTTTTACAAATTCCTTTGATGCTGATTTTGAAATTCAAGCCAGCCAAGGAAAACACCTCAGCCTCAAAGACAGCACTCTATTTCAAATTGAAAGCCTTGAGCTCATTCAAGCCGCAGCACCTGAAATCGAAGAAAAAGTATTTCTTTCCTTTAATGAAAAAAATCAAGTCGCTTATTTAAAAGCTGTAGGGCCCAACTTCACAAATGTTGTTCAGGTAGATCGGCTTATTGCCTTGGGAGATTGGCTTTCCTTTTCAGGATTAGAAACTGTTTTAGGTTTTGGGATTGCCGGAAATTTAAGTGTAGGTGTTTTTGATTACAATACTTTTCTAAATATTACCGTTCCTAAAAAAAACAAAAACACTCTTTTAGGACAAGATCCCTTTGTGACAAAACCTAGTATCGTTGTAGGCTTATATCAAATCAGTGAAGATTTAGACAAAAAATATGTGTTTTCCAATCTTGAATTTGGACAAGAGCTTTTGGAGCTTAATCCTAACGAATTTTCTTCTGTTGTATTAAAAACGAACCCTGAAGCTAAAAAAGCAGACTTGCTTCCCTTGTTGGCTCCTCTTTTTGAACAGCCTATCCGTTTGGTTTCCCGTTCAGAACAAAATGCGGCTCTCCATAAAATGCTAAATGTAGAGCATCTGGCCATCTATTTTATTTTTACCCTCGTCATGATCATTGCATTATTTAATGTTGTAGGTGCTTTAATTATGATGATTTTAGATAAACGTGGACAGCTCAAAATCTTATTGGCAGTGGGAGCACAACCCCAAGGAATTCATAAAATATTTTTTATAATTGGCTTATTGATTTGTGGGGTTGGAGGGCTTGTTGGTTTGGTTTTAGGAATACTTATTGTTGTGATTCAAGCACAGTTTCCTTTCATTTATGTCCCAGGAACATCCTTGGCCTATCCTGTTTTATTTCAAATGAAAAACATTGTAATTGTGCTAGGTACACTCTTTGTGCTTGGAACGATTAGCACCGCATGGGCAACAAGAGGGCTTTCAAAAAAAGTAAAAGCTTATGCCATTTCTTGAGCAGAAAAATGCTCAATGATTTCATCAAAAACTTCAAATACCCCTGCCGATTCATTTGAAGTAACCATGCGAGTTCGTAAGGGCTTAAAATTTGGAATCCCTTTAAAATAATTGGTGTAATGACGTCGGGTTTCTAAAACTCCTTGAATCTCTCCTTTCCAATCTATTGCCATTTCTAAATGCCTTCTTGCCACCGCTACACGATCTTCTATGCTCGGAGGTGTGGCATGAATTCCGGTTTCAAAAAAGTGCTTTACTTGGTTAAAAAACCAAGGGTTTCCTATACTGGCTCGACCGATCATCGCTCCATCCAAACCAAATTCATCCCGCATCAGTTTTGCTTTTTCTGGAGAGTCAACATCCCCATTACCAAAAATTGGAATTTGCATGCGTTGGTTGTTTTTCACTGCTGCAATAGGATGCCAATTGGCATCACCCTTATACATTTGAGCACGGGTTCTCCCGTGAATAGAAATGGCTTTAGCTCCTGCATCTTGAAGGCGTTCGGCTACTTCTACAATTTTAATAGAATCATCATCCCATCCCAAACGCGTTTTTACCGTTACAGGTAAATGTGTATGTTTTGCCATCGCTTCTGTAAGCTTAACCATTAAAGGGATGTCTTTTAAAATTCCTGCACCTGCACCTTTACTCACTACTTTTTTGACGGGACAACCAAAGTTAATGTCAATAATATCAGGTTTAGAGGCTTCTACAATTTCTACAGAACGCAACATAGAGTCTAAGTTGGCTCCAAAAATTTGAATGCCCACTGGACGTTCCTTTTCATAGATATCCAGTTTTTGAACACTCTTTGCGGCATCTCTAATCAACCCTTCAGAGGATATGAATTCGGTATAAACTACATCGGCGCCTAGTTCTTTACATAGTGCTCTAAAAGGAGGATCGCTTACATCTTCCATGGGGGCAAGTAAAAGCGGAAAGTCGCTTAATTCTATATCGCCTATTTTAACCAAAGCTTATTTTTTGACAAAAATAAAGAAAAGGAGTGGGTTTTAACCAATTAGTTTCTTTCAGCGATTATTTTACGAATTATAACTGCACTAAATCAAAGGATTATATTTCTTTTTGTCATCTTAATTTAAACTATCTTAAAAACAAACTTAACCGAAGTATAAAAAAGAAAGCAGAGTGCAAAAAAGCCAACGTCCAAAGCCGTATATTTGCGGCTAGCAAAGAAATTGCCGAAATGAAAAACATTCGAAACTTCTGTATTATTGCCCATATTGATCATGGGAAAAGCACTTTAGCCGACCGTCTTTTGGACTTTACTGGAGCGGTAACCGAACGTGAAAAGCAAAATCAGCTTTTGGATAACATGGATTTAGAACGTGAACGTGGAATCACGATTAAATCCCATGCCATTCAAATGGAATATATCCATGATGGAGAGGCCTTTGTTCTTAATTTAATTGATACCCCAGGACATGTCGATTTTTCCTATGAAGTTTCTAGGTCTATCGCTGCCTGTGAAGGTGCACTTTTGGTTGTAGATGCTGCACAAAGCATACAAGCACAAACAATTTCAAATTTATACCTTGCATTAGAAAATGATTTAGAAATCATTCCTGTGCTTAACAAAGTAGACCTTCCTTCTGCAAATGTGGAAGAAGTAACCGATGATATTGTTGATTTATTGGGTTGTGATCCCAATGAAATTATTCCGGCCTCAGCAAAAACAGGTCTTGGTATTCAAGATATCTTAACGGCCATTATTTCTAAAGTCCCTGCTCCAAAAGGAAAAGTAGAAGCTCCATTACAAGCACTAATTTTTGACTCTGTTTATAATCCATTTAGAGGAGTAGAAACCTATTTTAGAATCTTAAATGGCTCGATTCGTAAGGGTCAAAAAATTCAATTCATGGCAACAGGGAAAACCTACAACGCAGATGAAATTGGAACGTTGAAATTAACTCAAGAGCCCAAACAAAAAATTAATGCTGGAGATGTAGGCTACCTCATTACTGGAATTAAAGAAGCAAAAGAAATAAAAGTAGGAGACACAATAACAGATCCCGAATTCCCAACGACTGAGGCTATTTCAGGATTTGAAGAAGTAAAGCCTATGGTTTTTGCTGGAATTTACCCTGTAGATACCGAAGAATACGAAGAACTTCGTGCCTCGATGGAAAAGCTTCAACTCAATGATGCCTCATTAGTTTTTGCTCCTGAAAGTTCTGCCGCTTTAGGTTTTGGATTCCGTTGTGGATTTTTAGGAATGCTTCATTTGGAAATCATTCAAGAGCGACTTGAGCGTGAATTTGATATGACCGTTATTACCACAGTTCCTAACGTTTCCTATCATGCGTTTACTAAAAAAGATCCTGAAGAAATTTTATTGGTAAACAACCCTTCAGATTTACCCGACCCCTCCTTTTTAGATCGTGTAGAGGAACCTTATATTAAAGCTACCATAATTACAAAGGCTGAATTTGTTGGTAATGTAATGTCGCTATGTATTGAAAAAAGAGGGCAAATAACAAACCAAACCTATTTGACTCCCGAGCGCGTTGAATTGAGTTTTGACATGCCCTTAGCCGAAATTGTATTTGACTTTTATGACCGTCTAAAAACGGTGTCTAAAGGCTATGCCTCTTTTGACTATACCCCCATTGGTTTGCGTTCTTCTAAATTAGTAAAAGTAGATATCTTACTTAATGCAAGTCCCGTAGACGCCTTATCAGCATTAATTCATACCGATAATGCATATTCTATTGGAAAAAAGATGTGTGAAAAATTACGTCAACTTATTCCCAGACAACAGTTTGATATTCCTGTTCAAGCAGCTATCGGCGCAAAAATTATTTCCAGAGAAACAATCAAAGCCTTGCGTAAAGATGTAACTGCCAAATGTTACGGTGGTGATATTTCAAGAAAAAGAAAGCTCCTAGAAAAACAGAAAAAAGGAAAAAAGAAAATGCGTCAAATTGGAAATGTAGAGATTCCACAGCAGGCATTTATGGCCGTTCTCAAATTGAATGATTAAAATCATTTTCTTATTTTTAGATTTCAATCAAAACACACAAGATTGACCTTTAATTATAATCTTAATGAATAAAATTAACGGCCTTCTCCTTCGAGAAGCTATTGTTAGCGACCTTCTAATTTTAAAAGAATTTGAACAATCCCTTATTGAGTATGAACGCCCTTTTGCGCCCAATCTTAAAGAGGGGTTTATTTCTTATTATGATATTCAAAAATTCATAGAAGACCCCGACTCCTTTCTTTTAGTAGGCCTATTAAATGGAGAAATCGTTAGTTCTGGTTATGCACAAATTAGGAAATCCGCTTCGTATAAAACCCCAGAACAATTTGTTTACCTAGGTTTTATGTATGTTAACCCTATTCATAGAGGAAAAGGAATCAATGGAGAGCTAATAAAAGAGTTGATCGCATGGGCACACAATAAAGACATTCATGAAATTCAATTGGATGTCTATGCAGAAAATAAAAGCGCTCTCAATGCATATGAAAAATTAGGTTTTAAACCTGATTTATTAAAAATGAGACTATAGAAGGGCTTTGATCCTTTAAATAAAACAAATTTAATAATGTATTCAATTAATAAATTGAATTGATTCCACTACTAATTAACACTAATCAATCTCTGTAAAATAAATGAAAAAATTAATCTTAATATCTGTCTTATCACTAAGTCTAATTCGATGTGCTGACACTACGGTTTTTGACCAAAACAAGGTTCGCTCCGAGATTCCTTTAAAAGAAACCCAAACGATATTACATACACTTGCCAGTGATGATATGAAAGGACGCGATTCAAATTCAGGAGGATTCTTTAAAGCTGCTGATTTTGTAACTAACTATTTTAAAAAAAATGGTATTGCTCCCTTCTACCCTGAATTTAAAGATTCATTAATTACTCAAGACGTTTTGTCGTATAACATTGTTGGGCAGATTGGAGGGTTTGACGCCAAACGAAAAACAATCTTGATTGGTGCCCACTTAGATCATGTCGGTATTAAACAAACAGAGGGAGATAGCATCTTTAATGGAGCCAATGATAACGCAGCAGGATCAACTGCTGTTATGCAAATTGCTCGCTTTTTAGCAAAACACGAATGGAAACAAAACATTATCGTGGCTCTCTTCACCGATGAAGAAAAAGGATTAAAAGGGGCGTATCATTTAGCAGAACGCATGAAAAAAGAAGGAGTAAACTTAAGTTATATGGTCAATTTTGAAATGATAGGAACGCCCTTAACCACAGGGGAAAATCAAGTGTATTTAACCGGATATAAAGATTCTAGCATGGCAGATGAAATGAATAAAATTTCAACTAATTTTATTCAATTCCTCCCACAAGCAAAAGAATTAAATTTATTTAAACGATCAGATAATTATGCTTTTTTTGAAGCTTTTGGTATTCCAGCTCAAACGCTTTCCTCTTTTGATTTTAAGAATTTTGACTTCTATCATAAAGCAGGAGATGAGGCTGAAAAATTAAATCTAGAAAATATGAATCAAATCATTGGGACTTCCTCTTTTACGATTGCCAAGCTCCTTCAAAACCAAACAAAAATCGTCCAATTTCAAAACCAATAACATTAATTCTTTTTTAATCTTGAATGTTAAAAGTTCCTGTTTAAGCTTCTTTGTACGTTCTCTTTTTTCAATGTATATTTGAGAAAATGTACCGTATGAATGTAACTGATATCAATGGAAATAGCCTTCATGATGGAGATTCTGTAAAACTGATCAAAGACTTGAAAGTCAAAGTAGCTGGAATCACATTAAAAAGAGGAACCGTTGTCAAAAACATTCGCATAACGGAACGCTTAGAAAAAATTGATTGTAAAATTAAAAAGGCAAACATTGTTTTAAGAACGGAATTCGACCGAAAAATGTAATCGAGTATATAAGTATGACTTTTCAACCCTTTAAAACACTTTTGTTTGGATTTGCATTTTCTCCATCTCTTAGAGCAAATGTCTATGAAGCAAATCGGTTAGCAAAGTATTTTGAAGCTACACTTATTTTTGTGCACGTAGGGCAAAAAACGTCACAAAAAGAAGAACAGTTTCAGCAACTTTTAAAAGAGTGTCCGATAAAACCAGATCAAATTCAAACCCTCTGGAAACAAGGAGATCCTGTTAATACTTTATCGCTCGCTTGTGAAGAATATGCCGTAGATTTATTGCTTTTAGGAGCGCTTAAAAGAGAAAATGTTGTTAAATATTATCTTGGATCAATTGCCCGAAAATTAACCCGTCAAGCGCCTTGTTCCGTTTTGTTAATGCTAAACCCTTCTGTTGATCGAAGTCCGTGTAAACACATTGTCGTCAATGGATTTGATAGTCCTCAAACTCAAGAAACAGTAGAGGCTGCTTTTCATGTGGGAAAAGCTTTGACTTCAGAAAAAATAACGCTTGTAGAAGAAATCAGTGAGTCAAGAGTCGCTGTATCAGTAAATGACGACCGCAGTCTGCGAAAAGCAACGCTACGAAAAGAAAAAATTGATCGTGAAGAAAAAATACGTGTTACCGACATCATTAAAAAAATACCTCCAGCAATTACTCAAGGATTAAAATATGAAACACAAAGTGTTTTTGGACGAAGAGGGTATTCAATCGGTCATTATGCACGTGTCGTAAGAGCGGACTTATTGGTAATGAACGCTCAAGAAGAGCAACGTTTTTATCATCGTTTTTTTCCTAAAGACTTAGAACATATTTTAGCTGAACTTCCTACAAACGTACTCATTATTCATTCTCAAACACATGGCTAAAAAAAGTCCTCTCTTAGCGTTTGCAAAAGAATTACCTCAAAATGTTTTTGCAGGATTTGTTGTTTCACTTATAGCGTTGCCTTTAGGATTAGGGCTTGCTATCGCATCTGAAGCTCCCCCGCTATCCGGTATTATTGCCGCTGTTGCTGGAGGAATTGTTGTTGCGTTATTTGGCGGGTCGCATGTTACTATTGCTGGGCCTGGAAATGGGCTGGTCATTGTCCTTTTGGCAGCGATCACAACTCTAGGTGGAGGTAATCTTTATGAGGGTTATTTATTTACGCTTGCCGCTATAATTTTATCCGGTGGCTTATTATTTCTTTTTGGCGTACTTCGCCTTGGAGCCATGAGTGAGTTTTTTCCAGCCTCTGCACTTCAAGGAATGCTTGCAGCCATTGGAATTGGAATATTAGCGAAACAATTTCATGTTATGTTAGGTCTTACCACCGTCCCTGGTGCAACGGTAGAACAGTTGTTACGTATCCCAGATTCTTTAATGCTTTTCTTTGGATTTCATCCGTTTGCCGGTGTTCTAGGATTGGGTAGTTTAATCTTTCTTTTTCTATACAGCAGGATCAGAAACCCTTATTTTCATCTAATTCCCGCTCCAATGTGGGTGGTCGTTGGTTCTATAGGAATTGGGTATTATTATACCTTGGTTTTAAATAAGGCAGTCCCTATTGATCCTGAATTATTAATAAAAATTCCAGACCAACTGTTTTCAAGCCTTCCTAGGCCTAATTTTAAAAAAATCTTCGATATAAACTTTATTGGAGTTGTGTTTTCTATCACTTTAATTGCTGTAATTGAGTCTTTACTAAGCATAAAGGCTGTAGATAAGTTAGATCCCAAAAAAAGACGCTCTAATGTCAATAAAGATCTTCGCGCCCTTGGTTTAGCAAGTATTGTAAGTGGTTTCTTGGGCGGTTTAAATGTCGTTACTGTAATTGCAAGAAGTTCAGTAAATGCTAACAATGGAGGGACCAATCGATCGGCAAACTTTTTTCATGCTGCGTTCTTAGTTCTTTTTATCGTTTTACTTGGAGATCAGATTCAGCGTATTCCCCTGACTGCTTTGGCAGCAATTTTAGTTTTTACAGGGTATAAACTTGCTACGCCTGAAAATCTAATTCGAATCTATAAAATTGGCCCCGAACAGGCATTTATCTTTCTCATTACACTTGTTACGACACTTTTCACAAGTTTGATTGTTGGAATCGCTGTAGGGATTCTATTTACTTTTATTGTTCATCTTTTTTTGCGTAAAAGCTTCTTTCTGTTTTCTCTAAATATATTCAAGCCTAATGTGCTCATGTATCTTGAAGAGCAGAGTGGTAACTACTATGTAAGTGTCAAGAACTTCTGTAGCTTTTTAAACTTCTATCGATTAAAAAAGAAACTGGATCAAATTCCAGAAAATGAACATGCCATCGTTGATTTTTCTTTGTGTGATTTTGTTGACCATACAGTAATGGAGGGCCTTCACGACTATCAACGTTCCTTTGCTCGTAAAAACGGTGTTTTTGAAACCATAGGACTGGATATTCATGCTTCAGAAACACAGCATCCTTTTGCAGTGAGAAAAAGCTTACCCATTAATGCTATAATGGGACTACAAAATGCCCTTTCCAACAGACAAAAAAACTTAGAACAGTTAGCCCAACAATTAAAGTGGAGTTATGAACCTAAAATTGAAAGCGACCCCAAAGGAATAGATCGTTTTCTGTTTTTTGAATCAAAAGTAATTAACTACAGCGTTAATGTTCTTTATAATTCTCATTTTAGGCTCTTTGATCTTTCCTTTTCTGAAGGGGCCTTTATTACTAAAGAAGATTTAAAAGCTACTTTTTTACTCTTTGAAAGTCCTGAAAAACTCCCCGTGTTTGTTTTAGACAAGGAAGATTTTAAATCTACTCTCTATCAATGGGCAGGGTTTGATGATATTAATTTTACAAATCATCCCGACTTTTCAAAACGGTTTAATTTAAGAGGTAACGATAGAGTTGCAATTAGAAAACTCTTTCATTCTGAATTGATTTACTTTTTTGAAAGCCATCCCATATTCCACATTGAATCAAACGGAAGTCACCTGTTAATCAAAGGAAAAGATCGACTGTCAAGCCTTCAAGAAATTAAAATTATGCTTGCTTTTGCAAAAGATCTTATGACTTTACTTGAAAATTCAAAAAAAGAATAATTTCTTTAGATATGTTCTAGATTTTGTACTTTGAATGAAAAAATATGTCAAAAAAGATTTTTTCATTCTTCCTTTTCATTTCCTTTTTAAGCTTGCAAAGCCAAGAAACCTTTGGAGAAATTGAACGTTTAGATCCTTCTTTAGATCTATTAATTCCAAAAAATGCTACCCTCGAATTACTGGCTGAAGGTTTTCAATGGGCAGAAGGCCCGCTGTGGGTTCCTAACTTAAATGGTGTGTTATTTACTGACGTTCCTAAAAACACGGCTTACTTATGGACAGAATCAGAGGGATTAAGTGAATTCTTAAACCCTAGTGGTATGACAAATCATGCCCCTCATAGTAGTAATGAAGGAGCTAATGGATTAACTCTCGATTCTCAAGGAAATTTAATTCTCTGTCAACATGGTGATCGAAGAATTGCACGTTTAAGAAAATGGTCTTTTGAAGAACCAGAATATGAAACCTTAATCGATCATTATGACGGTAAATGGTTTAACAGTCCCAATGATTTAGTTTTTAGTAAAACCAACGATTTGTATTTTACGGATCCCCCCTATGGTTTAAAAAAACAGGATGAAGATTCACTTAAAGAACTTGAGTTTAACGGAATTTATAAATGGTCTCTTTCTACAGGAGTAACTCTTCTAAATAAAATGCTTTCAAGACCTAACGGTATCGCACTATCCAGTGACGAAAAAACCGTGTATGTTGGAAATTCTGATAAAAAAAACGCAATTATAGCTGCTTTTGATTTGGTTGATGGGGAATTAATTAATCAACGTGTGTTTTTTGATGGTAAGACAATAAAAAGAAATGGATCTGGCCTTTTTGATGGACTTAAAGTTCATTCTTCTGGGGTCATTTTTGCTACAGGTCCTGGAGGGGTTTTGGTGATAAATTCTGAAGGAAAACACTTAGGGACAATTCGCCCAGGAAAAGCAACAGCAAATTGTGCCTTTGATCCTAAAGAAGAATATTTATACCTAACCTCCAATGATGTTTTAGCTCGTGTAAAATTAAAATGAAATGCAACTACATATAATTGAAGCCGGGAATTTTAAATTGGATGGAGGGGCAATGTTTGGTGTTGTTCCAAAACCTCTTTGGGAAAAAACCAATCCTGCAGATGATAAAAATCGGATTGAAATGGCCACTCGCTCTTTACTTATCGAAGATGGAAATCGCTTGATTTTAATTGATACTGGAATGGGAAACAAACAAGATGATAAGTTTTTTAGTCATTATGGTTTGTGGGGTTCGCATACATTGGATGGATCCCTAAAAAAAGCAGGGTTTCACCGAGATGATATTACCGATGTTTTTTTCACCCACCTTCACTTTGATCATTGTGGGGGCGCTGTTGAACGATCAAAGAATGGCATTCTAATCCCTGCATTTAAAAATGCTAAATTCTGGGTGCACGAATCACACTGGGACTGGGCTATAAATCCCAATCCTAGAGAAAAAGCCTCCTTTTTGGCTGAGAATATTTTCCCCTTAAAAGAAAGTGGTCAATTAAATTTTATAATAGGAAAGGGGCCTCTTCTGAAACAAACGCCTTTTCCTTTTTCTATACTATTGATTGATGGGCATACAGAAAAGCAAATGCTCCCTTTGCTAAACTACAAGGGAAAAAAGTTGTTCTATGTTGCTGATCTAATTCCCACTGTGGGGCATATTCCTATCCCTTACGTCATGGGGTATGATTCACGACCCTTGTTGACCTTGGAAGAAAAATATTCCTTTCTTCAACATGCATATTTAGTGGAAGCCTTACTCCTCTTGGAACATGATCCTCATCATGAATTAGTTTCCCTCAAACAAACAGAAAAAGGAATTCGAATGGATGCTAATTTTAGCTTTGATTCTTATTTTAACTCCTAACTAACCTTATCTTTAACTTTCGAAAAAACAGCATTATGAAACGCATTTTATTTTTTTTAATTGGCCTTTTTGTCCTTCACGTTGGATCTGCGCAATACTGGCAACAAGCTGTAGATTACACTATGGAGGTTGCCCTAGATACAGAGACGGCTCTTTATAATGGAACACAAAAACTAGTCTACACCAACAATTCTCCTGAAACCATAAATAAGGTGTTTTACCACTTATACTTTAATGCCTTTAAACCCGGGAGTGAGATGGCTGTTCGACTAAAAAACACAGCCGATAAAAATAGACGTTTTAAAATCTCCGTTGATTCCTTAACTCAAGATCAACAAGGATACTTAAAAGTTAGCGGACTCACACAAGACGGTGTGAAGCTTTCTCCCATAGATTCAGAAACGATTCTTGAAGTCCCACTAAACAAACCTATCCTTCCCGGAGAAAGCACCACATTTGAGTTGTCTTTTGAGGGTCATGTGCCTGATGTTATTCGCCGTGCAGGAAAAAACTCTAGTGAAGGTGTCGCTTTTTCTATGGCACAATGGTATCCTAAAATGGCAGAATATGACCGTGAGGGTTGGAATGCTGATCCTTACACAGGAAGAGAATTTCACGGAGTATGGGGTGATTTTGATGTAAAAATTACACTTAACAAAAAATTTATGGTAGCGGCCAGTGGATATTTACAAAATGCTGATGATATTGGAATGGGGTATTCAGATCGAAAAAAACCAAAAGCCAAAAAAGGAAACCTTACTTGGCATTTTATAGCACCTCAAGTCCACGATTTCACATGGGCCGCTGATCCAGAATATATCCACGATACCTACCCAGGGCCAAATGATGTAACGCTTCATTTTTTCTACAAGAACAAGCCAGAAATTATTGAAAACTGGAAAAAACTCCAACCGGATACTGCAAAACTGATGCGTTTCTTTAACGAAAAGGTAGGAACATATCCGTACAAGCAATACTCTGTCGTTCAAGGAGGAGATGGAGGAATGGAATACGCCATGCTCACACTTATTACTGGTGGACGCAAATACGAATCGCTTTTTGGGGTAACTGCGCATGAACTTGCACATTCTTGGTTTCAACATATCTTGGCAACCAACGAAACAAAACATGAATGGATGGACGAAGGCTTTACAACCTTTATCTCAACTCTAGCTAAAGACGAAATTTTAGAGGAAAACAAAGAGTTTCCGTTGGAGGGTTCTTACCGCGGCTACTTTAATTTAGCAAATTCTGGTGTGGAAATGCCACAAAGTACCAACGCCAATCGTTATAGTCATAATTATGCTTATGAAAGTACTGCCTATAGTAAAGGAGCGGTCTTCTTGGGGCAATTAGGTTACATCGTTGGGAAAGAAAAACTTTACGAAATTTTACAAACCTACTACAATGAATGGAAATTCAAGCATCCGCTTCCAAATGACCTACGTCGTGTCGCTGAACGTATTTCAGGGCTTCAACTGCAATGGTTTTTAACCGATTGGACACAAACCACCAACACGATTGATTATGCTATTTCTGAAGTGGAAGAACAAGACAATAGGACGACTGTTTTACTGAAAAGAAAAGGATTAATGCCGATGCCTTTAGAAATTTTAATTCAACTTAAAAACGGAGACACTGAGTTGCGTTACATTCCTATTTCTTTAATGCGAGGAGAAAAAGAAAACCCATACGAATTAGAATGGACCGTTGAAAAAGACTGGAATTGGGCAAACCCTGAGTATTCATTCGTGATTGACAAACCAAAAGAGGAGGTTCAGGTTATTGTAATTGATCCAAGTAATTTAATGGCAGACGTTGACAAGAATGACAATTATTATGTCGCACCCGAAAACTAAACCTTCGCTAAAACGATTAAAGAGTAAAATCATCATTGATCGCCTTTTTCAAGATGGGGAAGGCTTTCATAGTAAACATTTATTTCTCCGCTTAATACAAGATGAAACATCTTCTAATTTATATGCGGGTGTATCTGTTTCAAAACGAAACTTTAAAAAGGCTGTAGACAGAAACCGCATTAAACGTCAATTAAGAGAAGCGCTTAAAGCAATATCACCTATCCCCTTTGCAGGATGTTTTATGTTGGTTTATAAAGGGAGGAAGCTTCCTATTACTCAAAACTTAATTGATGAGGCAAAACTACTATTCGCTAAAGCTTAACTTCTTACTTTATTCTTTTGTAATTCGTCGGAATCCGTTGTTAAAATCATTCCTATATGAGGGATTCCGTCTTCTAAGTACGTTTTTCCAGAGGTGATAAAATCGTGTTTGTTATAAAAACGTTCAAGATGTGCTTGAGCAGAAATTTTTATGTTTTGGTCAGGATAAATGTTTTTGCACTGGGCTATGCAATAGTCCACCAAGGCATGGCCAATTTTTTTTCCTCTATATATGGGTGAGGTGACAATCCGCCCAATAGAAGCATAATCTGAATAAGCAATTCCTTTTTCAAAAATACGCGCATAAGCAACTAGATCCTTTCCTTCTTTGCCAATAATGTGAAGTGCTTTTGGATCTTTACCGTCTATGTCTTGGTAAACACAGTCTTGTTCTACTACAAAAACCTCTGAACGTAAAGCAAAAAGGGCGTGTAACTCCTCTATGCTTAAATCATCAAATTTTTTGTGTTGAAAAACAGGCATTACATACAGGGCATTTTATCGATACGTCCTTGATGACGACCGCCTTCAAAATCAGTAGTAATGTAAGTCTCTACCATTGCCAATGCTTGTGGAATAGATAAATAACGTGCGGGTAAACTTAAAATATTAGCGTTGTTGTGTTCTCTCGCAAGAGCAACAATCTCTTTTGTCCAACACAAAGCCGCACGTATTTTTTGGTGTTTATTCGCAGTTATTGCCGCACCATTCCCGCTTCCACAGATAATAATACCCAAATCAACCTTTCCAGAAGAAACATCTTCAGCAACAGGATGGATAAAATCGGGATAATCAACACTTTCATTTGTGTCTGTCCCATGATTTGTAATATTGTGCCCTTTGTCTTTTAAGTAGGCCTCTATAGCTTCTTTGTATTCTACTCCTGCGTGGTCGTTACCTATACTTAACTGCATATTTGTTTTTTTATAAAAGTAAAAAAAGCTTTCACTTTTGTTTATACACTGTTTATTAGTTTATTCATTATTTGTTGACAATTAATATAAGTAGTGGCTTGTTTATTTAAAGAAACTCTGCCTTGTAAATAATCTTTTTTTATCCAAAAAAAGCTTTCGTTTTTTATTGCAACCACATTCACAATAAAGCTCACCTTATCAACCAAAAAAAAGGAGATTATTCTTTTTACTTATTAATAAATAACATTATTAACAACTGTTTTCTTTTGGTCTAAATGCTTTATTTAAAGATAGTTAGTCTGTTGATAGTCGCGTATAAAATGTTAGTTTTTCTGTTTTTACTGTATATCATAGCTTATTGATTAAATATTATAAGCACTATTAACATCATATATATATCATCATTATTTTAAATTAATTTAAAAAAAACATTATTATAATGTTAGTAATGTTAATAAACCGACGAAAACGATTATTGTACCTTTGTTTGAATTGATTTGAATAAATGTCGAAAAAGAAAAAAGAACTGTATCGTTTAGAAGCAAAAATAATAACGCTTTTTAAAGACCGAACTAATGCAGTTCTCAATTACAAACAAATAGCTTCAGCTTTAGATATCAAAGATACAAAAGGGAGAAACAATATTATCCGCATACTAAATACTCTACATAGTCAAGAACGCTTAAAATCGTCTAAAAGAGGACAGTACCAGTATAATACAGTTTCATTAGAATTAGTTACCACGAGTCTAATTATAATTCCTTCAGGTAAAGGGGTTGTCAAAATTGATGGCTATGAAGATGAACTCATTGTACCCAAAAAATTTTTAAATAAAGCATTACATGGGGATACGGTAGAAATAAGTATTCACAGGAAAAATAAAATAGTAGAAGCCCATGTTGAAACTATAGCAAAACGAACAAAAAAGGAATATGTTGGTGTTTTTGAAAGACATAAAGATTTTGGTTTTGTTCTCTGTAGAAATGGAAGAATGTACACGGATCTATTTATTCAAAGAGAAGATTTGAAAGACTTTAAAGATGGTGAAAAAGTGGTTGCCCTTTTTAAAGAATGGGAGGAAAAAAGAGATTCACCATCGGGAACAATAATTAAAAGTTTAGGATTACCAGGAGAAAAAGAAACAGAAATACATGCAATTCTTCATGATTATGGTTTGCCTTATGAATTTCCTGAAGAAATAGAAGCTGCAGCAGCTAAAATCAACACTACGCTTGATAAAAAAGAGATAAAGAAGAGAAGAGACTTCAGAGAAGTATTGACTTTTACAATAGATCCTATAACTGCTAAAGATTTTGATGATGCACTCTCTTTTAAAGTTTTACCTAAAGGCTTATTTGAAGTAGGAATCCATATTGCAGATGTTTCCTATTATGTAGAACCTAATACTCTTTTAGATCAAGAAGCATACGATCGTGCAACTTCTGTTTATTTAGTAGACAGAGTGGTTCCAATGTTACCAGAAGTTCTTTCTAATAGTCTTTGTTCACTCAGACCAAAAGAAGAAAAATTTACATTTTCAGCGGTATTTACACTAGATAAAAATGGTACTGTACATGACGAATGGTATGGTAGAACGGTAATTAATTCAGACTATCGCTTTGCTTATGAAGAAGTACAAAACATTTTAGAAAATGAAGTTGCTCATGTAGAAGCAAGCGTCTCTCTAACTGGTAAATCTTATAATATACCCGAAACAGTTTTTGAAGCGATCAACACACTAGATTATCAGGCAAAAAAGTTACGAAGCCAAAGAATGAAAGAAGGGGCTATTTCATTTGATCGTGTAGAAGTTAATTTTCATTTGGACGATGAAAACAATCCTGAGTCTGTCTATTTCAAAACATCAAAGGATGCTCATAAATTAATTGAAGAATTTATGCTTCTTGCAAATAAAAAAGTAGCGGGTTTTATAAATAAAATTCAACCTACACCCCCTTTTGTGTATAGAATTCATGACGATCCTGATGAACAAAAATTATTTAATTTAAAACAGACCATTGCTCCTTTTGGATATACATTTAATCCTGGAAAGAAAAACGTAAGTAGTGAGATCAATGGATTATTAGTGGCTTGTAACGGTAAAAGAGAGCAAAATTTAATTGACACCTTGACTTTACGATGTATGTCTAAGGCTGAGTATTCAACTGAGAATATAGGTCACTATGGTTTAGCTTTCTCGCATTATACCCATTTTACATCTCCTATTAGACGTTACCCAGATGTTATTGTACACCGTCTTTTACAAACGTATCTTGATGAGAAAGCAATACCTTCTAAAGACACTATAGAAGAAGCTTGCCAGCATGCCTCTCAAAGGGAGCAACTGGCAACACGAGCCGAAAGAGATTCTATTAAATACATGCAAATGATTTTTATGGAGGATAAAGTAGGGCAGCATTTTGAGGGTGTAATCTCTGGAGTAACTGATAGAGGATTATATGTAGAGTTAGTTGAAAATAAATGTGAAGGAATGATTCGGGTAATAGATATTAAAGGAGATTTTTATCATTATGATGATCGTCAACACGCCTTCATTGGAGAACGAACCAAAAAAGTATATCAACTAGGGGACACTATTACTATAAAAGTGAAAAAGGTAAATGTTCTTAGGCGTTTTCTAGATTTTGTTCCAGTTTAATATTTTGTTATGATTAAAAATAAGCGTTTATCTTTTTTATTGTTGTTTGGTGTTCTAAGTGCTTATTCTCAGGATATTGAAAGAAGAACACTTACTACAGATCCTTTCTATGGTGTTCAAGTATATTCACGTTTAGACGTTAAATTAATTCCGGCAAATGTTAATAAAGCAGTGATTTATGGAGATCATAAAGATGATGTTGTTTTGTCAACAAAGAATAAAATGATTAAAATAAAACTTGCAACGAATAGTGTCTTAAACCCGGGTTATACCTATATAGAATTATATCACAGCGAACCTTTGGATCGTGTGGTAGCACATCAAGGGGTAAAGTTAACTAGCGAAACAATTAACCAAACCAGTTTGACAGTCGAAGCAAAAACAGGAGCAGTTATTACTCTTGATGCAAATGTAGATCGTTTAGATGCAGTTTCAAACACAGGAGGAAGAATTCATTTAAAAGGAAAAGCAACGTATTTTAATCTATTATTAAATACTAGTGGAAGCTGTGAAGCAGAAGAATTTATTACAGAACAAAGTCAAGTAAAAAGTATAGCCGGTGGCTATGCTTATGTAAATGCAACGGAATTGCTTGACGCTAAAATACTTTTGGGAGGAGTGTTACGTGTTTACGGAAAGCCTAAGAAGCAAATAACACAGACGAATTTGTTGGGTAAAATAATAATTGAAGAATAAAAAAGAGGCATCGAGCGGATTCGAACCGCTGTACAAGCTTTTGCAGAGCTCTGCCTAGCCACTCGGCCACGATGCCATGCGGCAAAAGTACTAATATTTAATCAAATTTTAATGCAGATCTTAGTAGTTCTCTCTTTACAGCAACTTCTTCTACATTTCCCCCTATTGGTGGATTCCTTTTCGACACCTTTACTTTCGCTTTTTGAACACTAGGGTGTTCTTCTATAATTCTATTCAGTATACGGTCAGCTACATGTTCTAGTAGCTTTGCCCGTTGTTGCATTTCCTCTTTTACAATAGCATGTAGAGCGACATAATCTACCGTATCTTTCAATTGATCGCTTTTAGACGATTTATCAAGGTTTGTTTTAACAACTACATTCACAATATAATCACTTCCTATTTTTTCCTCTTCATCCATGCATCCATGGAAGGCATATAACCGGATATTTTTTAAATAAATTTTTCCCATAACTCAATGCAAATATAAAGACAGTTTTCTTGATACCTTACAAAGCATCCATTCATTATCTTTGCACAAACAAAAAAAGGAATGGAACGTCCCTTACATTTTATAGAACACATTATTGAAGAAGATCTTGCTTCAGGATTTTCAAAGGAAAACCTTCGTTTTCGTTTTCCACCAGAACCAAACGGTTATTTACATATAGGACATGTAAAAGCAATTTGCTTAAATTTTAATTTAGGAGAACGTTATAATGCACCAGTAAATTTACGTTTTGACGATACCAATCCTGCAAAAGAAGAACAACAGTTTGTTGACGCCATAAAAGAAAATATCAGTTGGTTAGGATATCAATGGGATTCTGAATGTTATGCATCAGACTATTTTGACCAATTATACGATTGGGCACAAGAACTAATTTTTCGGGGGTTAGCTTATGTAGACTCTCAAGACTCTGAAACCATCGCTTCACAGAAAGGTACACCAACTTCCGCTGGGATTAATAGTCCTTTTAGAGATCGACCCATTGAAGAAAACCAGCAATTGTTTGCTGAAATGAAAGCAGGAAAACACAAAGAAGGTACTCATGTTCTCCGAGCTAAAATAGATATGAGTGCGCCTAATATGTTGCTTCGTGATCCTGTAATGTATAGAATCCTTTTCAAAACACATCATAGAACAGAAGACAGCTGGTGTATCTATCCTTTATATGATTGGACTCATGGAGAATCAGATTATATAGAGCAAGTTTCACACTCCCTTTGCTCACTTGAATTTAAACCCCATAGGGATCTTTACAACTGGTTTTTAGAGGCTTTAAGTCCGCTGGACAAGGTTGCTCCGAAACAAAGAGAATTTGCGCGCATGAACCTTTCCTATACTATAACAAGTAAACGCAAGTTGATGGAACTAATCCAAGAAGGAGTAGTAAAGGACTGGGATGATCCCAGAATGCCAACAATTGCAGGACTAAGACGTAGAGGCTATACCCCCACTTCTTTAAGAAATTTTGTTGATGCCGCTGGTGTTGCTAAAAGAGACAATGTAATTGATATGTCACTTTTAGAATATTCAATACGGGAAGACCTCAACATTAAAGCACCAAGGGTAATGGCTGTTTTAAACCCAGTTAAACTTACCCTTTCCAACTATCCAGAAGGGAAAGAAGAGTTTTTAGAGGGAGAAATTAATCCCGAACAACCAGAATTAGGATCCCGAACAATCCCTTTTTCTAAACACCTCCTCATAGAACGTGAAGACTTTAAGGAAGAAGCCAATCGTAAATTCTTTAGATTAACGATTGACAAAGAAGTACGCCTTAAAAATGGATATATAATAAAGGGAGAGTCCATTATTAAAGATGCTTCGGGAAATATAACTGAAATAATATGTACTTATGATCCAGAAAGCAAAAGTGGTAGTGGAACAGAAGCCAGTATGAGGAAAGTTAAAGGAACGCTTCATTGGGTCTCTGAACCCCACGCAATTGCTGCAGAAGTTAGGCTTTACGATCGTTTATTTCAAGTATCAGCTCCAGATCAAGACAAAGAAGTGGATTTCAAATCTCACGTTAATCCAAGTTCATTGAGTGTTATCAAAGCTTATGTAGAGCCAAGTTTAAAAACAGCTAAAGCATTTGAAAATTTTCAATTCCAACGATTAGGTTACTTTGTTGTTGATGCAGATTCAGATAACAACAAATTAGTCTTTAATAAAACTGTTGGCTTAAGGGATACTTGGGCAAAGCAAAATAACTAGTTTACTCTTTTTGTTTCTTTTGTTCTAATTGTTGTTTTTTCATAGCCTCTCCAATTTGATTACTGGCAGTAAAGGAGGCAACCATATTATTGAGCATTTCACTTCCTGCTTGAGGAGAGTTTGGCAGCAAAATAAGGTTTGTATTCGTTTCACCACCAATAGATTGTAGGGTGTCGTAATGTTGGGTTACCACAATCAAAGCAGACGCTTCCTGTGAGTTGATTCCTACTTTATTTAATACATCTACAGATTCTTCTAATCCCCTTGCAATTTCACGTCTTTGATCGGCAATTCCCTGACCTTGTAATCGCTTACTTTCAGCTTCGGCTTTTGCTTTCTCTACAATTAAAATTCGTTCAGCATCACCGTCGTATTGTGCAGCAACTTTTTTGCGTTCAGCAGCATTAATTCGATTCATTGCCGCTTTTACCTCAGCATCAGGATCGATATCTGTAACTAAAGCTTTTATGATATCATAACCATAATTGATCATGGCATCATTTAATTCTCCCTTAACTGCATTGGCAATTTCATTTTTCTTTTCAAAGACATCATCCAGTTTCATTTTTGGAACTACAGCACGTACCACATCAAAAACATAAGAGGTGATTTGGTCCTGTGGATAATCAAGTTTGTAGAATGCATCATATACTTTTTCTTGTACAACCTTGTATTGTACTGAAACTTTTAGCTTGACAAAGACATCGTCTTTTGTTTTGGTTTCTACGATAACATCTAGTTGGAGAATACGAAGACTAATTCGTCCTGAAATTCTATCGATTAAGGGTATTTTAAAATGTAACCCAGATTGACGGATTGATAAAAAACGACCAAAACGCTCTACTACAGCTGCTGTTTGTTGTTTCACAACAAAAAGACCAGAAAATAAAAAGAGTAATAATACTGCTATTATAATTATAGTTGTTGTTTCCATATTATGTAAGTCTTAGGTTAATGTGTTGAATCAAGTTTTCGATTCGATTTAAAGATACTTCTTTCCCAAGAACATTACAAACTTCAAACAAATCTGGACCGCTGAGTTGCCCTACTAGCGCCATTCGAAAACTCTGCATTAAGGCTCCCATTGGTATTGATTCTTCTTTTGCCCAATTCATGAGGCTCTCTTTCATATTAGGTGTTTCTTTCTCAATAGTTTCTTTGATTTTATTTAATATGACTATTGGGTTCTTGTCTTTCAGTTTATTCAGTACTTTTTCATCATAAGGATAGGTTTTTTCAACAAAGGCAATTTCTTTTTCTAAATCCTTTAGGGTATATAAACGTTCTTTAACTAAATTGACTAGAGGTTGGTGTTGTTCTTTGGGATAGTTTTCCATAAGTTTTGCTATTTGACCCTGTGCGGTTAGTTCCTCAGTGTTCATTTCTAAAATCTTATGGTGATTCACCCATTGCGCTTTTTCATAATCAAATCTAGCTCCCCCCTTTTGAATACCAGTAACAGAAAACTTTGTTTCCAAATCTGTCAAAGAGAAGAATTCATTTTCTGTTCCATCATTCCAACCCAACAAGGCCAGGTAGTTGATCATCCCTTCAGCCAAAAAGCCTTTTTCCCTAAATCCTGGAGTATCTTCTCCCCAATTCAACGGGAATACAGGAAACCCTCCTTTATCACCATCTCGTTTAGATAATTTTCCTTTCCCAGAGGGTTTTAAAATTAAGGGCAAGTGCATAAATTTTGGTGTGTCCCACCCATAGGCATCATAAATAAGTTTATGTAATGGTAATGAAGGGAGCCATTCCTCTCCTCTAATAACGCAACTAATCTCCATCAGGTGGTCGTCCACTACATTCGCAAAATGATAAGTGGGCATGCCATCGCTTTTCACCAATATTTTATCATCAAGTTCATCTGTATTGACTTGTACTGTCCCACGAATCTCATCATAGATACTTACAGTTTCTCCAGCTTTCACTTTCAAACGAACAACATATTCTTCTTTCAATGCCAGTGCCACGTCGTCTTTCCCAAGGGTTAAGCTGTTCTTAAAGGACATTCTGTTCTTAGCGCCATATTTAAACGATACTCCATCTTTCTCAGCCGTTTCTCTTGCATCGGAAAGCGCAGAATTCGAGTCAAAGGCATAGTATGCGCCTCCTTTTTCAATAAGGAGTTTTATGTATTCATCATAAATTTCTTTTCGTTCACTTTGACGGTAGGGTCCATATTCTCCTCCATTTTTAGGACCTTCATCAGGATGCATTTCACACCATTCCAAAGCTTTTTGTATGTAGTCTTCACTTCCATCTACATAGCGGTTTTGATCAGTATCTTCCACTCTAAGTATGAAGCTTCCTTTCTCTTTTCGTGCATATAGGTAATTAAATAAAGCAGTTCTTAGCCCCCCAATATGGAGTGGTCCCGTGGGGCTTGGAGCGAAACGAACGCGTGTTTTCATTCTTTTTTTTGCAAAGATAAACGCTATTCTTTGATCTGCACCACTGACCCGCTCAAAACCTGTATATTTGCAAAAAACTTAACGATAATACAGTTTAACAACATACCGCCGTTTTTAGATTCTTCTTTTGTTAGTAGTGTCATTGAGGAATACATTTCTTCTTTTGACTTTATGGCTGATAAGTTGGTTTATAATTTTGTTTCTCAAGAGGAGTTGTATGAAATGAACACAAAGTTTTTGAGTCATTCAACACATACGGATATTATTACGTTTGATTACACCCATGATCAGTCGCTCAGAGCAGAATTTTTTATTTCTCAATGGGCTGTAGAGCGCTCTGCAGAGGAAGAATCTCAAAGTGTTGAAAATGAATGCCTTAGGGTTTTAATTCATGGCGCTCTACACTGTATTGGATATAATGATTCAAGTTCAGAAGAAGAAATGATAATGCGAAATTTAGAAGATCGTTTTATTGAATTGTTCCACGTGAAACACAAAGCACATGTTTGATACTGCGTATGATGTAATTGTTGTTGGCGCTGGTCATGCCGGCTGCGAAGCCGCTGCTGCCGCCGCCAACTTAGGTTCCAAAACCCTTTTGGTGACGATGAACTTACAAACAACAGGGCAAATGTCTTGCAACCCTGCTATGGGAGGCATTGCAAAGGGACAGATTGTTCGTGAAATTGATGCGCTTGGTGGATACAGCGGAATTGTAACAGACAAAACCGCCATACAGTATAAGATGCTAAATCAATCCAAAGGGCCAGCCATGTGGAGTCCCCGTGCACAATCGGATAGAAGCTTATTTAGTTTGGAATGGCGTACCATGTTAGAGCAAACCAGAAATCTCGATTTCTATCAAGAGATGATCATGGACTTGATTGTTGATCAAGATCAGGTTATAGGAGTTGTAACTTCTTTAGGACTTAAGATCTATGCCAAAACGGTAGTTCTTACCAACGGTACTTTTTTGAATGGTTTGATTCATATAGGGGAAAAAAATTTTGGTGGAGGCAGAGCGGGTGAAAAAGCAGCAGTTGGTTTAACCGCTTCTCTTGAACGTTTTGGATTTGAATCCGGAAGAATGAAAACAGGAACACCACCTAGAGTAGATGGGAGATCATTAGATTATTCAAAGATGAAAGAACAACCAGGGGATTCAGTTCCCTCCAAGTTTTCTTTTTCTGATCTCACATCTCCACTGAAGAAACAGCTAAGTTGCCACATTACACATACAAATTTAGAAGTCCACGATATATTAAGATCTGGTTTTGATCGGTCGCCAATGTTCAATGGTGCGATTCAAAGCTCAGGACCGAGGTATTGCCCTTCTATAGAAGATAAGATTGATCGATTTAGTGATAAATCTCAACACCAAATTTTCGTAGAACCAGAAGGTTGGAACACTGTCGAGGTTTACGTAAATGGCTTTTCTACTTCACTCCCAGATGACATTCAATATAAAGCATTAAAGTCAGTGGTCGGTTTTGAAAATGTTAAATTCTTCCGTCCTGGATATGCCATTGAATACGATTATTTTCCACCCACACAGTTGTTCCATAGTTTAGAAACAAAGCATCTGCAAAACCTTTTCTTTGCAGGTCAAATTAATGGTACCACAGGTTATGAAGAAGCTGCTGCACAAGGTTTAATGGCTGGAGTAAATGCACATTTAAAGGCCGCAGAAAAAACCCCTTTTGTTTTGGGTAGAGAGGATGCATACATCGGTGTTTTAATTGATGACCTTATTTTAAAAGGAACAGAAGAACCCTATAGAATGTTTACTTCACGTGCAGAGTATAGAACTCTTTTGCGCCAAGACAATGCAGATGAACGATTAACACCAAAAGCTCATTCATTAGGTTTATTAGGTGATGATCGTCTTAAAAAAGTGGAGCAAAAACAAACCCAAAGAGAGGCTTTAGTCGGGTTTTTACGTAAAACTAGCTATGATCTTAATATGGCAAACAAAGTTTTGGAGCGCAAAAAATCCGACACCGTCACTCAAACAGATAAGTTTTCTAAGCTTCTTTCTAGACCCACTATCACAAGAAAAGACCTGTACGAATTCGATACGCTTTCAACATATCTTCAAGAGGAAGGTGTGGATGATGTTATTTTTGAGCAAGCAGAGATTGAAATAAAATACGCTGGTTATATTGAAAAGGAAAAGCGTAATGCAGATAAGCTCAAACGACTTGAAAACATTGTTATCCCCAGGAATTTTGATTTTGACAAGCTTGCTTCCCTTTCACATGAAGCCAAAGAGAAGCTTAATAAGACACGCCCTGACACGATTGCGCAAGCCTCTCGCATTAGCGGCATCAATCCAAGCGACATAAGTGTGCTTTTGGTTTCAATGGGCCGTTAAATTGTTTCACGTGGAACAAAACACCTTTTTATTTAAAGCGAAAGACCATCTGGTTTCTCAAAAGGAATTCAATATCTATTGGGACGAACAGAGATGTTATGCCAATACAGAGGTGGCAAAGGGAATAAATTTAGAAGCGTTTTATAAAGCAGATTCCTATAGCTCTCATAAAACAGAAAAAAACACCTTCCTTGATTATATATATTCTTTTGTTCAAAAACTGATGCTTTCCTATAAGGCGGGTTTTGTTAAAAAGCAAGTAAACAACAGCGTATTAGATTATGGTGCCGGAGTAGGAGTGTATGCTAATTTCCTAAAGGAAAAGGGTTATGCTGTAAGTACTGTTGAGCCTAGTGAAACAGCTAGGAAAGCCTGTGTTTATAAAGGGCTAGTCTCTTATAAGGCCATTGATCAGATCCCCAATGGAGCGCGTTTTTCATCCATTTCATTGTGGCATGTTCTGGAACATTTACCCGACCCGAACACAATTCTTTTACAGTTAAATACCAGACTTGATCCAAAGGGAAGACTGATTATAGCGGTTCCAAACTTGAAAAGTTATGATGCTAAATATTATAAGCACCAATGGGCGGCCTTGGATGTGCCAAGACATTTGTGGCATTTTACAAGCATTGGTTTAATTAAAATGGTAGAGGAAAACAATTTTATGTTTCAATCACAGCACCCTTTATGGTTTGATTCCTTTTATATTTCTTATATGTCAGAAGCTCAAAAAGGAGCCTCTTTCCCTTTTGTCAGAGGAGTCGTAATAGGATTTTTATCAAATATAAAAGCGTTGTTTAACGGAGAATATTCTTCGAAAATTTATATTTTTGAAAAGAAAGTTTAGGGAGAAGGTTTATTCAGTAATCGAGTCAATTGTAGCCCCAATTCTGCAAAAACCATTTTTGCATTTGCATTTCTTAGAATATGATAATGACTGTTTTCAAATAAGGAAACAAGCTCTTGAATGTTCTCACTATTAACGAAAGGAGCTAATTTATTTAAGTCAAAATTGTTCTCAGAGCGAAAATGTACCAACTCTTGCAAAGAGTAATTTATTAGAAAAGCATCTCTAAAAAATTGAGTCCCATAATTTAAAAAAGCCTTTTGATCCTCTCTACCTAATACACTCAATTCACGTGACCATTCCATTAAATCAATAACTACACTTTTATTTCCTTTTGCTTTGAAAGCTGTTCTCAATCCTTGAATAAGAAGCGCTTCGTGTTCTATATTATTAGTGTTTTGCAAAAGCCTCTGTAAACGATTGAAGTCTCCTTCAGCTTGAGAAATATAGAGATCAACATTCTCAATTTCTTCAGTTACTGTAGTTTTTAGATCTGCATCATATATGGGAGGAATAGTAATATGTTGACAACGGGATATAAGAGTGGGCAACAACATTTCACTTTCTTCAGCTAGCAAAATGAAATAGGTCTTTTGAGGAGGTTCCTCAAGTAATTTTAAAAAAGCATTAGAGGCTTCTTTATTCATTTTTTCCACCCCCCAGATTATACAGACTTTATTGCCTCCAGTGTAAGATTTTAGGTGCATTTTTTGATGCAGTTTTTCAACCTCACCTACACCAATCATTCCTTGCTTGTTGCCCACGTTGATAGACTCAAACCAATAATTGTAATTTCCATAAGGAGTTTCATTCAAAAACTCCCGCCACTCTGAAGCGTAATCGGTGGAGTAAGCGATTTTATCACTACCTCTTTTTACGATAGGATAGATAAAATGAAAGTCAGGATGTTGAATTTTTTCACCCAAAGATTTATTAGAAGTATCGATGAATTCCTTGTCCAATAATTGAATTGCAAACTCCACACCTAAAGGGAGGCCACCATAGCCAGAAATTCCCGTAAGTAATTGAGCATGAGGAACTTGATTAGAATTTATTAGATGCTCTAATTGTCTTATTATTCTTTGTTGTCCAATAACTTCCGTCCAAATCATGCCCTAAAGATACAGTTACTCTAGTTTTTATGTAAGTGTTTAAAAGAGATCTTTATAAAATAAGCTTGGCTACACTTTTCAATATTGTATTTTTGATAAAATTTTTGCATATGCGTACATTAAACCAACTTAATTTTAACAACCAACGAGCGATTGTTCGTGTGGATTTCAACGTTCCAGTGAACGATCAATTTGAAGTTACTGATACTACAAGAATTCAGGCTGCTAAAGCCACTATAGATCATATTTTGGATCATGGTGGTTCTTGTGTTTTGTTATCCCATTTAGGACGTCCAAAAGGGAAGGATCCAAAATTATCTCTTTCTCATATCGTTGATACTGTGGCAGAGGTTTTAGGTTCACCTGTAAAGTTTTGTTCTACTACCGTTGGAGAGGCCGCAGAAAGTGAAGCAAGCAAATTGGCTCCTGGAACGGTTTTGTTAATGGAAAACCTCAGATTTCATGATGAGGAGACTTCAGGGGATGTTGTTTTTTCAGAACAATTGTCGCGACTCGGAACCCTTTATGTAAATGACGCATTTGGAACAGCACATAGAGCGCACGCATCTACGACTATTATTGCACGTTTTTTTGAGGAAAACAAATGCTTTGGAAGTCTTTTGGAAAAAGAGGTTCTAGCAATAGAGAAGGTAATGGAAAAAGGAGAAAAACCTATTTTAGCGATATTAGGAGGAGCTAAAGTTTCTTCAAAAATCACTATTATCGAAAGTCTTTTAGAAAAAGTAGATCATTTGATCATTGGAGGAGGTATGGTGTACACCTTCACTAAAGCTCTTGGAGGAAGCGTTGGAAATTCAATTTGTGAACCAGACTATTGTGAATATGCAATTGAATTATTAGAAAAAGCGAAAGATAAAGGAGTTCAAATTCATTTACCAGTAGACGTTTTGGCTGGAAATGACTTTAGTAACGATGCTAATCAGCAGGTTTATGATGTAATGGAGATTCCAGAAGGATGGGAAGCCATGGACGCAGGACCTAAAAGCCAAGCCATATTTCACGAACTAATTTTGAAGTGTAAAACTATTTTATGGAATGGACCCATGGGTGTGTTTGAATTTTCAAACTTTGCAAAAGGAACAATTGCTGCAGGAGATTCTATAGCAGAGGCCACAAAAGCGGGTGCTTATTCACTGGTAGGAGGAGGAGATTCTGTTGCTGCAGTAAAACAGTTTGGCTTTGAACATAAGATGAGTTACATTAGTACTGGAGGAGGAGCAATGCTGGAAAGTTTAGAAGGCAAAACACTTCCTGGAATAGCCGCTTTAAAATAAGTTCCGAATAAATAATGAATTGTCATATTTCGCACAAACTAGCTGTTTCAGTCCCAGAAAACAATAAATAAGATTAGATGAAACCTTTTTTTATATTGATGCTCCTTTGGCTCAGCTTCTCCTGTGATGATGGGGCAAACAAAAAGAGCGCTTACGTTCCAGAATCAAGTGGAAATATTAACCATGTCACGGTTGTCATGCCTGAGAAAGATTGGAAGGCATCGATAGGTGAAAAAGTCAAATCAGAACTGCAAGAAATTTACGAAGGCCTTCCTTTGGACGAACCTCAGTTTTCTTTAGTTTATATGAATTCAAAAGCATTTACTGGGTTTGCTAGACAAAACAGGAATATTATTTGGTTTAGAAAAGACTCTTTAGAAGGGTTTCGTTTAAGTCAAAACCAGTTTGCTAGACCTCAAATATTAGCAACTATTACAGGTATTGACACCGAAAGTCAAGCGTTCTACTTTCAAGAAAACACAGAGCTACTCAAGCAAACGCTCATAGAGAATGAACGAAAGGAAAAGCTCAGAAGAATCATGAAATCTCCTACTACAGAGAATACTTTGTTCAAGCGTTTTGGGATTGAGTTGACCTATCCTTCTGCTTATAAAACGTTTAAAGACACTACTAATTTTGTCTGGATTCAGAAAGAAGTAAGGAAAGGCCATTTAAATCTTATTGCTTACACTTTGAAAGAAAACATACTGGAGGGTTCTTTTAATGAACGAATATTGAACATTCGTGACTCTATTGGTGAAGCGTACGTTCCAGGAAGATTGGAAGGAAGTTATCAAATTACAGAACGTGCTTTTAGGCCATATTTTTATCGAGCAATAGTAGATGGTAAGCAAGCGTATTTGACAAAAGGAACTTGGGAAGTTGCCAATGATTTTATGGCAGGTCCTTTTGTAAACTATATGATTCAGGATACGTTAAAGAATAGAATATTAGTTTTAGAGGGATTTGTGTTTGCTCCTACAGCAAGCAAAAGAGATTATATGTTTGAATTAAACACGATAATCAATACACTAAAGCAAGTGGATTAATCTTTTTTCTCGTCAACCTTAGGATTTTCTTCTTCCTTTGTTGCGTTTTTGAATTCTTTAATTCCACTTCCCAATCCTTTCATAAGTTCAGGAATTTTACGTCCTCCGAAAAGTAATAATACTACTGCTATTATTAAGATTATTTGTGGTCCTCCGATCATGCCTAAAAATGTTAAAGTCGTTAGCATTTGTGTTATTTTAAAACAAATGTACAGAAATATTTAGTTTCATTTACATCAAAATGGAAAGAGGGTATTTTCCCAGATAAAGGATTCCTTATCTTTGTATCATATTATGGCAAAACAAGAATCAAAAAGCAAGCGTTTTCATAAAAAACTATTCAGTTCATACAGGATGGTTATTATCAATGAGGAAACCTTTGAAGAAAAAGCACAGCTTCGAATATCACGATTTAGGGTGATTGTAACTGGGATTTTACTTTTATCTCTTTTCTGTTTGACAGCTTTTTTAACGATTTCATATACGCCACTTAAAGAATATATTCCTGGATATGATTCTTCAGAATTAAGACAAAAAGCGATTCAAAACTTATTTACAACTGATTCATTAATCACACTCTACAATCAAAACCTACAATATTTAGACGCTCTTAGAGGAGTAATATCAGAGGATGTCACTACCCAAGACGAAACATTTTCTGAAGACAAGCGTGTAGACACATCGGAGCGGAACAGCAGTTTTATTCCTACTGTACTGGAAGATTCTTTATTGAGAGCTTTTGTTGCAAATGAAGACAAGTATAACCCAAACACAAATTCGGGATCGATTGAGTTGAGCACTTTATTATTACCTCCTGCCAAAGGACCAATTTCTCAGGGATTTGATTTAGAGGAGTCTCATTTTGCAATTGATATTGTTTTAGAGGAAAACACCCCCATTAAATCCATTGCTGATGGAACCGTAATTTTTGCAGAATGGACTGCACAAACCGGTTTTGTAATTATTATTGAACATGCTTCAGGATTTCTATCGGTGTACAAACACAATGCTGCGCTTAGTAAAGCTCAAGGCGATTCAGTGGTGGGAGGAGAAGTAATTGCAAGTGCGGGAAACACTGGGGAATATAGCACGGGTTTTCATTTACATTTTGAATTATGGATGGATGGCTATGCCTTAAATCCGTCCGATTTTTTTAATTTTTCTGACTAATGATCAAATCCTTAGGAGCTAAAATTTATGCCGCCATAGTGCATAAAAAAAACCAAAAGTGGATTACAAACCCCATTGAAACTCAAAAAAAAGTATTTAAAAAACTGATCTTGGAGGGGAGTAAAACCCGTTTTGGCAGAGAACATCATTTTCAAAATATCCATACACAAAAAGACTTTCAAAAAGCAATCCCGGTAAGAGATTACGAAGGTTTAAAGAACTATATCGATGCTGTTTTAGAAGGAGAAAGCGACGTGCTTTGGCCAGGAAGACCTCTTTATTATGCTAAATCTAGTGGAACGACTTCTGGAGCAAAGTATATTCCAATTACAAAAGAATCCATGCCTCAGCATATTAGAGCTGCAAAAGAAGCGATTTTGAATTATATTTTCAAAACAGGGAAGGCTGGTTCAGTAAATGGGAAGCATATTTTTCTTCAAGGAAGTCCAGTTTTAGAAGACAAAAACGGAGTTGCTTTAGGACGCCTTTCAGGAATTGTCGCACATTATGTTCCTGCTTATCTCCAAAAAAACCGCATGCCAAGTTGGGAAACTAATTGTATTGAAGACTGGGAAACAAAAGTAGATGCCGTTGTAGGAGAAACACAATCTGAAAACATGACTATTATAGGAGGAATACCTTCTTGGGTACAGATGTATTTTGAACGTCTGATTGATAAAACGGGAAAAAATGTGGGAGAGTTATTTCCTAACTTTTCACTCTTTGTATATGGAGGCGTGAATTTTGAACCCTATCGTGCGATCTTCAAAAAACTAATTGGACGTGTGCCAGACAGTATTGAATTATATCCAGCATCTGAAGGCTTTTTTGCATATCAAGATGATCAAGAGGACAAAGGCTTGTTGTTATTAGTTGACCATGGAATTTTTTATGAATTTATAGACGCAGCTCATTTTTTTGATAAAAACCCTCCTATACTTTCTTTGGAAGAAGTGCAATTAGGAGTAAACTATGTGATGATTATATCTACTACAGCTGGTTTGTGGCGCTATAATATTGGCGATACAGTTCAGTTCAAGAGTATATTGCCTTACAAAGTGATTGTGAGCGGAAGAATTAAACATTTTATTTCAGCATTTGGAGAGCATGTAATAGTAAGTGAAGTAGAACAAGCCCTGCAACAAGCTGTAGAAAAAGAAACAGAGGAAGTCCAAATAAGAGAATTTACTGTGGCGCCTCAAATTAATCCTCCCAAAGGATTGCCTTATCACGAATGGTACATTGAATTTGATGCAGCACCTAAAGATATTGAGGAATTTGCATTAGAAATAGATAGAGCAATGCAAGCAAAAAACATATATTATCAAGACTTGATTGTAGGAAAAGTTTTAAAACCTTTGGTTGTTCGACCAGTAGTATCGGGAGGGTTTAAACAGTATATGAAAAGCATTGGTAAACTGGGGGGACAAAATAAGATTCCCAAGGTTTCAGACAATAGAAAGATTGCAGATCAATTAGACGCTCTTTTTGATTTAAAAACAGAACAAGGATGAAACCCAAGAACATAACCTTGGTGTGTAACGTTAAAAACACTTTTGTTCTTAAAGATGTTGCGCTTTTAGAGTCCCTAGGTTATTCTGTTTTCTTAATTCATTCACCACCATTTAAAGATCCATTCCGTTTTTTTTTGAATAGACTACGCGAGTTTTTTTTAGGGCTTTTTTATGGGATTCAATCTGAAGCGGTCCTAAGTTGGTTTAATGATTATCATTCTTTTTTACCGCTTTTTTGGGCTCAATTTTTTGGAAAAAAAAGAGCCATTATTGTGGGGGGATATGATGCTGTTTCAAGCCCAACATTAGGCTACGGAATTTTCTATAAACAAACAATTCGGCAAAAACTAGCTCGGTTAAACTATACTTTGTGTGATCAGATATGGGTAGTTCACAAGAGTTTAGCTGAAGGCTGTAAACAAGCAAAAGTAGAATCTCAAACCCTTTCAGGAATTCTAAATTTTATTCCAAATCTTAAAACACCGATTGTTGAAGTTCCCACGGCTTACGACTCTTCCTTTTGGGAATTAAATGAAACCAAACAGGAAAAAACAGTACTCACCGTAGCCAATATTTCTGACCAACGTACTTTTGAGCGAAAAGGAATCCCTCTATTTATTTCTTTAGCAAAAGCGCTTCCTTCGCATAGGTTTACAATTGCAGGGGTAAAATCAATTAACATAGATCAGGATGCTCTTCCAGAAAACATTCAGCTTTTAGCAACACAAACTCGGGAGCAACTGAAATCCCTTTACAGTAAAAATCAATTTTATTTTCAAGGATCAAAAATAGAAGGGTTACCAAATGTTTTATGTGAGGCTATGCTTTGTGAATGTGTTCCCATGGGCAAGGCAGTATTTGGAATTCCAGATGCAATTGGAGATACAGGGTTCCTTTTTACAAAGGATACTCCATTTACAGAGATCATTACTTTTTTAAGGGATAAGCCTGAGGGTTTTGGAGAAAAAGCACGACAACGTATTCTAAAAGCGTACCCTATTGAAAGAAGGAAAGAAGCATTTATTAGGATGTTAAATAATAGAAGTTCCCATGAATAAAAAAGCAGCAATTTTGGCATATCCCAATTCTAATAATCTGGGAGATTATATACAAAGTATTGCTGCCAAGCAATTGTTGAGGGAGCAAGAAGTTGTGGAATTAGATCGAGATAATTTGGATTCTTATTCAGGAGATCCAGTAAAGCTAGTAATGAACGGATGGTTTATGGAAGCGCCTAATCATTGGCCTCCCTCGGAGCAAATTCAACCCTTGTTCATTTCATTTCACCTTAATCCTACAGCACAAAATGAAATGCTAACAGAAAAAGGAATAGCATATCTCAAAAGGCATCAACCAATAGGATGTAGGGATTTACACACTCAAGCTGTACTAGAATCTAAAGGGATTCAGACCTTTTTTTCGGGCTGTTTGACCTTGAGTTTAAAGAGAACGGCCTTTGTAAGCCCCAAAAAGAGAAGAAAGGGAATTGTTGTAATTAGTCCTTTGGAACGTTTATTGCCAGAACCACAAACATTTCGTTTGAATACAACCAATGGTCTTTTTAATATTCTAATACAAACGTTAAAGTTTCCTATTAGATACATTCAATATAAAAGAGCAATGTCTCATTTGAAAGCTTTTTTGGTTTTACAAAAAGAAGAAGTGATCTGGTGTTCTCAGCTCATTGATCGAAAAAGGTTTTCTGAAAAAGAGCGGATCATAGCAGCCACAAAACAACTAGAAAAACTAGCAAACGCCAGCTTGGTTATTACTTCACGAATTCATTCAGCGCTTCCTGCAGTTGCGTTTGAGACGCCAGTCCTTTTTCTTTCAGACGGATTAGAGCATCCCAATCAAAAAAGTCGTTTGGAGGGAATGAACTCTTTTTTCCCAATTCTTACTTCTAAAGAATTGGAAACATGGAACGCACAACAAGTAGTAGCAAAAAAAGGCCATTTACCTTATGTTAAAAAAGCTCAAGAAGAGGTAAAAGCTTTTTTTAAAGATTAAAAGGTGTACAACAGATTTCTTATTAGTGTTTATCTTTGTTAAAATTATTTTAAATGAATGTATTGGTTATTGGCGGAGGTGGACGTGAACACACCCTTTGTTGGAAGATAAAACAGAGTAAAGATTGTGATGAACTATATGCTGCGCCTGGAAATGCCGGTACAGCATTGTGTGCGACCAACCTTCCCATAGGAGTTAATGACTTTGAAGGAATTAAAAAAGCAGTATTGACTCATCACATTAAGATGGTAATTGTGGGTCCAGAAGATCCTTTAGTGAATGGAATTCATGATTTTTTCTTGAACGACCCTGAACTCTCCTCAGTTGCGGTGATAGGACCTCAAAAAGAAGCGGCTACACTAGAGGGAAGTAAAGCCTATGCCAAAGCGTTTATGATGCGTCATAATATCCCTACAGCAGCCTATGCAGAATTTACCTCAGAAACAGTTCGTGAGGGAGAGGCTTTTTTAGAGCAAAGCAAAGCACCTTATGTTTTAAAAGCAGATGGTCTTGCTGCCGGAAAAGGAGTTTTGATTATTGATGACTTAGCAACTGCTAAAACAGAATTGCGGGAGATGCTTCTAGAAAGTAAATTCGGTGCCGCATCCAACAAAGTAGTAATTGAAGAATTTTTAGCAGGAATTGAGTTGTCCTGTTTTGTATTGACAGATGGGTCTTCTTATTTGACCCTTCCTATGGCTAAAGATTACAAACGAATTGGAGAAGGAGATACGGGCCTTAATACTGGAGGTATGGGCGCTATTTCACCAGTCCCTTTTTTGACCGATGATTTTAGAGAAAAAATTGAAACTCAAATTGTAAAACCCACAATAGAAGGGTTGAAAAAAGATAATTTACCTTACAAAGGTTTTGTTTTCATTGGATTAATTAAAGTGGGTAATGAGCCTAAGGTGATAGAGTATAATGTTCGCCTGGGAGATCCCGAAACTGAGGTAGTGATTCCAAGGATAAAAAACGACTTTTTGGCGATTCTTCAAGCTGTGGATGAAAGAAGACTCGATGAGACAGATTTAGAAATTGATCCTTCTGTGGCAGCAACTGTAGTTACTGTATCTGGAGGATATCCTGAAGCCTATAAAAAAGGAAAAAGAATCACAGGTTTAGCTGAACAAGAAGATAAAATGATTTTTCATGCAGGAACTAAGCAAGAGGGAGACGATATAATTACAGCCGGAGGACGGGTACTTGCCGTTACTTCTTTTGGTAAGGACCATCAAGAAGCAGTGGACGCATCCTACAAGATCATTTCAAAAATCAATTTTGAAGGAATAAACTACAGAAAGGACATTGGATTTGATCTATAAAAAGGAATGAGCAGAAGGGTCTTTGTCTTCTTCTCCATTTTTATCAAATAAATTAAGTTGCAATATCCAATAGATTAAAGCTGAAAAACCAACAAACATAAAGAGCCAGTTGACAGAGTTTGCAAGAGTCCAGCTACTGTTTTCAAGTTGGCGTAAAAGATCATAAGGAAGAAAGAGGATTTCCTCAAAAAGCCAGGCGATTGCTTCAAAAAATGCTTTCATAAGAGATTTAAATTATAAATTTGGTATAAATTCTAAAACAAGATGTTTGCAAAGATATTTAAAAGGGTAAGTATTCAAACCTTCATTGCCTCTTTTTTTTTATGCTTAATCATTATTGTTTTCAGCGCATACTGTATTTATTCTGGTGAATTAACGCAAAAAAGATTTTTAAAAACACTTTGGATGAGTTTGTTTTTTATAGGAACCACGCTTTTGGTATCCCTATCTGAAAACAAGAATTTGAACCAAAAGTTTGGAGCCGTTCATCTCTTATCTTTCCCTTTAGCAATATTATTGTTTAACTATGAAGGTGCATTTGATTTCAAAAAAGGTTTAATCACATTAGGGCTTTTGATCGCCTTAAATATTTTCACCACTGACCTAAAACAGAAACAACCCTTAGGGCAGATTTTTCTGTTAGGAATGTTGATTACAACCATCAGCTTTTACAATTACTATCTTGCTTTTTTTTATGCAGTTCCATTATTGTTTTTTTTGGAGCCGCAGCATAGAAAAAGAAAGAATGGAATTATTTTATTAGCGAGTATTTTTTTAACAATGCAATTTTTAATGGCAGCATCCTATTTGACAACAGGTAGCTTCATTTATCAAAGTACTCCAACCATAACCAAGAATCTAATTGCCAGTATAATTCAGAATGTGAGTGAAATACCCTGGATCATTACGATTATTTTTAGTCTTCTAATTTCCATATTTTACAGGCCGAAAGAATACAAATTTGCTGTAGGAAAAAACGATGCTTTTAGAACCTATCAGTTTATGTTGGTTTGGCTAATTATCAGCATTTTATTTAGGTCTTTTGATTTATATCTCGGAAATGAAAAATGGATATTAAGTTTTATACCTACGGCTTTTTTTCTTGGGCTTGCATTAGATTCTTTGACAAAAGATCGCTTAAAAAACAGCGCAACAATAATGATCATCCTAGTAGGTGCTACAATTAAACTGTATCAGCACCAGCTAATTTCTTTTTGAATTGGAATTAACGATTAAACATCATCATAATCAATACTGATTGTTTCGGATTGAGCGATAGCCTGACAACTCAAAACCAGTCCTTCAGCTACTTCTTCATCGGTTAATATTTGATTGGCCTGCATGGTGGCTTTCCCCTCAGTAACTTTAGCGATACAGCTACTGCAAACCCCTCCCTGACACGAATACGGCACGTCTAATTTTGCCTGTAGCGCAATGTCCAATAATGTTTTTCCTGCCACTAATTCTAACGTATGAGTTACTTCATCACAGGTCAAAGAAAGTGTCCCGCTTTCAGCAGCAGCGCTTACCGTTGTTGAATCTGAACTCGCGGTAAACAATTCAAAAAAGAGTTGCTCTTTATTTACCCCTTTCTTTGTTAACGCATCGGAAACTGTTTGAATCATTTGTTCGGGACCACAGAGATAGAATGCTTTTGATTTTTCTTCTCCAATTTGCTTTAAAAGATAATTCACCAAAGAGGAGTCAATACGACCAAAATGGGTTTCATTCACATTAGCTTGGCTAAATACCCAATGAATTTTTAATCGTTCAGGATGCTCTTTTTCAAGCGATTTAAGTTCTTCATAAAACATTGCTTCCTCTGGTGATTTGTTTCCATACAACAGCACAAATTTAGTGTCCTCTACTTTGCTTAATGTCGATTTTAATAGCGACATGATGGGAGTAATACCACTTCCAGCAGCAATACCTACAATGGTGTTTTTGTCCAAAGAGGAATTTAAAACAAAACGTCCTTCAGGAGGACTTACTTCTAAAACATCTCCTACTTTAAGAGATAGATTTATATAGGTTGAAAATACACCCTTGGGAACTTCTTTTATTCCAATTTGAAGTTTTTCATTTTCAGGGGTAGAGCAGATGGAATAAGAACGTCTTACTTGTTCATCATTGATATTGGTTTGTACATTGATGTATTGACCTCCTTGAAATTGAAATTCACTGGATAAAGAAGCAGGAATCTCTAGAGATACAACAACGGCCTTGGCAGTGATACGATCAATTTGGGATACACGAAGAGAATGAAATGATGGCATAGCTTTTTTTGGCAAATTTAAAAAAATGATTATCATTGTGCAGCTTCAAGCGGCTTTAAAAACACATAATTATGCCCATTACAGTGAAACAGTCTTTTTCTCTTTCAAAGAAGAAATTCTTTAGAGCACCACAGTGGGAATTGAAGTTGGTGGCTCGAATTTTAATTGGATTTTTGATTTTGTATTTTTTGGTTGCATTTTTAGCATTGGGTGTAGGGCTTTTTTTTATAATCAGAAAGTTGTTTCCAGATCAAGAACCAGTAAGTGTTGTAAACCAATGGATACTGTATTTTTTTGCCATAGACTTTTTATCTCGCTATTTTATTCAAAACCCTCCTGTAACAGATGTAAAGTCATTTTTGCTTCAGCCCATTACAAAAAGTCAAATTGTAAGAAGGGTGATGCTTCGGTCTTTAACGTCATTTTTTAATTTTATACCCCTTATTGTTTTACTTCCTTTTTGTGTTGTAGTGAGCAAAGAAAAAGGCTTAACCCTTAATTTATGGATTTGGTTTCTAGGAATTTTAACGTTAGCAGGAGTAAGTAATTTTTTGATTTTTTTAATCAATAAAAACCGAAACGTAGCTCTAGGAATGTTTGTTTTCATTGTTGGAGGATATTTATCAGAGACCTATTTAGGATTACCTATAATTTCTTATTTGAGTTCAGCATTTGACACACTTTACTCTCAGCCTCTTTGGGTGGGGCTTCCTTTGATCCTTTTTAGTTTGATATGGTATTTGACTCAGCAATTTTTAAAATCACAATTATATTTAGACAAAGGCTTGAGTAGAAAGAAGGAACGCATCATTGGATCCAAGCTTTATTTTTTAGATCGTTGGGGCGCCATAGGAGTCCTTCTAAAAAACGATATTCGATTAATTATAAGAAACATACGAGCGCGTCAAGTGGTATTAATGGGCTTTCTTTTTTTGTTTTATGGATTGATTTTTTTCACTCAAGACATTTATAAAGAAAATCCAACCATGCTTATTTTTGCAGGGATCTTTGTGACAGGTGGATTTATGACCACTTTTGGACAATATGTTCCTGCATGGGATAGCGAATATTATTCTTTTTTGATGGGGCAGAATTTACCGTATTTAGACTACTTAAAATCTAAGCTTTATTTGCTAATGTTTTCAGTAGTGGTTTGTTCCATTTTATCCCTACCGTATCTGTATTTTGGGAAGAAGACAATGCTTATTGTTTTAGCATCAGGAGTCTTTAATTTCGGATTTGGCAGCTTGCTTAATCTTTTTTCGGGGGCTTATAATACAACTCCAATGAGGCTTAATGTAAAGGCAAAAGCATTTGAAAACACCCAAGGATTTAACATAACGCAGATGTTGTTTGCATTACCAAAGTTGATACTACCCATCATTATTTTTTACATTTTTAATCTGCTTATTGATTTTAACGCAGGCATTATTGCACTTTCGATGGTTGGGGTGCTTGGATTTTTTATGAAGAACTATCTTCTTAGGCAAGTAGAAAAAATTTATCAGGCCAAGAAATACGAAACACTTGCCGCTTTTAATAAAAACAAGATATGATCTCAGTTGAATCACTTTCAAAAAAATATGGAGGGTTAAATGTTTTAGACCTCCAAGAACTTTCTATTCCAAAGGGAGAAATTTTTGGACTTATAGGGAATAATGGCGCTGGAAAAACAACTTTTTTCAGTTTGCTCTTAGATTTGATAGAATCTACTAGTGGAACGGTTTTAATCAATGAGATTAATGTTCAAAAAAGCGAAGCATGGAAGCCTTTTACTTCAGCTTTTATTGATGAAAGTTATTTAATAGGCTATCTAACGGTAGAAGAATATTATCATTTTATAGGGGCATTAAGGGGCATGACTAAAGAGGAGGTAGACGCCTTTGTAGTCCCTTTTGAACCCTTTTTTAATTCAGAAGTGTTAAACCAAAAAAAATATTTGAGAGATTTTTCAAAAGGAAATCAGAAAAAAGCGGGGATTATTGGAGCATTGATTGGACATCCCGAATTGGTGATTCTAGACGAACCCTTTGCCAACCTTGATCCAACTACACAAATAAGGTTAAAAAACATTTTGAAAGAAGAAGCCAAAAAGCACGGCACTACTTTTCTTATTTCCAGTCATGATTTAACCCATGTAACAGAAGTTTGTGAGCGAATTGTTTTACTTGAAAAGGGAGTGATTTTAAAAGATATTAAAACGACAGCCTCCACCCTAAAAGAATTGGAAAACTATTTTTCTAATTAATCTTGAGTATTGATATACTAAAACGCTAGTTTTCATGTTATTATCATACAAGTAACTCAAATGTCAAGAGCGCGCCCTTTTTTTTGGATTTTCCCTTTAGGACTTTTTATATTCTTCTCTTGTAGTACATCCAAGAAAGGGGTCTTGAATCAAGAATACCACACTTTAACAACAAAGTATAATGTATTGTTCAATGGAAAAGAAGCCTTTAACATAGGAGAACAAATCCTGGAACAAGCCTATGAAGATAATTTTTATGAGCTGCTGCCTGTGGAGCCAATTAACTTGAGAGGGGAAAACATAGGCGAATCTTCCATTGTCCCAGGTTTTGATCGTGCAGAAGAAAAGGCGGTTAAAGCAATCCAAAAGCATTCCATGAATATAAATGGCAACCAATACAATCGTCAAATCGATGAAGCCTATTTGTTGCT
>Ga0228647_1000021_pt1 | contig 49869 bp, 47 predicted proteins | sample 59DmetaG_FD_186034 | JGI IMG/M metagenome (GOLD analysis project Ga0228647, IMG submission 186034) | Seawater microbial communities from Monterey Bay, California, United States - 59D | ecosystem: Environmental > Aquatic > Marine > Coastal | place: USA: California | collected 2016-10-21 | reverse complement strand
ATGTAATCCAAATTCGGTGTTTGTTCTCTGTTAGCGTGGTTCTACGAAGAAACCTTCCGATGAGGCCCAATGCGTTGCGGAACCGAAAATGGGTTGTCTCATCCGGGAAAGCGGAGTGCAGGTCGAGCCCACAAAAGATCATAAAGTCCAGCCGAACCTTCAGCGCCCGCTCCAGCTTGGGGTCGCTCAGGCCGTGCCACTGGCCGATCAGCAGGCACTTGAACAGCACCAGTGGATCATATCCTTGTGGGCCGATACCCGAACGGCCAAGACCGCGCTTGAGTATTGGCGAAAACGAAGGCCAATCCATCAGCGCATCAATCTTCGCCAGGGCGTCATCTGCCCCAATCCGCTCAGTCGCTTCTCGCAAAAACAGGTCCATCAAAACCCCCCCTGAAATATCCCTAAACGATACCAAATCTCACAAAATCAGGGAATCCCAAATCGTTATGCAGAGGTCTTCGAATCCAATTCGGTTCAACTGTCAAAGCTCAAGTGCGATTCCCCTGGCCCCAGATTGCAGTTGCATTTCTAAAATGATTTGCAATTGTAAGATGGGCGGCAGGTTCTAGGGTCTGTTGACAATCACCGAGCGGCGATGATCGTGGCGCAGAGGTACCAGTTTGCGGCGTAACTGGTATCTGTTTTGTCGTATCGTGTGGCTATCCCCCTGAATTCTTTGATCTTTGCGAAGTAATTTTCAACCAGATGGCGCCACTTGTACATGTGAGTATCGTAGTCTCGTTGCACTTTGCGGTTTGATTTGGGCGGAATAACAGCGGTTGCGCCCCGCTCATCAAGGTCTTGCAGGAGCCAATCAGCGTCGAAGGCTTTATCGGCCAATAGCGCCCCAAAGGAAACGTCGTGTATCAACGGTGCAACCCCTTTCACGTCGTGTGCTTGCCCCGGCAGAAGTAAAAAGCGAAACAAGTTCCCGAGCGCATCGACCATTCCGACTATCTTGGTCGTCAGCCCACCGCGAGAGCGCCCGATTGCTTGGTGTTGAGTCCCCCTTTTGCGCCCGATGCCTTTTGATGGGCCTGAACGATCGTTCCGTCAATCATAGCGTATTCGAGGTCTGGCTCACCGTTTATCGCATTGAAAAGACTCTCAAATACACCGGCATCAGCCCATCGGCGGAAGCGTTTGAAAATGGAATTCCAATTGCCAAAATCCTTGGGCAAATCACGCCAAGGCGAGCCTGTCCGCACACGCCAAAGAACCGCCTCCATGAACCTACGATTGTCACGACCGGTTGCTCCAGGGTCGCCGACTTTACCGGGCAACAGGGGCCGCATCCGCTCCCAAAGCTCATCTGAAATAGCAAAGCGATCTTCGTCCATTCAAACCTCCATTTTGAAAGCTTGAATCAGACTTCAAACCAAATGGGAATCCCGAATGTCAACAGGCCCTAATCCTTTTCTTTTCTTTCAAGGTGATCAGGTTTAGTCACTCCCCCAGTAGCTCTCCATATCTTATGTTGCTGGGAATCCAACGGCGACCTTAAGGAGATGATCCCTCTCAGGTTTGCAACAAATAGTATCAAAATACCAATTATCAGGTATCCTAAAATACCAATTGAGGATAAAAACTCTACCAACTATCGTTCTCCAAGAGCAGATTGTACCGTTTCCACAATAGGGGCAAAGAAGTAGCTTATCAATCTTCTCTTAGCAGTAGTTACATCAACGTTTGCTGTCATCCCCGAGCGGAGAACAAAATGGTAAGAGCCGCTTGTCAGCCTGTTTTCCAAAGGCTTAATTCTCACATCGTAGGCCCAAACGCCCTCTTCGGCCTCCGTTGAATCCGCCGCCACGTCAGACACCACACCCGTTACAAATCCAAAGCGCTCTGATGGATAGGCATCAAGATTGATATTGGCCTGCTGGCCGATCTCGACAAACCCGATATCGCTATTGCTAAAGATTGCCTCGATCTCTACATTTTGATCCTCAGGAACAATACGCAAGATTTGTTCGCCGCCCCGTGCCACGGCACCAATCGTAAAGACATCCAGTTGATCAACGACTCCATCCATCGGGGCCGTCAGTTGCGCAGCGATCACCCTCCGCTCTGCCGTCCGCAATTGTTCTTCTAACGTTTCCAGCCGCGCCTCAATCTCTGATCGACGTTGCAAGAGTTGATTTCGCAGCGAGGTAATAAGGCTACGCTGTTCTGCCAAAAGTGCAGTTTCCTGGCTACGTTTCTGGTCCAGCTCACGTAAATAGACTTCGCGCTCTTTCTCAAGTGCTGTAAAGATTTCCTGCACATCAAGGAATGCAGAACGGCTGGACGTGCCACGATCCAACAGCCCCTGCGCGACGTCCAACCGTTCCGTCTGAATGGCTATGGCCGCTTCAATCCGCGCGATATTTGCCAGTGTCACAGATACCGATTGATTGTTGGAGACTATCCTTGCCGCAATCTGCGACATAGCTGCCTGCAAGTCATCAATCTCGGCCGAGAGCAACCGGAATTGTTCAGCGTAGAAGTCGTGGCCGGTGTCGGTGTTTTCCGTAAAACTGAGAAGGGTGTCCGCTGCGAATGTTTCGGACTGGATATCGGAGCCATCAATGCCGGATACCAAGGCTGCTATACGTGCCCGCTCAATCCGTAGGCGCGTCATTTCGGCGGTGATGGTGTTTAGTTCAGCTTCTGCATCGGTGGTATCGAGCTCAATGAGAACTTCGCCCTGGCGTACTTCCGAACCATTACGCACATGGATTGCGGTGATCTTGCCATCAAATTCGGGCTGCACGACCTGCACCCGGCTGATCGGAACAACCTTGCCCTGCCCACGTGCAACAACCTCAACTTTGAAAATACAGGCCATTACAACGATCGCGACAAATACAAAAATCGTGAACCAAATGCTCGTATGAAGCGTCGGAGACGTAATCTTTATCGGTTCTGATGATGAGGTCATGACATTTTCTCAAAATCAACGATCTGATCCGGTTGCCCGAACACATCTGGCCTATGTGTGATGATAATCAGTGTCGTTGTCGCCTTTAGGCGCTCAAGCTCTTCTGCCATTTTCCGCTGCGCGACATCATCAAGGGCACTTGTCGGTTCATCAAGAATGATGACTTTGGGCTTTTTCAGGAGGGATCGAGCAATCGCAATCCGCTGCCGTTGCCCACCCGATAGGGCCGACCCGCGCTCTCCAACATGGGTATCAAGCCCCATTGGCATTCGAGCGACAAGAGTATCCGCTACGGAAATTTTAAGGGCATCCTCGATATCGGCATCAGAGGCAGCCTCTTCGCCAATGAGAAGGTTTTCGCGAAGTGTGCCAGAGAACAGATAAGGCTCTTGCGGGATGTAGGCGACCTTTGTCCGCACATCGTGAGGTTCGAATTTCGCGATGTTCTCACCACCTAGAAGCACCTTACCCTCCGAAGGCACATCAATCCCAGAGGCCAGTCGGCCAAATGTCGATTTCCCGATACCTGACGGTCCAACGATCAATGTGAGAGAATTTGGTACTGCTTCAAAGTTAAATTTCTTGAGGATAGGACTCCCTTCAAGGTAGGCAAAACCCACGTTTTCAAACGTCAAGCGTGGTTCGACATTAGGCAGAAGCTTTGGGCGCTCGTTGAAGGGCTCCGTTTCTGTGTTTACGATATCGCCAAGCCGCTGGCGCGAAACCTTGATATTCTGCCAGCTCTCCCAAAGTTTGGAAAAATTGGCTATAGGAGCCGTAACCTTTTCTGCCAGCAGATGGAAGGCAATCAACTGTCCAAGCGTAAGTTCCCCGGCAAAAACAAGGTTCGCGCCAACGTAAATGATCGAGATTGTTACGCCTCGCTCAATGATGAATGTGAGTTTGTCGCTGAAGATATTAAGCATACCAACTCGATAGCTTGCGAACAAACTATTGCCCAAGGTTTGGTCAAGCCGTTCCAGCATCTTGCCTTCAGCACCTAGCGCCTTCACTGCCGCAATGCCTGAGATATTCTCAACCATTTGGGTCTGGTGTTTTGCGCCAGCATCAAACTGCACCCGTAAACGCTGGCGCAAGAAGGGACCGAATGCAAAGTAAACCAAAGCCTGCAATGGCAGAGCAATAAGCACGATCATTGTCAGTGGCACAGAAAGAGACAACAGGACACCGATGTAGATCACTACAAAGAGTAGATCGAGGAACACCCCGGTCGTTGTGCCGACCAGAAAGTTACGGATAGTGTCTGTCTCACTGACCCGCGCCATGGTTTCGCCAACAGACCACTTGCGGAAGTGGCTGAAGGGCAATTTGAACAGGTGGTCGAAAATACGTGATCCAAACTCGCGGGTGACTTTGTTTGCCGTCAGGATCCCGAGAAGGCTCGAAAGCACTTCAAAGCCCATCTGGAACAGGCTCACGGCCGCGAAGATCGCCACAACCACAATAAGCGATGCCTCCCGCTGGAACGGAAGTATACGGTCAATAATGACCTGGAAGATGAATGGCTCAACTAAGCCGATCAGACGCAGGCAGATAGCAAGAAAAACCAACTCAATGTAGAGCGGCGTGTATTTCCATAAAGATCGTGTAAACCATGAAAGCGGTATCTCACGCCCGTTATTGTCTACGGACACTGTGCAACCTGCTCAATCTTCGTGATTACGCATGCCCCCGGAAGGGCTGAAGCATCTGGGCTCGCAGCGACAATGATAAGGTCGTCGCCGGACGGAAAGACAGATGCGAGACGCTCTTGCACTTCTAACGCCATCACATTTTCCAACAATTCGCCTAGTCGGGGGGCATCGCTAGGGTCGCGAGAATCCAATGCCAGTTCCAGCATCGTTCTAGCAGCAACATCTACATATAGTACATTCTGCGCTGTTCCCTCTGCCATTCCTCGACGCAGGTCATCAAGGCCCGTGAGATCGGGTGCTGTGCGATAGGATTCATATGTTGTGCGGATTAGTTCAGAAGCCTCTGCCAGTTTCTCGGTTTCCACCTCTCCCGCTATGAACATGATACGAGTGGCGCGGTCATAATTCGTGGAACCAGCCTGAAAACCATAGCTTGCCCGCAAATCAGTACGAACGGCATCGAAGAGCGGTCCACTTCCAGAGCGCCCAAAGAAACTCAAAGCAAGCAAATCCGTTAGATCGCCACCTTCCGCCGTAGGTGGCAATTGCCCCATAAGGCCGAGAGTTGTTTTCTCAGCATCAGGAAGATGCAGCAGGAGAGTCTTTGGCTCAAAATTTGTATCAACATTATGAGTAGCTTGCGCTTGCCCTTCTGGTAAGCCAGAAAGCAGTTGGTCAACGGCTTTCCCGGCATCATCTCGACTGATCGCACCAGTCACGGAAATGATGACGCCATTCTGCACAATAGTTTCCGCATGCCAGCGGCGTAAATCATCCACACTCACATCTGAGATTACAGGGATATTTGGCAGGCTTAGAAAATCATTAAGCGGCGTCTCACCCAGAACAGCTAACCGAGCGACAGCCCACATTTGATTGGCGGTCTGTGCTTGAGATTGGGTCTGATTTGCCAAGAACCCTTGTTTGATCCGATCAATCCACGCTTGATCAAACTGAGGCGATTTAAGCATCTCACTGGCGATTGAAATGACATCATCAATGTGCTCCTTTGGAAAGCTCACCTCACCAATCGCGTGATCTGCACGGGCATAAAGCTGGCCACGCGAATTTTTGTCGTTAAATAGCTCCAGCACATCCTGCGGTGCAAATTCACCAGTGCCTCCACTCAAGATAGCCTCGGCAGCAACATAGGGAACTGCTGGGTTTCGATCCACGCTGAAAGCCCAGCTCATTGGCCAAGCAATTGTGATCGTGATATCCGTCACACCATCTTCATAGATGGGCATAAAGTGAAACGGGCGACCGTCAGGGGTTTCCGCTAAGACAACCTCTCGGCTGGCGTCTTCTTTGCACGCTGCCAAAGAAAGCATCAAAGCAGCTAAGAACAAAAATCTCTTCATACGCAAATTACCTTTCAGCGCGGACCAGGCGTGTCACTTCGCGCCCATCAGATAACAGGGATTTTAAAAATTCATTTACATCTTCTAGGCGAACATCTTCAACCGCATTCATTTGATCTTCCAGTGTAAAAATGGGTGCCGCTGACATGAGCTGACCAAGCGCTAGATCGCGATTGTAGCCTGGACGATCACGTTCCAAAACACTATCAAGTTGGCCTACGAGGCGTGATGTAACTCGATCAAATGTTTCTTGCGGTAAGCCGTTTTCTAAAGTGCTGTGAAGAGCCGCACGAAATGCAGCTTCCAGCGCTTCCAATGAAACACCCGCATCAGGGTGTCCCATGAAGGACACTTCAACATACTTTTCTGCGATAAAAGCGATGTTAAATGAGAAGCTTCGCGTCACAAACCGGTCATACCTAAGCGGTCCAGCCAGCCCTCCAGGTAAAGAAGAGTCGAGCGCATTTTCTACCAACTGAGTCAAAACAGTACAGCCAGCCGATGTTTCACAGACATCCAGTGGAACCAGTTTGCGATACAAAAACGTGTCTTCACTCAGTTCATCGAGTGACACAGCAATCCGATCTTGCACAACGCCATCTTCAACCAACCGAATGGAGCTGGAATTAACGGGAAGCGTGTGCACATCTTCAACCGACAACGACGCTGCGGCGGCTTCCAGTCGAGCCGCGCTGACGTCCCCGTAGACCAAAAGAGTTGCGTCCGACAAAGAATGGCTTTGCATATGAAGCGAGGCGGCAGCGTCCAATGAGTAATCTACGATAACTTCTGGCTCCCCTATCACAGATCGCGCCAAAGCTCCGTCGCCATAAAGCACGCGGTCCATGTCGCGATAGACTTGAAATAGTGGGCGCTCAGCGACTCGATAGTCGTGTTCCCTCAAAACGATGTCTCGCTCTTCTAAGGCGAATTTCTCCTCTATATTCAATGGGCCTGATGTCTAAATTAGAGTTCGCAAAGCACGGTGTAGATCATCGCTCCCCGTCTTTTGCCAATATCCGGTGCTAAAATGGTTGGTCCAAGCATTGGAATGACGCAATCGTTCATTTCGACCACCGCCAAAAGCACTCAGCCATGCAAGATGCTCAACATAATGCGCCAAGCCCTGATCAGAGTCGTTGGATACTTCGCCTGACGGAAAAACTAAGTATAGATAAATATCTTCAATGTTGGGGTTTCGTATCAGTGTCACTTCAGAGAATGCAGAAGCTTCTATCTTCCTTGATTCTGAACCCGCGTTGCCTCCAAAGCCAGAATATGCTAAGTGCCATGCGCCGAACAGAAAGACAATAAATATGAGAAGATAAACTATCTTTTTCATTCAGCGTCCTGATAATTAAATTACATCAAGCCAACCATACCAGTCACAATGCTGAGTTGTGAAGTGGGCCGATGGCGCCACATTCAGGCGACGGCCTCCTGGGGCGCATATTTAGCCCTGTCCAGCGATTAATACGACGTACCGATCCGTCCATGTTACGGCGCAAACTTGTGGCTACCAATTCATCAGGAAACACATTCTCCATACAGTCACGCACATAGCCTCTGATGCCGCCATAGGGTGTAACCCAATCGTTGAAGAACAGCCTATCTCCACATTTCCACTCATCACGGGTTAGGGCACGGCCTGTTACATGGACTTCCTTTTCAACATCTTCATTCAACCATGCCCATGTGACCATAGCCGTGGGGATGCCTTCTTCGGTCAGATAAAACCGTGCTTGATTGACCCATAAAGCAGGAAGGATTTCCGTCCGGAAATAATCGCCTACCTTATGCTGTTTATGATATGGTGATTGCGCCAACAGTTCGAGCGCGAAGCCGGTGCTTGCGTAGTAGTCCAGATTTACCATGAAACCTGCTCCTCCAGAGCGCTGCGTGAGTGATGAGAAAGCACCGTGACATTTTCAGGTAGTCGAGTTTGCAGCTTTTCTTGCAGCTCTAAGTGATCACCAAAAGGCGCAGCCTGCCGTTTCAAACGAACGATGCTTGCATCATCGGGGTCTGGTTCCCATGTAGCATACCCGATTGGCTTCCGATCGCCGTCAATCGCCACAAATGCAGTTTGAGACTGCATATGACCGAGGCGTGCTGAGTAGTATTCTTCGATGCTCTTCTCGGGCTCGCCTTGCCAATAGTCGATATCGAGCAAAGCCATTGCGCCTAGAGTCCGGTAAGCGTTCACTGCTGAGCGGTCATTTTCAGCCTCGGGGATGTCAGGAAGATAATTTTCCATTAGCGCGGCACCGTTTTGATGAGTATTAAGGAGGCATTCTACAAGCGGAAGGGACCCGAGAAATACCTTGGAGCACTCACCCCTAGATAGAGCGTCAAACATTACGTCTGACAGCAAGCGAGCCAAAGGATAATTCATCCTGTAGGTGTAAGGAGTCGTGGGTGACTTCAAAGCGTCCAACAAATGGCCAGTGTCATCTCCAAAGTAAATTCGGTTATCCTGCTGCCATGCTGAGTGTAGCGCTTCATATAGTTCATTTCGGTTTTTCTGAATATAATCCAACAACGCTTTCTCCGCGACAAACGCGGCGAGTTCTCTCAACACTGGCGGTATGAACTGACTTTTTGAAAGCTGATATTGCAGGGCATGTCCAAACTCATGAGCAACGCAAAGCGCATCTGCGGGCGTCCCCTGATAACTCAAAGATACGAATGGCGTCTGGTCTACCCTGCGCTTTTGTGTAAAAGGTTTCTCATTAACTTCCGCGTGCAGATTTTTTTCGCAAGAATTATATAGCCACTTAACATCTAAGGTTAATTCTGGAGCAAAGTCTACAACGGCTTGTGCAGCAAGTGACCATGCTTCGTCGGCTGTGAGATCAAAGCCATCGGTTCGCGGTGTGCCAAAGTTTGGCAAGGAGACTCGCCATATCCCGGAAACGGCTTTAATAGTGGGTTTAAGATTAAGACTGTGAAGCTCCAGCCAATCCAAAACAGTATATTCGTATGTCACAGTATGTGTTGGGGCGGTTTTCATGGATACAGTCGCTAAAAAGGGTTCCCGCTAGGGTTTACTGATTCTTAATAGGCCCGCAATCCTAATATTTCCCCCCTCCGGCGCGAGATCGCACACGTTGGGCCATCGAATGCATGTTTGCTGAAGCAAAACCAAAGGCTTCAACCTGGAAGATACCTGCCTCACAATCGCTAAAAAGCTGAGTTTGCTCTAGCTATGGCGTGGGCGATAAAAACTGCATCTGCCAAACTCGAAACCCGAAAACGCATTCAAGCAGTGGCCCAAAATCAGGAGAAAAATCACATGAGTCTTGTACAGGAGATGCGGCCAATCATGGACGTCTGTAAGATACTACGACTTCGTACGTCACTGCCGCATGTACCAGCCGTATGTATCGCCCCCAATACAAATCTTATTACCGGTGGAGCTGCGCACCTCCTGCCACCCCTGCCCTGTACACTCAAGAAACCGACTGACTGTGTTTAGGGTCGCAAACTCATGTGCGTCTCGCCCCTCTACGCTCCTCGCCCAGGCAACATCGATATTGGTCGGGCCCATGACCTGCGACCACCCCGCCCAGATGAGAGCAACGAGAGTGGCGCCGATGGCTATTCCCCCATAGAGCCGCCGCTTCAACGCCGACGTCTGCTCATGCCAATGGCGTTCGGATTTCAGCCGAGCCAAAAGGACATTCTTTAGACTGTCAAACTCGCGTACTTGTTTCGCGAGCGTGCGCAGCGCTTCCTTGGAGGACCGCTCTGTGGTCATCTCAATTCTGTGCAGCAATTTCTCGCTGTTATTAGCCAAGGCGGGAAGCTGCATCAGGGCATCTACGCGCTCTGTAAAGCGGGCCATTTCCTTCTCCAGCCCAGCGATTTGCGATGTATAGTCGATCGGCTGATCATAGTCGGCAAGCTGCTCCATGATTTTTTCGAGCGCGCGTCGCTGGATGGTGGCTTCTGCTGTGAGGTCTTTCAGTGTGTCCTGAATATCCTGAGGAGAACGATTATTATCCATGTATGATCACCTTAGATGACGGGCCTAGATCGTTTCCACGTTTTGTTGAGGTCAAATTCCCTGCCTCTCCCTTCGGTCGAACGAGATTTTGACCACTCGTTTGATTCAATGTTTAGTGGTAACGGTTTAATCAGATGTATTACATTTCGGGCCCAATGTCTGGACCATCCCTGGACAAGCCTAAAGAGCGTGAGGGGACCTGACCTTTGAGAAGGTCAGCCACATCAAGACTGCGCGCAAGCAGGCTGAACGGCTGAACCCCCGTCACCTGAACCTGTCCCGTGCTGATTAAAGCCGAGGCGCGGTAATCTTTCTTGATATCCTTTGCCACAGACCTGACTTTGCGCTCAAGAGCGTCAGCTTGTTTTGCCGTTGGGTTTTTGAGGTCCTGGTATTCCGACATCAATTGAACCCAACGGTTCAGATACCGATTGGCGCGATACTCAGGATCGGCCTCATGAACAGCCTGCGCCTTTGCCATTGCCTCAAAGCGATGAAGCAAGTGAACGCCTTTAAGATCAAACAGATCTGACACATTTTTCATTTCCGCAATGGCACTCTGGATTAGATGAACCTGTCCCGGCCAAACTCTGTCAAGCCGGTCAGCCCTCGTCTCATAGCGCGCCTCCTGCTCGTCAAATATCGGTAAACCCGCGACGTTCTGCCGAAGATGGTCCATGGCCACCTGGGCGAACTTCAACAGGGCCTCGCGCTTTGGATCGCCCCGCATCAAAGCCTCGCGCGCAGCCGCCACTCCAGTGCTTTGGGCATCCCGATCCTTGATTGCGCTCTGCGGAGCATAGGATGCAAGATAATCCAGGGTTGTTTCTTTCAAACCCGACCGCGACAGGCAGCTGCACAGCCCCGCCATATCCCCGAAGGCCACTTCATCCGCAAAAAGCTGAACACTTTCGCGATGCCGCGTCATTGCAACATAGGCGAGATGACGATCCATGGTCTCGGAGGCCAATACGAAGCTGTGTTTTGCGGTTGCGCCCTGTGCCTTATGGATCGTGGTTGCATAGCCGTAGTCAAAAGCATCATAGCGACCGAGGGGAACATCAATCACCCGCGTCTCCCCATCGGGGCGCACATGGAGATGACCAGGCCCTGCATCCATTACTGTACCTAAAGTGCCGTTCTTGACGTCAATATCCCGATCATTCGCCAAAAAGACCAAGCGATCTCGCGCCGCGAACACACGCCCTCCATTGACCGTATGGGTTTCACAGGCCTGTGCAGGATCAGCATCAGGGCTGACCCACCCATGATGCTGACAAACGGAACGGATGAGGTCATTCAATGCCGCTACATCCCGCCGCCGATGAGCAAGCACAACGATGTCCGACGCATCCGATGTCATCCGCTGCCGGGTATAGGCCGCAACAAGATTGGCGGCGGTTTCCTCAACCCCTCCCGGAATCATGTGAACTGCGCCCGCTTCAACATACCGCGACAGAGCTGCCTCAGTCTGATGGGAGGCAAATTCCACTGAAGCGCTGCGCTGCCAAGCCACTTTCTGGCGGCGCACATCTTCGAGCCCGATCGCACCCACACGATCCTGAATGGCTTTGAACGCGCTTCCGGCTCCGATCGCCTGAAGTTGCTCACTGTCTCCAACAAGGACCAGCTTTGCCCCACTGCGTTCAACAGTATCGACCAGACGTGCCATCTGAACGCTCCCCACCATTCCCGCTTCATCGAGCACAAAAACATCTCCGGGCAAGAGCCTGCTGTGCCCAGTCTCCCAACTGCGCATCCATGACGCCAGCGTCCGTGATGATATGCCGGAGGCATCCTCCAATCCCTTTGCAGCCTTGCCCGCCAATGCGGCCCCGCAGACACGATAGCCCGCCCCTTCCCACGCTACCCGTGCCGCAGCCAGCATTGTGCTTTTCCCTGAGCCTGCATAGCCAATCACAACGCTGATCTGCTCAGGCTTCGTGAGGTGCCCCACAGCCAAGATCTGCTCGGCGCTTAAGCCTACATCTGAACACCCCGTCTCTCGCTGTAGATCTGCCGAGGCAGAGCGCACCGCCCGCTCCACCGCTCGTTTTGCAACCCCATAGGACGCGCGCTCTGCCATTGCTAAAACAGCATCCGCCATCCGCGTTTCAAGGGCCACCATCTTCTGCGTCGAGTACTTGATAGCACTGCTATCATATCTCCCGTCGGCGGCGGCCCCCTGCACGACGCATAGACTGGGGTCCTCCATGACCAAAGGCAAAAGAGCTTCCACGTCTGCCTTCACCAGCGCGCAGCGCCACAGAGCCCTCCTGACATCTCTTTGGGTGAAGACCGACTTCTCTGCGGAAACGATGTCGAGGATTTGGGACGGCGCACGCCGAACCAAATCTGCATTGCGCCGCACGTCTTCGTCACTCAAGCGGACTCTCTGCGCCGTAGCGCCCCGCTGCCCAAGGCGTGTTCCAAACAGTCCAACGTGCGTACTCGGCGTCAGATCAATGCCCCGATCTTCATAGGATCTGTGGTCGATCCGGATATCAAGGCCTGCCCTTTGAAGGGCGGCATTGGCAACATCTCCCCAATCCTGCCGAACCTGTCGAAGCTGCGCATGACTCGAGGGTTTACCCTGAGCGATCAGCCAAGCATTCTCTCGCTCCAAGTCGCTTTTATCGCCCAAACCCCAGGGTCCCACCTTACGGGTGGTGACCATCACATGGGCATGATGGTTACGTTGATCGGAAGTCGGGTTAGGGGCATGGATTGCGGCATCTACCGCCACGCCGTATCGGTCCGCCAGCATTTGTGCGAATTCTCGAACAAGCTCTTGGCGCGCGGCCGCATCGAGCTCGTGTGGGAGCGCAAGCTCGAATTCCCGCGCGACCCTGGCGTCCTTGCGCGCCTCAGCAGTTTCCGCCGCATTCCAAAGCCGTTCACGATCAAGTGCCCAGTCTGCACGCATACCTTCGGGCAGAAAAATTTCTGCCGACACAACGCCTTGCTTTGCTGTGAAGTCATGAACTTCGCCGGTTCGCTCAAGCTCGAGACGAACGCCTGCACGGTAAGCTGCAGCGGCAACCGCACTACGCCCACTGCTACGAGAAATGGGCTTCATTGATAGGTGATAATCCGCCACACGATATCCATAAAAAGTTCCGCACCATAATCCTTAACATTGTAACTGAGTTGGTACAACTCGTAAGTGCGCACTTAAGACAATCTGCTACGCAGACTGTCTTTTCATGATGTGTTGCAACGCAACACAAATTCTGCCAGAATGGAGATCGGTATTTAGAGAGACACTTAACTGATGCCACGTAAGCGGAAGAGCCTAGAAGAACAGCTTTCTCAGCTCGAAGAGAAAAAGAAAGCGCTTCAAGCGCGTCTTCAAAAGCAAGAGCGCGCAAAAGATACCCGACGAAAGATTTTGATTGGCGCCCTCGTGCTCGATCGCATGGCCGGCGATCGGGACCCCGAATTTGCACGACGCTTATCTGACTGGCTTAGGCGCGAACTGCCAGGCTTTCTGACACGTCAGATCGATCGTGAGCTCTTTGAGGAGCTGATTGATCCTGTAAACACTCAAGCAAAGGAAACCCAAAATGAGTAGCGGACTAGGTAGCATTCTCTTAGTGCTCGTTCCTTTCGGCATCTTTTTACTGGTCGTATCCGTTTCAGACGGGACAACCTTAAGTGAAAGGAAACACCGTAGGGCTCTATGTGAAGTTATGGCCCAAGAGGTCATCAATGGCACCCTGTCCCTCGATCGGTACCTTGCAGCCAATTGCAGTGCAAAAAAGATCCCTCTGTCCAGCGCAAAATAATCAAATGAGCGAGGACACGTTCAGATCATCGGGGACAAAAAACACACCCCTTCACCATTTGCTCATATTGCAAAAACTGCGTCGCTCACTTTATCCATTATGTACCCCAAGTCAGAGGCAGGCTCTGGTGAAAGTTGCAGATGTATTCTTACAAAAACGTGCACAAAACACCTTTTGTGATTATTCTGTAGCCTTGAAAATTTTACTTGATGGTGGTTTCCCACTCCGCCAGGCAAAAGTAACCGCTGAACTGCTAGCGGGATCGTCCAAATTCTGGATGCTGCCTCCGGCCTCAAAACACATATCTAAATCATGAGTGCCACTGGGGCTACATGGCGCGTCACTAAGGGTATACCCCTAATAACATATTGCGTGAACACTGAAACACACCGCTTTTGTGTTCACTTTGGATCTGTTTCGAGATAATGAACACATCATGTCAGAGGGACACTCAAAATGAACACATATCAAGCCAAAATCGGATATGCGCGCACCTCGACCATCGAACAGAACCTCGATGCGCAGATTGCTGCCTTGGAAGTGGCCGGGTGCGGCATGGTCCGCACCGAGCAAAAGAGCGGGACCAGCCTGGAGGGACGACCCGAACTCAAGACGATCCTTGACTTCATCCATCCAGGAGAAACGCTGGTCGTCACACGCATTGACCGGCTGGCCCGCAGTCTCAGTGATCTGCAGGCTATCGTCACTCATCTGAAATCCAAGGGCGCGCATTTGGCGGCAACCGAGCAGCCCGTGGATACATCCACGGCAACCGGAAAAGCCTTTTTTGATATGCTGGGCGTTTTTGCCGAGTTCGAAACCAACCTGCGCCGGGAGCGCCAGGCCGAAGGCATTGCCTCAGCAAAGCTGCGCGGTGTCTATCGCGGGCGCAAACCCAAAATCGATCTCGAGGCCATTCAGGCGAAGCTGATTGAGGGCTGCTCGCCCACCGAAATCGCGCGAGAGATGCGGATATCGCGCGGAACCGTCTATAAAGCAAAGGCCCAAATGACCTTGGAACACAATGGCAACGGGACGGCTGCGTCATGAAAAAGAACACCCGCAAGCCAAAGGCCCCCGCGAAAAAGACGTCGGTCCAGACAAGTTCCAAAGTTTCCCCGCCGCGCAATCTGACACCAGAGCGGTGCGATCGCCTGCGCCGAGACATGATGAAGGCATGCCTCGCCGTAGCGGAAACACACGGGCTAACGGTTGAAGGCGGCGAGTTGAGCGACATCGATCTGCGTCATAGCTTCAACATCGGCTTCCGCGTCGGCATTCCGATGGAAGACGGCGGGATCTACTCGCCGGACAAGGCCATGTTTGAAGTGTTGGCAGCGCACTTTGGGCTGGAGCCCTCTGACTATGGGCGGACCTTCCGAACGGGTGGAGATCTCCACCGGATCGTCGGGATCAACCCCAACAGACCAAAATACCCAATCAGCACTGAGCGCGTGTCGGACGGTCGAGGCTTCAAGATGCCCGCCGAAAACGTCGCTTTATATCTGCAGCGGTCAGACCAATGAAATGTACGAGCTTTGTTCTCTCAAAAGCCCAAATATACAGCTTTGGGCCCCTTGGGCCAAATAATGACAAAACCAAGTGTTGTCCAGTTTAATTATGCAGTAGGATAGTGCACTGCATAATTAATTTTTGAGGTTCTGGTGATACTTCAGTGTCGGAACAGTGAAGACGCTTTTCAGATACAAAGCCGTAAAGCACAGTGTCTCTTATGGTCTTCAATGTTTGGCTTTTACAGCTGGTCTGCGGGCTTTGAACAATGGGAACCCAATCTCAGGCTTTGGCGGCTCTTGGAATCTAGGGTGATTTTTGCCGTTAAACGCTTATGTGTTTTATATGTGTTTTATATGTGTTTCCAGTAATTTGTAATCATGTAAGCTTTTGATTTAAAAAAGGTAAGCGGTGCAAATATTTGAATTTGGTGTGTGATATCGCGAAGACCGGTGTGTGATATCGCGAAGACCAGTGTGTAATATCGCGAAGAGGCTCCACAAGTTATCCACAGGACGTTGGTGTGTGATATCGCGAGAATCCTTGACGTGGTGTGTAATATCGCGAAGCTTGGAGGGTGTGTAATATAGCGAAGACATAATGACTGAAACAGACAAAAGAGAACGCTCCCCCCTTCTCCCCGTGCGGCATCCGCAACGGGATTTCTTTGTCTGCGATATTTTCGACGCTGTGCCAAAATCTGACATTGCCTCGATGGAACACCCGCTGTTCACACTCTCCACCAAGCCAGATATGACGCCGCGGCGCTATGAGATGAGTGACAGGTGGATCGAGCTGAAGCCATCAAGCCTCGGCCTTGCCACTGTTTTTGATCGCGATATCCTGATCTACTGCATTTCGCAGTGCATGGCTGCGCTCAATTCAGGCCGTCAGGTGCATCGCACAATGCGCCTATCGGCCCATGATGTACTCAAGGCGACAAACCGCGATACAAGCGACAAGGGATATGCAGGCTTCAAAGCCGCCCTGACGCGCCTACGCAGCACAGAAATTCAAACCAACATCACCACAGGCGGCGTCGAGCAATGGGAAGTGTTCGGCTTTATCGACGCGGCTAAGACGATCCGCAAATCACGCGAAGGCCGCATGCTGGCCGTTGAAGTCACCCTCTCCGACTGGCTGTTCAACGCCATCGATGCCAAGCGCGGTGACATCCTGACAATCTCGCCGAAATATTTCCAGCTCCGCAAACCGCTTGAGCGCCGCCTCTATGAAATCGCCCGCAAGAGCTGCGGCACCAAGAACCGCATGCTGCGCTATGGCATGGAAAAGCTGCGCCTCAAGACAGGCTCACAATCCACCCCCAAAGAGTTTCGCCGCATGGTCAAAGCCATCGTGGATATGAACAATGAGAAGAACCATATCCCCGATTACACGTTCGAGTTGGACGGTGATCTCTTCATCATACGCCCGCGATCAGAGTTCACCGAAATTTATACTGAGCCAGAGACGATTGACGCGCTCGATCAAATCGCCCTGCCCTCTTCCGCCTATGACAACGCCCGAAAGCATGCGGGTGGATTTGATCTCTACTTTCTAGAAAGGGAATGGCGGGACATGTTGAACAGCAAAAAATCAATGCCAGCTAATCCTAGCGGATCGTTTGTGAATTTCGTGAAAAGCTATGTGAAGCGCAACGGTTCAGCACGGCAACTCATTTGAGTATTTGAGTAAAAATGGAGTAACCAATGAAAGCGGGCAGTGTTTTTTCAAAAATCAAGAAATCCCCTAAGTATTTTTATATCATACACTATTCCTCTGAGTCTCTTTTTGGAGAAGAGAAAAACGTCAAATCCCCACGTATAACCTCTGTTGCTGTGATGCAGTTTGAAACAAGACAAACAAAGTCATTTTCGCTGCATGCCGTGGCCGAAGAGCTTGGGTTCACACCCGATCAAGTTGAAGAAAACTACGATGCCATCGAAAGGGAACTTCTTACGCAGTTCTTCAACTTTGCCCGTGATAGGCGATCACATTACTGGCTGCACTGGAACATGAGAAATCAGGTGTTTGGCTTTGAGCACCTTGAGCATCGCTACCGAGTAACGGCACAAGAAGAACCACCCGAAATTCCCGTGGAGCAACGGATCAACATCAGTGATGTACTGAACGAGTATTACGGCGATCAATATGCCGACGATCCCAAAATGCTGAGCCTTATGAAACTAAACGGCGATCAACCTCAAGGGTGGCTAACTGGTGGAGAAGAGGCTGAGTGCTTCAAAAATAAAGACTTTATCAGGATGCATGCATCAACCTTGGCAAAGGTCAATTTTTTCTATTCCGTCATCCGAAAAGCCCTGCAAGGAAAACTCAAGACGAAAGGGCGCAGTCTTGGCGCACGTGCCGACACGCTCTTGGAAAGTCGCAGTGCACGAATGTTTACCCTCGTGTCCGCGATAATCGGCATACCAAGCGCTATAGCTTGGATAATCAGTGCGTTGAGATAAAACTCATTTACTCAAATACTCAGACCATAGGTCGCGTGTGATGTCTGATATCGACCGTCCCTCTTCCACGGATTTCATCTTGATCTGTTTATAGAGGCTTTCCTCAATCTCAGCGTTCAAGCGCTTCTTTTTCTCGGTCGCCGTTTCCGTCACCTCTTTCAAGATGCGTTGGCGGGCTTCGTCGCCACGGCTGGGGCGTTTGGCTGAAAGTCCCATTACGCTACCTCCTGCGCCACAGGCGCGAACATATCAAGCAGCTCATCGGTAAGTGCGGTCGTTTCAGCCTTGGCCTTCGCGTTATCCGCATCATACACCGTCAAACCCTCTGACGCCGTTTGCGGGTAAACCTGCCGCTGTGTGATGGTTGTTTCAAAGACGGGCAGGGCGTATTCATCCAGAGCCGCCCGCACATCACCACCAAGGCGCGTACCTTCCACCACGCGGGAAATGACAAAGCTTGCAAGCGGAACGCCGTCTGTGACCTCCTGACGGGCTTTGATGAAGTCCACCAAATCGGACGCCGCCCAGATGTCATAGGGTGAAGGCTGAACAGGGATCAAAACAAAGTCGCTTACCTTGATCGCAGCAGCGATCATATCTTCCAGTTTGGCCGCGCCGTCGATCACAACGTAATCATAGTTGGCAGCCATGCTAGCGAGCGTCTTGACGTTGTTAGGGCGATCAAGCGCAACCAGTTCGATGGGGTTATCTTCATTAGCCGCGTGCCAGTCTCTGGCGCTGCCCTGCGGGTCACTGTCCACAAGCAGGACGGAATGTCCACGCTCGTGCAATGACCTTGCTAGGTTGGTGCTGATCGTAGTTTTTCCACTACCGCCTTTGGGATTTAAAACGGAAATTATGCTCATCGTGCTTGCCTCATTTGTGCTTTTACTCAAAAGGGTAAATGTGTAATCACACAAGATCAACAAAAATTAGCCAACATTCGTCGCGCTATGTGTTTGACGGCAAGTTGTCACCTCCGAGCTCCAGAATGTAGCATCCTATCTTTCTGGGCCGTCTCGATCCTTATCACGCTCACGCCGCTCGGCAGCCCGCTGGCGGGCTTGCCGCGCTTTGTGCTGCTGGATGGCTCTGTCCATTTGATCGGCACGGTCGAGGTCTTTCTTGCTCGGCCCTGTATAATCGGGATCGAGGAAGTGAGGCTTCTTCTCAGGCGTGATTTTGGCTTCCGGCTTATCCTGCTTCGAGGAAGGCTGATCGGCATCACGCGGCTTTTCGTGGCGGGCAGCGCCTTTGCTGTCTGTGAGCGGGGCAGAGGGCTCGGCAGCGCTGCCGCCCGCCGCGGTAAACGCTGCCATACCTGGCTGCAAGATAAGTTGGATCGCAAGCCAAAGATGGTGGCCGCTGTTGCACTCGCCAATCGAATGACCCGCCAGATTTGGGCCATGATCACCAAAGAACAAGGCTACCTGCCAAATCAGGAGGTGGCCGCATAAGCTTCTGCCCCGCTTGCATTAAGTGGGCAGATGGCAAGGAATGCTCTGAAGTGATGGACGTCGATTGAACAGATCCTGATTGGAAAGCCAGATAGGGGTAGGGCGCCTACAGCCCGCGGAATCGAATTGGACCCGATCAGCGAACTGACCATCATGGCCCGCGGCGTGTCAAAAGCCGCAACCCGAGGCCGAATACACGACCGCAATCAATCGCCGGAATTCAGATCAGAAAATCCTTGCAAAACCGGGGGCATCCATACACGACCCCATATTGCGCAGGCATCAAGCGAACTTCATGCCCTAAAGCTTGGATTTCACGCGCCCAGTGATGAGCCGAGCCGCAGGCTTCCATCCCAATCAGGCAAGGTGGAATTTTTTCAAGTGTGGGTAAAACCTGACCACGTGTGAGCCGCTTGCGCATAATAATCGCACCTTGCTCATCAATTGCATGCAACTGAAAAACAGACTTGGCCAGATCAAGACCTATCGTTACTATTGGCATTGGATGGTTCCTCTCGTTTAGTGAGTGATTGCTAAATCCCCACTATGGCGCTTTCGACGCCGCAGGGAAGGAGCCGTCCATTCCATTACCTTTGTTGGGACGAACCCTACTGGGTGGAGCCTCAGCAGCTCGCGATGTTTGGATAACTTTATTGGCCCAGTTTACATCTGAGCGGGGTATCTATATGTCCTGAGGACATATAGATACCCCGCTCGAACCCAATCATGCTTTTGTTTGTTTTGAGAACATCTCTTGACATAACGCCATCCTTACCCCTATGTCCTAAGGACATAGGGGTAAGGATGGCAGATGAATTTTACCGAAGGTCTCGAAAAGGCTATAAATGACAAGGACTTACCAGTCATGACCTTCTACGACTTCTTCGTTCTGGGCTACCACCTGTTTCACAAAAAGGCGCTGAACGGCGAGCCGTTGAAGCGCCTCCCGCACGATTGGGATCAGACACGCGCCAAAAATGCGCTACGGCGCCTTGAGGCACGGAAGGCGCTTGTCATGGACTCTGACTTCCGCTCGGGCGTGTGGCGTGTGACGCAATCAACGAGAGCTGGGTCGGCGGAAGAGGTCGCCTGCATCGCTGATCCTTTCGCCTACGTCTCGCATCTATCTGCCATGCAGCGCTATGGGCTTACTGACCGCAGCCCACAGGCGCTACACCTGACAACCCCAAAAAGACCCCTGTGGAATGCGCTCCGGGATAAACGTCTTCATGTAGACCTGCCCGATCTCGACCAAATTGAAGCGCCCGTTCTGAATAGGCCTGGCTTCAAGGATACGATCCGTCGCCGCTCGATCGTGGTGCATGTATCAAGCCACCCCTGGACACCGGCCCCCGTGAGTGGTGAGGAAACGCGGATCACTTCAATTGGCCAAACCTTTGCTGACATGCTTGCCGAACCACAGCTTTGTGGGGGCATGCGCCATGTTCTCGATGTCTGGGAAAATGAGGCGGATCAGTGGGTGCCCGAAATTATTGCCGCAATTGATCTCCTCGACAGTAAGATCGCAAAAGTTCGCGCAGGCTATATTCTGTCTGAAGTCATGGACATAGATGATCCGGCGCTGCACAACTGGGAGCAGTTTGCTCAACGGGGCGGATCGCGCAAACTCGACCCTGACGCCGAGTACGCCCCTGAATTCTCAGAACGCTGGATGATTTCAATAAATGTCTGACACTGACCCGCACGCGCAAGATACAAAATTCGACATCGTCGATGTTGATGTTCGTGCATGGGTCGAAACCGCGCGTGCAAACCCAACGCTCTATCGAGATCGCCAGGTAACGGAAATTGTCTTGGGGGCAATTGGCCTAGCCCCTTCATTATCGAAGACACTCGTTTTGAAGGGCGGGGCGGTCATGGCCCTGGCTTTCAAAAGCAATCGGGTCACCGGGGATGTTGATTTCACCTCGATGGCAGAGCCCGCCGACCTGACGGAAAAGATCATCACCGAACTGAATGAGGTTCTGCCTCGCACCGCGTTCAAGCTCGGCTACCCCGATCTCCTCTGTCGAGTGCAATCGGTGAAGAAGATGCCGCGCGCAGAGAACTTCGAAGATCACGAATTCCCCGCGCTCCGGGTCCGCATTGGCTCTGCCAAGCGTGGCACAGGTGAAGAGGCCCGGCTGGCGGACGGCAAGGCAAGCCGGGTTCTTGATGTCGAGATCAGCTTCCGTGATCAGGTCTATGCCTTCCAGGAGCTGAACCTGCACGGGGCCGGTGTGGCGGTGCGTGCGTTCACCATTCATGAGCTTGTCGCTGAAAAATTCCGTGCGTTGCTTCAGCAACCCGTACGCAAGCGCAACCGGCGACAGGATGTCTACGACATCGCATTTCTGATTGGCGAGCATGATTTCAGCGGCGCTGACAAAACAGCCATCTTGACCACATTGATCGAGAAATGCCGCAGCCGTGGGATCGAGGCCAAGCCAGAGTCCATGGATGACCCGGAAATCAAGCAACGCGCCCAGGCCGATTGGGAAACGCTCGCCCTCGAAATTGGTGACCTTCCGCCCTTTGAAGAGCGCTTTGCTCTCATGCGCGATCTCTATGTTTCGCTGCCATGGGGCAGTATCAAGAAAGCCCTCTAATTCATGAATTTGTTCAACCGTAAGACCCTGAAGCGCCACATCAAGGAGAGCACCCCAAAGCGTGGGGCAATCATGCTGCCAGCTTCTGATCTCCGTCTGATTTCATCCCCGGATACCATTGTTGGAACTTCTTGCGCAGGGTGCCGTCCAGCGTGCGCGTGCGGGTTTGCAGCATGAGATGAGCCCCTGTTTTTGACCAACGCATCTGCTGGCATTTACAGAACCGCTTGCCCACGACGGTGTTGACCGTGCTTTCAACAAAACCTGTGGACACGCGCTCGCCATAACGTCGGCGCTCTGCATTGTTGGGATGGACCCGGGATTGGATTGCTCATCCGGCCTGCTGGCGCACATCTCCCCACTCGGATGGGCCCACATCCTGCTCACCGGCGAGTACAGATGGCCCAAAAGGTGATCAAGCACCTTAGCGTAGGATCCTGCCCCCTCCGGCATCAGACCCCTTGTCCGCCAGCACGCGTTGTGCGGTCGCGCCCTCGATCATAGTTTCAAATTGGGGGCTCTCGGCCTGGTTGGCGGGTGTGGTGTGGACCTTGTCCACGAAGCCTTCTTCATCTGTGCGGGCAAAGCCCTTGTAGCCGAGTGTGGATTTGGAGCCCTTCTTTACCCAGCGGGCATCCGGATCGGCGCTGAAGTGCATTTGTGGGTCATCCGGTGCATCGCCCTCGGCCCGATCTTCGGGCGGGTCTATGTGGGTGCGAGGCCGTGCAGCGCTTTCCATCAAAGTCGCGTCGATGATCGCCGCTTCGGCTGCCTTCAGCTTCAATCCATGCTCTTCGATCTGGCGGCACACTTCGGCCAGAAGATCGTCGTGAATGCCGCCCTTCACCAATGGGCCCCATCGGAAGGTTTCTTCGTAGAACCACGCTAAGGAAGAACTTTCAGCGAACATCATCAGGCACCCCAGTCTCTGGCTGGCCTGATGTTCAGCGATCGTGCTATTGTGCGCTCAGCAGCTCCAGAATGCCAATCGAAATCGCCGGAGAGGATGACATGGTCCCACCCGAGCGGCGACGTGTGCGCAAGCAGCTTGACGTCGTAGAGCGGGCTGGTCCGCGCAAGGTGGCCGGCCGCTTTGTCCATGTAGATCGTGTTCCAGAACGAGATAGCTGCAATGACGAGGTTGAGCGCCATGGCCCGTTTCTGTTGGGCCGCGTCAGATCGATCATGAATGCGCCCTTGTGAGTGGGCAAAGACGGCCCTGGCCAACGAGTGGCGCGCTTCACCCTTGTTCAGGCCCGCGTGGCATTCCATGCGCAGATTAGCGTTCTCGATCCAGTCGAGCATGAAGAGCGTGCGTTCGATCCGGCCGATTTCACCCACGGCAAGGTAGAGCCGGTTTTGCTGGCGGTACGCTCCAAGCTTGCGCAGGATTTCAGACGGTTTCAGAGACTTGTCGCGGATGCTGGCCGCGAGCCGCATGATGTCACCCCAATGCTGTCGGATCACCTCTTCGTTGATGGGCTTGCCGATGAGGGGTGACAGGGTGGGCCACGCCTTCGCACCACCGAAGCAAGCCAACCTTCGATCTGGAAAGTCGCGTATGCGCGGGGCAAACGTCATCCCCAACAGATGGAACAGGGCGAAGACGTGGTCCGACACGCCGCCAGTATCTGTGTAATGAACGAGTGGGTCGAAGCTAGCCGGGTTGCTCAGGAGGCCATCAAGCACGAATGGGGCTTCGCCAGCAGTCGCCCCGATGACGCTGGAGTGGAATGATCCGTACTGGCCCGACAGAAAGGAGTAGATCTTCAGGCCGGGGTCTGGTCCGTACTTGGCGTTGATGAGCCCGCTGCCACGGTTGGCAGAGAAGAACTGACCATCCGATGAGCTGTGTTCCGCCGCGCCCCAGTGCTGCGCAAAGGGCAGACCATGATGGGCATCGACAATCCGGCCCAAGGCATCCGCGAATGTCTCGGGCCGAAGGTACCATGTCTGCGCCCAGGTCAGCTGCGCATGGCTGACACGCGATGAAGCATGGGCCATCCGCTCCAGGCCGAGATTGGTGGCCCCGGCCAGGACCGTGGCCAGAACGGCGGCAGGTTCATCGTGCTGCTTGCCAGACCGCAGGTCGGTGAAAGCATCAAGGAACCCGGTCTGCGCGTTTACTTCCCAGAGCAACTCCGTGATGCGGATGCGGGGCATCACGGCATCAATCGCCCGTTCCAGTCGCACGGCAGCGGGCGGTGTGACCGCGTCATGCGGCGTAATTTTCAACCGCCCACGTTCAATTCGCACACCAGAAAGCGCATTGCGCTTCAAGGCGCGCTCTACCTGGTCAAAGCGTTTCGCCGTTTTAGTCCGCCGATCAGACAACCATGCTTCCGGGTCTGTCTCGAAGCCCGCATCCCGCATGACGGTTTCCGCCTTGTCCCGGGGCATCAGGTAGCTGTCAAACCGACGATATTCACGGCTGCCGTCGACCCAGACATCCCCCGCGCGCAGGCGGTCTCGCAAGGTGGAGACAACGGCGGTCTCGTACACGCGCCGTTGTGGTTGTCCGTCTTGGACGATCAGCGACGGCCAATGCTTGGCCGGAAACGGCATGGGCGGATCATCGGGCAACTTGCGTTTGCCGGTGCGGTTCTGGTCGCGTAGCAAGGCGATCGCATCCTTGAGATCATCCCCCGCATCGGTGGCGTTGAACTCGAAAGCCTCAAGGAAGGCAGGGGCAAACTTGCGCATATAGGCATAGCGCTCAGCCGCCAGAGCGAGCGGGTCAGGGACGTGCGGCTGAGCGGAACGGTATACCCTCATAAGGGCTGCTTTTCGTCGAGACATCGATAGATAGTCGCGGGATGGACGTTGAAGGTTCTGGCGACGGCAGCGATGGACTGCCCGTTTTTGACCAGATCACGAACGACATCTTTCTGATCTGGCCTCAGCTTAGAAGGTCGCCCAAATGCGACGCCTCGGGCCAGAGCGGCCTCACGTCCCTCTTGGGTTCGTGTGAGGATAAGGGACCTCTCGAATTCTGCGATGCCGCCAAAGACGGTCATAATCATCTTGCCTGCAGGTGTTGTCGTATTTGCCCATGGTTCGTCAAGCGATTGTAATCCTGCGTTTTTCTCATTCAGTACTTCAGCAATGCGTAGGAGCTCGGAGGTAGACCGAGCTAAGCGATCGAGCTTGGTGACCACGAGCACATCGTCTTTGCGTAGCTGGTTCAGAAGCGTTTCAAGCTGCGGTCGTTTTTTTGCGGCCCCTGAGATTTTTTCTTCGAAGAAGATTTCGCAACCCATTTCAGTCAGCTTGGCTTTTTGTTTTTCAAGCTCTTGGTCCTTGGTTGAGACCCTCGCGTAACCCATTTTCATGCGACCATCTCCTGAAGTGTGCGAATTATATTGCTAAAGTTATTTGTTTCGCACATATGTTTTGCGAATGATTTTTCTTTTGGAATCAGAGCGAGCAATCTGCGTCGCAAAACTTGAGAGTTTCGCACACAATGCCAACACGATTTCTGACGGCCATGCAGCGCGCGCGCTTTGGTCGATTGCCTGAGACACTGTCGGAAGACGACTTGGCGAAAGCCTTCACTCTTGACGCCGATGATCTGAGTGAGATTCGCAGCTTGCGTACTGCAAAGAACCGTTTGGGCTATGCTGTACTGCTTACAAGCATGCGGTGCGTTGGAACCTTTCCGGGGTCCCCAAAGGACGTACCGGCCGACATCACAGGCTATTTGTGCACCCAAATCGGCATCGATGCGAGAATATCCCTCGACGCTTACTTTACGTCCAAAACGGTTGAACGGCACGTCCGTTCCATTCGAGAGCAGCACAGGTTTGCTCATTTCTCGGAAGTGCCTCACCTCAGGTTTGGTCTGACCCGATGGCTTTATACCGAATGCTGGATTGGCAACGACCGCCCCGGAGCATTGGTATTGCAAGCCGCCGATTGGTTGGTCGCCCATAATGTCATTCTGCCGGGGCTTTCCACACTTGAACGGCTTGTTGGGCGCGTGCGGGAACGCGCTAGGGGGCGGCTGTTTGCCTGTCTTGCAAATGGTCTGACCACTGAGCAGCATAATCGTATCTCTGCCTTGTTTGAGCGAGACGGTGATGACCTCAACCGCCTGGAGATTTTGCGGGCCAGCCCCCTGAAGCGCCGCCAATCCGATTTCTGGACGCATCTGGATCGACTGGATGCTGTACGTGATTTCGATCTGGGCTTGATGCCACCGAAAGGTGTGCCTGCAACTCAGCTGGAGCGAATGGCGCGGATCGCTCGGCGGACCAAACCATCTGCCATTGCTGCCTTGAAAGAACCCCGGCGCACGGCAACAGTGGCGGCGCTCTTCTACACCCTTGAAGCGAGTGCTCAGGATGACGCCATAGAACTTGGAGACGCGTTGATCGCCGATTTGTTCCGAGAAGCCGAGCTTGCACAAGCCAGCCAACGGCATGCACATCAGCTTAGTCTCGACGCAGCTATTGTACTCCTCAGGGATTTGGCCGGGCTCGTAACAGCTGACGATAAACTGCCCTATAATGACTGGCGCGACATGGTCTACCGACAAATGCCAAAGGAAAATATTGAAGGGGCGATCTTGGCAGTTGACACTTTGGTCAAACCTACTGTCGGAAAGCCCTATGCCGAGTTGACGGCGGCGTGGCGTCGGGCGCGCAAACTGTTTTTTTCCGTCACCACGCGCATTGATGCGGCAGCCAGCCCGGGCGGTGCCGATGTGATCCAAGCCATGGAATGGCTCAGGGCTCAGCCGGATTGGTCCAAAATGTCGGTGTCCAGTGCGCCGACCGCAGTGATATCCAAGGCTTGGCAGTCCCATGTGATGAATAAAGAGGGCGAACCCTGTAACGCACGGGCCTATGTGTTTGCGACCATCGACGCTTGGCGCAAAGCCATCAAACGCAGGGACATCTATGCAAACCCAGGTATCCGTTATGCCGATCCAAGACTTGGAATGCTGGAAGGTCGGGTTTGGCAGGGCAGCAAAGGCGTCGTGTGTCGCAGCTTGAATCGTTCCCTTAATGGCGCTGAAGAAATCGGTCGCTTGGCGGATGCTTTGGATACAACTTTCAGGCGCGTCGCAACCCGGGCCGATCAGAACTCCGATTTGCGGTTTGAGATGGCGCAGGGCAAACGCCGTATTGTCGTATCCAAGTTGGATCGCATGGCGGAGCCAGATAGCCTGATCCGGTTGCGCGCCCAGGTGCATCGCCTGATGCCCAAAGCCGGGATCCCTGACATTCTTCTGGAAGTGATGCGACGCACCGGCTTTGCCGATGCCTTCACTCATCTGAGCGAACGACCGGCCAGGACGGATCATTTCGAAGCCAGCCTGTGCGCGGTTCTCGTTGCCCAAGGCTGCAATATCGGGTTTGAGCCCATTGTGCGCGATGACAATTCCGCCCTGAGACGCAGTCGATTGTCTTGGGTTTCCCAGAACTTCATTCGTGCCGACACCCTCACGGCGGCGAGTGCAAAGATCGTATCGACGCATGCAAAACTGCCTATCACGCAGCATTGGGGAGACGGTCAGATCGCTTCTGCAGACGGGATGCGATTTATGGTGCCAAAAACCGCCATCCATGCTGGACCGAACGCACGTTATTTCGGCAAAGGGCGCGGCGTAACTTGGTACAACATGCTCTCCGATCAGTATTCTGGGCTTGGCGCGACAGTCGTGCCTGGTACCTTGCGCGATAGCCTCGCTATCTTGGCACTGCTTTTGGATCAGGAAACCGAGCTTGATCCCATCCAGATCATGACGGACACTGCTGCCTATTCCGATGCGGTCTTCGGTTTGTTTTGGCTCCTGGGATATCAATTCTGCCCGCGCTTGGCCGATATAGGAGGCGCACGGCTCTGGCGGACCGACAGAAGCGCCGACTACGGCCCCCTTGGGGAAATCGCCGATGGAAAGATCAACATCAAGCTGATCATCGATAATTGGGAGGACCTCCTCCGCTTCGCCGGGTCGTTGAAACTCGGCCACCTGAAAGCAGAAGGCGTGATGCGCATCCTTCAGGTTCGCGACCGCCCCACAACTTTGGCAAAGGCGCTCATGCATCTCGGGCGCTTGATCAAGACCCTGCACATCCTGAACTATATCGACGATGCTGACTTCCGACGCCGCATTCTCGTCCAACTCAACCGACAGGAGTTTAGGCACAAATTGGCGCGCAAAATCTATCATGGGGATCGTGGTGAAGTGCGAAATGCACTGCGGCAAGGACAAGAAGAACAACTCGGCGCCCTTGGCTTGGTTCTGAACGCTGTCACCCACTGGAACGCAATTTACATGCAGGAGGCTATAGCAAAACTCAGCAATGAGGGCCTCGTGATCGACCCCAGCGATATCGCGCGTTTGTCTCCAGTTCTCTGGCGGCATATTAACTTCCTGGGCCGATACGACATCAGCCTCCCGGAAAGCGTTGCGCAGGGCAAACTAAGGCCTCTCAGAGACCCTACTTCCGCGTGGGACTTTTGAAAAGTAAAATCAGCCCTTATGAGGGTATATCGTTCCGTTCAGCTGCACGTCCCTAAAATCGGGCCGTTTGCAATTTAAGGTATCGCTAATAAACGATCGTTTGCAAACGAATGCAAGGGGCGTTTCTCTCGTCGCGCTGAGTTCGGGAAGCATTGTATCTATGGGCTGATGCCCACGAGAGGCGCTCCATCGCTCTCGAGAAGACAGGATCCTCGGGCGCCTCTATTGTAGAGACAAACGCAGTTCCTAAAACTTCATAGTCAAGCGCGCATAATGGCCGTATAATGCGCGGATGAAGCGATTACGCCCGACACATATGGACGACGACGGGGTGCCTCTTGAGGATATGGAGGCGTCCGAGGGCAAGGATGAGGCTGACCTCTGGTTCCTCCCTGGGCCGATGGAGGACGAACCGGATTACCTGCCGCCCGGACCTCCCCCTGAGGCGAAAGAATCCGATGTCGTCGATGCCTGGCGTGCGGCGGAGGCCGGGCAGGCGGCGCAGCTTGCTCGCGTTGCGGCCCGGTTGGGGATCCTCGATGAACGCCTGCGCCGGGGTCCGGCTGGCTGGCGGCAGCGGCTTGCCCTGATCGAAGCCGCGGATCTTAGCTGGCTCACGCAGGACCGGATCGGCCTCGACCGGTTGTCGCTCTACATGGCGCTGCGGGTTTCGACCGTAACGGATGATGCACAGGCGCTGTACCGGATCGGCTGGACCGTGCGGCGGCTGACCGGCGGACCCGCGCCGTTGGCGCGTCGATCGAGTTTGGGTGACCTCGAAACCTTTCTCGATCGGCGCGACCGCCCTGGGCAGGGGGAGCGCTTTGACTACGTCCAGGCGCCATCCCGCGTGGTCGAGATAGCAGAGCGCGAAGCCTTCGCGGACCGGGCCGCCGGATGGCTCGCGATAATAGATCAGGCCGCGGACCTTCATCCCGTGACGCGGGCCTGCATGGGCTTCCATCTCTGGCATGTCGCGGAGCTCTCGCCGGTCGACGATCCGTTGGAGGCGGCGGTGACGGCTGCGCGTATCGCGATCGCCGAGCTCGCGCCGTCAGGTAGCGCGCCCGGCGCAATCTTCGCCCCCATCGGCATGGGCGGGGGAAGTGGCTTCCGCTCGATCGGGGACCCGCCCGCGCGATTGGCGCGCTGGCTGAGTGCGATGGAGAACGCTACCTTCGCAGCTCTTCGTCGGCTAGAGGAAATCGAGGCTTGGGCGGCTACCGCGGAGCGGGAAATGGCGCCACTCTCAGGCAAAACGCCACCTATGCTGCGGGACATCTTCACGAGCTGGCCGCTGGTCTCGGTGCAAATCGCGGAGTGCTTGACCGGCGCGCATCGTGCGACGGTTCAGCGCAACATTGACTGGATGGAGGAGCGGGGACTGATCCGGGAAGTCACGGGGCAGGGGCGATATCGCATGTGGCGGATCGTCGAGACACGCGCGACAGAGGCAAGGTCGACCTCTGATCGAAATGATGGGCTGTCGGCCGAAGATCACTTCGAAGTGATGGCCGCACGGCAGTGACGGGGCCTGTCAGGCTTCCGCGTCCCGTAGGTCACGCAGAGCAGCCAGATAGCGATTCATGCGGCGCATGTCCTTTTCGGTCAGTGCAGACAAGCGCGACGCGTTCAGGTTGGTCTTGACCCGGCGCGCGATCTTGTTGCCTTTAGCCCGGCGAACGAAGGCCACGTAGACAGCCTCGCTGTCGCCTTCATCCTCGGGCCGCTTCGTGACAAGGCGCAAGGCGTCTAGCACAGTCGGCGAGAACCCTTCTTCCTCAAAGCGCTCGAATGTCCAGCCGGGGCCGTCCTCGACCACGTCATGCAAAATGCCCACGATCCGTTCGTCGTTGGTCTCCAATGACATCATCACCCGGAGCGGATGTAGCAGATATGGCGCGCCGGCCTTGTAGGTTTGTTCCCGATGGGCTTCCGCAGCAATTTCGATGGCGATTTGAAGGTTCAAGAGCTTCTCCTAGCGTATGAATATGATCGTGACCATTCGGTTGGTAGTTTTGGAACTTCACATCACTCCCACGGCGCAAAGTTTGGCGTGGCTACAATGATACGGTTCCTAAGAGCTTCGAGTTCTGGGGAAATTGCTGCGTGGGTTCCCTGATGCGGCAGAACTTCCCCGTGTAATTGTGCACGCAGCTCCATCCACCGTTCTTTCAGGACCTGCCAGTTGTGATCATCATAGGTTCCGCTGACAACGACAGGATGAATGCGTATACGTGGTGGATCGCCCTCGGCGTGCCCATACCAATTTTCCAAGTCTTTGAGCCAACAGCTGCCCTTGCGGTCCACGCGACCGATCTGTTGTTCGACAATACCCGGGTTCCATTCTGCATGCAGTATGACCACGGTGCGGCAGGCTTCATGCAGGTTTAACCCCTCTCGCCCAACGCGGGATTGAGCGAGAAGTACCATTGGCCAGCTGGAGGCGCGGTTGAACGCGGACTGCAGCAAGCGGCGTGTTTGAGGTGGGGTTGCGCCAGACATCATCCGGGCAAAATTGCCCTCGCGCCCGGAAAAGTCCTGAAGATACGATACCAGCCTAGACTGCAAAACACTGTCGTGTTCTCGCTCTTCATCGGTTGATAGGTCAACCAGTAGCCCTTTGAACAGCGCCAGCATTTCGTCGCCGGACCACGGTGCGTCTGCTCTCTCACGCCTGTCACCAAGCGCCTCCAGTAGTGCCCCGATATCGCCTTGGAGCTCTTCATCATCGTCATCCTGGCGCAAATAGCCAACCAACAGCGCGGCGGTATCATCCTGGGGTGCCAAGGCTTCGATTTCACGATGCAGCCTTGCAAGCTCTGTTCGGCGCGCACTGGACCATTTTCGATATTGCTCGGTCAGTATCTGGTTGATCGAAGTGATACCGCCTGTCGTTACACAGAGATCATGGTCGTTCATGGCGGCAAGAACGGCGGGTTCGCTCTCGTCCCGTACTTTTGAGGCTGGCCAGTGCCGTCCGTCTCTGAGCCGCCGGAGCATTTCGCGCGCGTCCAGTAGCCAGGTTAGCGCATTCATCGGAGTTATGAAACGCCCGAAAACGAGAACCTTTTCGTCTCGTTCGGCATAAGACTCGATAAGGCGAACTGCGGCTAGTATCGCAGGATGGGTGTAGATATCCGCAGGCTGGCCACGGAAGGCATCGAACCAGAACGACCGCGGGCCTTCTAACTCATCTTCCTGCAGCAGCTGTTCAGCAGTTTCGGCTTCGGGTGCGAGACCAAAGCCGTACCCTTGGGCGACCGAAAGTCTTGCACGCTTCACGCGATGGTCATCCTGCGGCAGGATAGAAAGCGCTTCAGCTGCACAAAACCGACGCAGCCAGTCGCGCGTGAACCCCTCCGTTGTCGGAGACACTTTCAAGTCCTCGACGACACGATAATCTCCATGCGCTTCCTGAAATGCGCGAATCTGCGGGTCGTGGCGCTTGTTACGCCGCAGGACAAACGGGCGCAGGGCATGCTGGAATCGCGAGGACGTGTTCTCGAAACCTTCGGTCAATGGGTTATCGAGTTCCTCGATCTGGATGCGTTTGACCATGTCGACATAGCCGCCGATCCATTCGGCGAGTTCGGCGAGCGAAGTAACATCCTCGCCGTCGTCCCGCCCGCTGATCCGGCCCAGTGTGTCAATCCATTGAGCAGAATCCAGTTCAACAGGCGTGGCCGTCATCCCGAAGCGGAATGGATCATCAGCCGCCCAACTTACTGGTCCGAGAATGCGCGAAAGGCTGGAATCTTCCCCGCGGGCCTTGTGGGCTTCATCAACGACGATCAGGTCGAACTGACCCAGCCCATAACCTATGAGTGGCAGGATCTTGCGCTTGTATTCATCGGCCGCAAGCCATCGGTGGTCGCCGGACAGATCATCAAGCACGCTCCGACACAAACCGTGTTCAATGATAGCATCGGCAATCATCTGGGCGGCGCGGCGGGTGGCATGGACCTGGCCAACCTCACCACGACGAAAGTTGTTACGCATGAAATTACGCCGTTGCCCGGCCAGCAATCGCGCAACATTCGGAAGCAATTCACGCCGCCATCCGGCTGCCGGACCATTGCTCGCATTTGGGAAGCGCATCGCTGCAAATGTATGAGAGATCATCAAGACCTCTTCATCGGCCCATCCCTTTTGGGGTAATTCGCGTTGCTGCCTACGGTTCCTTAGCCAGCCCTTGTGCTTGCGTTTGTGTTTTTCGTTTCCTTCGGCATCTTCCTCGGTGAGGAAAACTGCGATAAACCCGTCATAGCTGCGCAATGGCAGCAGGGTCTGGTCATCAGGGTGAAATAGCCTCAGTTCCTTCTGCCACTGCACGCCCAACCCAGCCGGAAGGACAATCGCAGCTCTGCCGCCTGCCTTGCGAACTGATGAAATGAGTGCAACCGCTATTCGGGTTTTGCCCATCCCGACTTCGTCGGCCAGCAAAGCGGCCCGCTTACCGGATCTGATCCGCGAGGCAAGTTGCGCAACAGATGCGCGCTGTCCAGCATCAAGCGGTTCATCCGTCTGTTGCGACGCGAGCTGCTCCAGATAATCGGCGACCTTTATCCAATCCATGTCACATGCCCTCGTCAACCCAAAGCGACGGCAGGCCATCGATCTTCCATTCCCGAGCTACAGCTTTCAACGATTGTTCCAGCAGGGTCAGGTCGACATCCTCAGGGCACATCCGCGGGTCCATCAGTGCCAGCAAGGGATTTGCCTTCGCATCGCGAAAAAAGCTAATCATCGGCTGCTCCTGCTTGCAGATCCCGCGCAAAATCTGACGCAGTTCTCGACACCAACGCTGCCAATCTCGCGGGTCAAGTCTTGCCTGGGTCTCGCCAAGCCGCACCAGAAGACTCATCATCCGGCGAATAGCATAGGTTGCGGGTGGCAACTCCGTGGTGTCTGAGGCTTCCACCATCGGCTCGCCGCCTTCGGGTCCGTCATCGGGCTGATCTGCGTCCAAAGGTTCTGGGAATGCCTGCAGGCCGGCCAAGACGTCTTCCACAGTCAATTCGGATGGCCGTGGTACAACAAGCACGCCCTCCGCAATCACGGGAACGCGCCAGCCACCGTGTGTCAGCGTGACAACGGCTGGAGCAGGCGCAGGCCAGATGCAGGGCGTGGGGCCCGATGCACCGTCCGGACCCATGACATCCAGAACAATCCCGCCTGGCGCATAAAGCGTATCATCTTTCCAGATCAACCAAGACACTGGCGGCAGGGTTTCAGGCTCCTCGGGGGGTACAAACCCGCTGCCAGACTGTAGCTTCGAAGGTTCGACGGTCTCGTTGAACTGGATTGGCAACAGGGTCGCAAAATCATGCTTGCTGTTCTTTCGGCTGCGCCATTTCAAGCCTTTGGGAAGATCGACGACAACGCCCGCTTCAAGATTGCCACCCGCGCTTGCGGCCTTTTCAAATCCGTTCCGGCTGAGATTTCCCGACCCTAAATAGACGCGCCCAACGGCCTCGTCATGCCCTGCACCGAGCAATACAAACTTAGCGTGAAGTCGCCCTTCCTCGCCATGCATAGCGGAAATCGGGCGCCGGAGATTCCAACCGGCCGCGGTCAGGGCCGGGCCACGCATGGCCAGACCTTGACAGGACAGCGGATTCAAAAACAGGTCCAAAGTCGCAGATTTCTTCAAGAGCTTTTCTTCGATCAGCTTCTCGCGAAACCTCTCAACAGCCCCGCGCCACCATCGCCTTCTGCTTCAAAATAACCGGACCCAAGGATTAGGCGGTCTGCCTTTTTTCCCAGTCCAAGCCGATCGACAACCTGTGGGAGCAAAGCCTGAGACCGGCTGTCGATGAAGCGTGGCGGCAAGGTAGAGGCCGGAAGGTGACCGATCTCGTCCTCAAGCCGCGCATAGGGCAGTGCGCAGTCATATTCCCGTTCGATCAGCGCGCAATCCCCGCGTTCACGCAGCCATTCGAACATGTTCCAGGCCGCCCGAATATCTCCGATATCCTGATCTCTCGGATTATCGGTGTGAAGATCAATTGACCAGAACAGGTCGATACTGTCCGTCAACGGGCCTTGCGTCCAGTTTCCCGTGCTGACGGCGAGCCTGATGATATATCCATCTTCATCGCGTTTGCAAAATCCCAGCAAAGCAACCTTGGCATGCAACAGGTTGTAACCTCGATCCTGAAGCCGCATCCACATCCAGGCAAGGCCCAGTATATCCGAAATTGCGTTCATTGTCGAGTGAATGAACGCGGCTAATACGGGGTGCGCCATTTCTCCAGTAAAGCTGCGCCGGATCTGCCCCATCACATTGGGCGTTGCCGTAAATCCGCAGAAGAAACCGAAATCCCCGAAACAATCCTTGGGCGGCATGAAGAGGGTGATAAGCGTTGTGTTCATGATGCCGGTTCTTCACCTGCTGAGTCCCGACATCCTGGGTTCGGATCGCCGTTCAGTTAGGTCGCAAGGCAATGAAGATTGAAAAGTCGGAATAACTGAGGTGCGAACTCGGCATCATTGAAGGGTTCGTCTGCATCGATGCTTGGCATCTCGCCGGCCGCTGGTCCCAGACTGATACGATCATCCCGCCACCTGATCACCGTTCCATCGCGCTCGGCCAGCTTTTGAAGAAGCTGTTGGTCGGGCAAATCCTGGACCTCTGAAAGGAATTTCCGGCTGCTTGACTCATCTGCTGCGTCAATTCTGGCGCCCAGCTGGCGCGCACAATGGCGAAGCGCCGCGAGGGGCTCGCCCACGTTTTTACTGGCCTCGTCGAACGGCAGCCAAGCATCCTCATTGGCATCGCGAAGCTGAAGCAGACGTTCTTCCAAGCGATACAACACCGCGAGTGCGGCACTGCGCAAATCCATGAAAGCCGCCCCCGCGCGCAGGTCCGTCCAATGGTCGGCAGTTATCCCGCTGAGCGGTTCAACAGCATCGAGCTGAGCTGCACTGGGCCCGGTCTTGAGTGCCACAAGAGCACGCCGACGCAACGTGGACGGATCGTCACCTCCGACAAGCCGGGCCAAGATCAGCTTGCGAACGTCGGGTGGGACGGCAGCATTTGGCGACAGGTCTTCAATTACCTTATTCAAACCATGAGGGGATCCCCCATGTGCCCATGCGCCCAGAACACGACGGTAGTTTGCCATCACCGGCAGGTTTAGCATCTGCGCGCCTGCGGTGTGGATGGTGAAAGCACCAAAGCGACTGCCCTGCACGAAACCAAGCGCAACCAGTGGTTGCACCATGGCCATGCGGATGGGTTGAACCACATAGGTGCCGCGTCGCTTGAGATTCTTGAAACTCCAGTCTTTCAGCCCTTGCATCTTGCGTAGACCGCGCACGCGACGGTCCGCCAAGCCCTGCTCGGTGGCTTTTCGCATCATCAAAGCCTCGACGGCGTTGCCGACTGGCAAGGCCGAAACACCTAGCTCCTCGGCAATGGACACCGCCAAAACCGACCAGAGAATCGGCATCGGAAACCACATGCCACCCAAGCCTGGTACTGAACGATCGTTGAAGTGCCGCACGGCGCTAGCAAGGCCCAGGTTCTGCTGCCTGCGCTGCGAAATGATGGTGTCAGGCGCGAGTATTCCCCAGGGCATCAAGAAGTACTTTCTTGATGCCCTGAGGCAGAAATAGAGGCCAGGTTCAGAAAATCCAGCCGCCCATGATCAACCCAAAATACTGCCACACCATTCAATTTGTACGTCGGGAATATGTCTCGGACCAAATCTGCATAGGCAGAAAGCTGCGGCCAATAGGGGCCAAAACCTTCGCCCGCTCCGCCGGTCTTGTGGTCGATCAACAGGCATCCCTCCGGCCCCAATGCCAACAAGTCGATCGTGCCAGGCATCTCAGCACCCTCTTTAGTGTGTCCTAGCAAAGGAATTTCACTGAGCAGATCGGTGTAGCCGTCGGCCGAAAGCCAGGTCTTCAGTGCCTCTGCCCGCTCTGCCACCAAGTTGAGAGTCGCATCGTTAAGTCCGGTTGCCGTTGGCAAGGCTGTGATCATATCAGGCCGGGTCAGGCATGTGCGCAAGGCGAGGTGTAGCGCCGTGCCTCGGGCTGCATCGCTGACCGTGCGGGGCCATGGTGTGCCCAAACTGATACCCTGGCTTTCTGGTGCGGGCTGGGCCGTTGTGGCTTGTGATGGTTGCAACCGCCAAGGCGTCAACATCATAGGAGGCAATGGGGTGGCGCTGCCGGGCCGGGGCGTATCAGTGATCGCTCCCGCCAGATACTCGGTGAAGCCTGCATCTTCGGGCATCTGCGTGATGATGGCCGGGCAATCTACTACGCCAATGCGCAATCTATCACGACCGACCTGCGGCTCGCAGGCATCTGTGAAGACATGGAACAGGCACTTGGCTTCCGGAGCTTCCTCGTCACGCTCCTTCAGGAAGCTTGGCCACTCTAGAACCAGCCGGTCGCGTGCCCGGGTCAGGGCGACGTATAGAAGGTTCTTCGCATTTGCCTCGAAATCTGCGCGCCGATCCTCGATGAACCGTCGCTCTGCCTCTGGGGCGGCAAATCCCGGCGTGTGGATTAGTGCGGCTGAGGCCAGCACGGCGTCCATATCGTCGATCTTGTGAAGCGCGGTGAACCGGGTTGCCGTACTGCCCGGCCAGTCTTCGATCCAGTGGTCGAATTCAGCGACTACGGTGATCGGCCATTCGCGACCCTTGCAGGCGTGCCAGGTGACTATCTCTACCGCTTCGGCGCTGTTGGCGGCAGGGTCGGGGCGGCGGTCGAAATCGCGCTCACCCGCTCGGGCATCAAGCCAGCCCAGAAAAACCTTGGCGCTTTCGCCATGGAACCCGGCTGCGGCCTTTAGGTCGCGGTGGGCAGATTCAAAGTCGCTCGCTTCAGCCTCTAGTCGCAGAAGGTCCGCACGCGCTTGAGCCTTATCGGGCTGGCGGTCAGCCCAGAGCCGCAGCCCGGATACATTAATCACCAGATCCAGTGCGTTGGAAATCGGCAAACGTGCAAGACGGTCCGACAGAGCCGCAAATCGCATGAGAACCGGATCATCCGCTAGCCGCCCTTGAATCTGCGCGGTCATTGCAGCTTGTAGGCTCAGTGGGTCGGGGCCGAGGGTGCGCAGCACAAGCGCCGCATTCGTATCGGCTGGGTTCGCGGCATAGCTCAGCGCGGCGCGTGCTGCCTGTACAACTGGACTGGTCGCCCAGCCATCCTCAGCGATGCGGACCGGCACGCCGCGCGCGCGCAATTCCTCGGCATAGCGGGCTGCCGTCGCGTGCTTGCAGACCAGCAGGGCTATGTCAGAGGGACGTACGCTCCTCGGGGCCTTGCTGTGCCGGTCGGTGATCGTTTCGTCCGCTTTCAAGATCTGGGCGATGCGCTCGGCAATGTGCTCCTGAGGTTTCGAGAAGTTTCTCACCCCGCGCCCTTTGACGATGTTTAGCACCTCCAGCGCTGGACCGGTCACTGGATCACGGGTCGGGGACAGCGAGTTATAGCCTGCGCCAAACAGCCCTGCGCCCATGGCATTGACGAAGTCCATCACCGCCGGTGTTGACCGCCAGTTGCGGTCAAGGGGTTGCGTCGCATCGGGGTTCGCCGATGCAAGGGCTTGCGACAGGCGCGGGTCTGCCCCCTGAAACCCCATGATCGATTGTTTTACATCCCCCACCAGCAGGGTGCGCGGCGCGCGGGCACCGAGCTGCCAGAGCAGCGCGAATTGCACCGGGTTGGTGTCCTGAAATTCGTCGATGATGACGCAGTCAATCTCATCCAGCACAGCTTGGCGCACTGCTGGATCGGTGCGTAGTAGCTGTTCTGCACCTGCAATCATGTCGGCATAGTCAATCAGCCCAAGCGCCTTTTTGCGCGTCTCATAAGCCTCCATCACCTCCTGCACACAGGCGATCAGGCAGCGAAAGTGCAGCTTCGCATCGGCCATTGGACCGGGATGTGAAGGCAGCACCTCCGCAGCCTGCATGATCGCAAGCACAAGGTCATCGTACTCCTCGGGTGTCTTCGTGCGGCTGTTCGAGGTGAAGAGGCTGCGCAGTGACTGCCAGATGTTCCAGTCCCGGTCCAGCAGGGTCGGGTCGCGGTCAACGCGACGAAAGAGGGCAAGGTTCTTTTCCAGCGCCTCGCGGGGGCCTTTTGCGGTGACGCCGGCCATACCGCCCTCAGGAAAGGCCGTAAGCATCGTGGAAACCGCATTCGCGAACGCATCACGTGCGGCTGCGGGATCCGCGAGCACCTCGCCATAGATCGTATCGAGCCGCGCCAACGCGGGTGCGATCAGGCCCGGATCACGGCCCTTGTCACCCAGCCCCCGCAACAGGTCGATCATCGACAGAACCCGGCCTCGCAGGGAATCTTCGACCGTTTCGCCCTTTTGCCAGTTGGGCTGATATCCGAACCTCTCAGGCTCCGCCTTGATCGGGTCAAGCGCCTTGGCATGAGCCAGCGCCTGTCGGATCAGCAGGTCCCGCTCCGCATCGCCAAGGTGGCGCGGTTGCAGCGATGCGCCAGCTGCTAGCGCATGTTCTGTCAACAGCCGCAGTCCCAAACCATGGATGGTAGAGACATAGGCGCGTTCCACGGCCATGGCCTCGGCGACCAGCCCGTCCGCAAGAAGACCCGCCCGAATACGTTCGCGCAATTCGCCCGCGGCGGCTTCGGTAAAGGTCACTGCGAGGATACGTTCGGGCCGCACCACGCCGCGCTTCACCCAGTCGGAAAGCTGGGTCTTGATACGATGGGTTTTCCCGGCGCCCGCGCCGGCGGGCACGATGACCAATCCTCGGTCTGAATCTGCTCCTTCCATGGTCATGCCTCCTCGATCTGGCGAATGAACGCGGTAACCAGGGTCGAGCCGTCAGTCAGTGCATAAGGTGTGAACCCCGCCTCTTTCTTGAAAAAACCCTCGTCGGCCGAGGTGTTCAGCACCACCCGCCCGGCGCCAAGCTGCGCCAGCCGTTCAGCAAGCATTGCAACAGCCGCATTGTTGACGGCGTCTCCCATGTCGCGGGCGGGGGATCCGTCTGCAGGCACAAGGCCGGATGTTAAAAGCCCACCATCATTCATCAGGTGATAGGCAATGCCGACCTTTCGGCCGATCAGTGGGTCCATCCCGTCGCCGTCGCGCCGATTGGGACGGGCAAGCATGTCACGATATAGCCCTGCCTGCAGATCCCATCCTGCCTCCATCCGCCTGCGTCGGGCCGATGTACCGCTTTTCTTGTGATCGACGACAAGCAGCGCGCCGTCAGGCAACTCAAGGATCGCGTCGGCCTTACCGTGCAGGTTGATGCCATGCGCCTCACCGGCCAGCCAGATCTCGTTACCGATGATCTTTGCACCAAGCGCCAGCAGATGTTCGCGCCACCGCAGCGCTGCCTGAAGGATCTCGCGTTCCAGCCCGCTGCGCTCCATTTCCCATGATGCGCTACGCAGAAACCCCGCATGGCGGGTCAGCGCGCGATCATAGGCCTCGGTAACCGCAGCGGTCAGTGCCGCAGGTTCTGGTACGGGCTGGTCTTTGAGGAATACATGTTCAAACACGTCATGGGCTATGTTGCCCTTGGCCATGACATCAAGTTCGTCTGCCGACCAAGACATGTCGCCGGCTCCCACCTCGTCCAAAAGCCACGCCAGTGGGCTGACTAGAAGCGTTTCCAGCCGGGAGGGTGATTGAGGTTTTGTTGTTCCATCATCCTTGCGGCGCAGCGCCAGCAGGTCGAGGCCGGGGAAAGACAGGGCCTCGGGCAGATCGTCTGGTTCCGGCAATGGCGGCAGGCGGTGGTGCGCCACAGGCCAATCGCCGTGCGGCAATCGCGACAGGTCCAGGATCAGATCCTGCGCATCCTCGACACCCGATATCGCCCGCGCGACCAAGGAAAGCCCGGCCGAGGGTTGCTGCCGTGCCCCAGACAGATCGCGCCACGGGATCAGAAAGGTAACTGTGCCGGTAACCGCCTGAAGTTGCTGATCGAAAAGAGACAGACTTTGCGCCAAACCCTCAGCCCGGCCGCGAAGGTGCAGCCCTGTCGTAGCTCGTATCGTGATGATTTCGCTGTCCAGAAACATCGGATTGGCGCGCGGACGCGTCGGATACAGACCATCGGTGAAATCCGTCACGATCAGATGCCGGCAGGGCCGCCACGGAGTTTCCTTCGCAGACCAGAGGCTGACACCTTCAAGGTTGCGCTCTGGATCGGCACTTGATGGGGATGCAATCTGGATAGCGCGCAGGATCGCTTCCCAGTCTGGGCTACCCTCGCTGGGCGGGATCGACAGACGGGCGCGGACCTCCTGCCCCTGCGCAATGCGCTCACAGATACGGTCGATCAGGAAACGCAGTTGGGCCAGACTGCCCGCTGATGCGCGAATGTCCGTCCAGAGGTCTTTGTGCGCGGAGGTAGGCGAAAGGACCTCTCCCCGAAAATCACCATCAATCAGGCTTTCGGCGAGATCGCGCCCAGTCTGTGCGGACCATGGCATCAGCGGCGACAGGGCGAGGCTGGCCAGAACCATCGCAGGTGTGGGTGTTCGCTTGGCCAGTGCCAGCTGAAGTGCTGTCTCACCAATGATGTCGCGCTCGGGCAGGCTGGCGGGAAGCCCGGAAATCGGCACGCCCTGCGCGGCAAAGGCGCGGGCAATCTGACGTGGGTCACCTGAGGCCAGCACAGCAATCTCCCGCGCCGAGATACCGCTTTCGATCAGGGCCCGCGCGCGGGCGACGGCAAAGTCAGCGCAGGCAGCCAAATCGCGCAGACCATAAAAGGCGAGGCTGTCATCCTTTGGCCCGGCCTCGATTGCTGCCTCGGCCACCCCGCCCTGCAAAGCGTGCAGTCTCGACCCTTCACGCGCCGCGCGCCCCTTGGCGGGTGCCTCTACAGCCCCGAATTCCTGCTGAAGCCTTGCATAAAGAGCCCTCATTGCGGCTGGCGCATGCGGATCGAGCGATCCCTGAACCACTGGCAGCGGGTCAAGAAACCGCCCATGCGGCAGCTCCAGCACATGGCGCACTGGGGCCAGCCCTGCGGGCAAGGTGTCACCCATCTTGCGCCAGAGTTCGATAAGCGCATTCAGATGCCGTCGTGCGCGGCTGTCCTCCATCGCCCCCGCCGCTGGGGCGCGCAGATTGCCAGTGGCCAACACTAGACCCTCCAGCGCCGTACTGATGGCCGAGATCGTCTCGACCGGCGCATTGGCAAGGCTATCGCGCCAGACCGGATCAGGGTTCTCCATAATCGCCCGCCCCGGCACCCATTCTGGCGCTTTGGGTGAAAGGGAAAGCTCAGCGAGGCCGGTATCGGTTAGCCGGTACTGCAGGCCCGAGCGAGGATCGACGACGAGAAAAGGGTAGAACATGAGTTCGATCTCGCTGCATAAATTGAATAGTGTAGCGGGATGCTATTCTGGATCAATGGTTTATACGACTATTCCCGATAAGCATCAAGGGAACCCCCTCTATTTTGGCTTCATTTGAGGTGCAAGTATTGCGCGAGGCTGGTGATTTTGCTGGCGCGATATGAGGTTTTTCTGATGACCATACAACAAGGTGGGCGTGGCACCAAATATTCGGATGAGTTTAAACGGCGTACTGTCGCTGAAACCCGTGCTGATGGTGTGAGTGTATCGGCGGTGGCAAAGAAGCACGGTGTGAGTACAAAAAGTATTAACGCATGGCGTAGCGATGGGCGGTTTCAACCGGATGCTTCGGAGCCTACTGCGTTCATGCCTGTCGCTATTTCAGGTAAGGATGAGGTGGCTGTGTCGCCAGAAATTAAGCTCACGGCATCTTGGCTGCTTGAAATCACACTTGAAAACGGGCGCAAGCTGAGCGTGAGCAATGGTGTTGATGCGGGGTTTGTTCTGGAACTTGCGCGCGGACTAGCCGCATGATCCCTGTACTGGCGGATGCAAAGATCTGGCTGGCGGCGGGTGTAACGGACATGCGGCGTGGGTTTAATGGGCTGGCGGCACAGACCGAACAGGTTCTGGCGGGTGATCCTTACTCTGGCCACTTGTTTTTGTTCCGAGGGCGTCGGGGCGATCAGATTAAGATGATATGGTGGGATGGCCAAGGGGCGTGTTTGTTCACCAAGCGCCTTGAGCGGGGTCGGTTTGTCTGGCCCACAGCCAGCGAGGGCAAGATCAATCTGAGCCGCGCGCAATTGGCGATGTTGATGGAAGGCATAGACTGGCGCATGCCGCAGAAAACATGGCGGCCCACCATGGTGGGCTGAAGTCAATTTTTGTTGGTGTTTTTGTTGTTTTGGGATTCCCAGAGAGGCCTGTTTTTGTTAGATTGAAGCATGAGTAAAGCGCCTCTAAATCTGTCTGATTTGCCCCCTGATGTGCAGGCCTTTGTTGCTGCGCAGTCTGCTGAATTGGCGCGTAAAGACGTGGAGATATTGGGGCTGTCGCTGAGCCATACTACGGCGCAAAAGCGTCATAAGGATGCGGCGGCCGCCCTTGCTGCCGAGCGCGCGGCTCATGCAAGAGCCATCCAGAACCGAGACACGATCATCGCCGATTTGCGTCTGCAATTGCACGGACATAGAAAGCATCTGTTTGGGTCAAAGTCAGAAAGCAGCGCACAGCTGGCGTTGGAACTGATCCTTGAAGAGCTTGAGATTGAGCAAGCCGCTGAGGCCCTTGGCGAAGAAACATCTTCTGACGCCGAGGAGGCCAAACCGCCGCGCACCCCGCGCAAGCGCAAACCGTTCCCGAAAGGCCTCAAGCGGGTCCAAAAGACCATCACTCCCAGTGATGCCTGCCAAGATTGCGGCGGCAGCTTCAAGGACTTGGGGGCTGATGTCATGGAAGAGCTGGAATATGTCCCGGGCCATTACATCGTCAATCAGATCACCCGCCCACGTCTGGCTTGCACCTGTTGTGAGAAAGTGGTTCAGGCCGAGATGCCGAGCCGCGCCATTCCCAAGAGCTTTGCGGGCATTGCCGATCTTCTCGGCGTGCTGGAGCACTCTAAGTTTGCGTTGAATGTCGCGTTCGTCGTTTGTCATGAATACTTCCTCCATCCCAAATCAGGGAATTTATAGGAAGTGTCCCGAGAGTCCGTACATATCTACAGAACCCGAACCCCACCACGGTCGAGATTGCACAGCGGACGCTGTCAGCCATCTGCCATGCGACGTGCCGGATGCATGTCAGCGACAGCGAGGAGCTGCACCTGATCCCGATGACGATCCAGGTGAAGATCAAGCCACCGAAGAACGGCTACGGCGAGAGCAATGCCATTGCTTATTTGCCGCCTGAAAGTGGAGGCGCTACGACCACTGCTGCAACCCCAGCAGCACCGCCCTCAACGCAGGCCGCTTCCGCGCCGCCCAAGATGGCCTCCGCGCCCTGGAACAAGAAGGGTTGATCAATCGCGCTGCTCCGCATCCCTGACTGACGGGGCAGCGTCCAACGCCATCTGAGGATATTCCCATGACTGACCTGCATAACGCGGCCCCTCGGGCCGTGATCAGCTCCGGCTTGCCTGATGACCAGCGCCGGTTGATCGCACTCGACGACGATATTGCCAAGATCCGCACGCAGATTGCGACTGCTGATCTGGCGCGCCAACGGGGGCAAAAGCCCATCGACCCTGACTGGTTTCACCGGGCGCGCACCGCGCTGCGCCACCTGTGCCGTGAACGGGCAGAATTGCTTGCCAAAGGCACCGGCCGCCGTCGCCGCGAAAAGCTGAAAGATGCTCTGATCGGCGTCCTGCGCGAGCGCCATGACCCGGACACTTGGAGCAGCATTCTGGCCAAGGCCCAAGCCCGTAGCGAACGGGAGGGCTTGTGATGGCTGATCTTCCCGCACCACCCACGCCAACGCTGACGGCGATCTACGCCGATTATGAGGCCCGCCAGGGCGATGGTTTCCGTGACCATCTCGGCGCATCCATCATCGGTAAATCTTGCGCACGCGCGCTCTGGTATGATTTCCGCTGGGTGACGCCGTCACGCTTTTCCGGCCGCCTGCTGCGTATGTTTGAGACCGGCCAGCTGGAAGAGGACCGTATGGTTCGCAACCTGCGCGCCACAGGGGCCACTGTTTTGGAACTAGACCCCGAAACAGGACGGCAAATCCGCGTGGAGGCCCATGGCGGTCATTTTGGCGGCTCGCTGGATGGCGTCGCCCTCGGTTTGCTCGAGGCCCCGAAAACCTGGCATGTGCTCGAGTTCAAGACCCATGGAGTCAAGAGCTTCACTGAGCTGACCGCCAAGGGCGTCGTGCTGTCCAAGCCGCAGCATGTCGCGCAGATGCAGATCTACATGCACCTGACCGGTATCACTCGGGCACTTTACATGGCGGTCTGCAAGAACACGGACGCGCTGCATATCGAACGGGTTGAGGCCGATCCTGCGATGGCAGAGCGCCTTCTGGAAAAGGCTGGCCGGGTTATCTTCGCCCAACACCCACCAGCGCGGATCATCGAAGATCCGGCTTGGTTTGAATGTCGTTTTTGCGATCACCACGCTGCCTGTCATGAGGGTGGCGCTGCCGCTGTGACCTGTCGTTCCTGTCTGCATTCCACTGCAGTCGTTGGCGGTTGGCACTGCGCCCGCCACGACCGGATGCTGGCTCCACCCGAGCAGCGGGCCGCCTGCAGCAGACATCTCTTCATCCCCGATCTCGTGCCGGGTGAGGTCATCGATACGGGCGACGATATTGTCACCTACCGCATGAACGATGACGCCTCTTGGTCAAATGACGCCCGTGTCACGGAGGCTACAGAATGAGAGCCGCAAGTATTCGTATTGGTCAGCGATTTGGTCGGCTCACAATTATCGCGGATAGCGGCATTCGGAGCGGAAGGGGTGAAATTTCCTGGCTTTGCCTGTGCGACTGTGGGGCAAACCACCGTGCAATTACAGGGAATTTGAAATCTGGAAGTGTTCGTTCCTGTGGATGTCTCGCACGTGAGATGTCTTCCTTGCGGCAAAAACAAAAGCGTCGCCCACCAAAGACCTGCCAGTTCCGAGATTGTGAAGCGACGATTGAGAAAGGCGCGAAGGGATACTGCGGCAAGCACGCCCAGAGAATTCGTCGATACGGCGACTCAAGTTATGTTGTGCCATCTGCGCTGGTTCGGGCGCATATGCGCGCAGCGCAGTTACACCGCTTTCCCTCAGTGAAACCATCCACTTATCGAAAGCTTTTCGGTCGCCACGAACATCGTGTGGTCGCTGAGGAAAAGCTCGGTCGTCCCCTGAGGTCGGACGAGCACGTTCACCACAAAGATCAAAATCGCCAGAACAACGACCGGCTCTGTTGCGCAAATCGCGTGAGGGATTCATCTCGTGAATCCAGCGTGGTAGCTGGGATGTATGAGCAGACACACACCCCCGACTTACAAGACCAGGAACTGGCCAGCCTACAATGAAGCGCTTAAGCGCCGGGGCTCGCTGACGATCTGGTTTGACCCCGAGATGACCTGGGATGCCGCGCCGACAGGCAAGCGTGGTCGCCAGCAGACCTACAGCGATACTGCCATTCAGACTTGCCTGACGATGAAGGTGTTGTTTGGCATGGCGCTACGGCAGACGACAGGGTTCGTCGAAAGCCTGTTGGGCCTGGTTGGCCTCGACTGGACGGTGCCCGACTTCAGCACGCTGTCGCGCCGCCAGAAAACCTTGGCCGTCAACATCCCCTATCGCGGCTCCAAGGGTCCGTTGCACCTGCTGATCGATAGCACCGGCATCAAGGTTGAGGGCGAAGGCGAATGGCACGCCCGCAAGCATGGTGGCGCGAAGCGGCGGGTCTGGCGCAAAATCCACCTTGGCATCGATGAGGGAACACTGGAGGTTCGGGCTGTTGAGATCACCGGGAGCCACATTGGCGATGCACCGGTTTTGCCCAACCTGCTCAGCCAGATCCCGGCAGACCAGGAAATCGGCAGCGTCACAGCAGATGGGGCCTACGACACACGCAAATGCCACGATGCCATAGCTGACCGCGGCGCCCACGCCGTCATCCCGCCCCGCAAGAACGCCAAGCCATGGAAGACCGTCACTACTGGCGCGGTCGCCCGAAACGAGGCCCTTCGCGCATCAAAATACCTCGGCCGTGCCCTGTGGCGACGATGGAGCGAATACCACCGCCGAAGCCGCGTCGAAACGAAGATGCAATGTATGAAACTGCTGGTTCAGCGGCTCATGGCGCGGGACTTCGACCGCCAAGTCGCGGAGCTTCAGGTCCGTATCGCCGCGCTCAACCGCTATACTGCGCTCGGCATACCCGTCACGGAAGCTGTGGGATAAGTCCGTCCGGGGAAAGGGGAAACTCGGCGTTCAACCGATTTGTGCAACAGAGCCGATTTCCAGGGGAAATCCCGATTTTATCCGCTATTTTTTTCTGATTAAAAGATTTGTGTCCTGAAGCGATCAGTTGCCGTGTTGCTTCTTCGATGATCTTATCCCTGGTCTTCATATTCGTGCCTCACATCATCTATCTTTTGGCAAAGAGCGTCTGGTCAACAGCTTCGGTGGCCCGGACGTTCCGGCGTGAGTGTAGTGGGCGGCCTTTATCGGCCCGATTTACACGAAACTTGCAATGTTTTCGCCGCTTGACTAGCGGATATGGCAATTTCGGGCAGACCCATCCTCATGCAAGCAGCCTTCGACGCGTAAGAAATAGGTTGCCGAGCGCGAACAGCGTGAACAGCAGCGCCCGCACTTCGCCCCGATCTTCGGATGGTGCGGCTCGATCAACGACTGCAAGTGCGCCAACGGAACCAACGGATCCGTCTTTGCCAGAAGCTGCTCGCGCCGTGTGACCTTCTTCTTCATCGCGTCCCGAAGTTCGGGAATGGCAGGCTGCTTGGGCATCGGCGGGGTCTCCTTCAGTCGCTGCCCGCAGCCTATCAGATCACGCCAAAAGCGGCAGGTTTTTCGGACGTTCCTTAACAGTCTTCTGAAATGGATCCAGAGCCGGAACGCTGTGCTTTCATCTTTGCTGTTTGTCGCGCTGGCGCTGCCTGTCGGCGTGTTCAGCGCATGCGCTCGGGGCCGTGTCTCCGCTTCATGCTACCAGCAACAACCGCGGCAGTCGTGCGCATCATGCCCCAGACCTTGCCTTACTTGCTGAAGGCGGCCTCGCGCTCGGTGAAGACATAGCCCTAGTCGATGCCTGCAGTCCACCCAACCGCACCGCTGACGGCGCGGTTTTCACACTTGCCTTAACCGCCCGCTGCCAATTTGCAACGCTAGTATTTTCGCCGATTTTGACTTGACTTACTGCAGCCAAGCTGCATCCAAGGTCAAATGCAATGTGCTTAAGAAGTAAGTTTCCCTGTTGTGCGTTTTTGAAGACATTCAAAAAGACTTTGAATTTAAACCTTGATTTGCACTCGCCTCTTTCAAAAAGTGAGCTGCAAATAAATTCGCTGCCGTGTTCTGTATTCGCTATGTTCACCAAAATATCCCACGGCAGCAGATCGAAAAACTTTTTAAATTTTTTAAGGGCCGCACGATCATACTCCATGAAAAATTTTCCACTAAACGGAACAAAAAGCAATTGCTGCTCGCATCGTCGGTGACTAAGCGACCAACTCCAATGTGGAGCGAGGGCATAACAGTCTCCTGGGCCAAGCCTAACGGGCACATCACATATGTCTCCGCAGATTGTCCCGGCCCTTACATGCCCAAGAATTACCATGGGTATGCTTGTCCCAAACCCGGTAAATTTTGCGCCAGCTATTTTACAATTTAAAATTCCAGCTCTGTCGGAAAGGTCAATAAACCGGCAAGTTAGACGAAACGTACAATCAGCCAGCGGCTCAACCGTGCACAGCGGTATTGCTGCTGCCTGAGCGGTAGGCAATGCCAGTCTGTGGCTTACACCCCAACGGCTGCCGGGCCGATAATTTTCCGTATACCTCAAAAGCTTGTAATCTTAGTTGGTGGTGACATGCTCGCTTGCCGATAACGCTGTTTGCAAATCAACTTAAAAATAAGTTCCGGACCCGTCGAGCGCGAACAGGCAGCTGTCGCCGAAAAAATGTTAAGTGAAATTATAATTTACTTTATTTTTGGCGTTTGATCCTCAGCGGCTTGTTCTTCATAAGGTTGTTCCGTCGTGCGCATACAACCGTGCCACAGAGGGAGCGAGGCTTAACCATGTGCTTTCCAGCAGAAAATTACTTAATGCGCCACCGGCCGTTAACATTTTCTCCGTCGCAAAAAAGTGGGTATGGCGCCTGTACCGATTTCTTGGGTGTGCGGTGCCGTTGCGTGAGCCATAAATTTATCGATCCGCAAAGCTGTGGTCAGGATTGTCGTATCTTTGACTGCTGTGGCGGGGCCATAGCTTGTGAGGTGAAGTGAGGATGATGGGGTGGGGTGGCTTCTGATGTTACTTCAAAATCTGACATCTGCGGGATATTTCAATCGTCTGCAGGTGTTCTGGCTGGGGAGGGTGCACCTCAGTGGTTTCGTTCTAGTCAATAATAGCGATCTTTGTGCGCAATCTCATTCTAAAGCCGTTAAATTGGGCAATGTGACAGTAAACGACGTGAATCCGAATAGAGTAAATGCAACCGGCGATTCGAGTGTGAATTTGGACATAAGTCTAAACCTTTCAGATGGTGCTCAGGTGAGCGTGTCTTCGTTGTCGCAGGAGCAGTGTGAAATGTATTTTCACATGGGTGGTTCGGTTGTTTAAATCATGCTTGAAATTTCACGGGCATTTCACTCACATCCGGTCGGCTAGCGTTTGGTTGAGGGATTGTGGGAATTTTTCAGATCGAGAAATCCTTTTCTTTAGCAATGATGAGCATAATGCAATGGTAGTGATGGTTTTGCTGGAGAGGCATGGGGTGCGAGTCCAGTGGGCAACCTCGGAAACTATAGGCAGTTGTCTTCCCAAATTCTCATGCGGCATAATTTTATATGATATACCCGATGTGGATTGGTCAGCGAACCTTAATCACAGCCGGTCGTATTTTGATCAAGTGAATAATTTGCCCCATTCTGCGGTTCTTGTGGGGTTCGGCAAGTCGGAAGACATACCGATAGTTTTCGCAAGCGTTTGCTCGCGCACAGTCGCGCTCCTCTCTAAGCCGTTTGATGTCGTTAATGCGCTTAATATTTTCGAATGCTTAGTGGTAATTCAATCAGTACACAAATTGAGTGATGTTGGGACGCGCAGGAGGGGCGCAGTTGTCAAGAAGCTGCACTTGGTGGTGTGTAGTGTGTTTAGATCCTTTTGGATCTTTATACGATATCATTTGGATTTGCAGTTTCAGATTGTTCTTCGGGGTGGGCGTGAAATATGATCAAAGCAGATAAAAATACGATATTCATTAAGATAAATCTTCGTTTGAGGCGCCAAAGCTCCTCGTTTGCGGTGCTTCCACTGCTTTTGGCAGGTTGCGGTTCCTCTCCTCAAAGCGATGATGGCTCCAATCGCCGTGAACTGATTGTAAAATTCGGCGAAGCTAATTCGACGAACGAAATTTTTTACTTTGATGATGGTGACACGGGTAGCATTGCGGACCTCAACACAGAGGCTGGCGTCAGCGCTCAAAACTTTTTTGTGCGCGGGATTGAGATCACCGGTTTGGACGCCTCGCTTTCGGTTGGTGGCCTGCCGAATATGGTGTCGAATGCAGTGCATGAGATTGGT
>Ga0228647_1000009_pt1 | contig 68054 bp, 95 predicted proteins | sample 59DmetaG_FD_186034 | JGI IMG/M metagenome (GOLD analysis project Ga0228647, IMG submission 186034) | Seawater microbial communities from Monterey Bay, California, United States - 59D | ecosystem: Environmental > Aquatic > Marine > Coastal | place: USA: California | collected 2016-10-21 | reverse complement strand
TATACTATTAATAATATACCAGACGAATATACAAGCTGGTTTAACTACAAAGGCTTAACTTACATAACAAGTTGACAAACAACTGACGAACATGGTGCCTTACAATTTAAAATAAGGTCAGCTCATACTTAACCGGTATGGGCTTTTCGTGGTAGATAAACTAAATAAATATGAAAAATAGGACACTAAATGAAATAATGAACTCGAAAGAGTATAAACAAGCTGTTGAACTAAGTGCGCGAGAATTAAAAGGTGAAAACTTTTATAAAAATCCTTTTTCTCATGCAGATGTAGATAAAACCGTTGAAACAATAGTAGAAAAGTTAGATGGTCACATGTACGACTTAATATTTCAAGCTGTTTGTGATGAAATGAATGATCACTATGTGTTTGACTCAACAGAATACTTAACTGAAGCAGGCTTAGAACTATTTGAAGATGAATGGTTCGAGTTTTATCATGAAAATCATGGTAAAATAATACATAAACTACTAAAAAACTTAAAATAATGAAGAAATTTAACGGAATGGAGTCACATCTTATAGTAGAAGCGCTCAACTACTACATAATACAAGTAGAAAAAGATATATTAGAAGCAGAAAAAGAAGGTAAAAGATCAATATTTGCACCTGGTTTCTACACTAATGTGTCAAAAGAGTTAATAGATAAAGTAAAGTCTATGACTAAGAAACAAATTACAAACTAAATACGAACACTATAAGATAATACAAATATGATATACGACAGACTTAAACCACATATCAAAGCTAAGATGAAAGAAAATGCTGAAGAGTATAAAACTGTAAACTGGCTACTTGATATACTAAAACAAAAACACAGTTATTCTGACTTAACTATCGACGAAATAAGATCTATATGTACATTTGGCGATGTATGGTATCACGATCTAACTCAAAGAGACATTATATGGGGTGATTGGCTAACTAATAAATAAATAACATGCAAGAATTAAAATATGAAGACGCATTGAAAGCGTTAGGTTGTAAAAATGTTACGACCGATAGACAAAAGAAAAATGGAACAACTATGTTTGAATTACCTACAGGTGACACTGTAGCTGAATTTAAATCAGGTTATATCAGAAAATACTTAATGTCTGAACAGAAAAACTTGAAGTTTCACAGTTGTTATCAGTTAAATCCACAATATAAAACAGTTTTCAAAACAATTACCCACAGTGGTAGAGAGTTTGTAACTGACAGAAACAACAGAATGTTGATATGGAACAGAGCTGAAAGACTAAAAAGACTATTTTTATACACAATTAAAAAAATTAACAATGAGTTATAAGATACCAGTAGAAGGAGATATACTAGAGTCTAGAATGATAGAACTAGTTAAAAACCACTTAGAAATATCAATATCAAATGATATTAGTGATTTTGAAAATGTAGATTGCCACATATACAGTGAAGCAACTGCAGATGGTTATGATGTTTACGTATGTACTAATGATGTAAGAAACCCTAGTATTTGCGAAGATGTGTATTATTACGATAGCGATCTTGCAAATGCATTCATGGAACAAATAAGATATGGTGATAAAACATTTTATATTTGTGAAGGAATATATGATGACTGTTATTTTGAAGACAGTTTGTTAGAAATGTTTTCTGAAAATATTGAAGATATAATAGAAAATGAAGACTTAGATATGACAGAAGAAGAAATTAACTATTTAAAAATTGAACATGGACTTGAAGAAGAAACAGATTAAACCTAAATGGTTTAAAGGTATGATTTATGAAAAAGGAGAAGAAGTAACTAATCCTTTTTCAGGTGAATCTTATGAGTTAACTGGCTTAGAACTAAGCCTTTACGACTTTATAATGGGCAGTCAAATGATTTTTGAATCAGCACCTGCTACAGTTACACCAAAAAGAACTAATGAATTTAATAAAGCATTAAACTGGTTTAGGGTTAATAACCCAGAAGCATACTACGTGTTGTTAGATTAGTAGTAGTTTAGTTTCCACGTTAGCTCGTACTTTCCCTTCGGCGTAAGCCCACAGGTGACGGTACGGGCTTTTCGTGGTATGAATAATATACAAGCAATGAAAGCGTTTATGTTGTTAGGAGATCTATCAACTAAACAAGGCGACGAGCTATCAGATGTAGCCGTCAAATACCAAGAAAGAATAGCTTTTGCTACAATGAGAGCTAGCATACCTGACTGGCAACCACCAAGCAATTGGGATACTTTAAGTAATGAAGAAAAAAATAAAAGACTTAAAAAGTTACAGTCAGTATAATACAAACTAAATACGAACACTAACAGATAATATTAATATGAAAGACGACGCAATAGAAAAATTAGCTCAACTATTGTTTGACAAAATAATGGAAAAGCAAGACCAAGCCGACGAAGAATATCATAATCAAATAACAAATCTAATTAATAACGGATATGTTATAGATGACGTAACTGAAAGGCTAGGTATAAACGAAGAAGAAAAACTAGTTGGTGAATTAGCTAAGATGCAGACTATAATGATGATTCTTGAAGATAAAGAAGAATATGAAAAAGCTGCAATAATACTAAAGAAAATTAAAATAATAAATAGAAAATTAAATGAAGGAAGTGGAAAATATTAAAGCAATGCTTGCTCACAAATACAATGAGGACAAAGCAGATTACCCAGCATTCATTCAACCAAAACTAGATGGTGTACGCTGTCTATTTACTGCCAAAGGCGCGTTCTCTCGTGCTAATAACCAGTTTATGAATGTAGATCACATAACAAAAGATTTAAAGCCTGTATTTAACAGATACCCTACGCTAATTCTTGACGGCGAGCTATACAATCACGGGCTAAAAGATGACTTTGAAAAGATTATATCTCTTGTAAAGAAGAAAAAACCAACAGATGATGACAAAGCAGAAGCTGCAGAACTAGTACAATATCATATATATGATGTAGCTAGCTTTCCTCATGCTACTTACACTTGGCGTATGAATTTTGTAAACTCACTTAAAAATTCAGCTATGTTTAGAACTAGCAGTTGTTTATGTATAAGTGATACTCAAGTAGCTCTAGATTTTGACGATGCACAAAAGCTACATGCTAAAAACCTTAAACTAGGTTACGAAGGCTCTATATACAGATCGTTTGAAGGCAAGTACAAAGGTACTAGATCATGGGATCTTATGAAGTTTAAAGACTTTCACGATGCAGAAGCTCATATCGTTGGCTATGAAATAGGTAAAGGTAAACGTGAAGGTACACTAGGTAAATTTATTATGCAAGATCATGAAGGCGTAGAGTTCGGTTGTCCACCAGGTAAAGGTTATAACTACAAAGATCTAGCTAATATGTTAGAAAATATACATAACTATATTGGTCAATGGGCTACATTTACATACTTCGAGCGTACAAAAGCTGGTAGCTACAGACATCCACATTACAAATGCTTACGTAACTATGAGTGATCCAATAAGTTATATGCCTTGGCTTGTCAAAAAAGATGAGCCATGGGCTAGTACAAACACAGGCTTTTACAAATGTGAAATTTGTGGTAATGATATTACAAAAGAAGATTATGAATTCTGTGACATATGTCCAGATTGTTTAGACGAAGAAATATGAGAAGATTAATATATGACATGTTTTATGCTGATGAGATCAGCGAAGACGTTGCTTACAAACTAATTGATAAGCTAAATAAAATAAGAGACAAAACTAAATATAGTTGGGAAAGATAATACTAGCTCGCACTCACAAGGTGCGGGCATTTGTAGGTATGATAGAAAAATTTATGAAAAAAAGACGATGCTTGTCTCATAAAAGATATGTATCTTATAGAATGCAAGAACTGCAAAACGAAATATTTCAAGAAGCAATGGATACTGGTCTTGTTAATTTAGAAAAAAGAAAACAATTATTAAAATATAAAAACCATTTAAAATTTTTATGAAAAACTCGGACTGGATATTATATTATAGCCAAAAATGGCTAAATGAAGAAATAAATCAAAGAGGTTTAAAAAATGAACATCAATTATACTGGGCTACGCTACACGATAGGGTGACAAATAGGTCTAAGGATATAGAGTAAGGGGCAAATGTCACAAAGAAATTTAAAATATTTAAACAATAATAGAATTATATATCGTAGGTACTCTTCAGATATACCAACATCGAGCCATAGCTGGGGTTGGTACTATGCTGATGGTACTTATGGGTATTATGCTTTATTTAATACTAAAGCAAAGATAACATCTATTAGATCGCTTAAATGGCATTTATTAACTTTGTGGTATTTAAATCCTGACATGGACATAGGTAAATTTAATAAAATGGCTGAAGTTATATGTTATAAGCCAAATGGGTTTATAACATTTGATGTAAGTAGCAAACTATTAGAAAATGTATTAACCGATGTTTATAAACAAGATCTGGACTATCCACCTAAGAACAGGTTACGTAAAATAGTATTTAAAGACTCAAGTGGTTTATCAATTAAAGAAAAATTACAAATAGTAGGAAAAATAATAGGCCAAGCAAAAGGTATAAAACCTGATGACATATATGAAGCTATGCTTTACATACATGAAACAGAGGTAATTACTATACCTAAACTAGCATCGGCTTTAAAATGTACCACAAGAACAATATATAGAAACATGAGCGAAGAACTCAAACAAGAGAAAAAATTATTAAATAAAGAATATGAAAAAGTATAATGTACAAAATTACATAAGGCATAAAGAAGATATAAAATTAGCTATGCCTTCAGATAAGTCTTATTCTTTTTATACTCGTGATGAGCTTATTGTTAAGTTCATGCCGCTTGTAGAAAACATATCTAAAAAGTTTGCTACATCTCAAGAAGCATCCGGAGTTTTATCTATATTAGATATAATACAAGAAGGTTATGTAAATTTAATAAAAGCAATAGATAAAATAGACTGGGAAAAATTAGTAGACTCAGAAGATATTGAACTAAGTTTAAAATCTTTTTTATCAAAACGTGTAAGAGGTGGCATACGTAGAGCTATTGATAAAAATAGAGGTACAATGCGTATACCAGAACACAAAATGGAGCAAATAAGAAAAGATGGTGGTAAAGATAAAAAAATGGTTGCTATGTTTTTTAATAGTATATTTTTAAGTATCGATGCAACACCGGCTAATGAAGATATGGTTTATCAAATACCAGATAAATCAGACCCATACAACGAGCAGTTGTTAAATGCTTATTTAATTAGTTTGTTAAATAAATACTTAACAGAAGATGAATCTTACGTATTATGCAAGAGTTACGGTTTGACTGGTAAAAAATTATCAGCTAAACAAATAGCAGCAGATTTAGGTATAAAAGGTTCTTCTGATTATGTAAGAGTTTCTGAACTAAAAAAACAAGCTGTACAAAAGCTTATTGACACGGTAGATCACTCGCAAGTGCTTGACTACCTGTAAATTAATAAATAAATATGTGATTATAATAGTATGACAATATACCAAAAATTATCCAAAATTCAACAAGAGTTCAAATCGAAGAAAAGTAGATATAACTCTTTCGGCAAGTATTATTTCCGATCTGCCGAAGACATTCTCGAAGCTACAAAACCCTTTTTAAAGGAGCTAGATGTATCAGTTAGGATTAAAGAAGAATTAATTTCTTTCAATCCTCCTGTTATGCAAGTTAGTGCAATACTAACTGATGGCATACTTGAGAAAGGTACAGACAATACAAAGTCAGTTGCAGCTGTAGCTATCGTAGGTGTCGACTTAGATCAGAAAGGTATGCAAATGCCACAAAGATATGGTGCAGCAAGTTCTTATGGTAAGAAGTATGCACTAGGTAATCTGTTCTTGATTGATGATACTCAAGATGCAGATGCTACAAATACACACGGTAAAAAACAAACAATTACTCAAGCAGCCATATCAACAGCTCAATTAATTAAAGCTAAAGAATATGTTAAAAGCGGCGGTAAATTAGATGCAATAAAATCTAAATATAAATTAACAAAAGAACAAGAGCAGGAATTAGCAACGTTATGAAAGACAAAAAAGAAGTACTAGAGAAGCTAAAAGACGACGAACATTACTATGGTGAGTTTGGTAGGAAATTTATATCTAATTCAGATATAAGAACATTAATGACGAACCCATTAGAATTTAAAAAGCCGTCTGAACAGTTTCCTCACTTTCTTATAGGAGGCTATTTTCACACTGCTATTCTTGAGCCAGATAAAATTAAAAATTTCAAGATAGTAGAAGCTAGCTCACGTAATACTAAGGCTTACAAAGAGATAACAGGCGGTGAAGTTTGTTTATTACAACATGAGGTTGACAAAGTTGAAGCGTTAGTTGAAAAAATGATGAACAATAAAGTTTGTCGTGATTTTATACACGCTGAAGGTAATGAGTTTGAAGTTCCTGGTGTCTGTCAATTAGCAGGTAACTGGTGGAAAGGTAAAGCTGATATTGTCAACCACAGTGAAAAGTTAGTTATTGATTTAAAGACAACTGCAGACTTAGAAAAGTTTCATTGGTCAGCTAAAAAATACAACTATGATTCACAAGCTTTTGTATATAAGAACTTGTTTGGCTATGATATGATATTTATAGCTATAGATAAGAATACAGGGCAAATAGGTATTTTTGATTGCTCAGATGAATTTTTATCATCTGGATTTAATAAAGTTGAAAAAGCGTCAGAAATATATGATTTGTTCTACAAAACAGAGGGATTTGACCCTCACAATTATTTTATAAATAAAACCCTATAATATGGCAGGAATAATAAAAGCAAGTATCAATTTAAGTTCAATTGATAAATCAAAAATAATCGAAGGCAAGAAAGGTAAATACCTACCTATTACGATTACGGTAAATGACGAGCCAGACCAGTTTGGAAATCAAGGTCCAGTTATAATTGATCAAAGCAAAGAGGAAAGAGAAGCTAAGACAGCTAAAACTTACTTAGGCAATTGTAAAGTAGTATGGACTAATGGAACGTTTCCAGAGCCTGCTCCAAGAGATAACCAACCCCAACCACAAAACAATAAACCACAAGCGGTAGCTGCTGATCCAGATCTACCATTTTAATTAAATTAAATAAATGCAAGTCGAAGATAAAGAAATAAATGGTTTCTTAATTGAAACTTTTAATCAGCACGGCTTAGAAGTAGGTAAAACGCAGGGGATTTGTCCCCTGTGTTCGTCTTCTAGGAAACCTGAAAATAAGAAAGCTAAATGCTCTTCTTATGACTGGGGTCGTGGTATCGGTACTTGCCATAACTGTGATAAAACTTTTCAACTACATACATTTAAACGTAAAGGCAAAGCCGAGCGTAAGTATGTGATGCCTGAAGTAAAACACAAACCAGTTGAATCTAAAATTGTAGACTGGTTTAAAGAAAGAGGTATATCTAAACAAACCTTAAATGAGGTTGGTGTAGGTGAAGGTAAAGAGTTTATGCCACAGACCGGTAAACCCGAGAATACTATTCAATTTAATTATTATTTAGGTGGTAACTTAACTAATGTTAAATATAGAGATGGACGTAAAAACTTTAAGCTATATAAAGGAGCAGAAAAAGTATTTTACAATATAGATAATACTGTAGGACATGATACATGTATTATAGTTGAAGGCGAAATGGATGTATTAGCTTTACATGAAGCAGGTATTACAAATGCTATATCAGTTCCAAACGGTGCTACATTAAACAGTAATAACTTAGATTACTTAGATAATTGTATTGATTACTTTACAGACAAAGAAAAGATAATCATTGCAGTAGATAATGATCCACCAGGCTTAGCCTTGCAGTCAGAGCTTGTAAGACGTCTTGGTGCTGAGGTTTGTTATCTAGCATCATTTGATGACTGTAAAGATGCAAATGAATATCTAATTAAATATAATGCGTCAGAGCTTAAGTCTAAGGTGTTAGATGCAAGACCTGTGCCATTGGAAAACGTTACAACATTTAAAGACATTGAAGATGAAGTTACAGACTTTGTTCGTAATGGTTTTAAACGTGGCTTTCAAATTGGTTTACCTAATTTTGATAACATCTTTTCTACGTATACTAAACAGTTCATAACTGTAACAGGTATACCTAGTTCAGGTAAGTCAGACTTTGTAGATCAAATGGTTGTAGGTTATAATAGAGAGTATAAATGGAAGACAGCTTTTGCATCTCCTGAAAATGCTCCTACGTTCTTACACGCACACAAGCTTATGCGTAAAGTATGGGGTGATATGCCTAACAAAGGCCATATTGGTGGAGACAAATGGAATCAAGTAGCTAACCATGTTAATGATAACTTTTTCTTTATTGATATGGAGCGTTATACTTTAGAGTCTGTGTTACGTAAAGGTGCTGAGCTAGTTAAACGTAAAGGTATTAAATGTCTAGTTATAGATCCATTTAATAAGGTTAGAGACATTGATTGTAAGACAGAGGACATTAATCGTTACACAATGGAGTATCTAACTAAGATCGAAACGTTTGCTAAAAAGTATGATGTGTTAGTATTTATAGTTGCACATCCAACTAAAATGTATAAAACACAAGACGGTAAGATCGAAGAGCCAACAATGTATAATATAAAAGGTGGTGGTGAATGGTATGATGCTAGTTACCACGGCTTGTTAGTCCATAGAGACTACGAAAATAAAACAACAAAAGTTAAGGTATTGAAATGTAAGTTTCAAAACTTAGGTGAGAACGGAGCTGAAGCCCATTTTACTTGGGAACCAAAGTCTGGCTGCTTTGTCCCACACGAGATGCCTGACTTAGATGAGAAAATGCCTTGGGACTAAAGAAGTTTACGTTTGACGAAGTTAAATGGACTAAAGAAGATAAAGAAGCATATAGATGGTGTGTTAATCATGGGATTAAAATAGGAGCAATAGCTGCTACACCAGGCTTTGATGTTGGATCTTGGAAAATACGAATCGTTGCAAACAATAAAGAAATGATTAGCCCAGGAGATTACAATAGAGCAGAGATATATCCTAAAATATTTGAGTTATATCGGCACTATTACAATTTAAATACGAAACCAAATGGATAATATAAATATGAAAAAGACAACGTTAATATTAGTAGTAATGTTTTCATTACTATCTTTCACATCAGATCATGTAAGAGTTAACCCTACTCAGTATGATATGAGATTAGAATTTATTCAAACTAGATCAAGAATGCTTGAAGACATGTTTGAAGAACAATATGAAGAAGGCACGTTAGATAGTGATTATGCTTTCTTCTATATGCAAATGGTTAGAAGCTTAGATAGCTGCGCTAATGATTTAAAACAATTTAAGGTTTTATTTAAATGAGACAACTAACATTTAATAATGCTAGCGAAGCCTTTGATTTTTACTACGGCACAATACCCTATGAAGGTATAGACTTTGCAGGTACTAAAGCTATGTTTAATCAAGGCTTCATTATTGAAAGGCCATGGGAACGAATGATTGCTAATGAAAAGCGCGAGTTCAACATGGAATATGCCGAAGCCGAATGGCAATGGTATTTATCAGGTGATAGATCAACAGCTAAACTCGGTGAAATATACGGTAAGATACCTCAGATATGGCAGCGAATGTCTGATGGCAACGGTAATGTTAATTCTAATTATGGTTGGCAATGGGAAAGAGGTTGGCAACTAGATAAAGTTATAGCACAATTAAAAGATAATCCTGACACTAGGCAAGCGTCAATATCTATATATGATGGTAAAGAAATATCTAAATATAAATATGATACGCCTTGTACTTATGCTGTGCAATTTACAGTTGTGAAAGAAAAATTAAATATGTGTGTTGTAATGCGATCTAATGACTTATGGTATGGCTTTTGCAATGATCAATACTGTTTCAGTAAACTGCAAGAGTTAGTATCAGAAAGAACAGAATACGATATGGGTACATACTATCATTTTGCGCATAACCTACATATTTATAATGATAAATTACCTGAACAAAACCCGCTAACATCAAGAGCTAGAACATATGGATAAAATTAATTATTATTTATACCATATACCGGGTAAAAAAATAGGTGTTACACGTGATCTTATATCTAGAGTTGTTGACCAGCAAGGTTATGACTTAGACGAAATAGAAGTTCTAGAGCAAAGTACAGATATAGATTATATATCTGACCGCGAGTTAGAACTTCAACAGTCTTACGGCTATAGGGTTGACAGACAAAAATATAAAGATCTATATATTAATAAAATAAAATCTAATACAATGCACATAAACGCGACAGAGCAGACTTCTACGTTCCCTTGTCCTGAGTCTAAATTAAAAGGTAGACTAATGGATAATATGGGTAAAACGTGGGAAACAACACACGGTACATTTGAAATTAATATGGACACTATTGATTGGATAATGAATAACGTAACAACGTCTCAATACACAATGGAGAGATGTTATATATATAATAAAGCATTTGCTAAATATTTCCAAGTTAAAGGCCAAGCAGAAAAAGATGCTTATCAAGCGTACTTTGATACTCTAAATAACAGGTCTAATAGAAATGGTAATTGGAGATATGATAATGATGATAGCGAAAGGTTTCAAAAGATAAGAGACTGGGCAGGTGAAAGAGGTTTATATACTAAAGGCGATAAGAAGACTCAGTTTTGTAAATTAATGGAAGAAGCTGGTGAACTAGGTCGTGCTATACTAAAGCAAGATCAGCCTGAAATAGTCGATGCTATAGGTGATATGGTAGTAGTATTAACTAACATGGCTCATTTAAGCGGTACAACTATTGAAGAGTGTATAGATGCAGCATACAAGGTAATATCTAAACGTACTGGTAAAATGGTTAACGGAACATTTGTTAAAGATGAAAAGTAAGACTATATTATTCAGAGATCCTGTTGTAGAAAGAGTCTGCGATAAGTTCGTTACAAGATCAGATGTTGGCTATGCTAAGTATGGTAGAACATTACACGATGAAAGAACAGGTGGACATAAAGATTTAGCTGGATATTTAAACGATGTCCAAGAAGAGTTAATGGATGCTATACTTTATATTCAAGCTGCTAAAGAAGAGCTTAATGATAAGTCTGTTAATGAAGCTATTGAAGAAGTTAATAAAGCTAGTTTTAGACCACCACATCCATCACATGCTTCGTCAGCTCAATTAGACTGGGATGATGAGAATATACTAGGTGTTAACTCACCTTTACCAGGCGAAGAAAATGAAGATGCGATCTCGCCGGTATAAGAAACAAGGTCCTGTTAGATCTAAAAAGGTCAAACACGACGGCATAACGTTTCAGTCAGGTCTTGAAAAATACATGTACATAGCTTTAAAAAAAGCTAAGATAAAGGCTAAATATGAGGGGCAAACTTACGAGCTTGTCCCTTCTTTTAACTTTAAAAATAAATGTTATGAAAGACAAGCAAACTCTAAAGGAGAGTTTAAAGATAGAAGCGATAAAAAAATACGCGGCATACGTTATACGCCTGATTTTATTGGAGATAACTTCATCATTGAATGTAAAGGTAGACCTAACGAGTCTTTCCCAATACGTTGGAAATTATTTAAAAAATATATTGCATATAAAATGCCGCAGTATTCGTTATATAAACCTCAAAATCAAAAGGAATGCGACGAAACCGTGAGCTTAATTCTTGGGAAAGAAAAGATTTAGCAAGAAGAAAATATGCCGAGCGTCAATTACAGAAGTTCATAGACTGGAGTATTGAAGCTAAAGGTTATTTAAAATATAAAGACTTAATTAAATATTCAAAAAAATATGGCGAAACTAACGTTATTACCGTATCGAGAAAGAACCCGTAGAAAAAGACCTGGTGTTCACTCTAAAAGTAAAACATCTAATTCAAAAAATAGTGTTAACTATAAGAAAAAATATATAGGACAAGGAAGATGAAAGAGCAGACTTTAATAGAAATGAAAAATAAAGTTCAATCACTAACAAATGTAGTTCAGCATTTGTATACTGAGGTTGAATACTTAAGAACAGTATCATTTGGTACATTAGAAACAATGAAGCATATGTCAGAATATGAAGATGCTTTAGGTAAAGTTAAAAACAAAGTAAAAGAAACAAGCGATGGAGATAAGCAACAAGATACTAAGTGATATAACTGTTTATATGAAGTATGCTAAGTACATACCAGAATTAAATAGAAGAGAAACATGGGAAGAACTAGTTACTAGAAACAAGAACATGCACATTAAGAAATATCCTGATCTTGCTGAGTCTATTGAAGAAGCTTATAAATTAGTATATGAAAAGAAAGTTTTACCAAGTATGCGTTCGCTACAGTTCGGAGGTAAACCAATTGAAATCTCGCCTAATAGAGTTTATAATTGTGCTTATCTACCTATTGATAGCACTGAGTGTTTCCATGAAATAATGTTTTTATTACTAGGTGGTACTGGTGTAGGTTACTCTGTTCAACGACATCACGTTGATAAGTTACCTGCAGTTAACCAACCTTATAGTAAAAGAACTAGAAGACATTTAATTGGTGACAGTATTGAAGGCTGGGCTGACGCAATAAAGATATTAATCACATCTTATATGGGCTCTAAGAGATCATCTAAGATTATATTTGATTATTCTGATATAAGACCAAAGGGCGCACAATTAGTTACGTCTGGTGGCAAAGCACCAGGTCCACAACCTTTAAAAGAGTGTGTTATAAAAGTACAAGGAATACTACAAGATGTAGAAGACGGAGATAAATTAACTACAATACAAGCTCACGATATTGTTTGTCATATAGCTGATGCTGTATTAGCGGGTGGTATACGTAGAGCAGCTTTAATTAGTTTGTTTTCTGCAGACGACGAAGCTATGATAGGTTGTAAGTCAGGTCACTGGTGGGAAGAGGCACCTCAACGAGGTCGCGCTAACAACTCAGCTGTATTAATGAGACATAAAATAAGTAAACAATTTTTTATGGATCTATGGAAGCGTGTTGAGCTTTCAGGTGCAGGTGAACCAGGTATTTATTTTAATAATGATAAAGACTGGGGAACTAACCCTTGTTGTGAAATAGCATTAAGACCTTTTCAGTTTTGCAACCTATGTGAAGTAAACGCTAGTGATATAGTAGATCAAAATGATTTTAACAAGAGATGTCAAGTAGCTTCTTTTATAGGTACACTACAGGCAGGCTACACTGACTTTCATTATTTAAGAGATGTATGGAAAGATACGACAGAGAAGGACGCCCTTATAGGTGTATCAATGACAGGAATAGGCTCTGCCGCTGTGCTGCAGTTGGATATGAAGGAAGCTGCAGATATAGTAGTAAACCAAAACAAAAAACTAGCTAAGTTAATTGGTATTAAACCCGCAGCTAGATGTACAACCGTGAAGCCTGCTGGGACAACATCTCTGGCGCTAGGAACTTCATCTGGTATTCACGCATGGCATAATGATTATTATGTCCGTAGAGTTAGAGTTGGTAAAAACGAAAGTATGTATAAATACTTAGTTGAAAACCATCCTGATTTAATTGAAGATGAATACTTTAGACCTCATGATACTGCTGTAATTAGTATACCACAAAAAGCTCCGGCTAATGCTATACTTAGAACTGAGTCACCATTTGATTTGCTTGAACGTATAAAGAAAGTAGCAACTGAATGGGTTAAACCAGGTCACAAGCGTGGTAGTAATACTCACAATGTTTCAGCTACTGTTAGTTTAAAAGAAAATGAGTGGGATAAAGCAGGTGACTGGATGTGGGAAAATAGGGATTATTACAACGGGCTATCTGTATTACCTTATGATGGTGGTACATACACTCAAGCACCATTTGAAGATATAGATAAATCTAAATACGAAACTATGATGAAAAGTTTAACTGATGTTAGTCTTACTGATATAGTAGAAGTTGAAGATGAAACTGATCTAGCTGGTGAATTAGCTTGTGCAGGAGGCGCATGTGAGATAGTATGAAAAAGTTAATGATAATAGGAGGAATAGGCATGATTACAATGGCTAGCACTAATATGATATGGCATAAGCAAAAACCAAAGTTTGGGCCAAATGAATTAGCAATAGCGGTTGGTGCTGTCACACTATCAGTCGGAGTCACTATAAGATTTTGAGAAGCTCCTGGTTAAATGCCTATAATTTAATGATAGGCAAAACAACTTATGATGAGTTGTCTAAAAATAAAATGTTTTATTTACCTGTTGATCATGAAGATCCAGAAGTATTATTAAGATACTTTGAAGGTGAAGAAGAATATGAAAAATGTCAAACAATAAAAAAACTAAAAGATGTGCGAATATTGTAATGGCTACTGCGGTAGCTGCTAAATAATAAAAGGGGATCATTACGATCCCCTTTCTTGGTTACAGGAACTTTTGGGTATGGTGCCCAGTTATATCGTGTTCCTATGATACGTTGCTGCTAGAGCTTCTACGTTTGCCCATGCCAACTTTCTTTTTAGCTTTAGTAACTTTTTGTTTTTCACCTTTACTCATTTCGTTCCAAGACTTAGGTGAGTCTTTACTAACTCTTTTAGATGGTCTACACACTTTAGTATCTTTATTTTTTTCAGACCCACAAACATTTCCTTTTTCATCTTTCCACTCTTCTTTAAACCAACGCTTTAAGTTTGAGCCTTTTTTAGTTTTACGAACAGCAGACAAGGGCGATCTTGAAGATGCCATGTACATTTCTGATGAGTCTTTTTTATTTTCAAATAACTCTCTCCATTTAAGCTTTGCTTTCATACGTTACCTTTTAAATGTTTAGCCATATCTAAACCTAATTTTTTACCTATTTCACTATCAGATTTATAATGTGCTCTAGCTATATTTCTACTATCAGATATATCTTTAGCTTTCTGATCTAGTTCTTTTGATTTTTCTGGATATTTATCTTTTAACATTTCAGATATTAAATAACCTTGAGTTGAATGACCAGAAGGATATGAAGGAGTCTTCATAGAGTCTAGCTCTATATCTTTTAACTTAACACCAAAGTTTTTAGCTAACTCTTTAGGCCTTGGTCTATTAAAATATTTTTTCAACTTTAGTATTATAGGCTGAGATTCGTCTACTAAATTTTTAACCTGCTTGTCTTCGCCAACAATAGGCTTATAAGCTTTGATTAAGTTGTCGTTATCTTTAACAAAAGATTCATCTGATCTTAGCTTATCAATATCTTTTATTTCTTTAAAAGTCTCTAAAGAATTATCTTTAGGTGGCTTTATTTTTTTGTACTTACTATAGTCAAAGTCTTTTAACTTAGCCATATTATTTTATATTTCCACCACGTTTTCTACACTTAGCTATATAACCGCTAGCATAAGCAGACGGAAATACATCGTACTTAGCTTTTGCTTTTTTATAACAAGCATCTTTTAAAGCTACAGGTGACTCGTACTTATTGAAAGGTGTTTTACATTTTCTCATCTTCTTTTACTTTTATTTCTATTACTACTAGATCTAGAAGACTTAGTTCTACTACTTCTGCTTCTAGAGCTTTGTTTCTTTTCAGATTTTAATTGCCACTCTGGCCATCCTAATATCATCGCTACACTTTCCCACCACTCTTTTTCTTCTTCAAAAGCTCCAGTAAAATTATCATACTTTAATAAAGCTCTATCAAGAGGTATGTTTGTTGTTGCTGAAACTACTTTAGCACCTGCTAAATAAGCTGGATTATCAATAGCAAAACCTTTATCAATCATTTCTTGTCTACGCTTTTTACTATCAAACTGATAAGCAGCTCCTCTAATCTTAGATATTTTACTACTTATAGGTGGAGAAAACTGAAGCAACTTCCAAGTAGCGTCAACATACTCTGGTCTAGATCTTTTAGATCTTTCATATATGTCTAATAATAAATTCTTAACAACAGAAGCAGATGCACCACCTATACCTAAACCTCTTAGCATTGAGTCAGACATACCATTAATAGTTCTATATACTTTCTTGTCATCTTCATCATCATCTCCATCACCAGCTCCAATAGCAAACAAGGCGTTTTGAAGAGAGTTGAATATTAAGTTTTGAACAAAGCCATAATAAGCTATTTTACTTACGTTAGTTTTCCAGTCTCCTCTACCAGCTATTAAATCTTGTATAGATCTTTTTTGTATTCTAGCATACTGCATTGGTGTGTTAGCAAACATTAATATTAAACGACCATAGTCGCTTGACTGTTGTTGGGATATTTTATCAGGCCTACTTGACTGTTGTGATTCTTCTGATATTTCTTTCCACTCTCTTAACGCTTGTTCAGTAGCTTGCTTTTCATCAAGCCCACTGTTTTCCATTAGATCGTTTATTCTATTACGATAATAAGTAGCACCACCAGCAGCTATAGCGAAACTATCAGCAAACTGAGTAGGTGCATAACCTTTTTCCATTATGTAAGCTATTGCTCCTTTAGCTTTATTTTTTGCAGTCTTTGCAGCGTCAGCTATTTCAGATTCAGTTACATTTATTCTTAAACCTTGTCTTCTGTCTTTTAAATAGTCAGAATTCATCAATGTCATAAAGTCTTTCCAATACTGAGGTTGATTAGCAAATGCAGCACCAGCTTTTAAAGGATTATTAAAATTCCAATTAACATAGTTTATGGCAGATATAGTTTGAAGCACTGCAGATCTAGTGTTTAAGAACATTATAGCAGCATTAGATCCATTAATATAGTCTAATATCCTATTGCTAAGTCTAGTTCCTTCTGATGATCTGTTCTTACCAGTCTTAATACGCTTAATCATATTCTCTAGCGCATCTCTATATTTTCTTCCATACATAGCTTCTAGCTTATTTAAATTAGCTTCACTATATATCTTATCTATTCTTTGATTAAAATCTTCGTAATACTTATATCTTTTAGTAGTATTGAGAAGCTGTTGTATGTCTGTGCTTAATGTTCCAGCAGTCCAACCGCTAGCAGGCTCTGACCAGCCATCTCCTTTAGTTATTTTTAAAAGCTCTTCTGCAAATTCTATTAATTGAGGATCATTTTCAATAATCTCAGTCATTTCTTTTAAGTCTTCTGCATTTACTCCAGGTATATTAGTTATACCATTTTTATACCACAAGTAAACTCTTATGGCTTGCTCTTTTGTAAATCCTCCAATACTAGTAGATTTATTTAAATCTTTAGGTATGTTTAAATCTTTTTTAAGTTTCTTAAAATCATTTATCAACTGTAGTCTATCAGCTCTTAAATTTCCATCAGCTTTTGCTAAAGGATCTAATAAATGTTTTTTATACCAAGACATTTGTAAATTACCTAATGGACCTTTAGCTAGAGTAGGATATATTAAACCTACTAAATCTTCAGCTGAATAAGGAATAAAGAATTTAAAGCTATCTTTGTCTTTACCAAGAAGTCTACCTTTTTCTTTAGATATTTCCTTCTTAAACATAGGATCTTTCTTCATAGTTATTAGCTGATCAAACTCTTGATCTAACCCTTGTGAAAACTTTAACTTAGCTTGTTGATCTTGAGACTTAATGTCAACAACTTTTAAAACTTTACTAACAGCTGAAGATCTTTTCTTTTTAGGTTTAGTTATTTCAAAGTCATAGCTACTTTGTTCTGGTGTTATAAAGTCATTGCTTTCCCATATATCTGTTTTCCAGCCTAGTTTTTTAGCAACCTTATCCATCAATGTGGTATATAGTTTAACTCTACTTTGCTCAGATTTAAGAGAAGAAAACTCAAGTTTTTTTATTTTAGTGTTTTGATTAACTGCGTCTAATAAGCCGTTATAAACAGTTCTTATTACTTTAACAGCATCTCCTGTGTTAGTAAGATTCTGTTTGCCATCAAGATCAAACTCTACATCGTAAGATCCATAATCATCTCTAGAGTATAAATTAAAATTATATTCTTTATTGTCTATGTTGAAAGTTGTTTTCATGTTGTCGGCAGCATCTGTTTCCCATTGTAGATTATTTATACCTCTAGAAAACTTAAGCGAATTCTGCTTGACTAGCTGCACTTTAGATTTGACATCTAGTAAATTCATAGCTTTTTTAACAGCATCAACATTCTGTGCTGCATCATCTGCAAAATAAAAGTCATTATAACCTTCAGCAGCCTTACCAACAAGCCATTCTGCTTTCGCCTCGCCAGTTGAATTACCTAAACCAATTATATTTTCTTTTTTAAATTCTAAACCTTCAGATTTTAAAAATTCATATATAGCATCTTGAGATAAAGGCGATCTAGCTGTTAAGATGAATAAATCTTCATTACCTCTAGCATCTTTTATTTTCTTAGCTATATCAAACAATGGACCACGTCTACCATCTCTAACTATGTCAAAGTCTGAAAAGTCCATAACAGCGCCTTGCTCAACTAGCTGAGCACCATCACTTGCGAATTGTTCAGCTGTTAACTCTCCTATAGTTCCGTCTTCTTTTGTGTAAAAAACTAAACTATTACTTTCAGCAATAGTATCATCAAAGTCAAATACTCTAATTTTCTTAATTGGTTGATCTAGCTTATTAGCTAATTGTAATGCAACGTCTATAGTAGAGGCTTTTTCTAATATAGTTTCAGATGTCATATTATCATCAACACTTAATACACCAGTAGTTTTAAGATTATTAATGTTAACTCCTTTGCTAGCTTTCAAACCTGGAGCAGTATTCAAAAATTTATTTAGTCTTTGTTTAGCAGCTTGTTGTGTTAGTTCTCCTGTGAATATTTTAAAAAGCAAATCTTGCTGTTTAGCAACCACGGATGGAGTTAGTAGATCATTATCTACATCTAAATCATACTCCTTAGAAATACTATTACCATTAGACAAAAATAATCTATTAGGATCAACACCTGTAAATGTGACGTTTTTACCATTTATTTTTAATGTAATTTTTTGTTTGTTAACAAACGGGTTAAAGTATCTTATCCATATAGGTATTTTACCTTTAAGCACGTCTAGCCTGTATTTTTTATCTACAGCTTCCGTGTAGTTGAATCCTTCACCTTTCAACATGTTATCATTAAGCTCTGGCAAAGGTCCTTGAAAAAATGTTTTTAAAGCATTATCTACATACAGGTCGTAGTTGTTTTGTACCATTCTATCAAACAAAAACTTAGCTAGAAAAGAAGCTGGCTGGGTATGTTCTTCTACATTTTTAAAACCTAAGTCGTTTAAAAATTCTACTATAGAACCTTTCCTCATAAAATGACCTTGGCCTTGACTAGTTGCTGATAATATTGCAGCTACAGCAGGAATATAAGTTTTAGGATCAGCTTGTATTCTTTCATCAAATACATTAAAAATATCTTTTAATCCTTTTCTTTTGCCTTGCTGATCAGCATTGAACTCTTTTGTAAAACCATTTCTAAATAGCTTGCTATAACCCGTTCTTTTAATTGCTAAATTTATATTAGTATTTTCAGGTGCAAATGCAGGTACTCCTTCTTCTTGCGCTAGCTCTTCAGCTCTTCTTATAGCTTCGTCTATCTGTAGACCGTTAGCAAATATAAAACGATTATTACCCATACCTCCCATACCAGGCATAATTTGTAATTGTATTTCATCAGTAACAAATTCTTTATCTGTATTCAATACAGTTTCACCATTTCTTAATTTAAATCTTTTTATTGGCTCGTTTGCTTTTACTCTAAAACCATTTTCACTTAAAAACTTTCTTTCACTTTCCTCAAGTAGTATAGGCCTTCCGTTTTCATCTTTAATGGTTTCATACATACCACCATTAGACCAAGTGCCTCTATTGTCTGTTATAAAACTTTTAGGTAAAAATCTTATTAATGGTTCATTACCGTCTATACCTTCAAATATAATTGCTTCTAACTTCTGCTTACCTTTTAAAGTGTTTAAATTAATAGGCTCGTAACCATAGTATTTAATAATAGCATTCCAATACGACTTACTAGTAATGTCAGGGCCATAATCCATATTAGATTCAAAACTTTTTCTAGCTTTATCTAATATTTTTATTTGAGCTTTACTTAACTTAGGGCCTTGAGAAAACATTAATTGTGATTTGCCTTCTGTTAAAGCTTGAGGTATGTTTCTACCTTGTTTTTCTAACTCTTCTCTTACTTCTTGATTTGTAAGCATACGCTCTGTTTGAGCTACTATAGATTTTATTCTAGCACTTGTATTTCTATCTGACAAGTTAGGTTGGCCTGGCGGTGTTATACCAAATACTTCTTTAAACTCAGCAGGGGTTATGTCTGTTCTTTTTTCGTATATAGCTAAACCAGCTTTACTACCAGTTTTAGACATCTTAGCTCTTTCAGTCTTGTTATAAAAATTATCTAATAAAACCTTTTGAACTCCAGTAGAAGTACCGCTTGGCGTTGCTCCTTCAGGCAGCATTGTTATTAAAGCTTGAGCATTTTTATTAATATACTGTTGAGCATTAGCAACATCTTGCTTAGTTAAGTTTCCAGGTTTAGGTTTAATGCCAAATAATTTTTGTACTTCTTCTAAGGCTACGTCTTTTAAAGTTTTAAAACTTAATTGTTCTATAGGTAGATTTTTAATTTCTTGCTTAATCTTATCTGTAGTTTCAACAATATCACCAGTTAATCTTTTCTTAAGTTTGATTTTTCTTTTTGGTTTTTCTAAAACTTCACTGTCACTTTCTTCGATAGCAGCTAAACCAACTTGCTCTGTAATATCATCAGTAAACTCTTCACCTAAAACTCTTTTTGATGCTTCAATAGCTCTTGAGGGTAAAAACTTATTTATGTAAGCTGCTAAAGGTACACCTGATTCAGGATCATAAGCTCTTATTAAATCTAATATACCACGTTCACCAGTTTCTATTTCATCAGTAAGTAATTGCCTATCAAAACCAGGAGCTTCACTTCTACGTTGTACTATTTTATTTGTAATAGGCTTGAACTGTTCTATAATATCAAATGCTGCAGCTTCGCCTTGTTCATCGTATAATCTTTGAACTTCTTCACTAGGTCCTTTAGAAAGCTTACCATCAGTCTCATCTTCTGGTGGACCGGCTTGTAAATTAAAATCTTTTACAGATCTTTGAAAACTTTTTATATAATTAAAAACATCATCTCCAGTTTTTAATGGAATTAAAAAGCCAGTCTTAGGATTAAACTTGTTAGCTAAGCTTTTAAGCATGTATTTTAAACCTGATATTTTATTAAAATCATATTTACTTAAAACACCAGCAGCAACCATATCTCCAAACAGGTTTAGTACTTCTTCAACATCTACACCTTTGTTTTTAACAAGATCATCGTATTGTTCTTTAGTTATTTCCCCATTGCTTAGTTGAGTTTGCAATTCTCTTATGCTAGAAGTATAAGCTTGCTTTCTATTTAAAAAATTATTATAATCTTCTTGAGATATTTTTCCTGTTTCTTTATTTATTTCTAACTGTTTTTCCGCTTGCTCTAGTGCTAATTGAGTAGATTCAACAACAACGCCATCTTTAACTATACCAGCTTTTCTATTTTGTATATGTTGTAACTCATGTATAGGAGCAACAGCGGATAGTAAAGCTACATATTTATCTGCAGTTTGACCTATGTTTCTAGCAATATTATCTCTAAATATTATTATATCTTCTCCTATAAACGTAGCGTTTTGATTATTATTTCTAGCTTCTATTAACTGTTCTGCTCTGTCTCCATAAAGTTCTCTTAATTCTTCAACTGTTGTTTGACTATCAACTTCTGTATACTTCTTACCGTTTAATTCTTGTGATACACCTACTGTATTATTGTAAAATTCAAACAATCCTTGATGGTAAGCCGCCATGGCAGGATCAGTAGCATTTTTTTGATCTTCAGCAGCTTTTGTTCTTCTAGTGTTTAAAAGCTTTTCTATTTGTGTATCTACAGATTTATACTCATTAACAAATTGTTGTTTTTGTTTTTTTATAGCTTTACTTCCAGGATCTGCTTGACCAGCTCTGTCACCAAGCTCTCTTAAATTGCTTATATATTTTTTTCTTTGGCTTATTAAATCAAATAATTCTATTTGTTGTGCCTCACTCAAAGCGCTTAGCTTTTCTACGTTTTCTATATTTCTAAAAGCAGCTTGTTCTAATATTAAGTCTTGTTCAGCTTTTAATATTTGTTTTTCTTTTTTAGATCTTTTAGTGCCATCATTCAAAGAGTTTTCTATTTCTATTAATCTATCAAAGTTAGACTTGTCAAATTCGTAATCCCTTTTAGTTTTAACATTGTCTCCTAGCATGGCATATAAATTACTACCAATACTAGGGCCTTGTATAGCTAAACTAGTTAAACCAACATTAAAAGCAAACTCAGCATCTATGCCGTCTAGTATAGATTTGTTTTCACCTAGTATGTATATGTCTGAAAGATTGTTACCTATTTGAGCCGCTGTTTCTTCTACTATTTCAGTACCTACGTTTATACCTAGGTTTAACCCTTGATACATAGCTTTTTTAAACATTGTAGATCCTACAGGCGCTGCTATTCTGTTTAAGTTCTTCATATAGCTTAATGTACCTAAACGTTCACTGTACATATCTACACTGCCAGAAATTAATTGAGATCCTGCTTTTTGAAGTACATTAAGGTCTTTAACTCTATTAAGTTCTTCTATTTGATTTTTAGTTTCAGCTATTTCAAAAGGACTTAACAAGCCAGAGTCTAGCTTTTTTTCTAACTCCATTATAGCTTTAGGCGCGTTACGTTGGGCTATATTTATTTCTGAACCTTTTAGTCCATAACTCATATTAAAAAATATACCTTGAGCAATTTTACTAGCTCTAGCTTGAGCCACGTTAGCTTTAGCTTGTAGCTTAAATCTTTCAGGACCAGAAGCTTTGTTAATAGCTTTTTTACTAGGACTTGACATTTTACCTCCAAATCTAGTCATAAGCACTGTAGCAATACTAGGCGTACCTTCTGCAAAGCTTTGGCTAATATAACCGCTTAAAGCTCCAGCATCCCAAGCATCACTCATTGAGGGTTTAGGTGCCATTGCTACCGCCATCTCTTGTTGTAAGCTTTCATTATAATCTAAAGCTACACCTTCTACTTTATTTAAAAAACTAGATAAAGCATTGGCGTCTTTTTCACCTATCGTTTCGTCTATAACCTCACCTACCATTCCTAATGTAGTTCCAACTGTAGATGCTGTAGCGCCTAGAAATGACTGTTCCATAGCTAAAATAGCTTTATCTAAAGAAGAAAAGTTTTTAGTGGCAAGTTCCAAGCTTAAAGATACATCTCCTAGTTCATTAGAATCTGATAATAAAGAATCACGTTCTTTATTCCAAGCTATAATATCTTCAGCTAGCTTTTCTCTTTTATCTAATAAACCACTAGATTTGTACTCATCAATAACACCATTGTAAGATGCTAACAAACCATTATACTCTTTCTTAATAGACTCAGGAGAATCATTGCTAATTCCATTTTTGTCCATTACATCTAGCTGCTTTTGTATTTCTTCTGCTTGGCTATTTAACTCTAAAAATTGTTCATTATTATCTAACTCATCTTGTTGCTCTTGTATAGACTTCATTTTTTTAGAAATCTCACTAGATCTAAGTTGTATATTTTTAGCTTGTAAATCCATTAAGCTAGGATTATTAGACAAGTCCATAACACTCTTAAAGTCTAAACCTCCCTCAACTTGATCAGCAAGTAAAGCTGTTAATTTATTTCTATCTGTTTGAGTTAAATCTTTATTAGCATGGTAGAACGCATTAAGTTTGTCTGACTTAACTTTGTTTAGTGTTTGAGTTTTTAATTGATCAGATGCTTTATCTATTACACTATCGCTTATTTCTCCAGTTTCTTTGTAGTGTTTTACTTCTTGATAAACTTGATCAGACATCCAAGCAGGCTTTTCATCATCTATAAATAACCTGTCTACAGCATTAGTACCCACAAGCCGATCAAGTCTCTCCATTGGTGTTGGAGCATCTGGCAAATTTACCGTTTCTAAATTTAATTTTTCTCCCTCTGAAGTAGGTTCACTTAAATCTTCTTCTATAAAGTTAGCAAGCAAAGTTTTCTTATATTCTTCGTCAGACTCGTTTATATTAGATAACGTTTGTCTATACTCTTCTACTAAAGGTTTTAATTTGGCAGCTGTTTCTGGTTCTCTAAACTCAAACTGATCTACTGGACTTAACTTGTCATACTTATCTTGTTCATGTTTTATTTCTGCAGCTACTAAAGGATTTTCTAAATCTTGCTGTATTGCGTTTATATTATAAACAGGTTGTACAACTTGGTCAGCAACCATTGATATTTCCTCAGGTGGTAAGAAGCCGCTTTCCTCGTCTTTGTTATCTATAGCTTCAAACATTGTCTTAGCTAAATCCATATCTGGCTCTGGCAGTTTGTCAGCAACGGCTGAATTAATACGATCTTCTTTTCCAGGTACTATGTTAAATAAATCTTCCATCATTTGCTCTGAAGATGGAACATTATAATACTCAGATAAACCTTCTCTAACCTTTTCTAATACGTCAGGATTCTGTATGTCTTGTACAAATTTTTCAAAGTCTGGTAAGCTAAAATGCTGAACAGCTTTATTGTATAAAGATCTTAATCGTTGTTCGTTTGGACTCATTAATATAGAGTTGGTTTATTATTATTTGATTTGTTTTGATATTGACTATACTTAGATTTAAAATCTAGATATTCTTGATCCATCTTTTTAATCTCTCTAATAGCTGTTAAAAGTTGACCTGCTGTTGATACGAAGCCATAATTATCATCATCGCCTATTGACCCATATCCCTGTAACTGCGCTAGCCTTTTTCTTTCAGCATCAAAATCAACTTCCTCTCCGCTATCAACTCTATTTGTTATATCTTTTATTTCTTTGTCTAAGAACTCTTCATCTTTCATTAAAGCTTTGTAAGTCTTTATATCATTAGGGCTATATATAGTAGCAGCAGAAAAACCTTTATCAAAGTCTACTACTTCAGATCCTGCACTTTCAGAGTCTGTAGGCTCAGTAATTATTTTGTTTTTAGTTAATAGTTTACCAATACCATCAGAATCTATGTTGTCGTTGAACGCTTTAAGTGCTATAAACTTCTTAGCTATTTGATCTTGAGTATTTGATAAAGCTGTTTTTTGCTCAAGCGATAAGTTAGCAGGTGCCTCATGCCATGAAGAGTTTTCAAGTTCGTTCATACTAGTTAAACCCATTGATGACAACCACTCTTGTTCAGTTAAGCCAGAGTCTTCAATTAACCTAGCAGAAATTTCTTGTATAGACATGCCATTACCATTGCTAGCTTCTGCATTGTCAGGAATATCATCTTGAAAAACAGATAACATTCTTTTATCATCTGACATTATAGTTTGTGTCATAGGACTATTTTCCATATCAAGTAATAGCTGTTCTCTTTGCTCAGGTATCATTGTTTGATATTCATATTCCATACCTTCCGGTATGTTTTCTATAGTTCTATCTGGATTAAAAGGATCTTGACTACCAGCTCTTAATTTTATAGTTTCAAAATAAGGACTAGGTCCATCAGGATTACTAATTTTTTCAGCTAATGTAGTTGTCAACTGTGATATATCTGCTTTTTGATTAAAAAGACTTTTTCCTTGATTAGCCATAGCTATTAGCTCATCTCCATTTAACATAGAAGCATTACCAGTCTTCATATCTTCGCTAAGTGAAAACTCAGCTTCTCCTTTTACAGCATCATTTGGCTTGAAGAAATATATATTACCACCTCTTTCTGCTATTTGAATATCTCCACCTTGCATAAAAGTACCTAACATATCTTTGTTCTGCATAGACCCAGTAGAAGATACATTATTATTTTTTAAATTTTCACCATAGCTTGCTGTTTCTTGAGCTATATAACCAAACATAGTTTGAAACTTAGGAACTAATCCTTTTATTTTAGATAAAGCCATGTTGCCTTCTTGTCTAGATATTTCACCAGATTGCATTCTATTTTTTACATCAAAGTATTCATCAACTTTACCATTCCAAAAACTAACTAAATTATTATCTAACAAAGGATCTCCTGAAGTGCCGAACTTGTTAGCCATGCTATACATGCTCTGCATTTCATTATCTACTAATTCTTGTTGCTTTCTAACTTGTTCTTTTTGTTTGATAACATTATTAGTCATTTGCTGAACACCCTGCATCATGGTGTTAGTTATTTGACTAGCTCCTTTGAGCATTACATCAAATCTTTTATCTACTATTCTTTTTGGGTTTCTATAACTCATAATATTTTTTTTAACCTATACCGTACATTGGGTTTGAAGAATCAAAACTACCTAAATCTAGATCGTCATAATCATTTCCAGCTGAAGTATTATCACCGCTCCCGGTTTTTACTTTCCCCACTTTCCAGCCCCACCAGCTGCAGCACTACCAACCATTGAAGCTCCGCTAGCAATTGAATCACCTATACCCATGATAGCTGCAGTTCTAGCTGCTTGCGCGTCCTTGGCGTTTTGTTGCGCATTTTCCATTAAACCAGCAGCTCTATCCATTTTCATCTCATGAAAACCAATAGCGTCTTGTTGCTCCATAGCATCTCCTCTTGATCTAAGTTCATCTACTCTTTGAGCTCCTTGAGCTTTTGCCATGGCTACGTTAGCTTCACCTTGAGCAGCCATTTTTCTGTTTTGAGTTTCTTGAGCTTGTATACTAGCTGCTATACCTCTTTTACTTTGTAACGCTGCTTGAGCTAAAGCTGTTGCACCACCAGCAGCTTGACCTGTTTCCATCATTACGTCTAAACTATTTGCTAAAGCTTGATCAGCTTGTTCAGCCTCCATTTTAAAAGCTTCTGTAGCTACAGTTAGATTAGCGTATGGATTATTCAAATCTTTAAATTGATTTTGCATATTCTCATATGGGTTTTTAAACTCAGGTCTGCTAGCTTCAAGATCTGCTAACATCTGTTCTTGTGTTGATGCTATATCTTCTTGTCTAAACCTTTCTTTCTTAGCTTGATTAGCGTTTATACTGCTAACAGTTACACCTGCGGCCGCTGCTACTCCAGCTGAAATTAATATTGTACCTACTACAAAACTCATATGTTTTCTTTTATTAAGTTAATTTGATCTAATGTTATTTCAGGATCTTTATAGTTATCAGCTATAACTTCCTTTTCAATTTCTTCTATATTAGTACTTTCAGTAGCATGAACAGTTACAAACTTACAACCTGTTTTAGAATAAATAATTCTTTGAGTACCAGGTTCTGTTATACCATAATGTGGCGCTACCAAGGTTTCTATACCTTTATCTGTTAATACAAGCATCTCACCTTCCATTAAAAAGAAAGGATGTTTTTTCTTGTGTATTTTAGTTAACAATATTTGACCAGCTGGGTTATATATCTCTCTTATATAACAACCATCTGCAAACATGTGCTTAAGTGGATTAAGCTTTTTAACTTCTTCACCTGTAATAAAATCAGGATTACTATGTAATTTTTCACTTAGCTCTTCCATTTTAGCTCTATAGTGTTTCTTACGTTGAAGTTCTTTACCTATCTCCCAAGCATCTTCAAAATCAAAAGCGTGCTTTAGCCCTAGCTCTTTTGTTTTTTCTACAAACTGTTTTTTAGCTTCTTCTTTTGTTATTGGATTATTTTTGATTTGATTATTTATTTCTTTCATATTAAAGTGATGATACGCTATAGTTTAAACCTATAGAGTAAAGTTCTTTCATACCGCCTGGATCTGTAGTTACGTCTGTGCTAAATGTTACATCCATGTAAAATCCTTTTAAGCCAGTCATCTTATCACCAAATATAACTTCTCCAGCGGCTGGTGTACTCTTGTTAACTATGTTAGCAACATATCTATTTTCTTTTCTATTAAAACCAGCGTGACCCATAGGTTGATTTTGAGGATTAGCATTTAATCCTGTATTGCCTGCAGAATCATATGATCCTTCTAAGTAGCTATATATAAGATCACCTGAATCTACACTTTTTACCCAATCACCAGTCCAAGTACCATTTAAAGTTCTTTTATCGTCAAACCCTGTTCTATCAGAAGTTAATATGCTAGCTTGCCAACCACTATCTCCTTCATAATCTACAGTTAAAAAGTTTTTCTGAAGTGAAGGTATTGAATTAGCTATTACACTTACCTCAGCTCTATTATTTACACCATAAAATTGACTATGAGGCACTGCTGTTGAGTAGTGTGAATACATGCCTGGTTTTATTAAAGTTGTATTGTCATTCCACCAATCTGAATTTACAGTATAAAATGTGCTTTTTAAACTACCAATTTGACTGGGTTTGTAAGTATAAAAACTAGGCCAACCAGATACTTGCTCGTCAAAACCTAATGTAGCATATTTTACAGATCTTTTAGGTATAGTTTGACTGGCTAATGTAGTTGACTGAGTGTAAGTAAAAGACTCGTTAGGTTGTATAGAAACTACATATTGCTTATTGTATGCATCCCAACCACCATAAACTCTACTTCTATTAAAAGTTACAAGCTTGATACTTGTTATATTGTTCTGCTCGCCAGGTGTTATTGTTCTATTTAAAACTATAAAGTTATTACCTGATAAATACTGTATCCCTTGAAAGAAAATGTTTAAATCTACATAATCACCAGTATTATTATATTGTACTAGTATTTTACTACCCATTACACCATATTGAAAAGAATAACCAGCGTTACCTGTATTAGGAATTGTACTATTGAATCCTAATAAATTTTGACTATAATTAGCAGGGTTAGTAGTACCTATACCAGGTATAGTGGTTTGTGTAAACTCAAACTCGTCTGTTAGTTCTGCAAATGAGTCTCTAAAATAATCACGCATACCATATTCTGATATTTCAGTTATGCCGTCATGTGATAATCTTAGCACCGCATTTCTATTTCTATCTACAAAATATTTTCTAAAAGCATATATAGCAAAAGATTCTGGATTTTTACTTATGCCGTACTCACCTGTATAAGGAACTATTTCACCTATAACTTGATTTGTTGTAGTAACATTACCTCCACCCTCAGCATTGTATATAGCAGACTTATCTATTAAAGCTCTACTACATTTATTTTCTTGTAGTACTATTAAGTTGTTTTCCTCAGCATATATCTTTTGTATAGATCCATATTGAGGATTAGCAGCTTTAGTTATATTAGTTCCAACAGCATATTCGTTAGTTCTATTAATACCAGTTCTAGAATTATATATACCTGAATATATTAAAGCATTAAATCTATGCTGCTGTAATGGTTCTTCTTCATCTAAGTAAGCTCTAACACCGTATGACATAGAAGCGTCGTTAAAACCGCCTCTAAGATACATCTCTTCTATATAGAAGTTCTCTTTTACTCTAGATGCGTTAATATTAGAACCATTAAAAGGAGGTATTAAAGCAGCTGTATATGTAGTGCTCATTGGATTAGCGTAAACATTATTCATTGGCCAAGTACCATAACGAGCAGCAACACCGGTACTGCCAGGCACAGTAGCATTTCCAGTCTGCATCGAACCTTGTGGAGTTAAAATTCTTTTATTCCACATGCAATTGTAGTAGTCTACTTCTATTATAGGTAAATTTACTGCACTCATATTATAATCACTTGTTTTTTAATGTGTTTTACGTTGGTAAAAATCTTATTGTAAAAGCTGATATAACTTTTGTAATACCAAAGCCGTTGTTATCTGTAGCATCAATCCTAACGTCTATATTGCTATCTACTATTATACTTCTTCCAGTAACCCCTAGTAATACTTCGCCTGGTAAAAGACCTTGGTTATCTAAATAAAGACCTGATTGATCAACAGTGTTGGCTTCTACATAATCTGCTGCTCCATCAAACTTTATTAATAATCTATACTTAAGCTCACTAGCATTAGCATCTTGAAAAGTATTATTTACATTGCCACCATTAGTAGCTGCGCTTAAAGTTGTGCTGTCTCCGTTGGTGTTTGTCCATGTTTTCACAACAGTACCATTAGACTCGTATGCAGTAGGATCTACTTCATTAGTATTATTTTTCAAATAATAAACACTGCCACTTACGCTAGCTCCATTTATTTGTGGTGCTACGTTATCTATGAATAATTTAAAAGGTATAGAATATGTATTGTATACGTCTTTATTAATTCCTTTAGTAGAGTTTAACACTTTATATTCTAAATTTACATTAAACAATATATTATTAACATTATCGTACTGGCTGTTATAACCTGGAAAAGTTTCTGATAATTTTATTAAAAACCTATTATCAGTGTCTGTGCTTGAATTCTTTACGAAAGATATACCTCCTCCAGCAACTGTAGTTCCATCAGAATATACAGGCTCTGATATACTTATATTTTTAATATTAATTAATGAACTATTAGTATCATAGTATTTTAATAAATTACCGTTTTGATCTCTTAATTGTACGGTAGCAACTGTAGGGTCAGAAGTATAATCAATGCTTTCAGCTACTATAACTCTTTGTATAGCTGTAGTATCACCGTACACATTAGCGTAAGTAGGAACACTAATTGTTTCTCTTATAAATTGATTTAGCTCTCTTATTGATCCAGCTGTACTAGTTTCATAGTATATTTCTAAGTTAGAAATAGTAGGTGAAGTTTCATAAATAGCTGGTACAGCAGTTTTCTCAGAAGTTGGTTTAGCAGTTTCTGAATCTTCTCCTAGTTTAAAGTTGTTATCTATTATCGCTGTTGGCGGATCTGTATCTGCGGCATATAAACCATTGTAACTACCTCTCTTAAACAAGTTTTCAAAATTACCTATAGTCTGTACTTTTGAAAAACGTGTGCCAGGAAATATAGGCATTGTATGATCGTTAGTAGTATAAAAAGGACTATTGGCCGTAGCTGTCCAATCAGTTTGTCTAGCAGTTCTAGGTATTAACATACTATCACTAGTAGAATAGTTTACTTGAACTGGTGAGGCTTCATTTAAAGCAGGTGGAACTTTATTAGCATTGTCAGTTAACAACGTAGAAGTGTTTAAAACTCCATCACTTGATTGAGTACTAAAGTTTGTTTGTCTATTTTCTATATTGCCAGATGTTAATATAAAATCTATTTGAGGATAACCACTAGATCCAGTGCTTGCAACATTAGCTGGTATAAATAACTTATCTCCATTTTTATAATTAACACCATTAGATGTTAATGTAATCTTTAGTTCTTTTGTTCCTGAAACGGTTGTAACTTGTGCTGTTACTATAGCGCCACTACCGTTACCACCATCTGTAGCATTATTTTGTACAGCAATACCTGTTATAGAAGTACCAGCAGTCATATCAGCTTGCACCGGTTGAAAATAACCAAAGCTTAAAGTTTTTAGAGGAGCAGGTTGAGCAGTAAAATCTGCAACAGCCGGTGCTGTTATTTCAAACTCTTTGTAATTTAATATATTGTTTATATAATAAGTATTAGTACCTGCTTGAACTTTCATACCTTCTAATAAAGGAAAAGTTAAATATTCTATATCACCTATAGGATCTACTGTAACTTTGTTACTGTCTTTTTCAAACGTGCAGTTTAATTTAAAAGGTTTAATGACAGGTGTGCCATCTAATAAGCTAGGCATGTACACATTATAATAATCTTGCTGTAGTTGTTTTACAACAACTTTATACGAGTTCCAACCTAGTGGATTACTGAAAAAGCTAAAAGTTATTTTTATTCCTCTATTTTGAGTTCTATAACCAGGCAGCTCAGTTGATAAAGGACCTTTTCCTTTTATGTCCATTAAGCTTATTAAGTTTCCTTGAGATGGAGCACCATTTAAAACTCTATATATATAATAAGTAAAAGATTTACCTGGAAACTCAGGAGAGTCGTCTGCAAAAGTGTATTGAACTTTCATACCAGGTTGTAGGTTATCGTTTAATCCGCCTGTAGGGACTATACAATAGTATTGGCTATTAGCACTTATATTAGCAGATACTGTAGTTACAAAAGGATCATCATATAAGCCTGGATAACCTTGCACTAACGGTAATGAAGTAGGTATAGTTTGTGTAAATAAAAGTTTTAATGAATCACCAGGCCAATCTATTATACCAGTTCTAGTTTCAGGTACGCTAGCGGCTTGCGCTGGTAATAAAACAGAATCTTTGTATGGGTGAAAAACAGTAGATCCACCGTATGTAGCGGGTTGAGTCTTATAAGGAGCGCCTGCTCCTGAAGAAACTGAAGCGCCATTTATTTGAAAACTATCTTCTTCTATATTAGATATTATTACATCTGAAGACCTTCCGTATCTATCTTGCAATATCAAACCAACTTGATAAGTTCTATTTTGTTTTAAACTGTGGTTAGGATATGCTACGTAGCTATTCTTATTAAAAGCTTTAGGTTTTAAACTAGAATCGTCTTTAGCATTGAAAAGTGTAACTGGAGCTTCGCTTGGCTTTAGCTTTGAACCAGCTCCAACATAATAATTTAAAGTTCCAGGAGAACTATGTCTATCATAGAAATTGCCTAATATTAATCTATTACCAGAAGAAGATAAAGTCTTAGCTCTAACTGGCGCATTATCATAAACCCTAGTAGTTTCTTGTGACCTTAAAGTTTTTATAGGTTCTTTTGACTCGTATGTGTAAGTCAAGAAGTTAGTGCTATTATCCGCTATTGAAGCCTCACTAACTTTAATCTTTTCTACTATGTTTATATTGCTAGACATAGACTCTTTATAGAGTATTTCTACTTCAGATACTTTTAGATTATCTACTAACGTATTAATAGGATACTCACAAGGTATTCTTAAGCTAACTTGAGTAACGTCATTTTCCATTATCTCATTGTTGATCGTAGTTTGACCAGCTTTAGCTACTTGATCTATGTAGTTGTTTGGACCTTCTTTTGATTTTTCACTATCTACTTCTTTTGTGAAATATCCACCTTGTTTAGGTATAAAAACTTCTTGAGTAAATGGAGATATTAAAGAATGCTGTCCATCATCATATCTAAACCTATACGCAAATCTTACAAATTTGTCTTCTAAAAAAGCGCTATCACCTATAAATTCAGCATTATAATACTTGTTAGGCCAATGTATAGTAAGAACATCGTCTGGCTGTACAACGTCAGAAGCATTAGTAATAGGACTTATAGTTCCGTTTTCAAGCGATGTTAACTCGGCTATTAAAAAATATCTACCAGTAGTATTTGGTTGAGGATTACCAGCCATATGTATTATATAATACTTATTTGGATCTAACCTTGGATGTGTAACTCTACAGTAAAGATTAGCAGCATCTCCAGTATTTTTAGTTAGTTTTCCTGGTATCATACGTGCTGGGAAATTTGAACCAGTGTTTGTGGTTGCAGGGTTGTAAAGATAATTATAAGGAGATCTACTACCATATTCAAATATAGATCTTGCATATCCATAATTATTTGCTGTAGTATCTGTATAGTAAACATTACCTGATGTAGTAGCAGCAGCGTGTACAGTAAGTTTAGTTTGGCCCTCTTTTAACCATGGAGAAGATACGTTTTTAGATGTAGGACAATTGAAACCTACAACAACGCTAGGTGCTATATATGAACTTGTAGTGATAGTAGTAAAAGCACTTAAGTCTCTGTCTGGAAATATCATTAAGCAGCCTGAAAAATCTCCTGGAAAAGTATAGCTTCCGGTTGTTGGAGTTTCATAAACATATGCTACTTTAAAACTAATAACATCACCAGGATACGAGCCACTTGTTGCTATCATCCAGGCATCTAAACCAATGTTGTTTCTTAAAATATCTTTTTGAGACTCAGTCAACGAGCTAGCTTGTATTAATATTGGACTATACAGAGCGTTAAATTGTACATCACCTAAAGTTCTAGCTTGAGTTGCACTTATAATAGTTGTTTTTATACTGAAAGTTTCACTAAGCTCCATTGGCTTATAAGGATAATATTTTACTACAGAAACATGATCTTCGTGTGTATAATATGTATTATTGTTTTCAGCTGTAACTACATTTATTACTCTAGGTTGATTTCTATCATCAGTCCAAAATAATAAATCTTCTATCATTACCGTGTCTAGTATAGGGCTATTAATTGAGAAATTTAAAAACCTACCTCTTACTATTATTATAGTATTTTTAGTAACAGTATCAACCATTATTATTCTACTTTGGTCGTATCTGTTTGGAGGAAAATCAGAAGTTATAGGTTGAAAGTTTGATATTTGATCATCAGAACTATCTTGCCAATTAGTAACAAATAAATAAACTTTATTTGTTTTTTCATTTATGTGCCAGCCGATACATCTTGAAGTATAATTATCGTAACTAGCTATATTACTTCTATTAAGTGGAGGTACTGATGGTTTATTATTTTCTACAGGTATTAAATTAATACCTATACTACTTAATACTTCGTTGCCTAATATATTTTCTAAAGCACCAACATCATCTGATTCAGATCTTGATACGGCAATATTTTTACCGTCTCTGTACTCGTCAGCGCCCAATAGTCTAGCGTCTAAGTCTTTATTCATCTTAGACTTAGTAAATGTGTGTTGAAACTTTTTTTGCATTTAATTAGTGTTTAAGCCACTTTGATTGTCCTCTAAAAGTCTGAACTATCTCGTCAAGCTTTAAGTTTTGTATTCTTAACTTTGCGTTTCTTGTTTTAACATAAGAGTCTCTCTTAAAAAATCCTTTAGTAGCACCATCAATATCTCTTCTAGTCATACATACTCTGTTTAATATCTGAGCATATAAAGCTTCTTCTACCATCTTAGGCACTATAGAGTTAAGTGTATAGGAAAGACCGTCAGAGATATAACTTAATTGTATTACTTTATTTACTAAATTGCTACTAAAACTAAACTTACCTGTTCTTTCGTTTATACTAAACCAACCATTTGTTTGTGATACCTCAGCATCTAAGCCATATCTCTGTCCGTATGCTTGTTTCCACCATACATAATCAAAAACACCTGCAGCACTGTAAGCATCGTAATTTCCAACTATATCATCTTGATTAGCTTTTTTCCACTTATCTTCTATTAAAGATTGAGAAGCTTCTAAGTTGGTATCGTAGCTACTTTGTGATGGTATACCTGTAGCTCCGTCAGTTATAGGAAGTTCGTAGGGATTACCACTAAGGCCGTTTAATGGATATATAGTATGAAGAACACCTGAAGTATCTGCCCAAGCTACTCTAGTATAGTTAACATAATCTTTAGGTATTGGTACACTTAATCCCGTAGGAACAGTTAGCTCTTGAGATTTATAAGCTTTTAAAGTGTCATAAGATAATTCTTGCATTGCTCTTCTTGCGTGAAATAAAACTTGTTTTCTTTGCAAGCTTTTTATCATTTGATCATCACCAACATATATGTTTAAAAAATTATCTATTACTTCGTTTAAAGTTAAATAACTGTAACTACCCCAGTTATCTCCTCTAGCTATGTCAGTTAATTGTAAAAATATAAACTGACCATTAGGCACAGCTGACGCTTGAATATTCTTTAATTCAATTGTGTTGTTTGTAGTATTTGTGACTATTATATTTTCAACAGGTATTTGATTAGTTGCACTAGGTATAGTAGTCGATGTAGCTAGTAAATGCAAAGTAAAATTACCCGTGTCTCTAACTTGAGTACCAAAGACATCATAATTACTAATTAATACAGTATTTAAATCTGGAAAACTCCAAACCATTTTATTTGCACCAGAAGTATTTTGTATAGGTCCATATTGCCCTGCATAATATTGCGCGTCGTTTTCTGTTATTGGAATTGTAGCGGATGTCTTAGTCATGTGTTAGCTTTTTTCATTTACATCTTGCTGGTTAGAAAGACCAGCGGCTGTTTGTACTATTTCTGGATCTCTTATTATAACACCAGCATACATTAATATTTTTGTAATAAGCTCTGTTTGATCTACGTCTGATATTTCAAAATTCTTACTAGTTCCATTAGATACTGGGTCAAATATATATTGACCTACACTTCCGACAGTGTAATTCCAAACAGGATCAATTGGCTTCTTAACATACTCTAGTGTATAAACTTTAGCAGGTGAGCCGTTGGCTCCAGCTGCAGCCGACGCTATACCAGGTAATATTTTTATATTTGTTCCCTCTATATAGCATATAGGATAATCTTCAGTGGGAGTTGTTAATGGAGAACGTCTATACGAAAGAAAATCGTGACGTGTGACTTTTTCTACTTCAACCGGTAAGTTTGAACCATTAGTGTATTCTAGCATGCCAAATCTATGAACAGCAGGGTTTTGTGCTGAAAAATCATATTGACCAAAACTACCAGATAATGCAACGGTAACCGCTGCTGATGTTTCAAATGTAGCTATTTTTTCTCTAAGAAGTTTAACACGATCAGCATATTCTGTAGTTTCTTGTGGTACTCTTAACATTTGATTTAAATCTTCAAAGTAACTTTCAAATATTTCTAATTGTACTTGTCTGCCTAAATTGTTAAATTCAAAAGGCGTTAAGTAACCTCTTTGCTCTTTATTAAGAATACTTAATACAGTTGTATATACCGTGTTTACGTCTATCATAGTGTATGTTTAAAAAAAAGGGTGGCGTATACCACCCTATATTATAATCACTTGTTATTTTAGTTTTTTATCTATAGATCGATAAACTTCTAAACCTTCATCAGTTTTAAACCACGCAGCCATAGCTGAATATGGATTCTCATCAAAAGGAACGTTCATTAATTTACGACCATTACTAGCCCAAGTAAAAGATCTGTTATCAGGACTTAAGCTAACTATACCAGACTCAACTGCTACTATAGCAAAGTTTCTAAGTATTACATTTTCATCATTAGCTAAATCTAAAAACAACTCTGGTTGTTGTTTAGCAAACAATAGTAAATCTCTTCTTAATTCTTTAGAAGATAATTTTGAAACTTCTGATCCTACTTCTACTCTTAACACTGCTTCTGCTTGGTCTATATCCATTTCATAAGCTGTGTTTAATGCTTCTATTTCGTATTCTAAATCTTCCATCTCTGTTTCTGCTTGTAAGACGGTATCAAATTCTCGAAATATTTTGTCATTATGTGGATGTATATTTAAAAACTCTTGCAAGTTTCTTTTTTCTTTAGGTACAAATAAATGCCCATTGTTAAATACAATGTGCTTTAAAGTTATCTGCCCTTCTTGTTCATCTACAAAAATACTTTTTTGATTTGTAGCATATCTCATTTCTCTTTCATAACCTTGTTTTGGATCAAACCAAACTAAAGGGTATCTTTGTGTATGCTTACAAGGTAATGTGTAAGTTAGTGGGGTTTTATTACCTATAAGATAGTAATTTCTATCTTTATATTCCCAGTTATCTACTGGCTTTTTTACTACAGGCGCGGCCTTTTTGACCGGAGCCTTTTTTTCTTTTGTTTCTTCCATAATATAATATAATATAAATTAATAAAGACCCCGCCGAAGCGGGATCTTAAGTATAACCTTAATTATGATATAGCTGCATTAAGCTTTAACGTAATTACCGGCGTAATTGTACCTACTAGTACTCCAGTAGCAGTTACTTTTTGTTGAACAATTGGCCCAACTAAAGCTGGTCCGCTTGTTCCCATTGCATTACCAAACGCATTTACAAATGCATCTAAGTATTCTGCCTCAGTCAAAGTGAAAGAGTTAGAAGCACCTTTAGTATAGACAATATTAGCTTTTGCTAACTTGTTTGATCCCATATCTAAAGCATAGATAACATCAATTGTAAGTGTGTTACTTGATATTGCTGCTGTAAGTTGTAATATGCTATCAGCTTGTACAACTTTATTTGTTGTTAGTTTTACTAAACCCATAATTTCTATATTTTAAATGTTAATAAATAATTAAGCTCCTTTAAATAACACGAAGTTATTAGCAGCTTGAGTTACTAAACATCTTTCAGATAAGAAATTAACTCTCATTGTATCAAGATCAGAAGTGTAAGCTCCACCAACTGAACCAGTGATCCAAGCTTTGAATCGTCTGTCTTCAGTTTCAGAAGCTCTAAATCTTACGTGTAAGAAAGGACGTCTGATGTTTGATCCTAACATTTGATCATATACTGTAGATGTACCAGCTGGTATCATAACACCATCAATAGCGCTAGACATACCTCTTGTAGTAGCATCATTTAAGTATTTCCAGTCAGTTTTATAGAAGTCATAAGAACCTCTTCTAAAACCAGAGAAACCAAAGTTAAGTGCCATTTCAGCTTCATTGTCAAATAAACCGTAAGAAGCAGCTGTTGTTGAAGCATAACTACCGTTTGTAGCAGCTAACATATCATCAAAATCAAGAGCAGTTTGTCTTGATAAGAATAACATATTTTCTTCAATAGCACCTTGCTTATCTAGTTGTTTTAGTATTTGATCAAAATCTGCTAAAGCACCTGAACCAGGAGCAGCAGCACCAGCAAAACCAGAGTATACATTACCTCTTGCTTCGATAGCAGCAAATAAACCTTCAGTACCTTTAATTTCAGAACCATTTGCTCCAGCAGGACCAAACCCAGTTCCAAAAGTACCAGAGTTATCATCTTTTACACCTTCAACCATTGACATTTCTAGATAGTCTTCAAATCTTAGTCTAGTTTCAGACTCAGCTTTTAGATACCATAAGTATCCAGAAGTACCGTCTTCAGTAGCAACTTCGATCCAACCAATTTGAGCTGTATCAGATCCACTTAACTCGTAGTTATCTTTTAAGATAATTGGAGAATTAGTGAAAGTAGTTACATTAGGCTCAATAGCTTGCTTCATTCCTTCACTTCCTTTTGGAAATTCAGAACCATAAACAAATAAACTATTTGAACCAGATGTGTTAGTTAAAGCGCTTCCTTCATAAGCGTGACACTCTAATGTATAACCATCAGAAGTACCGTTATCAGTATTAGATAATACTAAAGCTTTAAGTGTTACTAATCCAGTAGCGTTGTCAGAAATTAAAATTGTGTTACCAACTCTAATACCTGAACTAGCTGGGTTACCAGCACCTTTAGTAATAGTTACTCTAAACTTAGGAAAAGCTTTACCGCCAGCTGCAACAGCAACGTTGTCATATGCTACGTGTAATCTATTTTGTTCAGACCAAATTACTTGATCCGATGTCATTGGCATCTCAGCGCCAACCATTCTTAGGAAGCCAGATAATGTTCTGTTTCCGTATCTCTCTACTTCTTGCTCATAAAGCTCAGGTAGATATTGTTGTGCCCATTGTCCACCAGTTAAGTTATTAAAATCTATGTAGTTGTCTTGTACAGTGACTTGACTTGGCATAGGTGTAATACTTGCTGGAAATGAACCTCCATTTACAAAACTCATGTTCTATTTTTTATTATGATTTTTTATTTTTGATTTTCAACCTAGAACTATCAACACCAGTTATTGCTTTTACTTTCCAACCATTAGACAAAGTCGCCTCTGTAGCTAAAGGTTTTGGATCTTGATTAATGTTTTTAGATTTTGCAATAACATCTCTAGTAGCATCGGCCTTGCCTTGCTCATAAAAATGTTGTGCTAATCTATCAGCATTTCTCATAGCGTAAATAGCTTTATGGTAGCCGTCCAAATCTGTTATGCTTCCTGTTTCATCAGTAAATTTACTAATAACTTTTGAAACATCAGTTTGAGCGTTTGCCATTTCAGTTGGATTAGAAACACTATACCTAAACGCTTTGTCTCCTAAGTTAAATTCAAAACCTTTGAATTTATTAGTGAAGAAGTCCTCAGTGTTTTTAACAAAGTCATTTCTTTTCTCTTGTATGGTTTGTTGTTCTTGGTTGTATCGTTGGAAAAAATCCATTGCTTTTTTCTGCTCATTAGTAACAGATGGCCTCAACTTGATTTCATCATAATATTTACTTTTCATTTGCTCTAAAAAGTTCTTGGCTTTCGCAACTTCTTCTTTGTATGCAAGCTTTTGCTTACGTACAAATCTTTCTTCGTCCGTCTCTTCATCAAACTTAAAATTATCCTCCATTACAAAGCTAATTTCATCGTCCGTAAGATGCGGTCTAGTCTTTTTATAATATTCTCTAACAAGTAAACTGTCATCGAACTTAGTGTAATCTTTATTTAAAGTAACATAATCTTCAACAGTTCCACCTGTTTCTTGCATAAAATTTACAAGCTTTTCTACGTTTTTAGGCAGTTGCACACCAGAAACTCTTTCGTCTCTAATAGCATCTTTTGCTTGCTTTTCTAATTTATCAGCTTCTTTAGAAACTGGTTTTTCTTGAATTACCGTGACCTCTTTGTCTTCATTTTTGTCTTCGACTTTTTCTGAGGTAAGCTCTTCAAGTTTTGATTCGGGTGCTCTCTCCTCCACTTTTTCCACATCTTTGGTTTGTTTATTCGCATCCACGACTCCTGTGCTTTGCTCTGGAACGGCATCTTCTTTTATTTCTAATTTAGTTACTTTTTTATCCTGTGATAACTTTTTAGGTCTACCAGGTTTTCTTTTCATTTTAAATTCCCCTTCTTGAGGAACATCTTTTTCATTTGCCATAATATAATATAATATAAATTAATAAAGTATTACATACCTTCAGGTAGTATACTATCTAGTGGATCTTGTAAACTCTCGATAGACGATGGATCCTCAAAGTCTATTGCATCTAATTGTTTTTGTTTTTGATTAGCTATAGCACTTTGTTGAGTGCCAACTATTCTAGCTCTTTTATCTTTTCTATCTTCTATATCTTTTTCTCTTCGAGTTTCAATACCTATTTTTTGCTCTCCAAGTTCTTTGTTATACATAAACTCAAGTTCCATTAACTCACGTTTAATTTGAGCTTCAACTCTCATACGTTCTACTTCAAAGCTAGATTTACCTTTTTCAAACTTTAGTTTAGTATCTAACACCGCTTGTTGCTTCTGTACCTCTGCCATAGCAGCAGCTTCACTAGCCTCGGCATTTGCAGCTGCCTGAGCTTGTATGTTTGCCATATTAGCAGCTTGAGCGGCTTCAGCAGCTTTCTTACGTTTTAGCTTAATCATTTGATTAGCCAACTTAAGATTATTTATTTGTCTAATATCAATAGCATCTTCTAGGTTGATACTGCCACTAGCAAGCGCTGCTTGAATATTAGCTTCTAACATTTCTTTTTCTTGTTCATCTGGTACCAAGTCCATGTATAAACCAAAATCATACAAATGTATATTTCGTAAATCATCTAATTGACCAACATTCCAAGTTGATATACTATTTTTTAAAGCTTCTTCAGTTAAAGCAAACTCTATACTATCTGCAGTTCTCAACACTATGTTTTCACAAGTTCTTACTGTAAGGTATAAATAAGCATTTAATACATGCTTAGTAGCTGTGTTTGAGTTAGCAGCAGCAAGTTTTTGTAAACCAACTAGCGAATCTGAATTTGGCTGACTACCGTCTCTTGCTTCATTAAGTCCGGTTACATCTCTTATCATTTGCAAATAGTATTGATAAGTTTGTATTAAAGAATTTATTTTACCACCACCATCACTTTTGACTAACTCTTGTATTGGCACTCTACCATTATTAGGGTCACCTTCAGTAGTCATCGATCTACCTAATATACTACCAGTTTGAAAATACATATTTAAAGCTTCTTTAGCGTTATATGTAGTTCCATTACCTAAATCTACTTCTGCTAGCCCATCAACATCTAAATAAACACCATCAGGTATTACCTTAGATATTACTTGTTGTATTTTTAAATGAGTTAATTGTATCATGTCTGCAAAACCCATCATACGGCTTACTAAGCTTTCTATTCTACCATGATACATTTTAGGTGCACATATGTTGTAGTTCATGTTAACTTTAACTAAGTTAGATTTTGGCCTTGTCATATTTTCAGACATCTTCCAGTCTAACATCATATCATAACCTAGAACTTTAGCACCACTATATAAAACCTCTATTGATCTACTAACTCTATCAAAGTTATCATTTTCTTGTGGATTAAAAGTATCTGGTTTTTCTAAAGCTTTTTCTAGACCTGTAGCTGTCTTTTTAATTTTAAACACTTGTTCACTATATGTCTTGTACTCGAAGTACATTATATATATAGCATTACCATCTCTTCTACCATTGTAATTATACAAGTAATTACTATTGCCTTGATACTGTTGTAATCTTTCTAATTCTGAATCTGTTAAATTAGGAAACTGTTTTTTAGCATCAGCTAAAGTAACAGGTTTAACTTCACCTACATACCATAGGTCTTCAAAATTTGGATCCTCACTATAAGAATAAACCATGCGGGCTGGATCAACATATTCTACAGTAACACCTTCAGCTTTATTAAAGTTGGTTTTAACAGCACTCATACCTAGCACTACTAAATCTTCAAGTAATCTTTTCTTTGTTAAATCATACCTATTCATTTGAAGCGAATTATTAACCGCTTCTTCACAAGCTATTTCTGAAGCCTGCTTATAACTTAACTGCATGTGTAAGTCTAGCTCATCTTTGTTTTCAGGTAGATTTGAAGGATTTTCAGTATTAAATAAATCTAAATTTAAAGTTTGCTGTAAAGAAACTAAAAAATCTTTAGCCTGCATATCTCTTAATATATCTTCGGCATACTTAGATCTTTGTTGTCTTGATTCTGGATCTTGAGCAAAAGCTTTTATGTCGTAGACTTTATCATCCATACCATTAACAACTATATCTACAAACTTAGGTATTATAGGAACTGGTTTCCAGTCTAAATTAAGATATGATAAATCACCATTTATAGCTAATTCATCTTTATACTTTTGTACAGGTTGTTCAGCTCTTGAATAAAGCCTACGCATCCTGAAGTTATTATAATTAGTATTAAATCTGTTTTCAACTCCAGATCTTGTTCCGCTAAACCAATCACCTTCTATAGCCATTGCAACTTGCCTGCCATAATCAATGCTTTGTTTAACCTCATCAGGTACTATCTGATCTGGAAAAGAGCTATAAGTGTTTGTAATCTTCATTTATTTTATTATTTGTGAAATAGATCCTTTATTGTTGTATCTACGTATGCCTAAACTAACAGGTGTTATATTTCTTACCGCAACAGGCCTATATTTATTCTTATTACAAGCCATAATTGCTAAACCAGAACTTATTGCAGCATCGTATTTAGTTCTATTATTTATGTTAAACCTTGCCCAGTCATCTAACGTTCTTTGGAAATACATATTACCATAACCCGTTTCTATTTGACCTACAAAGTTTTCAATATAATATTCTATTGCAGCAGCATGTGCTTGCTTAATGTCTTCGCTTGAGTTAGGTATTCCACCTATTTCTCTTTCAGCTATTGATAACTTGTTGTAAAGTTTATCTGGTCTATTCATACTAAAACCTCTGTATCCTCTACGCTTTAGGTAATATAATAATCTAGGTTTATTATTTTCAGCTAATAAAGGCATACCATAAAAATGCAAAGCCATTAAAACGTCTTCAAAGAAAATCTCAGCTGTTTGTGGTCTAGCTACATATTCTAAAAAAAATTGATTAGTAGGAGAGTTTTCCATACTAAACTTAGTTAATCCATGAAGTGCTCCTTTACTGCCGCGACCATCAACAGTACCGCTAATATCGTAAGAGTCACAGCCGAAAGCTCCAATATGTTCGTTACCTGGGTATTTAGTTCCATTTTTAATTATTACGTTATTTTGAATATTGAAGTCTGGTACCCAAGAAACTAAAAATCTACCTTTATTATTTGGCATGAACAACACCTTAGTATCTTTTATACCATTCTCCCAAGCAAAGTTTCCTTTAGTAATACTAATACTATTATTTAACTCTTCATTAAAATCAATTTGCTGATATATCTTTGTTAAATTAAATAAACTATCTCTTGTTTCGTCTCTAAAAGCATGTTGCTCTGTACGCGGAAACTGTCTGTAGTATTCATTTAAAGCGTCTTGATCATGCTTTAAACCTTCTACTTCGTTTTCCCAGTGCTTGATAACTCCTGTCGTAATAACCGAACCATCAATTGTTTTGATTGGATTTGTCGGAGATGTGAAGATAGGAAGTCCGTAAGTATCCATGAATCCTTCGTAGTTCCACTCCATAGGTATGAACAAGCTATAGAGTCCAGAAGTTGTTTGTCCGTTTTTATTTCTTTCAGTAACGTCTGAATTGTAGTATAGTTTTTTGAAATTGTCTCCACCTTTTTCTAAAGCATTTGAGGTTGAGCCCATCATACATTTACCTACAACTCTTGATCCTAGACGTAATGTAGTTTTTGTAACTCTCCAGTTATTTAATATATTATCAGGTCTTTCCCATTTACCACTTTCATCATGTGCTAGTATCTTTAGTTTCTCACCATCATAAGAGTTGTCACCAGTATTTTTCCAGTCAATAGTCGTATCAAGTCCGTCTAGCTCTTCTAGTTGCTCATTAGCTTCCAGCTTTCTTCTAGTAAGTTTGGATGCTGGAACCCTATATGCCAACTCAGTCTTTGGCCGATCCATACCGTCTTGAATTGGCTTGAAGAAAAACGGATAGTTAACGGATATTGGTACAACCTTATCTGTAAACATTTTTTTAGCATCTGCACCTGATTTACTGAGTATACCAAATCTTGAGTCGCTTGATATTGTGGCTTGATTAACAAGCTCTGCGCTCGCCATGAAGCTAAATCCAGATCGTCTGTTTTTAAGATAGCACATTCCGTAACATCTTGTGTCTGCTTTGCAAGCTTCCCAAAATATAAAAAATAATCTGTTTGATTCTCTATATTCCGGCGCTCCAATGTCGATCTTTGACCACTGCAAGTACATGTAATGAGTACCAGTAATGTAAGTATCAATACCATTGTTACAAAACCAAAATCCTTGTTCTCGTCTAGTAAATTCATTGTCAATATAATCGTACCATTTTTCTTTAAAGTCTAATGGATATTCCTCCCAATCAAATCTACTTTTTATTCTTTGTAGTTCTTTTGGATATTCAAATCTTTTCCAGTATTGTTCCTTTTGTTTTTTGCTTCGTTTATACGGTTCATCTGCTGTTGGTAAAGCAATGCGGAGACCTTGTATTTCGATAACTGATCCAATTTTACCTGTTTTACTTATTACTACAAAATCATACTCCACGTTATAACCATACTCCCATTTTTTATATCTGTTGTTTTTAGCTAATATCTTAGGATTTACAACGTCCTTAATTTCTTTCCAAAGCGTCTGTTCGTAACTCACTTACTTCTCCCTTCTGCAAAACCTTTAAATGATTTTACTTCTCTTTCTACCTTATTACTATCACCTGATAAAATAGATTCTTCCTCTTCTATTCTTTGTAGTATTTCAAAAGCATCCATTATGCATAGCTTTTTAGTTGCTGCAGCATTTTTTAATCTATCAGCTGATACATCATCATCCGTATGTGTAATGATTTTTTCTTCAGCTACTTTAATTAACTCGTCTACAGCTTTACGCCCAGCTCGGATTATGTTCTTTCTCGTTTCCTTCGTACTCATGAGTTAAAGCTATGTCATTTGATTTCATACAATATAAACGTTCATTATCAATGATAAATTCAAACTCAGAGTTTGGTGTAAACGTTACAAGTGTTCCAGGTGTTATTCCTACGGCTTCTAAAAAGCTATTAGTATATTTCATTATACCAACGTTAGGTTGCTCTTTATTAATGCTTAAATAATCTTTATTTAAAATAGGCTTTACAAAACAATAAGGCCCATGAGGTTTGTTGTTATACATATATATTTGATCAGGAGTACAAAAATATAAATCATTTTTAAAGTACATAGAGCTATTACGTTCTTTTCCTTTTTGATCATACCATCTTCTAAATATATTATGATGTACATACACATTGTCACCTGTCTTTATATGTGAGCTATAAGCAGCTGGCACCGATACAACAACTGCTTGCTTGCTCACAAATCGGTGGTTCTCTATGGTGGTATTTATGATAAGCGTTTTATCGCCTACCTTTCTTATATTATCGTACCTACTATTAAGAGGTTTGATAATAAAGTTATATAAACTTTTCATTAATATTTCAAATCGTACTCAACTGATATAGCCATATTACGATTGAACTTTTTCCAAGGAAGAACTTCTTTTGATTTTGTTATATATATATTATAAGACTGATCTTTATCATCAAATAATATATCTGATATTACATGGCCACCGTATACTTCTTGCTGTAATGAATAATGCATTGCATCGTTTTTATAATCTGATCCAATACTTATTTTTCTAATTACTGACATCTTTCTTCTTTTCTTCTCTTTTCCATTTACCAGTTGTCATATCAATGTTTATACTTCCATATTTTTCTTTTAAAATATCTTTAGTATTTTTAACAACTTCGTTAGTGTCAGCTAGCTCATGAAGTAATGCATGTTTTCTAGACTCTACATAGCCTATTTCACACATTATTCTGTTAACCTTGTCTTGTTGATTTTTAATTTCTTCAAACTCTTTATCATCTAATATTCCAGAGTCTACTGTTACTTTACTCATTTTATTTTATTTAATTATTAACCAAGAAGTATCTTTAAATTGCTTAATGTTGTTACCAAAAGTTTCTGTTACAGCTTGTTTTACAGTATCCCAACTATAATCATGTCCAGATATAATGCCACCTTTTTTAACGACTCTAATACAATCTTTAATATCTCTCAGCACATCTTCGTATTCGTGACTAGCATCTATATATGCAAAGTCAAAATATCCATCATCATAGCTATTTATAACATTGTAACTATAATCTTTAATATGATTTATAAAATCAAAATATTTTATATTATTATTAAATTCAGCTTCAACATCTTCCCATGTATAGCCAAATATATTGTTAAAGCTTTCTTTTCCCTCAAATGGGTCTATACATACTATTTCATTAAAAATACCAGAAGCAGCTGTTATCTTAGCAGACTCGCCCATGTAGCTTCCTATTTCTAAAGCTTTTGAGTTATCTGGTAATAAATTACTAATGTAATCTATTAAATGTAAAAAACCTAAAAACTGATAATTTTTATTACTACCGCTTTTACGCCATTCAAAGCACGCATTAAATCTTTGCGTTGCCACTAGTATATAGCTACACAGTCTGTTCCAACCTTTAATTTAGTAGCTAACATAGGTGTTTTATCACCTACAACTGTTCCTGGCTGCACGCTTTTAAATATCACGTCGTTACCAGCTTCTGTTGTAATAGTAATATCTTGAGCTGCAGATTTTCCGTTGTATATTACAACGCCTCTTTCTTCTGTGTTTGCTATTGCTCCTGTTCCAGCTGTTAAAGCTACAGCATCGTGACCAAAAACTCTAGGCTCTGAGGCTGTGTTTCCTATTAGTCCTCTCATGTTTAATTATTTATTTTTGTTATTTTTTCAGCACCACGACTTCCGAAGTATGCTACGTAAACTGTTACCAGTAATGTTTTTAATAAGCTTATCCAAGCATCATCCACATCAAATTGTAAATGAAAAGAATCTACAGCCATCATGAATACTGACGACGCAGTTAAAAATATAAGAGCTAAAGGTCTAGTATTTTTACTAAGCCAAGAGTCTGACTTCATATCAGCCCTCCATCTGCTTGATACTTCTTTTAATTCTTGAAGGTCTTGCTCAATAAGTTTCATAGCCTGCTCTTTATCAACTGGCTTAATCTTATTATCACTTGTTATAAGATTTTTTACAACACCAAGAGTTCCTTGATTAGGCAGTATGTCTCCAATAGCTTGCAGTACATTAGGCGCTTTGCTAGCTAGAAAAGCACCTACTTTAGTTTCTTTAAACGTCTTTTTTTCAGCCATTATTTTCTAAAAATCGTTTTATATTTATTTGCAAAATCTCCATATGTATCACTTTCTAAAAAAGCCTTATTTTTTTGTGATGTGTTATCACTAAATATTTGACCTCTAGCAATAGAGTTCATTTCGCGTACTGTTAAAGGTTTAGCTGAATTTTTAAGCGTTCCAGATTTATCATAATATTCAGCAGTGAAAATTTGATTCATCATGTTTTCTTTGGTACTTAAATTAGGGTCAAAATCAGGAGAATTTGGTGTACGTATATATTTTATTTCATTACCTTTTGGTCCCTTGCCTGAAAACGTTGCTCCTTTAACACTCATTGGTTTTGTGTCTCTCATGAACTGCGCTTTATTTTTTTGGAAGTTTCTCATATCAGAACTTAAATATTGATTATAGTTTGTTTTATTATCACCTACTTTCATATCAGCTGTTAAATCTTGACTTCGGAAATTACCATCTTTAATTTCATATATGTCACCTGTGCCAGGTGAATTAGTTGCGCCAGCTGTCTTCGTGCCAAAAAATTTATTAAGCTTGTTATCATATCTTATTTGATCACCTTGGTATGGTGATTTAGGTGGATCTCCATCTGAATTACCACTTATGTCAGTATCATTTGATATTTCAAAAGCACCAGGTCCAAATCTTTTAACCATTGATGGGCCAAACTTTTCATTCATAGAAACTTTTTCAGTATCTGCAGTTCTACGCTTTCTACCCATTTGTTTTATAAAAGACAAAGGTGTGTCAGACTCATACATATTAGGTGGTCCCGTTAGTTTGTTAGGTTTAGGTCTCATATCTTTTTGTTCTAAATTATCTCCAGCTTTATAAGCGTTTTTCTCCCAAGGTAAAGACTTGTCACTTTCATCAAAGTTTGTTCTATTTACTTTTTTAACACCTTTACCATCTAAGTTATGATATACAGCATTATCATCATAATCTAATTTACCATCCATCATATCCCTAAGATGATGCTCTTCATGTGATTGAGCATTTTCTCTTATAGGATCATTTGGTTTAATATTTTTATTAATGATCATGGTTCCGTTTTTATTAGCTTTAGCGACTAAACCACTATCATCTTGCATGTTGTCAGGCATAAATGGAACCTCATATCTAGCTACTGGATCTACATCCATTGGGCTTTTAAGTTTAAAACCTCTTCTCGTTTTTTTCATAATTTTATTTTAACATTTCCATCTTTTTCTAGCTGCTTTGCCTCTTTCACCAGTCCAACCTTTTGATCTAGCGCAAAATGATTTTCTTCTTTTAGCTGCTTTACTACCTGGCTTAACCTTGCCTGTTACAGGTGCTGATAAGGTGCTTCCTGGATTTTTTGCTTTATATTTTTTTCTTCCAGCAGCTGTCATTCCAGCTCCTTCTTTTACAGATAAGAAGTTTCTACCTTTACCTTTTGTTGTTTTACGTAGAGATGGGCCACTTGATTTTACACAGCTACCTTTTGAACCTGGTCTAGTACCCGGAACTCTTTTATAACCTTTCCAACAAGATAAACCACTTTCCATAATTTACAATTTTCTACCTTTTTTGTCTACTTTAACCTCTTTAACTATTACTTTAGGTCTTTTATTTTGCAAAGCTTCTAGTTGTCTATTAAGCTCTTCTAGCTTACCATCAGCTTCTGTGCCATCTTTAATCATACTAGCAGTTATACTAACTTCTTCTTTTAATATGTCTTGAGTTTGCTCAAGCATTTCTACTTGATCTTTCAACTGCATGATCATTTTTTCATTCCACTTTTCTTTTAATTCATACTCTAAACGAGATACTTCAACTGGTGGTAAAGTTTTAGCTTCCGCTATGTCTTCTTGTAAAGTATAATACATACCTACTATTGTAGTAGTAAACATTATTATCCCAATTACAGTTTTTATATCAATTTTAAACTCAGTGTTTTCAGATATTTTCATACTCCTCTGTCGCGTTAAATGATGGGCAAGCTTTATTAGCAAACTCATTGTGTGAATAAATAATAGCTTCAGGGTACATCGCTTTCAAAGTATAAAGCACAGACAATAAAGCATCTTTTTGATTTTCTGTTCTAGTATCTTTCGGGGTCTTTCCATCTTCTTCAACGCCGCCACAATAGCATATTCCGATAGAATTACGGTTATGCCCTGAACAATGAGCCCCGATTTTAGCTATATCTCTACCACCGTGTATTTCACCGTTTATGTCGATGTAGAAATGATAGCCTATATCTGACCAGCCACGACCTTCAACGTGCCATTTTCTTATAGTGTCAACACTTATGTCTTGGCCTTCTCGTGTAGCTGAGCAGTGAATAATAATTTCTTTTATTGCTCTCATTTTTTATTCTTTAATAAATACCACTTATGTGCAGTATAACCTAATGTTGTTAATAACAATAGTATAGATAATACAGGCTCTAGCCATCCTAGACTAACAACCGTAGCTGATGTTATATTTAAACAATACAGCTTTAAATCATCTAATGTATTCATCTTTGAGCTAATAAAGCAGGATTTCCCTTGTACTCTATATTGTCAATTTTTCTTAATGTAGGTGTGATAGTAGAATTATTAGATCTCATAATTCTAGTTCCTAAAGGCTTGCATCCACACTTTAGTTTTTTGCCTGCTGGCTTTTGATTTTGCATAATTTACTTATTTACGTTTATATTATTGCTGTATTATTATAATCACATAATATTTAAATGCTTTTACACATTGTCATATTTTCTTTTTTTCTTGTGATCATACTTTAAATCACCAGCTAATTTAGATATATGCTTCTCGTCATTAAGCATTTGTCTCTTGCTACCACCATGCTTAGCATCGTAGTTTACATCTCTTTTTAAATAACTCATGTGAGCTGCATCATCTCTTTCTGCTGCATTAACATTTTTCTTAGTTACTTTAGTGTTCTTACCGTACATGCCAGGTTGCTTGTAATTAAAAGACTTTAACTTAGCTTGTCTTTTAGCATCTTCTCTAGAGCCAAGTATTCTGCTGGCTTTTAAGTCTTTTTTATCACTTTTGTCGTAGTTTTCTCTTATTTTTTGACCAGCTAGAGCTTCTGTTATTTTTCCTGCTTTTTTCTTTTCAATTATCTTACTTGATTTTTTGCCCATCTTATCAAGAGATTTATCATTTCTTTTTCTAACTCTATCGTTTCTTTTCTCAGTTTTTCTTGCAGCCATTTCTTCTTTTGTGCCTCTTGGTTCTTTACCAAACATACCTGGAGCAGCTTCTATCTTAGCTTTTAAATGATCAGGTAATTTATGTTGATCACCTACTAAAGCTTTACTTGGGCCATCATACATTCCAAAAGTAGAAGTTTGAGGAGTTGAACCAGCACCAGCATATAAATCAGCATATTTGTTGGCTGATTGATCTTGAACCATATCTCCATAATTAGTTGGTGGTGTAGCATTTGTAGCTTGACCAACACCTGAACCAACGCCTGAACTCATGCTTGAAGTTGGCTGTGGGCTAGGTATACCAGGGTCACTAGCTATGCTACTCATTAATTTTTCTTGTCCAAACTTAGCCGCTGAAACTTTGTTATCAGGCTGCATAATGTTAGGGTTATTTTCTAGCACTTTTCTGTTCTGAGGTCCTGCAGCTCTATTTTTCATTACTTCAGCTTCTAGCATTCCGCCTTGTTTTTCTGGCATTTGAGCAACCATAGGAAAAGCAGATCCTTTTCTTCCAACTTGCTGTATGTATTCTATTTTTTTAGCAGGCCTGCTCATGCAGTAAGCTGACATACCTTTTAATGTATCTTCGTTCATAGGTTTAGTATTATCTTGTTTAGGCTCTATAATATAGTTAGTACCATCTGCAGTCTCATTTCTAACAGGAGATAGTTCTGCTTTTTCTTTTTGTTTAAGATCTATCTTTAATCTTTTACTTGCTAGTGTCATATTATTCTTTTATCTCTATTGGCAAATGATATAGCTTTAGCTGTAACTTTCCAAGAGTATTTATTACTGTTGTTTAATTTTTTAGTAGGCATTTCTTCTTCACCTAACATAATACGGTACATACGACTAATTAGTTGTTTACACTTATAGGAAACTTTATATATATGATATTTTTGGGTAGTGCGATTTCGTTCTCTCCACACAACAATCCACCCTTGTTTCAATAATCTGTTCCAGCGTCTATTATCCCAACTATATGAGTACGTACCTTGTTTAAAATCATGTTTTGTAAAGTGGTCTAATGCGTCTAAATATATTAACAGTTCTAAGTCTGCATCATTTAGGTTGCTAGTTTTACAAGCCCACTTTCTTATTATTCTATAATGTTTGAGTAAATTTAATTCTTTTAAATCACTAGATGATAATCTTCTCATCTACATACAATTTTTTCTATAGAAAGACTTATGCGTCTTACCTTTGCTTTTAAGTTTAATACATTTAGCATCTTGTCTTGCAACTTTCTTTTGACCTCTGTTAGATTTCTTAGCGGATCTTTTTTCACCTCTAAGTTCTTTCATTGCTTGTCTTTTTTCTTTGCCTGATAACCTACTTTTTATATCTGCTTTGTCTTCTTTGAACTTATCTTTTATCTGGCCTTTATTTTGTCTAGATTCAGCACGTCTTTCCTTGCCAGTCATATCCATATTGTAGTCGTCAGTATAAATTAAGTTACCGTCTTCATCTCTCATCTCTGGATCATACTCACCATCTCCTTCATCTTCTCCCTCGTTCATACTATCTCTTAATGCTTCTAATGCATCTTTCTCTTCTGCTAATTTAACTCTTTGAAAAAAATCTCCAACTTCACTTCTTGAATAGTCTGTATTTGATGGTACTAAGTCAGTGCTTGCGTCTTTTTCTCTATCGGTAGCTACGGCTACTGGTCTATCATTTGCGTCGTCTGATTCTTCTAAATCTAATGCTTCGGTCGTGCCTGCCGTTATAACAGCAAAAGGTGAATCCCCACCTTTAACCATAGACTTAAAAGAGTTTGCAAAATTACCGCCGTTATATTTTATACCTTTACGCAATCTACTCATAACTTATATTATTACTACAACGTCATTTTCTTTTATAACCTTGTATTGTTTGTTTTTTATTTCTATACCAAAACCAGATGCTTTGTCATAATATATTTTATCACCAGCATCTACATCTATTACATCGGTACCTGGCTCTATAACTAGAGCCTTGCGGTACCTTATATCTTCTCTTTGCTTTTCAGCAAGTATTAAACCTCCTGTAGTCTTAGTGTTTGTATCCTTTATAGGTTTTATTACTATATATTTGCCTACTGCTTTCATATTCTAATATTGTTTATTACACAATCAGTAGACAGTATAGTAGTCGCTACAGAAGCCGCATTTTTTAAAGCGCTTTTAGTAACCAACAAAGGATCTATTATTCCGGCTTTTACCATATCTACCGTATTTCCTGTAACCACGTTTAGTCCTCTACCGTCTTCGTCTGGATCAACATATTCTGTTATACCAGCATTACGCAATATTGTTTCATAAGGTTTACGTATAGCGCAATATAATACTTCTTCACCTATGTTTGATGGTTTTAAATTTTGTGAAGCATTTAGTAAAGCTATACCACCACCTGGCACTATACCTTCTTTAACTGCGGCTTTAGTAGCACAAATAGCATCTTCTACTCTGTCTCTTTTTTCTTTTAACTCTAGTTCAGAGTTAGCACCTACTTTAACAGTAGCTACTTTAGCTTTTAATCTAGCTAGTCTTTTTTCTATTCTAATTACTGTATTAGGATTTTTGTTGCTAGATAATTCTTTTTTAAGTCTATCTACTATTTCTTTTACTTCTTCGTTGTCGTTTAAATCTACTTTTAATAATGTATCACTTTTATCTGTTATAGATTTTAAACATCTACCTAAGTGATCCACACTTACAACGTCCATATCATCACCTAAATCTTCATTAATTAATGTAGCTCCAGTAACAGCACATAGATCTTCTAATATCTCTGCTTTAGTTATACCATAATGAGGAGCACTTATAATGTTTACTTTTATGTTGCCCTTAGTTTTATTCATAGCTAATGCACTTGATACTTGAGTATCTACATTACCTATTATCAATAAGCTTTCATTATGTTTTATAACATACTCTAATACACTTTGTATTTTTCTAACATTATCTATAGTTGACTCTGATATTAATACAAGTGGATTATTTAATTCACATACGTTTAATTCTTTATTAGTAACAAAGTGGTTGGATGTTAAACCGTGTTCATATTGTACGCCTTCTATTAGTTCTACGCTTGTGTCAGCTTTGTCAGTTGTTTCCATTATCACAACACCTGTTTCATTTACTAACTTAAAAGCTTTACCTATAATAGATCCTAACTCTTGATCATTGTTTGCAGATATAGTAGCAACTTGATCTATCTTATCACCTGTTACTTTTTTAGAGCTCTTAGTTATGTACTCTAGAACTTTAGCAACACCGCTGTTTATACCTTCTTTCATAGCTCTAACATCATCTAACAATGAATGTTCATTAGCTTGTTGAAGCATAGCATGAGCTAGTATGGTTGCTGTGGTTGTACCATCTCCAGCTTCTTTAACAGTTCTTTGTGCAGCCTCTTTAATTAATGTTGCTCCAATATTTTCTAACGGATCTTGTAGTGTTATTGAGTTTGCTACTGTAACTCCGTCTTTTGTTATTTGTGGATGTCCGTTACTATCTTCTAGTATAACACATTTACCACTTGCACCTAGCGTTGAACCTACTGCATTAGTAAGTTTTTCTACGCCAGTTAAGACCTGGCTTCTGGCTGTATCACCAAAAGCCAAGTCTTTTACTAACTTGATTTCTTCCATATTAAATTTAATTGTATTTTATTTATTCAAAAGTTTTTACTACTTTTGGTCCTTTTACAAACTCCAGTTTCTTTTTGTAATGAGCTATTGAAGCGTCTATAGCGTCTTCAGCTCCTGGTAGTGTTTCTCTTCTAGTAACATCTATCCATTGTTCTTTTTCAGGATGTTTGTATTCGGTTTGATAAAAGCCATTTGGTAATTGAACAACTCTCCAGTTGCTTTTGGTAGTTATTGATTTCCATAGTTCAATGGTTTTTTCATCTGGTGGTGGTGCACTAGACCACGTGTTAGTGCGGGTATATAAAAATGTCATTTGGTTAATTTGCTTTTGCTACATTTTTCAATGGAGCGGTTTGTAATGTTCCGTCTTTTACTTCTTGAGGTACCCAAGAAAACAATCTTGTATCTGCTACATCATGTAGTAAGATGGTCTTGTCGGTTACTTTCCAGTCATAAAAGTACTCATAGCCAAATAAGGCTACGTCTGGTTGCATAAACTCTATAATAGCGTTGTTAAATAGTTTACCACCATTAGCCCACTTAGTATCGTCATATGTATTTAAACAATCATCTATAACTCTACTATTTGGTATGGCTCCATATATTGCACAATCTATTAAAGTATTATGGTTTTGTGTTCTTTTCATGCCAGCAAAGAAACAGTGTCTATCTGTTAAATGCTCATACACATGATCAAACGATTTTATTGGCTTACAGTCTACATCTAAGTATATGCCGCCAAATTTTTCTAGTAATAATAACCTTATTCTATCACATATAAACGCAGCTGGTATTCCAGCTTCTGGTTTAATATATTCTATTAAATAAGGATCATCTTTAAATTCTTCAAAAACTTCATTACCCCACAATCTATAGGCGTAATCTTTGTTTAGTTCTTGTAGTTCTCTACAAAACTGTGCGCAGTGCTCTGGTATAGGATTATCGCCTATCCATAGCTGGTGTATTATTTTTGGTATCATTTAATTTAATTTAATTTAATTATCCTCCCCAGTTTCTTCCAGCTCCTGATCCTGATCCTGAACTTGAACTCATATTAAATGATGGATCTTTTCCTAAGTCTATTTCTGGTTCTTTATTTTTATTATTAGAAATCCACTCGCCATCTGCTAGGCTTATGTTAACGTTTCCGTATTTCTTTTCAAGAATTTTAGTTAAATTTTCTTGCTCAATAGTTACTTTTTTTAACTCTTGTTTTAATTCGTCTTTATGTAAAGACATTTGAGCTAGACTTATAGATATATTGCTTATTCTGCTTTGTATCTCTTTTATTTTTTCTAGCTCTACTTTTTCAATATAATTTGATTTATGTGCCATTTGTTTTATTTTAGTTATTATCTTATATATATAATCACGCATTTCTTAATGTTTTTTACTTACAGTTTCCTAAATTTGCAACCTCACCATCTTCATTCACATATATGAATCCTCCTTTTTGTGCACCATTGTCATACTTATATGTATTCGACTCAAGTGTTGTTTCTCCACTGCTATCCTCATATACAAGATCATCTATATCAGGATATGTACCAGAACCATTGTGATATGCTGTATCTTCTGTGGCCTCTAAACTACAAGCTTCGCCTGCTCCTCCTTCTTGTCCTTCAGAATTATAATTAAATGCAGTTAAGTTAGATAAACCATAAAAGTCCGACATTGCTGTAGTTGCTCCTGAAGCCTTACTAGCGTAAGTACCTAGTGTAGCATTTAAAGCTACGTTAGATAACGATACGCCAAACTCAGTTGCTATATCATTAATACTTATTTGACCAGAACTAGGTAAACCCATTATATTAATCTTTTCAAGCCATCAACTTGTTTTGATAAGTCCTTTATAGCTTCTATTAATAATGGAACTAACTTTTCATACTTAACAGCTTTGTAGCCATTGTCTCTAGTATCTACAACTTCTGGTAATACTTTTTCTATTTCTTGAGCTATTACACCTACGTCATGTCCACTGTTGCCATGGACTTCTTCTTTTTCTATCCAATCAAACTCTATACCTTGTATTTTATTTACCTTGTCTAAAGCTTTGTCAATACTTTTAATGTTATCTTTTAATCTAATATCAGAACTAGAATAAGCAACTATATCATTTGAAGCATCTATTCTACCGGTTGTATTTGATGGGTTTGAAGTGCCAACTCCTAAAGACTTTGTTAATTTAGTTCCTCCACTTCCATAAACTATAAGTCTTTGAGTACCACTATTAGTAGCAAGTCCAGCACTTAATGTAACTCCAGTTTTCACTTGAAATGCAGTTCCATCACTTCTAGTAGTACCTACACCAACTCCAGTGTTTGAGCTATTACCCCACCCATTTACAATATTACAACCAGCAAACGTGTTTTGATCTGTAGTTATAGCCAATAGAGGATTTCCTGAAGTATCAGGCATTTGTATACCACATCCTACACCTTCTAATCTTAAGTATCCACCAGTTACATGTAGCTTAGCACTTGGACTAGTGGTTCCTATACCTACGCTGCCATTGTAAAGCATAGTAATGTTTTGTCCAACATTAGCGTTTGAAACAGAGAAAGTACCTGAATCACCTTTTATGGTTATATCACTATGTGTTGTGTCTTGTAATATCAACGTTGGATTGCTAGTAGCTGTAGACATTATTGTGCCAGCAACGGTAAGTTTTTGACTTGGAGTATTAGTTCCAATACCAACATTATAAGCAGAACTAAACTTACCCATTGTAAGCATATTAGTTGTATTACCAACTGATGTAACTACGTCAAAATATGCAACTTCTCTATCGCCATCTTTTCTTCCAGCTTTTATTAATAAACCTCTATCGTTTGAACTATTAATAAGTATTGAAGTACCAGTGTTATCAGCATCAGATGTAGTACTTTGAAACCTAGCAGCTAAGTTAAAAGTACCAGATGTACCTCCAACAGCAACATGAAGTTTAGGTGTGCCTATTGTTAAGTCACCGTCACTAGGACTAGTAGTTCCAATACCTACGTTACCTCTGTCAAGAACTAAAACATCATTGTATGCTGTGCTATTATTCACCATTGAAAAGTTATACCTAACAACGCCAGCCGTTACTGTTTGTTTTAGCTGTAAATTATATGTCTCAGCATTTGGAGAGTAATACCATTTTTGAAACAAAGCATTATTACCTGTTGAAGCCGCGGCTATATCAAGAGGTGAATCTATTGAAGTAGCTCCATTTATACCTACATTACCTCTAACAATCGTGTCTCCATTAACATCCAATTTAGCTGTTGGACTAGTAGTTCCAATACCAACATTACCGGCATTTGGTTGCACAACCATTGTAGTGTCATTGTAAGCATCACCTATGTAATAATAAGTTAATGAATCTCCACCACCAAAAGCTCCAAAACCTCCTCTATTTGTTCCACTATAACCTGTAAACAAATAACCAGTAGCCCATCCACCGCTACTTCCACCTATAGCTACACTTCCAATAGCGCCTCCTGTAATTGTTACAGGTCTAACACCGGTGGCAATTATAGTAGAAGCAGAACCAGTACCGCTATTGACCGTTATTGTATCTAAAAAATTTATAGCCATTTAATTTAATTTTGTTTTATATTATCCCATTTTTTGAATTAATGCTGTTAAGCTTTGAGCCGTGCTTGTTGTAGCTACTACTGCATTAGTGCTTGTTCTATCTATAGAAGCAAATACTGTTTCTTTAGATGAAGTATCATACAACTCACAAGTAACATTGTAAGTTCCAAAGTTATGAGTAAATGTATGGGTAGTAGCATTTGAACTAGTTAATACTTTTTGTCTAGCTGCAACTTGTAATCCAACATTACTAGCAAAATCAGAACTACCATAAATACTTTGAGTAGCTACTGCTGATATTTGGCCAGTTGAACTAACAGTAAATCTTGGTACTGAAGAAGCACTACCATATATGCCTGCAGTTACACCTGTATTTTTAATAGAAACTGCACCTGCTTGTGATACATTAAAATTAGTAGCTGAAAAACTTGCTATACCAGGAACAGTTGTTGTAGCTAGCCCAATGTTATTCTGTACAGTAACCCAGTCTGTTAAAGCTGTTGGAGAATCTGAGTCTGCTATAAGTAGATCACCTACTTCAACAACCTCTGTAAAGAAGTTACCAGCAGCTGTTACTACGTATACCCAACCTTGTTTAATACTTGCTGATGGACTTGAATCAAGATCAGGCGTATTAGTAGCAGCATTATAGCCGCCTTGAAATATTAAAGCACCTGAACCAGCCGATGAAGCATCAACATAAGCTTTAGTAGCTACATCTTGAGCAGCTGTTGGATCTAATAAGTTTGTTATTTTTTTACTGTTAAAGCTTATATTAGCAGTTGGAGTACCAAAATTACTTAATGGTATATCACTCATCTTAGTCTTAACAACCTCTTGTGATGTAGTACTGTCACCATTAGTTCTAATGATATAACCTTGACCTGAAGAAGCAGTTGAAGTAGTAGCTGCATTTATAACATTGTTATATCCACCTGAGCTACCTGCATAATTAATATTATAAGTTATACTATTAGAGTTACCTGTTAAAGCTAAACCACCTGTACCAGTAGTATTTGAAGTTGTAGTTTGAAAAAACACATCATCAGTAGTACCATCACTACCTGTAAGAGTTATTTTCGCTTGCCCGCTATTTACAAGAGCTGCTGGTAGTGTATACGTTGCTCCACTTGCTGCTGGGTCTACCCAACGAGTTCCGTTATAATACTTAAATGCTTTTGCGGATCCTGAATCGAACCATATCTTACCTTCCGTTGCTGTTGGCGCAGTACTATCTACCTGTAGCTTAGCATCAAGTAATTGATTAGCGTTTAAGTCTAAGTTGTCTAAAAAATTTATTGCCATTTCGTTTAGTTTAAATACGCCTTACCTGAAAAAGGTGCGCTAAATGTTATTGTTAATTTGTTTGAATCTGTATATGTTACGTTTCCGTATTTGATAACGTTAGAGTCACTAACCACTTCTACAGAGCAAAATTTACCTAAGTTGTGAACTATGCTCCAAGTATCAGAAGGTATACTTTGAGTAAAAATAAAGTTAGCATCTGTTGGTATATTAACAACTTCAAAGTCTACTCGGTTAGTTACTGTTTGAGAAATATCTATAAAATTTCCTTTTCCTTTTAACTTTATAGTATCTACTCCTCCTTCGTTATCTGTTAACTTTAAATCTACTTCACCGCCTTGAGTACCTGTGTTAGCATCAGTAGCGGTCAATGTGTATGTAGTATTTATTAAAGTTTTTAAGTCTGTTAGCTTTAATTGCTTCGTACGTGCATCATCTGCCATATCGGAGATGATCATGCGATCATCCCCTAGTGGCGTAGTCTTTAATGGATAAGAATATATGACAGCCAAGATCTACTTATTACCTGATCTTGTTTTCATATGCTTAGTAAGAATCATGCTAGGTCCTTTGTACATAGCTGGTTTACCGTTTCCTTTAGCATATTTTCCCATGTTCATTCCTGATTGAGCACCATATTGAATTTTGCCACCCATAGATGGTCCTTTCATCCCTGCTCTCATCATAGATGTTCCCTTGCTATACATCGATGCTCCTGCTACAGTTGCTCCTGCCTTCTTGTTGACAGCCTCAGACTTAACTTCAGCTTTAGCCGACGCTGCTACTGGAGCTGCTTTTTTAGTAGCATCCTTTTTTATAACTGGTTCTCCTTTTGGCTTTGGAGCTTCTGATGGTTTTGGTGCTGGCTTAGCTGCTGGCTTAGCTTCCTTAGCTGCTTCTGCTGCTTTTTTGGCTTTTGTAGCTGTGTTCTTAGCTTTTTGCGCATCAGTTAGCTTTGTTTCTTGTACATCTACCTTTTTAGTAGATTCACCTGTCTTTTTAGCTCTAGCTAATTTTATTCTTGTTTTCTTTTTAGCCTTAGCATCTTTTCTTTTAGACCTCATTTCTTCTCTTGCTCCTTTTCTAGCAGCTTTTTTCTCTTCTCTGTTTTCTTTAACAGCGTCTTTTCTAGTTTTACGGATGTCTTTTCTTTTAGCTTTAGCTTCGTCTTTAGTAATTTCTCCTCTTAGTCTTGCAGCTCGTACTTCTTTCTTTGATGCTCTAGCTTCTTTTCTTTCAGACTTGTTTTCTTGTCGTTTAGTTTTTCTAGCTTCCTTTTTAGTTGCTCTTTTATCTTGACGAGCCTCTTTAACTTCGTTTCTTTTAGTTTTTCTTGCAGCTTGTTTTGCTTTTCTCTTAGCTTTACCCGCTTTAACAGGTTGTAAAGACTTTTTTTCTTCTCTTGTAGCTTTCTTTGTAGCTCTCTTGTCTTTTCTGTCTGCCTTCTTATCAGCTCTATCAGCTTTTCTGTCGGCCTTGTCCGCTTTTCTAGCAGTCTTAACGCTAGCTTTTGCAGATTTTTTAGCAGCTTTGATAGCAGCTTTAGCCGCTTTCTTAGCTTTTCTTCTTCTTTTTTCTAATGGTGATTCCATGTCGTATATTATTTATCTATAATCTATGTTATAGTTTGTTTTTTAATCCTATTTAGTTTATGTCGCTTATCCATCGCGTACACTATTAGTAATTCACTTGTATTTTATGTTATTTACCCTATAATAGGGTGACACTTACCTGTTATTAAGTAGCTTTAAGGGGCTAATGTCACTATATATTAGAAATATTGAAGTTGAGGGTAGCGCCACCACAATATAATGTTGTGTAAATAATAAAATGAAATATATAATTGCGGGTCCCCGTTGTTTTATATAATTTAATTGTTATATATGACATTTCTTTAATATATTATTGTGTCTATGTTATATATATTTGTACATACTAATTACGACTTACATTGGATAATATAAATGTAAATAAAAATTAATAATAATATAACTATGAAAACTTTAACTAAAAACATTGAACTAACAATATTAAAAATATCACTCGTATCATTTATTTCTACAGTAATATATATGATAGTAGAATATGGAGTAATAAATTACATATCATTTAATGGTATTTAATGTAAATAATTGAGATGACATGTGTAACACTTCTCAACTAATTTTAACTAATAAACTAAGTTACACCTTCACAAACTAAATACGACTATACTCGGATAATATATATAAATAAACTAAAATATATACTATGCAATTTAAAATAACTAATATAACATTAAAAACTTTTACATCAAATAACAAAAATTATAATAATATTAACTATACTATTTTTATTAAAAACTTAAACCAAACTTTAAATATAACTAAACAATATATAAACTTTAATATTATAAATTATCTAATTGACGACCAAAACTACTTAACAAATAAATTAAATAATCAACTAATAAACTTTATAAATAACAAATATTAATTACAAACTAAATACGACATTAACTGGATAATAATATAAACTAAACAAAATAAATATAATAACTATGAAAACTAATAACTTAACAACAAAAAGATTTGTAATCAGAAAATCATTACTCGGAACTTCAACAGTAATCACTTTCACTAACAAAAAAGATATAACTTTTACTTATGATCACGATGAAATATACTCATCATTTCAAGAAAAATTCGAGTCAATGCCTTGTTTTCAACAGTACAAATCTTATACAAATAGTAATACTGTTCCAAAATTCTGTAGAGAATTAAGTGAAATATCTTAACAAACTAAACTCTTAGTTGATAGTCATACTTTAGAGAGTATAAATATAACGAACATATGACTAAGCACATAGCCGAAATGGTTGGAAGTGAGATTCGATTTCTCACTCGGTTACAAACAAACAACGATAGTCGTTGGATAATAATATAAACTAATTAAAATAAATAACTATGTATAATTCAAATAACCCTTCAAACTGGTCTTGGTCAAAAGCTTTTGACGAAATGGCTAAAACAGTAAATCAAGCTGAACTCACTCAGCAATGTATAAACCACGTTCTCAATTATCCCGGAGAAGCTAACGGTGTCTTCATGACATTAAGTAAATCTCAACAAGATGATGTTTATGAACTACTAGATCAAGTATTATGAACAATCTAAATACTACAATCGACAAAGTAGCAATGTCAGAATTTGACATGCACTACTATCAACTCGGTGATAACGAGAAACAATGGTGTCACGATGAGATGATGAATAATCCTAAGTGGTTAGCTCCTTTTTGGAAACAAGAAGGTTATCAAAGTGAAACTGATAAGCTATGTGAAGAACTAGGAATTTTAAACTATAAAAATAATAACTAATAAACAAATAAATATGATAGATAACTATGAATTTGAAATATACTATGGTGACATTGAAGAACCACTATATTTAACTAACGATAAAAACTATATTTGCGATGAGATGAGAGATTTCATGGAAGAATTAGGAATAGTAATGGAAGAAGTAATATATAAAGTACAACTAATTACAAACTAAATACGACGAGAGATGGATAATAACAATATGAAATATATAAACACAGACAACTTAACAGCAATCAATTACGGTGATGGTAGTATCAAACTCATGATCTACAACAAACATAAATCTCCTTATGGCTATTCACCTCGCGATCTAGTTGTCTCACTGTTCGGTGTTTCAATGAAAGAATTTACGTACAACTATGTACAGTCGGAAGTAGATAAAGTCTATTCTACTTTCAACTATGATGAAATAGACGAATTACTAACTAAATTAAACAACAATGATTAAAGCAATTAAATTAATAGCGATCAAAGCGGTCGAAGAAAAAATGTTAAAAATATATGCTACTATTATGACTACTATATTCTTAGCTATATGGATACCTACAATGGCTATAGTATTAAAAGATGTATTCATGCAAGTAATATTACCAATATTTAAATAATATGAAACTAACTAACGAAGAAAAAGACGAGATTACTTGGAGAGTAGTTGACTCACTATACGAAAAACTAGCTAACGAGCTAGAATATGAACTACAAGAACATGAAAACTTTCCAGAAACTAATGATGCTTACATGAATTTATTCAATGAAATGACTGTAAAGATAGTAAAGTATATGAAAAGTGAACTATTTCAACCAATGACTAATGAAGATTTAAAATAATAATATGACAGAACAAAAAGCAATTGAAGCAATCGCTAATGATATACAGGATGGTATCTACGGTTGGACACAGAAATGTGGAACAGAGTGGCAGAAGTGGACATACTCACTAAATCTAGCTAGAAAAATATACGAAGGTGAATTAATAATAGAATTAAATGCAGATAATGAATAGAGATAGAGAGTGGGATTTTATAGATAAAGAACTACAAAAAGTAGAAGATGAAAAGTCTTTACTAGCAACTTTTGCACTAGTAGTTAAAGAACTAGCTAAAGAATACCCTAACAACCAAGAGCTAGGTGCAGAAGTAAGACAATTAATAAAAGATTACAAACTAAATACGAATACTAATGGATAATAATAACATGAAAACAATTAAATTTTACCCAAGCAACAGATCACTAATCAGATTAGACGGTCAAATGCTAAAAGGCTACACTATTAATAATATACCAGACGACTATACAAGCTGGTTCAACTACAAAGGTCTTACTTACATAACAAGTTGACAAACAACTGACGAACATGGTGCCTTACAATTTAAAATAAGGTCAGCTCATACTTAACCGGTATGGGCTTTTCGTGGTATGAAATGTAACCACAATATTCCACAAGCAAGATTAGATCTTGGCTATACTGAGTGTGTTGATTGTTCAACTGAAGAAAAACTCGGTTGTATTGACACTATCAACCATAAAACTGGCAATACTGTTCAAGTAATGTCACGTGAAGATGCAGATAAAGCTAGTAAACTTACAAAACGAGCAGGTTTTGGTATACTAAGATCTATGTCTGGTGGTTCAAGTCAACGTAAAACTAAGTATAAATACGATGGATGCTCAACTACTTATGTAGGTAACGACGTTATGTTCGAGCAAGTAGGTAAAACTTACATCGATTACTTAGATGTTGACAAAGAAATTGCAGAGCGCTATCTCGATCGAGCGCTAAACAACTTAGAAATATCTCAATTACAATATAATAAGATAAAACTACTTTGTTACAATCTAAATACGATCACTATTGGATAATATATTAAATAATATATGAATAAAATAACAAAACAACTCGAAAACTTGTACTCTTGGACACAATTCTATCAAGAAAGAGGTAATAAAGATCAAATAAGAAAGTGTCAAACTCAAATCGCCGAGTTAAAAAAGGTGTATAATCAATTAAAATCTAATAAAAATGGCAAAACAAAGAACGCTAAACGAAATTAGACAATCAAAAGAGTATCAACAAGCTGTTGAAACGCAAGAATTAAAAGGTGAAAACTTTTATAAAAACCCTTTTTCTCATGCAGATGTAGATAAAACTGTTGATCAAATAGTAGAAAATTTAGATGGTCACATATATGACTTAATATTTCAAGCAGTTTGTGATGGAATGAATAATCACTATGTGTTTGACTCAACAGAATACTTAACTGAAGCAGGTTTAGAACTATTTGAAGACGAGTGGTTCGAGTTTTATCATGAAAATCATGGTAAAATAATACATAAACTAATACAAAAACTAAAATAATGAAAAAATTTAACGGAATGGAGTCGCATCTTATAGTAGAAGCACTCAATTACTATGTAACACAAATAGAAAAAGATATATTAGAAGCGGAAAAAGAAGGTAAAAGATCAATCTTTGCACCTGGTTTCTACACTAATGTATCAAAAGAGTTAATAGATAAAGTAAAGTCTATGACTAAGAAACAAATTACAAACTAAATACGAACACTATAGGATAATATAAATATGTTATACGATAAATTAAAACCGCATATCAAAGCCAAAATGAAAGAAAATGCTGAAGAGTATCAATCTGTAAACTGGCTAATTGATAACCTTAAAACCAAAGACAATTATTCTGACTTAACTATTGAGCAAATAAGATCTATCTGTACGTTTGGCGATGTATGGTACTATGATCTTACGCAGAAAGAGTTAATATGGGGTGATTGGCTAATAAAACAATAAATATGAACGACGAAAAACTAGCTTTAGAAACACTAAAAGCACTAGGTGCTAAAGATACATCAAGCCCATCTCAAATAAAAAGAGGTACAACTTGCTTTACATTACCAACAGGCGACTGTGTATCTGAACACAAAACAGGTTATATTAGAAAAAATCTACTAAATAAAAACGGTGGGATATATACTTGTTATCAGTTAAATCCACAATATAAAACAGTTTTTAAAACAATTACTCATACAGGTAGAGTGTTTGAAACTGATAGAAACAACAGAATGTTGATATGGAACAGAGCTGAAAGATTAAAAAGACTTGTGTTATATACAATAAAGCAAATAAACAAGTCTAATGGATAATGACAAAAGAGATCTAGCGCTAATATTAGTAGCATTGGCGCTAGTTATGTTTACAATACTACTAACAATTAACTTACTAAATTAACTAATATGGAACCAAAAGAACCAACACACGAAAAAATGATAGAAGCTGTAAAAAGTTATTACGGCTTAAAAATAGATGAAAATGCTTATGATAGCGCAGATGTATACGCATTTGAAGAAACAACTGCAGACGGTTACTCTGTATATGTTGTAACACACGATATGAAAAGTATATGTGTATCTGAAGATGTGCATTATTACGACCACAGCGTAGCTGAAGCTATTATGGAAATGGTAAGATATTCTAACGGATATTGTACACTATATGCAGATCAATACTTTCTAGATGATATATACTTTGATGATAACTTACTAGAAGAATTTTCAGAAATAGCAGAGCAAATATATGAAGGAATTAGAAATGATGAAGGTGACTATGGCTTTGACATGGCAGAACTGCAATGGATAAAGGAAGAATTTACTGAATCAGAAGAGATTAATCAGACTGTTAGTTAGTTAATAGTAGTTTAGTTTCCACGTTGGCTCGTACTCAAAAGGTACGGGCTTTTCGTGGTATGAATACAATAAACATGATGAAAGCATTTATGTTACTAGGTGATCTAGATGCTACAAGTACAGAAAAGTTAAGCGACGCAAGAGTTGCTTACAAAGAAAGGATAGCTTTTGCTACAATGAGAGCTAGTATACCTGATTGGCAACCACCAAGTGATTGGAATAATTTAACTAACGGACAAAAACTAGACAGACTTGATAAGCTAAAATCAGTATGAAATATAAAGTAATCAAACAGGTTATAACACAAGATACTTTAGAATACTTGCAGTATTACACTACTGAAGCTATGTACAAAACTAAACATTGTCAAGGCGCACCAAAAGAAAATGGCTCTGGCATATATTGGGGTGGTATATGTATGGCTTCAGCTCTACCTATAGCTACAGATGAAGAAAATAAAAAGCTTTTTGACATATATACTTCTAATTTTATGTATAATATAATAACAAAGTATATTAAAAAGCCTTATTTATTCAACGATCAAATTGTAGTTAAAAACAAGGAAGTAAATATGAGGTTTGATGCTCATTATGACAATGCTTTAGGTCCTTTTCCAGATGACAAAAGCCTATTAACTATCAATTGTATGATGGTTTTAGATGATTTTACTGATGAAAATGGCACAATTGAAGTATATGATGGTAAATTTTGGATAAAATTGTATCCAAAAGCTGGTGACATTGTACTAATTGAAGGTAATACAATCCACAGATCAGAGCCAAATACAACTAAACAACCACGTAGAGCATATTTATGTATATACTCTAACAAACCTATAGGTAAAGACTTTAAAGCAGGTTTTTACCATCAAAGATTTACAAAACAAATACGATAACTAATGGATAATAATATTATGAACGATAAAGACATAAATAGACTAGCTGAATTATTATTTGAAAAAATAATGGAAAGGCAAGATAAGTTTGACAACGAATATCACGAACAAGTCGAAAGAATGATGGAGCAAGGCTTCATGCAAGATCACGGCTTAACTAATGAAGAATTTTTCATAGGCGAACTTGCAAGACTTCAAACAATACTAATGCTATACGAAGAAAAAGAAGAGTTTGAAAAAGCAGCAATAATATTAAACAAAATTAAAAAAATAGAAAAAAAGTTAAGAATAGAATGAAAGAAATAAAAGCAATGCTAGCGCATAAATACAATGAAGACAAAGCAGATTACCCTGCTTATATACAACCAAAACTAGACGGCGTACGTTGTCTATTTACTGCCAAAGGCGCGTTCTCTCGTGCTAATAACCAGTTTATGAACGTAGATCACATAACAAAAGATTTAAAGCCTGTATTTGACAGATACCCTACGCTAATTCTTGACGGCGAGCTATATAATCACGGACTAAAAGATGACTTTGAAAAGATTATATCTCTTGTAAAGAAGAAAAAACCAACAGATGATGACAAAGAAGAAGCTGCAGAACTAGTACAATATCATATATATGATGTAGCTAGCTTTCCTCATGCTACTTACACTTGGCGTATGAATTTTGTAAACTCACTTAAAAATTCAGCTATGTTTAGAACTAGCAGTTGT